>FLNV01001026.1_pt1 | contig 80031 bp, 52 predicted proteins | sample 1140351 | NCBI WGS metagenome assembly FLNV01 (sample SAMEA3878207, study PRJEB12797) | bioreactor metagenome | biome: Moose rumen | place: Sweden | collected 2011-10 | reverse complement strand
CATCATCCGACTGTGTATAGTCGTTAGCAACGAGCATAGCCACCTTCTGTTCAGCAGGAGTACCTACATATTTCAAGCAGTTAGCAGTGAATTTCTCCAACTGATCCTGCTTCTCATTAGTGGCACCACCCAGGTTCCACTCATAGGCAGCCAGACCTACTGCCAAGATACGTCCTGCAAAGGTAGTAGTAGGAGCAAAGTCAACGATACCGGCACAGCAGTAGTCAACTACATGGTTCCATGTACCCAGCACGGTAGAGTTCGTCATGTCCTCCCAGGCTTTCACCACATTGGGATTAGGAGCCAGTCCGTAACTGTTCAGGTCCCACATACAGTTGTGGTCACCTTTCACACCGGCACCCTCGAAGGTGTAGATGCTGCGCTCATAGAGTCCGCTCACGAAGTCCATGCCACGGTAGATATCATGACCGGAGTGGTCGTAGATCTGTCCCTCGGCATTACCGATAACCGGCTGACTGCCCCAGATATCATTGTTCTGACCACCCTCACCACTACCGAAGATACCCGGTTTGTAGTTCTCTGTGATGCGTCCCACTGCCACAGTCAACTGTGTGGCATGGTTGGTGAGAAAAAGGTTACCGCCGTCGGCAGTAAAGGCTTTCAGTGCCTCAATGGTAGCTGTTGATGCCAGTCCGCCGGGCAGGTTCTCCCAACCCAGGGCTACACCGATACGGTCGCACATCACCCAACAAGCGGTGTGATTCTCAATATCCAGGTCATCCACATTAGAAGGAGTCAGCAACACACCCTTGCCTGTGTTCACGTAGTTTTTCTGGAACCAAGCCACGGCATCTTTCTCATCATCCGACTGTGTATAGTCTGTTGCTACGAGCATGGCAATGAGGTTACCGCCCGTCTTCTTTTCGTATGCGATATTCATGCGTACGGTCTGCCCCTCACTCACACGACCGTCGCTATACTTAGCCTTAACGGTGTAGGATACAGGCTCGTTCACCGGAACCTTTTTGATATAATAAGAGTTTACCACCTCATTGATATCGATGACATCCTTATCGTTTTTGATAATCTGGACGCCAGACTGTCCTGCCATCGTTGGGTTTGTCCAAGAGAGTGTCACCTCACGGGTTCCCTCCGGATTGATGAATGTCAGGTCTGTTACTGCCTCAGAGTAGGTAGCTTCATCGTATTCCACATCCTTACAAGATGTCACGATGCAGAGCAGCGCAATAAAACCTAAATATATCTTTTTCATAATGTACGTGCTTTAGTATTGTTTGTAAAGTCCATTGGAATTGTCAATCTCAGCAAGAGGAACAGGAAGGAATATCTCGTTTGCGCTGACAGAACGGCCCTGATAATAAGAGCGGAGTGTACTCTCTTCCGTCATATAAGTATTCATGGTAGAAATCAGGTAGTCCGAGCCCCACCTGACAAGGTCGAACCAACGGTTTCCCTCAAGAGCAAGCTCCAGACGACGCTCAAAGCGTACTGCAGCACGGGCACGGTCCTTAGTCCAATATAGGTTGCCATCCCAGTCTGTAGGATAGGTCTTGACATAGTAGTCGGCAATGAAAGGATCCAGATCCATCGGTGTGTAATCAGGATCAACACTGTTGGCTGCGCGCTGACGGATTTGGTTCACCAAGCTGCGAGCCTCCGCCAGTCCTGAATCCTCTGCAGCGTTGTTTGCGGTAGCTGTCTCGATGAGAGCCTCTGCCTTGAGCAGCAGGATGTCGGCGTAGCGGATGAACATAAAGTTCAGTGAGTTACATCCCCATGGCCATGATGCCAGAGCTTTCTCTGGAGCAGGCCATGCCTTCTTGTTAGAGTACTCTCCGTATACGTCGTATGCACGGCACCATCCCTGTGTATAGGTATGTCCACGCCATGGCATTCCGATACGTCCTACGGTGTAGTCCAGACGAGGATCCACTGTTCCGCTGTAGTTAGTGGTCACGTTCACCTTGTTGAAGGAACCGTCAAGATAGGGCAGCCCAGTATTCGGATCTGTACGGAAAGCGTTCACCAAGTTCTGTGAACCGTAGAAGAAGTCATCACCGGTTCCATAGAGGTTGCCGTCGCTATAGGTGCAGTTCAACAGGTTCGACCAGTTGATGTGGGCGTTATCATTAGCGGTAGAGCACTGCAGGGCGAAGATTGACTCCGAGCCGTTGTTGTTATCTATCTGAGAGAGATCACCGAAGTTGGGATACAGACTGTACTGTCCGCTGTTGATGACAGCATCGGTGTAGGTCTTCACATCCTCCCAAGAGCTGGTGAAGGCACATACCTTAGCCATGATAGCCTGCGCTGTCGTACGGGTGATACGTCCTGCGCTGCTCTTCTGTGCAGGCAGCATCTCGATTGCCTCGGTAAGGTCACGTTTGATAAATGAGAAGATCTCATCACGGGAATATTCATCATTAGGTTTCGTATTCACGTCCTCCCCCTCTGTAAAGTAAGGGATGCGGTTGAAGATACGGATCAGGTCGAAATAGTACCATGCGCGGAGTGTCTTCAGCTCACCCATGATCTCATCGGCATTGCTGATAGAAGAAGCCTGCTGTACGGCCAGCATCGCATTATGTACGCGTGAGATGGCATAATAGTTGTTCTGCCATTTGTTCAGACAGCTCACATTGTCGCTGTTCACCTCACTCACCTCCAGCAGGTGGATATTCTCTTCCATACCCGTGCCGCCTCCACCTTTGTAGGCATCGTCAGAGCGTACATCGAAGATCCAGTTGGTCGAGGGTCCGGCGAATGCCTCGTTGTTTCCGAAGAAGTGTGCTTCCAGACCTGCGTATGCGGATGCCAGCAGACCCTCCACGGAACTCTCATCCAGTTGTTCTGCGGTAAACTGGCCTTGCGGAACAGTATCAAGCATGTCATTACATGATGTCATGCCACCTAACAACAAAGATGCAAAAATGAATTTATATATTGATTTCATAATGATTATTTTCTTAATTGTTACTTCTTAACACCTGTCATATATTAGAATTGAACGTTTAATCCCACAGAGAATGTACGGGCTCTTGGATACGGACCGTTATCGATGCGTGCACCATATTCGCTGAGTGGCACCTCAGGATCCAGACCGTTGTATTTGGTCATGGTGAACACGTTCTCCACCTGACCGTAGAGGTTCAGTGCTGAGAGTCCGAGGGTCTTCATCCATGGCTGCTCAAAACGATAACCGAGTTTGATATATTTACACTTCAGATAAGAGCCGTCCTCCACAAAGTAGGTTGACATACGTGTCTCGTTGTTGTCATCTACAGTGGTAAGGGCAGGGATGGAGCTACCGGTATTCTCCGTTGTCCAAGCGTTGAGGACGTCAACACCTCTGTTAGTATAAAGGTTACCATACGTCATAAACTCCAGCTGCTTACGCGTACCATTATAAATATCGAAACCGAACTCTCCTGAGAAGAAGGCAGAGAGCGACCAGTTCTTGTAATTAGCGGTCAGTGTGAGACCCATACCGAAATCGGGATTCGGATCACCGATGATGCAACGGTCGAGCTCATTAACGGTACCATCACCGTTGATGTCACGGTATTTCAGGCGACCAATGCCCTTACCTTCCTGGATGGCGTGGTTGGAAACCTCATCCTCGTTCTGGAAGATACCGTCGCTCACATATCCATAGTACACACCCATCGGCTGCCCCTCGATAAGACGGAAATCGCCTCCTATGATACTTACCTCATCATTTAACTTTACCAGCTGGTTGCGATACATTGACATATTGAAGTTTCCTTCCCATGAGAAATCCCCATACTGCGGAGAGTGATAGCCCACGTTCAGCTCGAATCCGTGGTTTTTCATCTCACCGGTATTCATATACTTGGCAGCATTCTCACCAGCCACAGAGAGCACCGGTGGTATTGTGATCATATCCTTGGTATTCTTCCAGTAATAATCAAGTGTCAGGCTAACTGCTCCTGAGAACAGATAAGCATCGATACCGATGTTCGTCTGTGTTGTCGTCTCCCATTTCAGGCCTGGGTTACCTGTCGTTGCCACTTTGATACCGCTCACCACATTTGTGTTTGTTCCATTCAAGTCATAGGCACCATTCCCTAAATCGAATACATAGGTAGAATATGCCGCATAGTTATTGCTGATGGCTGAGTTACCGTTTTGTCCCCATGCTAAGCGTAGCTTCACATTGTCTACATAGTTGTTTTTTGGCCAGAAAGCCTCCTCGCTGATACGCCATGCGCCGGAGAACGCAGGGAAGATTCCTGAGTTGTTATCCTTGTGGAGACGTGATGTCTGGTCACGGCGCAAGGTAGCGGAGAAGAGGTAACGGTCGGCGAAGTTGTAGTCGATCTTTCCGAACAGAGAGAAGAGTGCCCACTCCTGTTTGCCTCCACCGTTGGTCATGGTGCCTGCTCCTGCACCAATCTGCATATAGTCGGCATCCTCAAAGGCATAGTCTTTTCTTGTTGCGGCGAGGTCCTCATATACATATTTGATAGCCTCAGATCCCAACAGCACGTTGAAGTGATGCTGTCCCTTGATATCCAATAGATAGTTGGCTGTGTTCGTCCAGGTATAGGTATCACCCTGTCCGTAGCCGCTACTCACCGCACGGTTGCTGCTGTCGTCGGTGGCACGCACGTTGCGTGTGAGTGTCTTGTTCAGGAACTGCACATGCTCCACACCGATGTTGCTCTTCAGGGTGAGGCCTTTGACTGGCATGATGTCGATATATGCGTTTCCGAAGATACGCCATGAGGTATTGGTGTTATCACGCATGTTATAGAGTGTCTGCACGGGGTTCTCAATATCCGAGCCGATCATAGCCACAGGGTCAGCGTAAACGCCAGCCGACTGGAATACGGGGATGGCAGGATGCTGGCGCATGGCGGTGTAAGGAATGCCACGGTCACCGTTGGTGTCGGCACCACGGTTCTCCCAACGGGCAATCATCAGGTTCTCACCCACGCGCACGTACTTATTGAAATTATAGGTAGAGTTCACACGGGCAGAGATACGTTTGTAGAACGTGTTTGTCATCAAACCGTTCTGGTTGATATAGTTGGCAGAGAACAGATATGATCCCTTGTCAGAAGCGTTAGAGATGCTGGCAGAGAGATTATGCGTCCATGCTGCGTCGTACACCTCTTCCTGCCAATCGGTATCAGCTGTCTGCACACCGTTGATGGAGCTCACCAGCTGTGGTGTTGACCCTGTACCGTAGAGAGAAGAGGCAGCTGTAGGAGCGATACCGTCGTTGGCGGCAGCCTGCCAGTAGGCCACTCCCCACTGCTGTGCGGAGAGGTTCTGGTATTTCTTGGCAATGGTCTGCAGGGCAGCGTTATAGTTCAGGTTGATGGCCATCTTTCCGTCTTTTCCTTTCTTGGTAGTGATAATGATCACACCGTTGGCGGCACGGCTACCGTAGATAGAAGCGGAAGAGGCATCCTTCAATACCTGTATCGACTCGATATCGGCAGCGTTCAGAGAGTTCAGGTTTTCTGTCGTTGCCACCCCATCGATTACATAAAGAGGATCACAGGCATTGACGGTACTCATACCACGTACACGGATTGTACTGCTACCACCACCGGGAGCGGCATCCGTTACGATATCCACACCGGCGAGCTTTCCCTGCATGGAGTTAAGCATGTTAGGATCACTCTCACTGATCGGACCTTTCATGTCCATCACGGCGATGGCACCTGTCAAGTCTGCTTTACGCTGTACCTGATAACCAGTCACCACCACCTCCTGCAACTCAGCGGCATTGTCTTTCATGGTCACCTTCATACCGTCCTGAGCAGGAATCTCCTGTTTCTCATAGCCGATATAGGTAAATACCAAGATCTTTCCTGGCTCGACCTTCAGTTTGAAGTTTCCGTCGAAGTCGGTAACAGTACCATTGGAGGTACCTCTCTCCATCACCGTAGCCCCGATGACACCCTCTCCGGTCTCATCAATGACAGAACCAGTGATCTCCGTTTGCGCATACAAGCAAATACTTGTAATAATAAGCGCCAGACTCAATAACAATCGTCTTGTTTTGTTCATACTGTATAAATTGATTAGTAACTTGAAAAATCTGCTGCAAAAGTAAATTCATTACCGTCCGGTATCATAAATTATTAGTTCATTGGAATAAAAAAATGTTTCAATGAATCAAAATTGAAAGAATCTGAACGAAATTTAATTCCATATAGATTCCAGCTCCCAAGCGCTGAACTCCATCTGGGTGCCCTTTCTCAACGAGAATAATTCTATTCCTGTTTGAGATTCTGAAGGGAATGTCTGAAGAGTAAACACATCCTTCCCGTCATTGGCAAAAATCTCCACACTGCTTTTGTCAACAAAGATATGCAGACGCAGTTTCCCGTTGTCTGGATCAACGACAGCATGAGCGACACAGTCAAATTTCTCTATTTTTGTATCAGCGACATGTGTACGGTCTATTATAAGATGATGTGAATCGGTGTCGTAGCTTATCGTCAGTTTACGATCGCCCCCCTTGCATAGATGAAGACCAAAAGTATTGGAGATATCCGTAGAGAACGTCACATCCATTTCATAGACATTCTTTCGGGGCTTAAATATCCTTAATGGAGTACAACCTGGATTCAATTCATATTTCGAATGGTACTCCTTCCCCCTGATCGTTTTCAGCTGATCAACTGGTTTTTGAATAACCCTTAACCCCTCAGGGAAAGTCTTTAGCTCCAGGGTTCTCGGTATTGACCAAAAACCTTTACCATAAGCCGAAGGAACTTTTTGGGCATAATCCCACGTTGCCACCCATCCTAAGGACACCACCTCCTTTTTTGTTCCATCATAATCACGGAATGTTCGTGACGCATAATAGTCCAATCCTTTGTCAACATAAAGAGGTGTCGCCGGATGATTGTCTGTCAACCTGAATTCTTTGCCGTTAAAATCACCGATAAAATATTGTTCCTGCGCCCAGTTGACAGAAACGACAAGAACCCATTTACGGTGATTCCAGTCACCATCAACAGGCAACTCAAATAAATCCGGACATTCCCACGATTTCTCACTGTCACCGGCAGGACCGAAGTCACTCACCCACGTCCAATGTTTCAGGTCATCAGACTCATAGAACTTCACCTTCTTTTCAAGTGCCTTTGCAACTACCATCACCCATTTCTTTGTCTGCTTACTCCAAAAAACGGTAGGATCACGAAACTCTGTACTCCACAGATCCAATACAGGGTTTCCGTCATAATGATAAAAAGTCTTTCCATCATGACTGAAAGCTATTCCCTGCGCTTGCTTTTTGGAGTCTTTTTCATAGACTGTCAAGGCTGCGATATATGCATTGCGTCCAAATCCTGCCGTATTCTCTTTGTCAATAAGCACAGATCCGGTAAAACAGGCGATATTCGGATCAGTATCTTTCATCACGAAGGGGGATATTTCTTTATAATGTACGAGATCCACGGATTCAGCCTTTCCCCACCAATACATGTGATACTTACCTTGATAATATATCAAACCGCTTGGGTCTCCGATCCATCCATGCTTGGGACTGAAGTGATACTGTGGTCGATAATTCTCCTTAAAAAGACCCTCACTTTTGTCTTGTGAGAAAACAGGCAATATGTTCCATAGAACAAGAGCTACTGTAAGAAATGCTTTCATATAGGCTTCTGTTAGTTAAAATAATCACAAAATTGCAAATAACAGATTATTTTTAACATAATAAAAAGTACATTCTCATATAAAAATGTTTCTGTGTATCATTATTACAAGAGAATGAACGAAAAGTACAAAAGATTGGCTACAGCCTATTGGTTATTGTTTCTCCAAATCAGTCGGACTCACACCGAACTCATCCTTGAAACATTTGGTGAAATAAGAGGGTGAGGAGAATCCCACCTCATAGGCGATTTCCGAGACCGTCTTGCCCGATGATGCCAGCAACAGCTTAGCCTTGTTGAGTCTGCTCAGACGGATAATATCCACAGGAGTATGACCGGTGAGCATCTTCACCTTACGGTACATCTGCACCCTGCTCATCCCCATGTCGTTGGCGAGCGTCTCCACACCAAAGTCGCTGCTGCCCATACTCTCTTGCACACGTTTGCGCAGTTTCTCCAGGAAGAGTGTGTCCTGACTCTCTTCTGCCTCTATCACAGAGCGTTCCTCGGGGGTTACCTCCACGATATTCTTATGCGGAGCAGCTTCCGACTGACCGCTTTGACTATCCTTTTTCATCACGGGTGCTGCTGGTACAGGAGTCTCCGACATGCTGCCTACTACCAGAGCGTATGCCTCACGCTCCAGCTGCTGTCGGCGCCGCTGCATCCTTAAGCTATACCAAGCACCGCTCACCACCAACAAGATAATGATTCCCATCAGCAGCAGGTATATCTGCTGATGATGGTACTGTGTGAGATACCAGTCGGTCTTGTTATGCAGCTCATCCAGCCGACTGCTCTGCTGTGCCATCTCCTCTGCCTGCATCATCGTCACCGTGGCGTTTCCGCTGGTTACGAGGGCGGCCTTCATCTTATTCTCTTTGTTATATGGCCGTTTCTCCAGGATATCCATGGCCAACTGCATCACCAGGTCTCCACGTGTAGGGTAGATATAGCTGGCATCCAACACACCCCGCTGCACATAGTCCACGCCATTGTCTTTCCCTGGCAGGGCGTCGATGCCGCAATAGCGAGTATGGCTGCTGCCTAACACCTCACGTGCACCCACCGCCATACGGTCGTTCTGTCCGAATACATAATCGATGTCCGACAAGTCGCCACTATATTCCTTGACAGCCTTCACCGCACTCTCCTCCGTCCAGTCGCCCTGCAGCGATGCCACCAGTGTTATTCCCGGGTATGCCTTCAGCGCCTCCGTAAAACCATTGTGACGCTCCAGTGCCGGTGACGAACCTTTCAGTCCCTGTATCTCCAGCACCCTACCCTTTCCGTTCAGTTGTGCGGCGATATAGTCACCCATCAGCTTTCCCATCTCGTAGTTATCTGCCCCGATATATGCCGTGAATTTCTCCGATGATGTCTTCCTGTCAAAGACGATGACGGGGATTCCGGCTTCGAAAGCTTTGTCGATAGCGGGTGCCACCGTGACCATCTGGTTGGGTGCCACGATGAGCAGGTCCACTTTCTCATCAACAAACTGATTGATCTGCTCCACCTGCAGTTGGTCATTATCATCTGCTGAGGCCAGTCGGAGATCCACATTATCGTACAAATAGGTGCTCATCCGGAGTTCTTCGTTGAGCTTGTCGCGCCAGATATCCTGAGAGCACTGCGACACGCCGATGCGGTATTCCTTCTTTCCTTTGGTACAGGCTGTCAGGGAAAGCAGGACGGTGAATATTATAAAGATGTATAGTTTACGGTTCATCATTCTCATGTTTTTTTCCACATGCAAAAATAACAAAAAAAATCAAAATGTAAAATTTTAAATATAATTTTCTTTGTGTGGTCGGCAAAATATAGGGAGATTCATGAAGGTGTCATAAAAATAGCCCTCCCGACCGGGAGGGCTATTAAGAGGAAGAAAATGATTATTTACAGCCGGTTACTGTCACATCACTGACGGTGACAGAACCGCCATAGTTATTGATGCTCCAACAATTCTTCTGGATACCGTAGATACGGTTGGTGTAAGCGCATACATCATTGATATACATCACCATCACAGAGTTGTCCGTATAGATATCAATATGATAGGTGTTGTCTGTTGGTTTCTGGAAGACATAGCCGTCTATGCCCTCGATGAAGCCCTTTCCTTTGGCACCTTCCTGCTCAAAGTTCACCTTACGGTTGAATTCCCCCTCAGGGTTGACCAACATCGTATAATATTGCTCTGAGTCGGATCCACGCACGAGCGACACACCGAACTTATCCCAGTTGTTGGAGGTTTTCACCGTAAAGCTGATATGATTACAAATACCCAGACGGTTATAGAGCACGTAGGCGTCATCACCTTGCAGGGTGCCGTTACTGTATCCCTTGGAATCCATCACACTGACGGTCTTATTCTCATTGTATTTCGCTTTGATAGCAGGAACCTCACCCAGGGTGAGTGTACCGTCGGCATGCTGAATAATCTTATGACAGACGAGGGATCCCGACCAGTTAGGTTCTCCATCAGCACCCACGTTGATATTCTTCTCGTGGATGGTAGAACCGGTGCGGTAGGGGCACCATCCCCATATATAACGGTCGGTACCGTCAGAGGCCGTCTTAGCGGCATAGAAGCCACGGCTGTCGAGCACACCCTCATGCCCGTCTTTGGGCCAGTTGGCACCTGGGTCATCGAAGCAACGCTTCAGTCCCTCGAAAGAGGCGGCCATCATATATTTCACCTTTCGGCTCCAAGAGGTACGATAAGCCTCACTATAGATAAGATACCAGTAGTTACCCATTTTGAAGATGTCGGGACACTCACACATACGATCCCATACCATATTGAAACCGCCTACGTGCTCCCAGTTCTTCATGTCGTTCGACCTAAAGTCGGCGAATCTCAGTTTGGAGGATATCACCATATGATAGAGTCCGTCCTCAGCCACAAAGATCTGCGGATCACGGAAGTCAGTATCCGAATATCCATAGTCGCTGCCGCGAAGCACCCATGCATTATCCTTCGTCCAGGTCACGAAATCCGGTGAGGTGGCACGGAGGATCACCTCTTTAGAGGTATGTCCTGTGTAATAGATATAGTACAGTCCGTCTTTCTCATTATAATAGGCACATCCGGTACCGAGAGCCGCATCGGCCTCGAGGGTGCTGCTGCCAGTGGGGATTACCTCACCTAACGACTCATAGTTGGCACCATCCTGAGTGGTGACGCCCCAGAAAGGATGATAGCAAGGGCCGTTGTTGTCGTATTCCTGGAGGTAGAGCACCTTAAACTCCTGAGCTTTAGGATCGAAGAAAGGCATAGGGTCTCCGCAACGTCCGATGGCAGGAGTGTAATAAGTAAGGAAGGCATCCTCATCGGTGGAGTTGAAGAATTCCGTTGTACCTGTCCAGTCTTTTTCGGGATCCGGTCCGTAGCTATCCTCACTACAGGCGGTGGTGGCTGCGGATAAACCGCAGACCACGATACCTGTCAATAATATATTGAATATTCTTTTCATGATGGATTATTTCATTAAGTAATTAAATGCGTTCTTTGTGATAATCTCTATATTCTTATGATAGTTCTCCACATAGCCACCCTCATAGGTGTAGGAATACCAGTCATAGCAACCGGAGCCGATACAGATGATACCGCCCTTACCCTCTCTTGCGGGATATTCCCAGGCGACGACAGCACCGTCACCACCCACGCCGAGGATCTTACCACCTGTACGTGTCTCCCAGGCGGCATGGTTGTCATAACCACCCCAGTCGGTACCGATATGATACTGTGCGGTAGAGTTGGTGATATGATATCCGGCATCAGTACAGTACACCTCCTGTGGGTTGTCACCCTGTACGAGATTCTGCCACAGCGGATGATCATTCTGTCCGTCGAAGATACGGAAGGTCCACGGACCGCCGCACAGCTCCGCGGCATCCTCATTCTGTCCCCAGCAGTTGTTAGGTGTCGTCCACTCATCATCACCGGTCACACCTATGAACGACGGCAGGTTGGTGGCATAGCGGGTAAGGAAGAGGGCTCCTCCGTTCTCATAGAAGGTACGCAGCTCATTCTTGGTATTGAGGGCATCCGTTGCTTTGGCAGCGAACACATCATGTCCATCCACGCCACCATCCACATGCCAGTGCCACCAGATAATCTTACAGTCAGACAAGTCAAGTGTTCCCGCGCGCAGGTCACTGAAAGAAGCATACAGGGAGTTGGGGATATTTCCTAACATCCACTGACAGGCCGTCTTCGCCTCTGGATCGAGATCGTTGAGAGTAGCAGCGGAACCGATGAACAGTGCGGCCGGTTTACCGATGGCATGGACGGTAACGGTGTAGGTAGTTTCTGCCGAGTTGTTGGTAACCTTATACACGACGGGGTTGGTGAAGTCTTGTGCGACACCTGATCCCGGAGTGACGGTAGCATTAACACTGTAGGTTATCGTTGGCACCAGGTTGGTGAGTCCCACGGAAGCCGGCACATAAACAGTGATGGTCTTTGCGTCCTGGTCGATGGCGCCAGAGTAGATATCGTTGATGACGAACTGTGTGATACGTGCCTCATCATGGATGACGCTGAGCGTCCAGTCGAGATAAACGTCACCGTTTTTGACGCGCAGGTTTTTGGCGGCTCCCATATCTAGGGTTTCTCCCACACTGATATTGCTCGTGGCACCTTTGGAGATGCTGAGTGCAGTCACCTTCATGGCATCCGTATTGTAAATCTCCGGCAGGCGTACTACGATGCTGCGTGATGGTAAGTCTATGCTACCCTCGTAGTTGTCGAGTTTGACAGCCTCCACCATACAATCGCCGTCGAGTTGCAGGTCACTGATATTTTCCTCATTACAAGCGGCGAAGCCACAGGTGATGAGCAAGATGCCTAACAAATGATATATCTTTGTCTTCATAATGTACATATTCTTTTTTTTCTCTTATTACCAATTGCCGATATTCTGGGTGTAATGCCCGTTAGAAGCTGAGAGCTGACTGAATGGTATAGGCAGGTACTCATCTTTGTCTGCCGTGAAATGAGCGTCGTTGTAGATAGCGCAGTGAGGAATCTCCTCCGCATAGTATTTATTCAGCACGGTAGCGGCATCGCCCCAGCGCACCAGATCGAAGAAGCGTTCGCTCTCCATGCCCAGTTCCAGACGGCGCTCCATTTTCACCATCTTGATGGTCTCCTCCTTAGAGTAGTTGCCACGGTAGTTGGTGATATAGATTTTCACGCCATAGGCACCTGGATAGCCGGAAATCATCTGGGTACTGCCGGCGGCACGGGTACGTATTTGGTTGATGAGCTGTATGGCTTGCTCTGTCTGTCCCAGTTGTGCATATGCCTCTGCTCTCATGAGCAGCACATCGGCATAGCGGAAAACGATACGGTTCATAGAACTGGCCCAGTAGCTGCCTTTGATAAGATAGGTATCGATGAGGGCAGGATCTACGTTCTGCTTCAGGGTGACATAATAGCCATAGAGTCCGTTGGAACGGCTCCAGATACTTGTCCGCTCCATCATATAGTTACGGTTGAACATATAGGGAAGTCCCGGCATGCCCACGGTGAGAAACAGACGTGGGTCGGCATTGTCGCTGCTCATATCATAGTCCTCACTGTTAAAGGAGTCTATCAGTGGCAGTCCGTCGGCACCGGTACGATAAGCATTAACCAGGTTTTGTGACGGTTTGTAGAAGTCGGTACCTCCATCGGTAGCCCCTGGGATATTGGGCGGTATCAGTCCGTAGCTCCAGTTGAGGTTACCATAGGTAGAACCGTCGTTACGGGAGTATTGGATAGCCCAGATACTCTCTTTTCCGTTCTCATATTGTTCCTCCGGACGGAAATTGTTATGGATATCATCCTCCAGTCCGTAGTTTGTGTACAGAGAGGGGTTGGAGTATTCTATCACCTTTTCCAGATCCTGCTGGTTGATGCTGGTCACCTTATTACTGTTGGCATCATCCTGATGGTAAGCTTTATAGAGATACACTTTTGTCAGGAAGGCAGCAGCTGCAGCTTTTGTGGGACGTCCCTTATCCTCCTGTGTCACGGGCAGGGTGTTGTATGCCTCCATGAGGTCATCGATGATCAGTTGCCATCCCTCATCGTTGGAATAGGTGGTATTCGAGAGTTCATTATACTCATCATAGGTAAGGTTCTCATCCACCACGAAGGGGATATTTTTATAGAGGCGTTTCAGGAGGAAGTGTCCGTAGGCACGGAGGAACTTCATCTCCGCGAGGCGTTGCTGTTTCATATTATAGTCACTCTGGTTCAGCAGATAGATAGCGCTGTTCACTCGTGACAGGCTGTTATACAGGCGCACCCACATATCGTTGATATTCCAGTTGGTGGTGAGCACACCTTGTTGCACCTCCAGCTGATGGAACACGTCACCGTCACTGGTACCGCTTCCTCCTTTATAGGCATCATCAGAGCGTACGTCGAAGTTCCACATAGAGAACGATGAGTTGATATCTTCAGCTGTAGTGAAGATGGCATAGGCCGACACCACCATAGCCTCTGCATTCTCTGGGTTCTTCACTTGCTCATCGCTGAGTGTCCCTTGTGGCACATGCTCGTCGAGGAAATCGGAGCAGGCTGTCAGTCCGCAGAGGAAGGATATGACACAAACTATATAGAATAACTTTGTTTTCATTTTGTTGTATATTAAGGATTAGAATGATACGTTAAGACCGAAGGTGATGTTCAATGGGATAGGATAGCCAAAGTTGGCATTCTCCGGATCGACGCCTGTGAAGTTGCCGCTCTTGATGGTCAGCAGGTTCTGTGCCGAGAGATAGACACGCAGTCTTTCCATATACAGCTTTGTGGTGATACCCTTGGGGAAGTTGTATCCCAGTTGGATGGTACGCAGTTTGGCATACGATCCGTTCTCTACAAAGTAGCTGGAGACACGTTTCTCGTTGTTATTATCCATCGTACTGATTCCCGGGATGTTACTGTCCATATTTGTGAGACTCCAGGCATCGAGCAGGCGGCGTCCCTTGTTGAGGTTGGAGATATTCAGTCCGCTCCACAGGTCGGTTTCTTTTTTCAGGTCGCTGATGACGTCAACGCCTTGTACGCCCTGCCAGAACATTGTCAGGTCCACATTCTTATACTGAAGGTAGATATTCAGACCCCAGCTGAAGTCGGGTACGGGAGAATAGATCCACTGCTGGTCTTTCTCATTGATGACATTGTCGCCATTGAGATCTTTCCAGCGGATACGTCCCAAACCGGCACCATTCTGTGTGGCGTGGTTGTCGATCTCTGCCTGGCTTTTGAAGATACCGTCATAGACATATCCCACCTGTGCTCCCATGGGATGACCGATGACGCTCTCCACGCCGTTTCCACCAAACTGTCCGTTGGCGGCTATCGTCTCCGGGATCTTTGTCACCTCATTGCGGTAGGTGCCGATGTTTCCTGCCAGGTCATACTGGAAGTGGCCGATATTACCACGGTATCCGATGTTCATCTCAACACCTTTGTTCTCCATCTCACCGGCGTTGATCCACTGTGAGGAGCCCTCACCCATCACGCCGATACCGGGCATATACACGAGGATGTCGGTGGTTTTCTTGAAGTACCACTCGAAGGATCCATAGAGGGCATTACGGAAGAGTCCGAAGTCAAGACCGATATTTGTCTGTGTAGTCGTTTCCCACTTCAGGTCGTCGTTGCCTATCTGGTTACGTTTGAATCCGCTGGCCAGTGTCTTGCCTCCGTTTGTACCCTCGATATCATAGCTCGTACCGTAGCTCTGTCCGCCAAAGCCGGCCTCACCGTAATTACTCTCATACAGTGTATAGCGTGCGATGTTGGAGATCTCCTGGTTACCAGTCTGTCCCCATGATGCACGCAGCTTCAGGTTGTCCATCCAGGTCACATCTTTGAGGAATCTCTCCTGGTTGATACGCCATCCAGCGGAGACAGAGGGGAAGAAGCCGTAGCGATTGTTCTTACCGAAACGGCTGGATCCGTCATAACGCATGGTAAGACTCCCCATGAAGCGGTCGTCGTAGTTGTAGTTAAGTTTTCCAAAGAAAGAGACGAGAGTGAATCCCTCACCGGAGCCATAGGCCTCTGTCTCTCCTACGGCAGCGTTGGGCCACATATAGTCGGTGGTGAGTACGGCAAAGTCGTATGCTTTGGCGCTGAACCACTTATCATCCTCTCTGTTGATCTCGGTACCCACCATCACATCGCTGCGGTGTTTCCCTTTCTCGAGGTTATAGGTAGCGATGGCGTTCCACATCCATTTTGTCCAGTGCTCTTGTTTTGGTTCCACGGCATTGGTAGCGTTGGCCACGGTACCCTCAGTGACGGGGTATGTGAAGATACGTTGTTCTTTCTGTGCATAGTCAAGGCCGAAGGTGGTCTTGAAGTTCAGGTTCTTCACGGGGTTGATATTGAGGTACACATCTCCGAAGGCACGCCAATAGGTATATCTGTTGTCGGCGTTACGCTCCAGTCGTGCCACAGGGTTCTCACGGTCGGGGTAGCCACCTACAGGACCTGCATAGTCGCCGTTGGTGGTGTAAACGGGCAGTGAGGGGTTAAACTGCAGCACGTTCTCGAGGAACCCGCCGGGTGCCTGCACCTCACTGGTACGGTTCAGTGTGAAGTTCTCACCGATGGTCACCACGTTGAGTTCTCCGATCTTCATCAACTTATAGTCGGCATTCATACGTGCGGAGAAGCGCTCGAAGTCGGAGTGCTCAATGATACCTTTATTATTATAATAGCCTAACGAGAGGTACGACATCCCCCTTTCCGATCCGTTGCTGATAGCCACGTTATACTGCTGAGCCAGTCCGTTGCGTGTGGTAAGATCGAACCAGTCGGTATCGGCAGCTGGTGTTGTTCCCGCGGCATCCAGATACTTGTTCATCGACAGTGCGTTAAGCACTGGTACGCCATTGTTGTCATACGACCAATCGTAATGGTATCCCAGGCCGTTCATGTTCGGGTCCAGTCCATCGTTGACATATCCTTGCCACATCACCTGTCCGAATTCCTTCGCGTTGAGCACCTCCATCTTGTGTGCGTACGTCTGTACGGCAACACTTGCGTCGAAGTCCACTCTCACCTTTCCTTCCTTGCCGCGCTTAGTGGTGATGATGATTACACCATTGGCGGCACGGCTTCCGTAGATACTGGCGGAGGCAGCGTCTTTGAGCACCTGAATCGACTCGATATCATTACCGTTCAGCTCATGCATACCCGACTTGGTAGGTACACCGTCGATGATGTAGAGGGGATCATTGTTATTTAACGTACCGATACCACGGATACGTACGGTGGCGGCGCCAGAGGGCGCACCATCGGCAGAGATATTCATTCCCGGCACCCTACCCTGCATAGCTTTGATAGGGTTGTTCTCATTCTGTTTGGCAAGGTCACTGGGTGTCACCACGCTCACTGCGCCGGTGAGGTCGGCCTTACGCTGAGTAGTATAACCGGTAACCACCACCTCTTCCAGGGAGAGGGCATCATCTTGCAGGGTTACCGACATGCCGTCTTGGGCAACGACTTCCTGCGTGAGGAATCCGATAAAGGAGACCACCAGTGTCTTCCCTGGCTCCACCTTTAATTTAAAGTTACCGTCGAAATCTGTCACTGTACCATTGGATGTTCCTTTCTCCATCACCGTGGCACCAATCACGGTCTCCCCCGTGGGGTCGTACACCGTACCACTGATCTCCGACTGGGCATGCAGCATGGTGCATGTCAGCAGGAGACTGAAACTGAGTAATACTCTTCTTAGTTGTTTCATTAGTTTTAATCAATAAGGGTTTTAAAACATGTGAATATCAAATTCTGCGGTAAAATTACAACCCTTTTATATATACAATGTTACAAAAAACGTTCTTTGGCTTTAAATTATGTTTCATGTAACATTTCATGCCTATAAAGTATTTTGTGTTTATTTATCAGCTATCCTCTCATTTCCGTAGGATACTTTCCGAAATGTTTCTTAAAGCAGTTGGAGAAGTAGCTTGGTGTATGGAATCCCACCTCGTAAGCAATCTCGTTGATACTCTTCGTAGTAGTGTTGATGAGTGTATACCCCCGCTGCAGGCGCATCTCACGAAGAAGTTCCACTGGAGATATCCCTGTCAGAGCCTTCACCTTACGGTACAGTTGTACACGACTCATGCCCAGCTCCCTTCCCAGGTCGTCCATTTTCAGGTCAGGGTTCGACAGGTATTTTAAGAATACGCTCTTCATCGTGTTGGTGAAAAGGGTGTCCTGCGTGCTGAGCTTCGGCTGTTCCTCCTGCCGATCCTCTGCCAGGTGACGCAGCTGCTGCCGGTTCTTCAGCAGGTTATAGATTCTGGCAGCGAGCACATCGGCATTGAACGGCTTGATGAGGTAGGCATCGGCACCATGCTCATAGCCCTCCACTTGCTGGGTGTCGGTGCTGCGTGCGGTGAGCAATATCACGGGGATATGACAGGTGATGGCATCCTCCTTGATTTTCCGGCAGAAGAGCAGCCCGTCCATCACGGGCATCATCACGTCACTCACGATGATGTCGGGTACGAGCTCCTTGGCAATATTCAGTCCTCCTTGTCCGTCGGACGCCTCTATCACATAGAACTTGTCCGACAGGATAGTGCGCAGGTAACGGCGCATGTCGCTGTTGTCGTCTACGATCAGTACAGAGGACAGCTCTTCGGTATCCTCCTGCTTAAACTGTGCCAGCCGGTTCTCCTGAAGTGTCTCGGCATCGTCTCTCTGTCGCAGTACTGCTGAGGCGTTGTCGTCATCCACCAACGGCTGCTGCTCTTTCCTGAAGTTGAGCACATCCGTGACGATGGTCTCCAGTTGTGTGACATTTCTGCTGATGATATCCATCAGCTCCTGCTGACTGTCTTTCAGTGGATAGCGCTCGACAAACTGCTTCAGCGGTCCGGCCACCAGGGTGAGTGGTGTGCGTAACTGATGGCGGGCATTGTTATAGAAGGCCGTCTGCTCATCGTGGAGCGCTTGTATCCTTTTGTTGGCCTTGCGTGTCTGTCTCACAGCCCTCCAGATGAGGATGACCGCGGCGAGGAGAAGAAGGAAGGCTCCCGCACCTACGAAGATGATCTTATGCTGGAGGTTATACAGTCCGAAATACTCCTCCAGTTTATCCTGGATAGTGATAAGATTATTATTCTGTGCCATCAGCTCCGTGCTAGTATTGGTAACCACCTCCACATTCTCGGGCGTTACGAGCATCCCCTTCAGGGCATTGTCACGCTGATAGTCTTTTCCTGAGAGGATATCCAGTGCCAGCCGTACGATCTCCTCCCCGTGGGTGGGATACACATACGTACCGACCTGATGACCCAGCCGCACATATTCCAGTCCTTCGTCGGGCATGCCATCGATGCCGAGGATACTCGTCTTCCGCTGCTTCCCTGTCTCCACGGTAGCCTTATACACCCCTGTGGCCATGCCGTCATTATGTGCGAAGATGACTATGGGATGATGGTCAGAGGAAAGGTATCTCTTGGCTATCTCATAGGCTCCTTCGGAAGTCCAGTCGCTTTCCTCAGAGATATATTCCATATCCATCGTCCCCTGTATAGCCTTGGCGAAACCCTGGTGCCGCTCCTGTGCCGGTGTAGAGCCCATCGCCCCCGTTATCTCCAGCACCACCGGTCTGCCGCCTGAATGTTGTTTCCTCGCCATCTCCACAGCATAACATCCCATGGTATAGCCTGCCTCCACATTATTCCCACCGATAAAAGCGGTATAGTCGTCGGTGGCTGCCTTACGGTCAAAGAAGATGACAGGGATTCCCCTTGCACGAACCCGTTGGATAGCCTCTGTCACGGGCGCTGCCTCGTTTGGAGCCACCACCAACAAGTCTATATCTGTCTTGGCGAGACTGTCTATCTGCCTTATCTGCAGTTCTGTGTCGTCATACGAATTGACGATGGTCACCTTCGCATCCTGCTCATAGAGATGCTGGGCGGCCAACATCTCCTGGTTCGCCTTGTTGCGCCATCGCCCCTCGGAACACTGAGAGACAGCAATCCTATAGGACTTCTGTTTACGGGTACAGGCTGTCAGAGAAAGCAGGACGGTGAATATTATAAAGATGTATAGTTTGCGGTTCATCATTCTCATGGTTTTTTCACATGCAAAAATAATACAAAAAGCCCAAAAAAGCAACTAATGTGGAAAAAACTTTATTCATTTTACCTTATCTCACCACGATTCTGCCGTTCTCCACGGATGCGGTGACAGTGCCCATGCCGTTGATCTTGTTGATGATATAGCTGATGCTGCTGTCGCGCTCGGCGATGAAACGTACGCGCAGGTTAGTAATGTCCTTATTGTAACAGACGACACTCATATTATAGCGCTGTCCGATGGCGAGCAGCATCTCCTTCATGTTGATATTGTCGAAATAGAAATAGTTGTCACGCCACATGGTGTAAGGATCGGTATCCACCTTCCTTACATCAAACGCTGCCGTCTGCATGCTATACGTGGCCTGCTGACCGGGCTTGAGAATCTTACGCTGGTCAGAAGAGGGCTCACTTTCTTTGTCCAATGAGAATACCTCCACGCTGCCCTCGACGAGCGTTATCTCATGACTTGAGCCGCCTTGCTCCTCCCACGACCTTACATTAAACTCTGTGCCGAGCACCTGGGTATATACATTTCCTGTCTTCACGACAAATGGCTTCGTGGTGTCCTTAGTCACCATGAAATAAGCCTCTCCATTGAGCGACACCTGACGGGTATTACCGATAAAACGAGTAGGATAACTGATACGGCTACCGGGATGAAGCTTCACACGACTGCCGTCGGGGAGCAGCACCATATAGTCTTTTCCATAAGGAATAGTAAAGCGCATCGTATCAAGTGGAATGCTCACATCCTCCCTCACCTTGGCGACAACACTCACGGCACTCCCCTCCCCTTCTCTCATCTCTAAATAGGAGGTCATATCCACCTGTTGTCCCTTAGAGTCGGTAAGCATTGGGGCGCTCTCTCCCTCAGTGGCGGCAAAGAGCATATCCTCGTTTGGTTTCACAGAGGAGTCATTTTCAGAGGGATGGAGGAAGAACACGGCCCACAGGACGGCGGCAGCGGCAACAACACCTCCCATATAAAAAAGTCTCTTCATTATGGTACGGTTCTTCGCCTGCGGCTGCTCTGCATGCTTGCTGTTAAACTGCGCCAGACGTTCCTCCACATCAAAGTCTTCCTTCTGTTGTCGAAGCAGATGGGCAGCTATATGAATATCTTTACAGGCCTCCAAAAGGTCTGGATCATCTTTTAGCCTCTGAAGCTGCTCCTCTGTAAGAGAAGTGCCTTCCTCCATGATGTCGAGAATTTCTTCCACCTTTATATTACTATTTTGCTCTGTTCCCACTTTGTCTTTATTTCTTTTTACGTTTGTACAAAAAAAATTGTATGTATTTTATTATATTTTAAGATTTAGACTACGTATCATTCTCAGAGCCTTCATAATATGGTTCTTCACTACCACCTCCGTGATATTCATCATTTTCGCCACCTCCTTGTAGCGTTTCCGCTCAACATAGCAGGCGATGAAAATATTCCGAGTGGGCTGCGGCAGCCGGGCCAGCACATCTTCTATCTGCTGTTCACGTTCCTTAAGCATAAGCGCGTCGTCGGGATTATAATACACATCGTTCATGGCTTTCACAAAATCGATGTATGTCTGGTGTGCACCCTGATGACGGATATAGTCGATACAGGCATTGCGCACAGATATATACAGATACCGCCTGACCGTAATACGTCGGATAGAGGCGAGGTTGCCAAGTACCTCTTCGAAGGCATTCTGTACGATATCGTGACACTCATCACCATCATTCACAAACTGCCTTGCAAAGAAGTAAAGAGGCTTATAATAGGTGCGGAACACCTCATCAAACTCAACTCTCTCCATGCGTTCTTGCTCGTAAATTTGACTGCAAATATACTACTTTCTGTTGAATATGGTATGTTTTTCATACAAAATTCCTTTTTTTCGGAGTCTTCAGAAAAAACTTTCCGATGAATGATACCAAAAAAGCATCCAATCCGTAACAGAAATAGTAGGTAGATATTACGTAAACAATCAATAAACCTAAAAGAAACGAATCATGGACAAAAGAAGACTTATGCTCCTTCTTCTCGTCTTCAGCCTGAATATTCCCCTTGCACTGGCGCAGGGCAGGGGAACGATCGCGCTGAATTTCAAGAACGAGAGTCTTTCGTCGGCCCTAAAGCGGCTGGAGAAAGCCAGTGACTACAAAATCATGTTTACTTACAACGAGGTTGAGAGTTACAAGGTGAATGTCAGTGTACGCACCCCTTCGTTCGAAGAGGCACTCCGCACAGTGATAGGCAGTTTTCCCCTCGAATACACGATCGACGGTAAGATTGTCACGGTGAAGCACGCCCGTAAGACAGCACCCGGACGGGAACGCACCATCAGCGGAAGAGTGGTAGATGAACAGGGGGAACCGCTGCCGGGAGCTACCATCGTGCCGCATGCGGGAGCATCTCTGACACAGGCTGCGACTGTCACTGATTCCGACGGGCTGTTCCGCATCACCGTAGGAAGTGATGTACGGCAGTTGGAGGTGAGCTATATCGGCTTCGGCAGTCAGACGATAACACTGACGGCCAATAACACCTACACCATCACCCTGCGCGAAGACTCCCATCACCTGAACGACGTGGTGGTGACGGGTATCTTCCCCAAGCGGAAGGATGCCTATACGGGTGCCGTGACAACCATCACCAGTGAGGAACTGAAAAACTTCGGGAACAAGAATCTGATCACTTCCATAGGTAATATCGACCCAGCATTCAATATCCTGACGAACAACGAGTTAGGCTCCAATCCCAACCGCTTGCCGGAGATTCAAATCAGAGGAAACGCCAACCTCCCCGCATTGGATGACTTACAGGACAATACCAAGACCGACCTTAACACACCACTCATCGTACTCGACGGCTTTGAGATCAGTCTGGAGCGCCTCATGGACCTAAACGATGACGACGTGGAGTCTATAACACTGCTAAAAGACGGTTCCGCCACTGCCATCTATGGCTCACGCGGTGCCAACGGCGTAGTGGTCATCACCCGCAAGGCACCACAGGTGGGACGTCTGAAACTTTCCTATAACGGCAGTCTGAACATCGAGGCTCCTGACCTCACCGACTATCACCTGCTGAATGCCGCCGACAAACTGGAGCTGGAACGGCGTGCCGGCTATTATGACATGCTCGATCCACAGAGAGATTTTAACTATAAAAACAAATATGCCGAGATATTGAAAGAGGTGCAGCGCGGCGTGGATACCGACTGGATGGCATTGCCGCTGCGTGCCGGCGTAGGTCATCGCCATAACATGCGTATTGAAGGGGGCGACTCCAGTTTCCGCTATTCCGCATCCCTCCAGTATAATGGCGTGACGGGTGTGATGAAGGGCTCTAACCGTAACAGTTTCAACGGTGGCATCAACCTTACCTACCGTCATCAGAAGCTGATCTTCAACAATGACCTTAACATCGGCTACACCAAATCGAAAGAGTCTCCTTACGGCACTTTCTCACAATACACCCGTCTGAACCCCTACTGGAGGCCCTACGATGATAATGGTGAAATCATTAAGATTTTCGACAACGACGTAAACTTCTGGGGCACCTACAGCAACCTGCCTACCAACCCACTCTACAACGCCACGTTACGTCAGAAGAACAGTGCCAATTACACGAATATCACCAACAACTTTGCCATCGAGTGGCGACCCTTCACAGGATTCATCGCCCGCGGCAGCTTAGGACTTACCTGGCAAGACTCTGAGAGCGATGTCTATAAGTCGGCAAAGCATACTGATTTTGAGAAAGATCTCTATCAGACAGCCGAAGGTGCCCTCCGCAAGGGTAGCTATAACTACAACACAGGAAAGATGATGAACTATGAGGCTGCCCTGACCATCAGTTACACCCATCTCTTTGCTGAGAGACATCAGCTCTATACTGGTCTTAACACCAACATCATATCGAAAAACAGCAGAAACTACTACATTCAGGCAGAGGGATTTCCCGATGAAGACATGGACTTCCTTCCCTCGGCCCTGCAATACATGAAAGACGGCAAGCCAAGCGGTAGCGAGGCTAAGATGCGTAGCGTGGGACTCGTAAGTAGTGTAAACTATTCTTACGACAACCGCTATTACACCGATCTGGCATATCGTCTCGACGGTTCATCACAGTTCGGTAGCGACCGCCGCTTCGCCCCATTTTATTCCGCAGGTATCGGATGGAACCTGCATAATGAGAGGTTCCTGAAAGACAAGAATCTTTTCAATCTCCTGAAACTCCGTGCCTCCTTCGGACAGACAGGATCACAGAATTTCAACGTCTATCAGGCCATCGCCACCTATTCTTATTACATGAGCGACCGTTACAACCAGTGGTTAGGTGCTTACCAGATGGCATTAGAGAACAAGAACCTGGAGTGGCAGAAGACCAACAAATGGAATGCCGGTCTGGAAGTGAGCATGCTCGATAGCAGGATCAACCTGGTGGCTGATGTCTATTTAGAGAAGACATCCAATTTGCTTTCATCGCTCGACCTTCCGCTTTCCAACGGTTTCACCTCGTATGTGGAGAATGTCGGCAAGGTGGAGAACAAGGGATTTGAGGTGAAGGCCACCGTGTTTATCCTCAAGAACACCAAGGACCGTCTGTTCTGGTCGGTAACAGGTTCGATGATGCACAACAAAGACAAGGTGGTAGCCCTCTCACAAGCCATGAAAGATGAGTATGCCAAGCTGTTGCTTACCCGTGGCGTTACTCCTAACAGGGTAATCCGCGAGGGTGAGTCGCAGTACACCATCTATGCCGTTCCCTCATTAGGTATCGACCCCAGCAACGGACTTGAGATTTACGTGAAGCAGAACGGCGAACCTACCTATACGTGGGATGCTGCCGACCGTGTTCCTTGCGGCGTGAGTCTGCCCAAATACAGAGGAAACATCAGTAGTATGCTGCGCTGGCAAGACTTCACGGCGAATGTCTCTCTCGGCTATCGCACCGGCGGTCAGCTGTATAACCAGACATTGGCTACACGCATCGAGAATGCCGACAAACAGTATAACGTGGATGAGCGCGTGTTCACCGACAGATGGCAGGAGGTGGGCGACAGGACCTTTTTCAAGGGACTGACCAATGAGACGGCTACCTACGCCACCACACGTTTCGTACAGAACGAACGGACACTTACCTGCCAGAATATCCACCTGAGCTATGAGCTGCGAGACAAACCATGGCTCACCAAGTGGTTAGGAATGCAGTCGGCCGCACTCTCCGCCGACCTGAGCGACCTGTTCTACATCTCTACCGTTAAGCAGGAGCGCGGACTCGACTATCCCTACTCACGCCGGTTCTCCTTCACTCTGTCGATGAACTTCTAAAAATAATGATGTAACAACATTAAAAGATATAACAATGAAACAAGATACAAAACACAAGGTAAGACTGGCAGTGATCCTTACAAGCATACTGCTCCTTGTCACAAGCCCTTTCATCCTTTCTTCCTGCGAAGAATGGCTCGATGTGTCTCCCTCTGAGCAGAAGAAGAAAAGTGAGATGTTCTCCAAAGCCGAGGGCTTCAGAAACGTACTCACCGGAGCATACATCAGGATGAAGTCGAACAGTCTCTATGGTCAGGAGATGGTTTGCGGAACCATTGAGAACCTGGCACAGCACTGGAACTACTCTACCAACACGATAGGCAGTTACCTCAACACCTATAACTATAGGGCCACGACGGTAGAGAATGCCATGTCTGCCATTTACAACAACCTGTTCAAGGTGGTGGCAGACGTGAACGGACTGTTGGGCGACATCGACAACGGTACCCTGAGTGATGACGACTACAACCTAATAAAGGGAGAGGCACTTGCCCTGCGTGCCTTCTGCCATTTCGACATATTGCGACTGTTCGGCCCTATGCCTACCGATGTAGGCAGCGACCGTATCCTACCTTATGTGAAAGAGGTGACCAACAAGCCGAACCCGTTCCTTAACTATGAGCAGTTCACTCATGAACTCACCAATGACATCAACGAGGCTGAAGTTTGTCTGAAGAAGGTGGATCCCATCCTGAGCAAGTCGATAACTACACTGAACACACCGTCACAGCTTACCGATAACTTCTACGGCTATCGCCAGATGCGTATGAACTATTACGCTGTATGCGCCCTGAAAGCCAGGGTAGCACTGTGGACAGGCAACAAGAGTCAGGCGCTGGAATACGCACGCATCGTGATGAATGCCACATCGGCCGACGGCGCCAAGATGTTCCGACTGGGAACTCTCAACGACTGTGCCAGTGGTGACAAAGTGCTCTCCAGTGAGCATATCTTCAACCTGAAGGTTACCGACATCTCATCCACCCTCGGCGCCGGCACCACCTATCAGAAGACACAGTCACAGCTGCGCAGTCAGCTCTACGAGACAGGAACCACCGATATCCGCTATGTAAACATGTGGAACTATGTCTATGACAGTTATTGGTGGACTTACTACAACTATTTCGTGAAGTATGTACAGGCTGACAACATGCCCGACCTTGCCAGGAACGTCATACCTTTGATCCGTCTGTATGAGATGTATCTCATCGCCATGGAATGCTCCTCTGTCAGTGAGGCAAACACACTCTATGAGGAGATGACGACGGCACGCAACGCTCCTGCCCTGACCATCACTACCCAGGAACAGCTCAACGAACTGCTTATCAAAGAGTACAACCGTGAGTTCTACGGTGAGGGACAAGCCTTCTATGCTTACAAACGCATGGCCGCAGAGAAGATCTACTTCACTAACGAGCCTGGTACGAAAGATGCCTATGTGGTACCCCTGCCCGTTCAGGAGTCTGTTTATGTTAACGAATAAAAACAAGCGATATCATGAAGAAGATCATATATTTGATGCTCCTGTGCCTGGGGCTGGCAGCCTGTCAAGAGGAAGAAGGTCTGCTGTTCAACGACAAGGCACGCGTACAGTTACGGCCAGATGCCAGTGGCACCTTCGGCGATTATTCCTATTCATTCGTATGGAGTCCAGCAAGCACCACACGCGATGTGGTGTATCTGCCCATCAGGGTAATGGGTGGTCCTGCCGACGTCGACAGACATGTGATGATCGAGCAGGTGAGTGAATACGACATCACCTATACCAAAGACCATTGGGGGTATGTGACCGACTCAGTGGTGACGGAGCGCACCGACAAGGCCGTTGCCGGCAAGCACTATGTGCCGTTCAACAGTCCTGAGTATGAACAACTGCTTACCATCCCTGCAGGGGAAGTATCCTCACAGATCGGTATCATCGTTCTGCGAGATGCCTCACTGAGCAATGAGAAGGTAAGGCTGCGCATCCGCCTGAAACCCACCGAAGACTTCGAGCTGGGTGAGAGCAAATACCTGGAGCGTACCATCACCATTTCCGACATGCTGGAGCAACCCTCCAACTGGGTCTCACGCTATATGAACAGCTATTTCGGTACCTACAGCAAGACCAAGCATCGGCTGATGATGAAGGTGGTTGACGGAAAGGTTGATGAGGACTGGGTGAACGAGGCCTACAACTCGGTATCCTTCCGCTATTATTGGCGTATGAAATTCATCGAGGCACTGCAGGACTTCAACAACGACCCTGCCAATATCGCAGCAGGACTCGCTCCTATGAGGGAGAACCCCGACGATCCGAACAGTGCGCTCGTCACTTTCCCAACAAGTATGTAAATCATATCCTACAACCCAACAATCATAAAAAAGATGATTATGAAAACAAAAATATATGCAATGTTGGCCCTCTCGCCACTCTTGTTCACATCATGCTTCAGCGATGACAGCAACTACGACTATGCCGATCCGCTGGACATTCAAGTAGAGGGCATTCAGGATCAATACAACGTGTCGGTAGGCGAGGTTATTCAGTTACACCCCACGATAACACCAGCCGACCGTGACTATGAGTATTTCTGGACTATCACGCCCACCAGTGCCCAGACATTGGCCGCTATCGACACCATATCAAGAGAGCGGAGCTGGGATTATACCGTTGACCGCCAGATCGGTGCCTACAAGCTGCGTTTCTGTGCGAAAGACAAGCAGACAGGCATCTTTGCCTACAAAGAGTATAACCTCAACGTCACCACCGACATGGCTGTAGGCTGGTGGGTGCTGAAAGGTGACGACGGCGGTACCGACATCGACTTTTTCGGCAGTAAAGAGAAGAAAGACATTATCTATAACATGAATGGCAGAAAGATGCAGGGTGATCCTCTTAATCTGCATTTCACCCTGTATTATTGGGTCTTTAACGAGAGTACCCTGCAAGACGTTCAGACAAATGCCGTTTTTGCAGCCAGCAGCGGTGATATCGTGGCACTCGACTATTTCACGGGAAAGATTGTCGCCGGCTACGAGAATTTGTTTGTCGATCTGCCTGCCAAACGTGATGTGCAGGCCATGTTCGCAGGACCCTCTGATGTGCATGTCTGTGTAGATAACACCGTTTATACGATGTACAACTCACGATACAACATCTACAAGCAGTTTATTATCAAGACTCTCGGCGACTACCGTCTGTCTCCTTACCGCCATTGCTCGCATGCCACACTGCCATTGCTCTTCGATGAGAAGACATCATCGTTCTGCTCCGTGAGCCGTAACTCACCCAATCTGGATTACTTTACAGATGGCACCCCCTCACCGAAGAATCTCGACATGGACCTGATCTATATGGGCGGAAAGTCAACCTCTGCCACCAGTCAGGGCGATGTAGCCTTGGCTATCATGAAGAAAAAGAATGCCGATGAGTATCAGCTCTACACGCTCAACGGCTATACTTCTTCCGTATCACGCAACCCGGTAACAGCGGCCAGCGCGCTGAACAGCAGTCTGGATATGCTGAAGGCTGATTACAAGGCACTTAATCAGAACAACAATATCATCTATTTCTTCAAGAACAGTAAACTTTATGCCTGCAATCTGGACAACCAGACAGAGAGTGAGCAGAGTGTCACGCTGGCTCCGGGCGAAGAGGTTACCTATATGGAGTTCCTGAAGTACTCACCCTACAGGATGAACGATTATTGGTTCGATTACCTGGCCATCGGTACGGTGAAAGACGGTAACTACAAACTCTATCTGCATCCTGTGTCGGCAGCCATAGTATTGCCGGCAGAGAAGACCTTCCAAGGCAAAGGTCGTGTGAAGAGAGCCTGTTACATAGAACAGTCGAGTAACGGTATATACACCACTACCCTATTCTAAATGATGAGCATGATGAACAGAAAGGCACTCACACTGACTATCAGTTTTCTTGCGGCAACCCTTTTACCCTGCGCCGCACTGGCTAAGGTGACCATTTCCGGAACGACGGGCGAGTATGTGAACAAGGAGATGAGTCTCTTTGAGTGTCGTGACGGCGTTCCCCTGCTTCTGACCACCACCGAGGTGTATGCTGACGGTTCTTTCTCTCTCTCTGCCGAGACACAGGGAACGGGGTTTTACCTGTTGGGGCACAAAGGGGGTATCAGACATCCTCTCTACCTGAAGGGCGACGAAACCCTCAAGGTACATTTCACGAACTACGGCATGACCATCCTGCAGGGTGCCGGCACAGAGTGCCGGTTGCTCTGCGAGTGGGAGAAAGAGGCATCCCCCCTGCGCACACAGTCATGGTTCTACCGTTCTACAGGCGGTTGCGAAAGTGTTGACCTTGAGACGTTTGAGCGCAGGATGAAGTCTCTGAAAGTCCTTTCTCAGCGACTCTCTCAACAGTTGAAAGGACAGCAGTGGGATGATTTCGCGTCCCTCATGCTCCTGAAGATGGATGTGGATCAGATGTTCATGCGCATGGCGTATCAGCGCAGTCACCCGGGCGAGACCGATGAGAAGTTCATGGCTGATGCCGACTGGCAGCGTGCCGACCAGCTGTTTGAGCAGTCAATGTTGCTCCAACTTCCCCACGTGCCCGAAATGATGGGGGTATATGTGGATAGCAAGGCTTCCCTGCTGTTGCCACCCCCCGAGAATCCCTCCATCATCACCAGCAGCGAGTACAAGGAGCGCGGCGGGCTGATCACCAATAAGGACTTGTGCCAGTCGTATGTCTATGAGGTGGCCTCCCATCTGCGCTATTATGAGATGTATAGCGATCTTTGCGAGGCTTTCTCCGACGAACCCTTCTCTGATCGTATGCTACAAGCACTTGAACCCATCAGGGCATCACTGGAATGGTCAAAGCCAGGTAATGAGGCACCCGACTTCAAGGGGCTCAAGACCGACGACGAGTGGCTCTCGCTGAGTGAGCTGCGCGGTAAGGTGGTGGTGATTGACGTATGGGCGACCTGGTGTGTGCCCTGTCTGCGCATGATGCCCTATTTCCGTAAGTTGGAGAAGGAACTGTCGGATCCCGATGTTGCCTTCCTGAGTATTTGTGTGGGAGCGTTGCCCGAGAAAGACTTATGGCTGAAGTTGGTAAAGGACAACCAGCTTACCGGCAACGTGGTCTTTATGGACAGCTGGACACGGGGCTTTGCCAAAGACTACCGTGTAACCAGCGTACCCCGTTTTATGATTATCGACCGCCAGGGGAAGGTCTTCTCCTATGCCGCTCCGGCACCCAAATATCCACGACTCAAAGAATTAATAATACAGGCATTAGCAGAAGAGTAGTATAAGAGAGAGAGAATTCTTTCATACATCAAGTAAGTCCCTACATGTGTTGGGGCAGGATAAATTCCTTTAATCATTAAACAGGGTGAGAAAGGCCACTCTCTCGGGTGGCTTTAATAGGCTTTTACACTGCGTTTAGTGATTAAATCCACCTGAAATAGACACTGAAACTCCTTCGGGATGCCATCCATCGCTCTGTTGGATTGATGAACTTGTATGATCATCCAATATTACGAATACTGAAAGATAAGAGGTAGCCGATGGGTAGTCGATAGGTAATGGGAGATTTTATATAACTAAATGATTTTGAGAGTTATATTGAATTAGGTAGCCGATGGCGTATCTGGCAGTTTCCCCCTGCGCCCACAGATAACCTGAAAATAAATCCATTTTTTGCCAAATATAAGGTTGTGGAAGAAAAAATCATTACCTTTGCATCCATTACGTACGTGATTTCATAATTCATAACCAATCATTGAAGATGAGAAGAAAAGTAAAATCGTCTAAACCTTTCTCTTTTGAAAGTAGAGATATTGGAACTAATAACTATATCATCATGAGAAGAATAGCGTTTCTTTGCCTGACGCTCTTTACCTTGCTCGGGATAAAGGCACAGACAGAGACCGTGAATATCGGGAAAACCATCGACGGCGACTCTGTGATGGCAACACAGAAAGTGCTGCCTTATCCCATCTACAAGATCAACGGCGGCAACAGTAACACACTCGCCATCCTGACGTTGAAGAAGTCATACAATACTTTCTCCCTCACCAATGGTATCACTTGTGTAAGCGCATTGGACAAGGAGACAAAAGAGATACGATGGACCGTGGATAAGAAAGGTCTTATTACCAATGCCACCCCCACCAGTCAAGGTATCCTGATATGCAATAACAACAAGACCATCCTGCTGGATGACAATGATGGGGGCGAGCGCTGGAGCATCAAACTCTACCCCACCTATATGAACGACTCACTGGATGTCATCATAGGGTATAAGACGAACTCAGCCTCTGACAGTAAGTTGAGAGCTTACCGACTGAGCACCGGAGAACAGTTATGGGAGACGAAAGTGAAACACTCGGTAAGCTGGGGATGGAACGACGCACGGGAGTTGCCCGGCAACCGTATCTTGGTAGTAGCAGACGATATCTACGTCATCCATCTGCAGACCGGCGCCCTGCAAGAATATGAGGCCAAGACAGGATTCTCCGATGTGAAGACATCTCTCCTCATGGGACTGGCGATGGCCGCGGGAGCCGTAGCTGGTGCCATGGCCTTCGGAGGCGCGGGAGGATACTATTATATACCTACCTATGGTCCTAATGTCATCAATGGTCTGTCATCGAATATCCTGCAGATGGACTCCTGCTACTTCATTGCCGACCATAATGAGCTGCGATGCTTCAATAACGACATGCAGATGAAATGGACCTATAGCTACCCCACAGAGAAAGCATCTGCCTCTGTCCTTTACGGCGAGAACAATACGGTGTATATGCTCAACTTCGGCTACGGACTGCGAAACGGTAATGACAAGGTGAAGCACAGCAAACCTTTCATCGCCTCATTCAATGCCTTGACCGGTGAGCCTTTCTTCTTCAACACGCTGAAAATGAAAAAGGATATTGTAGAAGATGCCTTTATCGCCCCATGGGAATCGTTCATCCTCTTCGATGACGGCATGGCATACCAGCGCGATATCAACGACTCTGTTATCCATATCACACCTTGGAACACTCAGGAGTACGGGAAACTGGCGGCATGCCTGCACAGCACGGCCTATGCCTATAATGAGTCAACCCACAGCTTTGAACCGATCTCCTACGACGGACATGACTGTCCCGTCTTTACATCCAAGGGTGACCTGATGATGATCGACAAAGACCTGAACATCTCCAAACGCTATGATACTTCGGTGCTATATGGCGTCAGATTCACGAAAGACGACTATGCCTGCATCCGCAAGAGAGTGACAGACAAGCTCTTTCGCTATTGGATCATACAGGAGTCGGGACTGCCTATCGTCGAGTTAACCTCTCTCTTTAACGATATGGAACTGTTGGAGAAGGATGTATTCTTGGTTCAGGGAAATAACCTGATATACTTTGAGTTGGTTAGATAGAGGGAAGTCTATATTCCGTATTCAAAGGTGTCATAGCAGGACGCTGAGCGGCACCTTAAACCCTACACCTTAAACCTTAAACCCTACACCCTACACCTTAAACCTTAAACTAAAAACCCATACACGCTCGTCGCACTTCGGTACGTCGAAACCGGTGAAGTTGGAGAAATGGCGGAGCATCACCACGGTGGTGTCCACCTTCCCCTCCACTGCCTCTAAGCTTTTCTTCCCGATCGTTCCATAAGTCAGAGAGATTATTCTCGCCCCAATACAGGTGGATGTAAGAGGCACTGAGGTTCATGTAAATGTTTAACTCAAAATATCAAAAAACTGAAGAGCACAATGGTCATTTCGACAAATTATTGTATTTTTGCAACGATAATAGAATAAGCATGATGAAGTGTATCGCGATCCTCCTCGGGTGGGTGGCCGACAAGATATGGGGAGATCCGGCTTGTCTGCCGCACCCCATCGTCTGTTTCGGGAAGGCTATCGCATGGGGGGAACACCGGCTGAACAAAGGAAAGTACCGGCGGCTCAAGGGGGGCGTGCTCGCCATTACCCTCATCCTCCTCACTTACCTCCTCACGTGGGGAGTCCTCCGATTGCTGCATGCCATCCCACAGGCAGGCACCCTCGTGGTGCTCGCCACAGAGGCGCTGCTCATCTTCTTCTGTCTGGCCGGCACCACACTGATAAAAGAGGTGAAAGAGGTGTTCCGTGCCTTGGACTGCTCCTTACAGGACGGGCGTAGGCAGGTGGCACGTATCGTGGGGCGCGACACTTCCACCCTCGATGCGCAAGAGGTACGCAAAGCCGCACTTGAGACGTTGGCGGAGAACCTCAGCGATGGGGTGATAGCGCCACTCTTCTGGCTGCTGCTGTTGGGCGTTCCAGGAATGATGACATACAAGATGGTGAACACGCTCGACTCAATGATAGGCTACCGCACGGAGCGCTACCGACAGTTCGGCACCATAGCTGCACGTATCGACGATGGGGCCAACTGGTTGCCTGCACGCCTCACAGCCCTGCTGATGGCCATCGTGGGAATCTTCGTGCATCCGAAAGGTCAGCAGCACCGCGGGTTCTTCTCTCTCCTCCGCTTTATCCTCCGCTACGGTCCGAAGCACGCCAGTCCGAACAGCGGTTGGCCGGAGTCAGCCTTAGCAGGCATTCTCGACTGTCAGTTCGGCGGTCCGCATATCTATTTCGGGGAACTCATCGACAAGCCCTTCATCGGGGAGCACGACCGTGAACTGGATACCCACGATGCCACCATCGCCTGTAAGACCAATCTATGGACAGAGATCCTCATGGTGCTCGTGGCGCTCATCATCTTTGTTATCACCTAATTATATAACAAGAACAGATCCTATTATTCCTTTCCTTCTTCATCACGTCACCTCTCGCAACTGACGACAGGGTATATGATGCCATCATGGCAGCCAACGGTAATCTCAAGGAGACCACAATCCGGTTGGCATACACTATGAACTATACACTAAAAAACGATACACCTTCTCCATGTCTACATACTTGCGGGTCTGTTCTGCCAGCAGGTCGTATTGCTGCTCCTTATACGCCTGATAATCGAACGGGGCGTGCGGACGGTCGATATACGGTGCAAGGAGGTCATCAACGATGGGAGCATTGTCGAGGATACCGTGGATATAGGAGCCCCAGCAGCGCTCCGACAGACGCGTGGTGGTAGAGGAATCCGCAGCCAAGGTCACCTTGTCACCCTCTCTGAAAACCCTGCGACTCTCACCCATGTGGATCTCGTAGCCCTGGCAGGTATGTCCATTGTAGGGGAACGTCACCTGCACGGTGCGTTTCTCACCGCTCATCGTTGTTACTACCGGCAACAGGCCTAAGCCGGGGATGCGCTCCACCTCCCCTTCCACATGTTGAGGGTCAGTGATCTCCTCACCCATCATCTGGTAACCGCCACAGATGCCGATGACCGTTTTCCCATCATGATGTGCCTGGAGGATAGCCTGCGCACAACCGTTACGACGCAGTTCGATCATATCAGCGATAGTACTCTTACTACCTGGAAGAATAATCACATCCGCCTTACGGATTTCCTCGGTGTTGTTAGTATAGAAAAGATGTACACGCTCGTCGCGCTCCAGTACGTCGAAATCGGTGAAGTTGGAGAGATGACGGAGCATCACCACGGCGATGTTCACCTTCCCCTCTACAGCCGAAAGACTCTTCTTCTCTAACGACACGGAGTCTTCTTCCTCGATATGGATATCCTTGAAATAGGGCAACACACCCAGGACGGGGATGCCGCACAGCTGTTCAATCATCTTCCGTCCCTCATCAAACAGGCTCATATCACCACGGAACTTATTGATGATGATGCCCTTGATATAGCGGCGCTCCTCTTCATTGAGGAGCATGATGGTGCCATAGACAGAGGCGAATACCCCACCGCGGTCGATGTCTGCCACAAGGATAACGACAGCATCCGCATAGCGAGCCATCGACATGTTGACGATATCCACATCACGGAGGTTGATCTCTGCGATGCTGCCCGCCCCCTCCATGACAATGGGGTTGTAACGTTGTGACAGACGGTCGAAGGCCTCGTGGACAGCCTGGCGTAGCACCTCCCTGCCCTCCTTACGGAAATACCGTGTGGCATGCTGGTTGCCGATGGGTTTGCCGTTGAGCACTACCTGTGAGGTATGGTCGGAGTTGGGCTTGAGCAACAGCGGGTTCATATCGGTATGACAGGGCACGCCGGCAGCCTCAGCCTGTACGGCCTGCGCACGCCCGATCTCGAAGCCCTCGGGGGTGGCGTAGCTGTTGAGTGCCATGTTCTGCGCCTTGAAAGGTGCGGGATGATAGCCGTCCTGCCGGAAGATGCGGCAGAAGGCAGTAGCTACGATGCTCTTACCTACGTCGCTACCAGTGCCGGCAAACATGATGGGTCTCAGTCGTTCCATAAGTCAAAGAGATTTTTCTCGCCCCAATACAGGTGAATGTAAGAGGCGCGGAGATTTTTATAAATATAGAGCGATGGGTGCGGCATGGAGAGGGTCTGCAGTCCTTCATTGCGGACTTGACCCGCAATCCCATGAGGAAGAGTCTTGGAGGGTGAGACGTCTCCTTCTTCCACGATATGGGAGTAATGGAACTCATGACCGGGGAAACCGTTCCACTCCCGGTAGCCCAGATGTAGGCGCATACCCTGCATGGTGGCATGCTGATGAAGGATATCCACCATGGGATAGCGGGTGCCGTCGGTATCGATGATGGCGGTACAGAGGTACATCATCCCTCCACACTCTGCAAAGCATCGTCCACCCTGTTCGATATATTCGTGGATCTGTCGGCGCATGGACGCATTCTCCGTCAGCGACGGCAGGAAGAACTCCGGATAGCCACCCGGCAGGTAAAGGAAATCACATGCCGGTAAAGCACTGTCGTGGATAGGTGAGAAGAAGACTACCTCACCCCACTCACGCAGTCGGTCGATATTCTCCCGATAGGTGAAATTGAAAGCCTCATCACGGGCAACAGCAATGATCATCTTTCTATAAAACTGAGATCTAAATGATTTTCTATCATTTCCGCGGCACGGACAATCATCGTCTCTATCTCCTGCCGGTGCTCCAGCGACAATCCCAAATGACGACTCGGCATCAACAACTCCTTCTGTCGAGGCAGACAACCCAGACAGGGGATACCGGCATCGTCACATGACTGGCGCAGGGACGAGGCGTGACGCTCAGAACCTACCTGGTTGAAGAGGACTCCGGAAAAGCGCAGGTCCTGCCACAGCGTGGTGAAGCCGTGGACTATTGCTGCGGCACTATACGCCATGCTACGGGCATTGACAATAAGGATCACGGGGATATCCAACAGTCGGGCAATCTCTGCCGTGCTGCCCCGCCAACGGTCATAACCGTCGAAAAGTCCCATCACGCCCTCCACCACCTGCACATCCATTTCCTCTCCATAACGGGCAAAGACCTCCTGCAGATGTTGCTCACTCATAAAACGGGTATCAAGGTTGACCGACTCCACCCCGCACGCTATCTGATGATACTGCGTATCGATATAGTCGGGTCCACATTTATAAGGTTGCACCCTTAGCCCTCTGTTGTGGAGGGTGCGTAACAGTCCTGCCGTAACAGTGGTCTTTCCACATCCGGAATTGGTGGCGGCGATAAGGTATCTTTGGGGCATAGATGATTATGTTTGTCGGCAAAAATATCATTTTTACGTCAGACGACAAAACTTTTAATTATTTATTATCAAATATTAATTATTTATTCGTACCTTTGCACCTATAATGGTGATGGGTGATTGTTCCAGTCGCCCATAAAAGGGAATCAGGTGAAAATCCTGAGCAGTACCCGCTACTGTCATCTCCATTATCGAAAGAACGGATATACCACTGCCATACGACGGGAAGGTGTTCTTTCGGGAGAGAGCCAGGAAACCTGCCATCAGCGAAGCAAACGATTGTCAGCCTTCGGGAATAAAGACTGCAACACGCTGCATGATGTATCATATCAGCAATTAGTATGTGACTATCAAACACGCTGTCGTCATACTGATGGCCATGCTCACACTGACAGCTAATACCTGCAGTCATCCACCACCCCCGTGCATGTGGTACAACAGAGAGATACAGAGACAAGGCACCAGCACGTTCACCGATATCCTCATGCGCATGGCACCGAGAATGGTAATCGCCGGACTGAGAATAAGATACTAATTAACATTTTATTATACGATGAACAAACTTATTATCACATTACTGACACTCCTCTGCTGCACCATGACACAGGCGCAGGAGGTGACCACCTATGAAGAAAATCATCTTTTCTCACAGATGGACAAGAACGACAAGGCTGCCCTGTTGATGGTACATTTCGGCACCACCTATGATGACACACGCGCCAAGACCATTGACATAATCAATGAGAAAGCCCATAGGCTATTCCCGCAGATGGAGTTACGGGAGAGTCTCACCTCACGCATTATCCTCCGTCGACTGAAAGCCCGTGGTCTCGTGAAAGACACCCCCATGGAGGCAATGATGCGACTGTGTGCCGAGGGTTACACTCATCTGATCGTTCAGAGCACCAATATTATCGAGGGTGTGGAGATGGAGTCGCTGCGCCGTGATGTAGAACGGATGAAACCATTCTTCAAGGAGATACGCGTGGGTGATCCCCTGCTCTATCATGTGGAGGATGCCCAGAAGGTGGTGGAGATCCTCCGTCAAAGGGTGCCGGTGGATGTGAAAAAGAAAGAACACGTGTTGTTGGTGGGGCATGGCACAGAGACCCCTGCCACGGCTATCTACAGTGAGGTGGACTATATGTTCAAGGCCAAGGGACATGCCAACTACCATGTGGGTACCATCGAGGGTTATCCCACCTTTGACACCGCCTTGCAGCAGATACAACAAATGAAGGGGAAGACAGTAACCCTGATGCCACTGATGTTTGTTGCCGGCGACCATGCGAAGAATGATATCTCACAGGATTGGAAAAAGCAGTTGGAAGCTGCCGGAATGAAAGTGGTGCTCCACATAGAAGGACTGGGGGAGATCCCTGAGATACAAGACATCTTTATGGGACATATCCGTAAGATGATACAATATCGCAAGAGGGATATCTCCGAGAAGAAATCTATCTATACGAAACAGAAAGACTGATTATTCAAGACGACATGAGGAAGATCTATTGGGGATTAGCTATAATTCTTATGGGGATTGTTTGCTATGGGGGCTACTGCATTGGCCTCCGTCCCACCCGCATCCTGGTGGTTAATGCCATGAAAGCACAGGCTGCCGATATCGTGGTGAGCAATGACACCCGTAACATTGACGTTACCTGTGTGGACAACGATGCCTTTACGGATGCCGATGGTTATGATGCCGTGCTGCTCTATAACAGGAATCTGGCATTAGACGAGAAGCAAAGGGAGGCGATACGACATGCCGCCCGAAAGGGTACCGTCATCTTCACCAAGGCCATACGTCACTCTGATGTGGTTATCAATGAGAACCTCTCCGACAGTCAGATATCCCTATTGAGTAAGTATTTCACTAATGAGTGTCAGAAGAACTTTCGTAACGGCCTGCGTTATCTGCGTTCGTTGGCTACCCCACACAAATGGTTGAAGACAGCATACGACCCACCGGTGGAACTTCTCGAGGACATGTTCTATCACCGTGAATACGGACGCTATTTCGAGACAGCCAATGCTCTCACCTCCTATCTGAAAGAGAAAGGATTATATCATGAGGGTGGTGCCAAGATCGCACTAATCTCTGGTATCACCTTCCCCATGGAGGGTAACAGGCCACATATCGACACCCTCATCACGATGATGACCGCTAAGGGAATGAATGTTTATCCTCTAACCAGCAACGGCAAGCAACGGGAGCGGATGCTTCATGAGCTATTGCCCGATGCCATCGTCTTTATGGCGATGGGGCGGTTGGGTAATGACAGTCTGATAGCATGGTTGCAAGAGAAGAATATCGCCCTGTTCACTCCCTTCCCCATGAACAGTTCCCACGAGGAATGGACGGAGGGGCAACCCCTGAGCAATGGTTCAAAGAACGCTCGCATCGTCATCCCGGAGATTGACGGTGGCATGGCATCCTACGGCATTGCCACACAGAACAAGAACAGCAAGGGGTATTATATGAATACAGCAGAGGTGGAGCGCTGTCATACCTTTGTGGATTACGTATCCCGCTGCCTGTCATTGCGTATCAAACCGAATAAGGACAAGAAGATTGCCATCGCCTATTTCAAGAGACCGGGAAAAGACGCTCTACTGGCCAGTGGTATGGAGGTAATCCCCTCAATATACAACTTCCTCAAGCGGTTACGTGAAGAGGGATACCGCGTGGACGGACTGCCCGATCAACTTGAGACCTTCGCTCATCAGTTGAAGACAGAGGGTATCGTCTTAGGATCATATGCTAAGGGAGCACAACAGGAGTATCTCACAAAAGGACATCCCCTGTGGCTCAGCAGACAACAATATGAGCAATGGGCACATGAAATAATCGCACCGGAGAAATATAAGGAGGTGACCGACCGCTATGGGGAGGCACCGGGTTCTCTGCTGACACGAGGAGACAGTATTGCCGTGGCCTGTGTGAGGTATGGGAACATCCTCCTCTTCCCCCAACCACGACCCGCCTTGGGGGATGATGATTTCCGACTGGTGCACGGTGTGGATGTGGCACCACCGCATAGTTATCTGGCTCCTTACCTCTATATGCAGAAAGAATTCTGTGCGGATGCCCTCATCCACTTCGGTACGCACGGAAACCTGGAGTATACCCCAGGAAGAGAAGTGGCGATGCGGAACACCGACTGGAGTGATGTGCTCATCGGCAGGACCCCTCATTTCTATTATTACACCACAGGTAATGTAGGAGAGAGCATCATCGCCAAGCGCCGTACCCATGCTGTCTTGCTCACTTACCTCACTGCCCCTTTTGCCGCCAGCGGGATGCGACAGCAATATTCCTCCTTGTTATCAGATATACACAAAGCTTTAGACGTACCGAACGATGCCTTGTCACTGAAGGTCAAGAAAGAGATTGTATCAAAAGGACTTAACAGAGAGTTAGGACTCGATGACCATCTCTCCACACCCTATTCGGAGGAAGATTTGCAGCGTATCGACGCCCACTTGGAGGAGTTGGTCAATGAGAAAGTGCAAGGGGCCTATTATACCCTCGGCAAACCCTATACAGACAACGAACTGCTACAGACGGTCATGGCGATGAGTGCCGACCCTCTGGCGTATGATATGGCAAGGAAAGACCGTGATGCGGGGAAGATCAAGACGCAGCAACTGGAGGACTATGCTTTTGTGGCACATCATTATCTGCCGGCTGCACAACGACAGATAGAGAATATCATTCACCATCATCCCTACCGACAACAGTTGTTGTCATCCACAAAGGCGGAGATGGATAATATGGTACGTGCACTCCGTGGCGGAACGGTGGCTCCCGCACCCGGTGGTGACCCTGTCATCAATCCCAATGTGCTGCCCACAGGGAGGAATATGTTCAGTATCAACCCCGAAGCGACACCCGATGAACAAGCATGGGAGGACGGAAAACGACTGACAGAGCAGACACTCAAGGATTACAAACAGCAGCACGGCAGCTATCCCCAAAAGATAACCTACACCTTCTGGGCGGGAGAGTTTATCAACACCCAAGGAGCTACGGTGGCTCAAGCTCTGTGGATGTTAGGGGTGGAACCCGTGCGTGACAGTCAGGGGCGCATCAATGATCTCAAACTGATACCTGCTGCACAGTTAGGGCGACCGCGTATCGATATCACCGTACAGGTAAGCGGACAACTCCGTGACATCGCCTCTTCACGATTGGAGATGATCACCAAAGCAGTGAAGATGGCAACAGAGGAGAAGGGTGACAGCAACTTCGTCTATCAAAATACCTTGCAACAGGAGAAGAGCCTGATGGACAACGGACTGAGTCCTAAGCGGGCAAGGGAATTGTCTGTCATACGTGTTTTCGGCCCCGCCAACAACGGTTATAGTACAGGGATGATGAACTATATCGAGCGCAGCGGCACCTGGGAGAATACCTCTGAACTGGTGGACGGATATCTCAATAATATGGGGGCTGCCTATGGGGACACAGCCAACTGGGGACAGTACGAGAAAGGACTGTTTGAGGCTGCCCTCCGAGGCACTGATGTAATCATACAACCCCGACAGAGTAACACCTGGGGACCGATATCGCTGGATCATGTGTATGAGTTTACAGGGGGACTGTCAATGACCGTCAAACAACTTACCGGCAAAGAGCCCATGGCATATATGGCCGACTACAGGAACCGCTCTAACCGACGGTTGCAGAATCTCAGGCAGGCAGTGGCGGTAGAGACACGTTCCACGATCCTCAACCCTGAATATGTGCGCCAGCGGATGATGGGGGATGAGGGTACCGCCCAGGAATTTGGAGAGGTCTTCAGAAATATCTTCGGATGGAGCGCCACCCGTCCGTCAACGTTGGATAAGGAGATCTACAATGATCTGTATAAGATGTATATCACAGATGAAAATAAGTTGGGTGTGAAGGCCTTCTTCCAGAAGATCAACCCCGCCGCCTTCCAAGCGATGACATCCGTCATGATGGAGAGTGCCCGTAAGGGGTATTGGAAACCTTCCCCAGAACAGTTGAAGACCCTTGCCACCCTCCATGCGGAGATTACCCGTGAGGCAGGAGCCGCCTGTACCGACTTTGTCTGTAACAATCCTAAGTTGCAGGAGTATGTATCGGAACATTTGTCAGCCAATGACCGTCAGGCATACCAGCGACAGATGGCAGCCGTCAAGGATCATCCTTCCGGACAACAGGAGATGGTGCTGAAGAATCAGCGTCAACAGCAGACAATCACCACCAGCGACACCCTTATCCTCGTTGTGATAGCACTTGTCATCCTCGTATTGGTATTCTTTATCATAAAAAAAAGGAGGAACAACTCATGACATACGTACTCCTCACGCAGTTATGCCTGTTGATGGTCAGTTGTCTGTTGAAGACCGCCTTCTGGCCATGGCGCCGTAAGGCAGTGCTCATCATCGTCTATGCAACCATCGTCTTCATCAACAGCAGTTTAATGGGTGAGGTGTCAGGAACTTCCACCGATACACTCATCCACTCAAGGGCCGTGAGGCTGGACTGGACGATACTCGTACTTCTGGAATCCCTGATTATCATCGTCTACTGTTTTGCAGTGAACAGATGGCAACGGATACTCTCCTACTATCCCGGTCTCCTGGCATTGGCAACAATCTGCTACCTGCAGATGCAAGTACTGATCACCATTCCCGGCATCTCCTTCACCACCTTCGGATGGTATTCGACAACTGCGACGATAGTACTACTCTCTCTCGGCAGTCTGCTTACCCGATGGGGCACACACGACCGTGACACTGCCACTGAACTACTCTTCATCACCCAACTGCTGATCATCATCCTCTGTATTCTCTTCACTGGAATCATATAAAACAATTACATACATGGAAACAATATCGAATATCCTGTTTTTTATCTCCAACGGTCTGTTAGTGCCCGTTGTTATCGTTCTACTGGTCTTTTTCCTCAAAGCCCTTCTCGTGGCATTCAATTTCTTCGGTGACTACCAACAGCGGAAAAAGACCCTGGCAGAAACAGCTTTTATCAATAGCAATGATCGTAGTGTGATCACGGACGGCATCCAACAGTTGAAGGCAGAGAAGAATCTCTACCTGAGAGATCTTCAACTCCTCCTGGAGAACCGTGACAACGATGCTTACTGCGAGCGGCTCATCGCCAACTATGAGGTGGAGGCCAATCAACGACTCAGTCAACCGCGCCTACTGATGAAGTTAGGGCCTATGCTCGGACTGATGGGCACCCTTATCCCTATGGGGCCTGCCCTGGTGGGATTGGCCAATGGGGATATCTCCTCGATGGCATACAATATGCAGGTGGCTTTCTCCACTACTGTGGTGGGATTGGTCATCGCCGTCATCGGCATCGTTACCCTCCAGGTGAAACAACGGTGGTTTGCCTTAGAAATGAACAACCTCGAATATGTTGACCAAATCCTGCGATATGAGAAGCATTAAACGACATCACCAGTTGCTCAACAGCACTGACGACGACCCCATGCAGGCGGTTGCCAACCTCTTCGACGTCGCCATGGTCTTTGCCTTGGCACTCATGGTGGCTCTCGTCACCCATCTGAACATATCGGAGATTTTCGGAAAAGAGGATTTCACCATGATCAAAAACCCCGGTAAGGAGAATATGGAAATCATCACGAAAGAAGGAAAGGATATCAGGCACTATACCCCCAGCGAGAATCAACAGGCATCTGGCAAAAGGGGAAAGAAGGTGGGTATAGCCTACCAACTGGAGGACGGGCAGATTATCTATGTTCCCGAATAAGACGCTCACTTTTAATTACTTTTAATTATCCTTCTCTCATACGTAAATCTTTCGTAAAACAAATAGTTTCTCAGTTTTATTAATTACTTTTGCAAAGTCTGTCAGATAATCACAATGAAAGCAAAGATTACAGTTGTAGGCATAGGACCGGGCAGTAAGGAGGATATCACTCCGGCGGCCTTGAATGCCATCCAAGAAGCGGATGTGGTGGTGGGCTACCGCTATTACTTCCAGTTTGTCACCCCTTATCTGAAGGACGGGGCACATTGTGTGGACACCGGCATGAAGAAAGAGCGGGAGCGGGCTCAACAAGCCTTTGATCTGGCAGAGCAGGATCAGTATGTGGTGGTCATCAGTAGCGGTGATGCAGGTATCTATGGGATGGCTCCGCTCATCTATGAGATGCGACGAGAGCGTGGCAGTGACATAGAACTCAGCGTATTACCGGGCATCTCTGCCTTCCAAAAAGCTGCCTCCTTGTTAGGAGCACCGATGGGACATGATTTCTGTGTCATCTCCCTGAGTGACCTGATGACTCCCTGGAGTCTGATAGAGCGACGTATCATCGCCGCCGCTACAGCCGATTTCATCACAGCGGTCTACAACCCTAAGAGCCACGGACGCTACTGGCAACTCTATCGCATGAAAGAGTTGTTCCTGAAATATCGTGACGGTCAGATACCTGTAGGTTATGTCCGGCAGGCAGGAAGACCCGAGCAGGAGGTACATATTACCACCCTGCAGGCTTTCAATCCCGAAGATATCGATATGTTCACCATCGTCATCATCGGCAACTCACAGAGTTATCAGTGGCAACAGTCCTTTATTACCCCACGGGGCTACTATCGGGAGACCAGCGATGAGGAGCAGAACAAAGGACAGGAGATCATGAGGAACTCCTTCCGCACAATACAACACGAACTAAAGAACAAGGATATTCCCGTATGGCACAAATGGCCTCTGCTCCATGCTATCCACACCACCGCCGACTTCTCCATGGAGGAGATCCTCTATACGGATGAAGAGGCTGTTCCACATATCTACCAGACGATTCTCAGAAATAAGGAGGAAGGAAGACAGACCTTCATCATCACCGATGTGACGATGGCTGCCGCGGGCATCCGAAAGGTAGCCTGCGAGCGATTGGGCATCACCGTGACGTGTTACCTGCATGATGAACGGGTGATGGAGATGGCCAGGCAACAGGGGATCACCCGTACGCAGGCTGGCATCCGACTGGCTGTGGAGGAGCATCCCGACGCACTGTTTGTCTTTGGTAATGCACCCACTGCCTTGATGGAACTCTGTGAACTGATGCGCAGGGGTAAGGCACATCCCATCGGAGTCATCGCCGCCCCGGTAGGCTTCGTGAATGTCTGTGAGTCGAAACTCATGGTAAAGGTTTTCTCCGATATCCCCAAGCTCATCGTTGAGGGAAGAAAAGGTGGTTCAAATATCGCTGCCACCCTCGTCAATAGTATCTTGGCATGGGAGGACGCCGAACAGTTAAAGCCCGGTAGAGATGTCTAAGTCTTTTATTATAATAGGTATCAGCGACGCTGAGGAAGTACGTCTGTCGGAAGATGTACGTGAGGCGATCGCCTCCCACTGTATCTTCTCCGGAGGAAAGCGCCACCGACAACTCGTACGACAGCACCTACCGGAGGATGCTGTATGGATAGACATCACCGTTCCCCTACAACAGGTATTCGAGAAATACAGACTATATAGTGATACCATCGTGGTCTTTGCCTCCGGCGACCCACTGTTCTATGGTTTTGCCAACACCCTCCTGAGGGTGCTTCCCGATGCGGAGATACAGGTGTTCCCCACCTTCCACTCCCTGCAGATGTTAGCGCATCGCATGGTGATACCTTATCATGACATGCATCACGTAACACTCACAGGGCGCTCCTGGCATGCCTTCGATGCCGCTCTCCTACAAGGATACTCCCTGATAGGAGTGCTCACCGACGGTACACACACACCTGCTGCCATCGCAGAGAGAATGATCGACTATGGGTATGATTATTATAGGATGACGGTGGGGGAACACTTAGGCAATGAGAAGAAAGAACGTATCACCACAGGGATCCTGCAAGAGATTACACAACAATCGTTTGGTATGCCCAACTGTGTGATCCTCCAATCCAAGGAGCAGGCGAAGAGACGGATCATCCCCCTGGGTATTCCTGAGACAGACTTCACACTGCTCGACGGCAGGGAGAAGATGATCACGAAGGCTCCCATACGACTGTTGACCTTGATGGCATTAGAGTTGCGTGACAAGCAATCCTTCTGGGATATCGGCTTCTGCACGGGAAGCGTCTCCATAGAAGCCAAACGGCTCTTCCCACAGCTACATATCACCGCCTTCGAGATTCGACAGGAAGGGCGGCAGCTCATGGAGATGAACAGTCATCGTTTCGGGACTCCCGGTATTAAGACGCTCATCACTGATTTTCTCTCTGAGGATCTCGACACCTTATTATCGGAAGACAAGAAATGTCCCCCACCCGATGCCATCTTCATCGGCGGTCATGGCGGACGACTAAGGGAAATGATAGAGAAGGCCGTGAACTATCTCGCTCCCGGTGGTGTGGTGGTATACAACTGTGTAGTCCCTGAGAGTACCACAGACGAGCGGATCAGGAGAGACAGTAGACAGATCTTTGAGGAGACAGCTCAGCGATTAGGTATGCACCTATGCCCTGCGCAATGTGTTACCATCAACGACTATCACCCCATACAAATATTAAAATTCATAAAACCATGAGAATAGCTATCGTAGCAGTATCTGAGGAAGGGAAGAGAATGGCTCTTTCTGTCAAGGAGCATTTGGATGCCACAGCGGAGATCCTGACACGTGCTGACGTGAAAAACCTTTTCCACGACTATGAGGCATGGGTCTTTATCGGGGCACTCGGCATCTGTGTGAGAACCATCGCCAATGAGATAACGGATAAGCGACAGGATCCTGCCGTGGTGTGCATTGACAGCTCCGGCAAACAGGTCATCTCTGTCTTAAGTGGTCATAAGGGGGGTGCCAATGATTTTACGCGTCATCTGGCAGCTGCTCTCGGGGCAATGCCCGTAATCACCACACAGTCGGATAACCAAGGACTATGGGCACTCGATACGATGGACAAACTGTTCGGGTGGATCATTAATGATGACCATGACATGAACAGGGTGATCTTTGCCTTTGTCAACAAGAAACCGGTGGCGCTACTCATGACGATACGCGACAGAGGTACGGACTATCTGGAATCTACCCTGCCCGACCATGTTACCATCATCCGGCAAGTGGAAGAACTGACAGGGAAAGACTACGAGGCACTGATCATCGTATCACCCTTTGTTACACCCCCTCTCCCGACGATCCCTATGATACACTATATCCCGCCAGTACTCTCATTCGGCATCGGACTGTCACATCAGGCACAACCGGCAGACGAGATTCTGCGGAACATACGGGAGGTGCTCCGTCAACAGGAGGTTCTCCCAGTGGCCAGACAATGGTGCACCATCGATGTGAAAAGTGACGAGCCGGTGGTGAAGAAGCTTCAAGAGAATAATGAGGTGATGTTCTTCACTGCCGAACAACTGTCGGCTGTGGAGGTGCCCACCCCCTCAGAGACGGTGGCTAAGCATGTTGGCACCCCCAGCGTGAGTGAGGCGGCTGCCCTCCTCGGTAGTAACAACGGCCAACTGTTGGTGACCAAACAGAAAGGGAGCAACTTCACCATTGCGGTAGCTATCGACAGACGATACCTCCGACAAGGACATATCGAGATTGTAGGAGCTGGCCCTGGCGACCCTGACTTAGTATCGGTGAGAGGACGCCAACTGTTACAGATAGCGGATCTCATCCTCTATGCGGGTTCTTTAGTGCCTAAAGAACTGACATACTGCGCCAAACAAGGTGCCACGGTGCGTTCATCAGCTGACATGAATCTGGAGGAGCAATGCGCACTGATGAAGGACTTCTACGACCGTGGGAAATATATCGTCCGACTGCATACGGGGGATCCCTGCATTTTCGGGGCTATCCAGGAGCAGATGGCTTTCTTCGACAGGCACGGCATGGACTATCATATCACACCGGGTATCTCCTCCTTTCTCGCCGCGGCAGCAGAACTGCGGTCACAGTTTACTATCCCTGAGCGCTGTCAGACAATCATCCTCACTCGAGGAGAGGGGCGTACGCCCATGCCGGAGAAGGAGAAGCTCCATCTGTTGGCACGCTCACAGAGTACGATGTGTATCTTCCTCAGTGCCTCTATCGTGGAGGATGTGCAGGAACAACTGCTCATGGAATATCCGGAGGAGACACCCGTGGCTGTCTGTTATCATCTCACGTGGAAGGATCAGCGTATCTACCGTGGGGCACTCAAGGACTTGGCGGCCATCATCAAAGTACATCATCTCACCCTCACCACCATGATTGTTGTGGGTGAAGCCATCGACAACCGCAGTGAGAACTCGAAGTTGTACGACCGACAGTTCACCCACCTCTTCCGAAAAGGAGAGGAATAGTGTAAAGTGTAGAGTGTAGAGTTATGATATGATATTAGTTTTTGGTGGTACGACAGAAGGACGACGGGCTGCCCAGGCGTTGGAAGAGGCAGGGCATCCGTTTTGGTATTCTACCCGCAGTGATGGGCAGGACATCCCCCTCGTGCACGGCACCCATATCACCGGAGCGATGGATATCCCGGCGATGACACGTTTTGTCACCGATCATAATATCCGACTGCTCATCGATGCCGCCCATCCCTTTGCTACCCTCTTGCATCAATCAATCCTCCAGACAGCCATGGACTGTCAACTGCCCGTCATCCGTTATGAACGGCATTATCCTCCTCATGAGGACGATATCTGTTGGTGTGACAACTATGACGATGCTATCCGCCAACTGCACAAAGAAGGCATCACCCGTCTGTTGGCCCTCACCGGGGTACAGACCATCTCTAAGTTACAAAGATATTGGGACACGGCAAACGGTAATGAGTGCTGGTTCAGGATTCTCGACCGTGACCAGTCACGAGAGATCGCCCACCGTTATCATTTCCCTGACGACCACCTCGTGTATTACGAGAAAGACGACAATCAGGCACTCATCAAGACGCTTCGCCCACAGGCTATCCTCACCAAGGAGAGCGGCGTGAGCGGCGGCTTTCATGAGAAGGTGACGGCAGCACGTACACAGGGCATCCGTCTCTTTGTCATCCAGCGCCCACCATACCCTCCGCAGATAAGCGGCCTCTGCCACACCGACCTTCACGTAGTGAACGGCCCTCACGGTTTGCGACTGACAATACAACAGTTGTTACCCTCCTTCTATGAGTTACACACCGGATTGACCACCGGCACCTGTGCCACAGCAGCGGCCATGGGCGCCCTGACACAGCAAACCACTGTAAAGGTGAGGATTCCCGACAGGGAGGATATCGTCGTCAACATCGATAAGATAGGAAAAGACACAGCCTCCGTCATCAAACGGGCAGGTGATGATCCGGATATCACCGACGGATTAGAAATCCAGGCAACGGTAACGCTCACCGATGACACCCAACAGATAATTGACATCCAGGGAGGCAAGGGCGTCGGCAGGGTGACACTCCCCGGACTCGGACTCCCCATCGGAGGACCAGCCATCAATGAGACACCACGACGGATGATCAGGGACAACCTCCTCCCGCTGTTACCACTTGGAAAAGGAGCCATCGTCACCATCACCGTGCCACAAGGGAGAGAGATCGGCGAGAAGACGTTCAACCCCCGCATCGGTGTTGTCGGCGGCATCTCCATCATCGGCACCAGTGGCATCGTCAAACCTTTCTCCGCAGAGGCATGGATGCAGAGTATCTATAAGGAGATGTCGGTGGGACTGTCGGTCGTACGCAGCAACGGCCAACCCATGTACCCAGAGATTGTCATCAACAGCGGAGCCAAGAGTGAGCATCACATGCGGGAACAGTATCCTCACCTACCTCTGCAGGCCTTCATCCACTACGGCAACTTTATCGGGGAGACCATCCGCACGGCAGCCCTTTTAGGGGTACGTCACTTAGCCATGGGGGTGATGATCGGCAAGGCTGTCAAGTTGGCAGAGGGACATCTCGACACGCATAGTCATAAGGTGACGCTCAACAAAGAGCACCTGCTGATGATGGCGCGTGAGGCTGGATGCAGCGAGGGGAGCCGGCGAAGGATTCTTTCGGTCAACATGGCCAGAGAGCTATGGACCATCCTCCCTGAAGAAGAGATGAGACGATTGTCGGTGGTGATCCTCCGGCACTGTTATGAACACTGCGCGCCCCTCCTCCCTGATGGCACGCTCGATATCCTCCTCATCTCCGACGAAGGAGAGGTCTTCCCATTAAGAAATAACAAATGATAAAGATTATGTACAAGAGAACAAACCTTTTATTGATTATCACAGTGATAACGCTCCTCCTTACCGGTTGTAAGGAAGTAAATAAAGCATTCTCTACGAGCGACCGTTCATCCGACGACACCGTAGCCGTGGACATCCGATATGCGGAAGGACTACAAGTGATACAGGAAGAAGAATTCCGACTGATAGAGATCAGCGATCCTCAGCGGAATGATGATGAGAAAAAGAAAACCTACCGTTTTGCCTTCGTACCCCGCGGCAGTAAGCCACAGGGCATCCCCGATGACTGCACCATCATCGAGACACCCGTCAGAGGAGTTATCTGTATGACCTCTCTGCAGCTCAGCGGATTCCTCAAACTGCAGGCACTCGACCATGTCGTGGGCATCGCCTCCGCCAAACGACTGTTTGACAAAGAACTGAAACAACGGTTGGAGGAAGGGAAGATCATGAAGATCGGTAAGGAAGGCAACTTCGATGATGAGATCGTTCTCGCCAGCAACCCCGATGCTATCCTCGTCTCCCTCTCCAAGCGCGGCGGCTTCGACAAGCTCGAAGACTCCGGCATCCCCCTCATCCCCTATATGGGTTATCAGGAAATCTCTCCCCTGGCACAGGCCGAGTGGATCAAGTTTATCGGTATGCTCACCGGAAATACGGCAAAAGCCAATGCGCTGTTCAGTGAGACCGAACAGAACTACCTCGATGCGAAAGCACTCGTTGGTGATAAGACAACCACCAAGCCCCTCGCTTTCTACGGGAAGATGCACGGTGACAACTGGTATGCCATGGGGGGTGAGAGTTTCATCTCTAAGATCATCGCAGACGCAGGAGGACAGTATTTCCTCAACGATGAGCGCACCGGCGGAGTAAACCTCGACTTTGAGAATGTCTACGCACAGGGCGAGCGATGCGACTACTGGGTGATCCAGAATAAAGGGAAGGAGAAACAGACGTATGACAATCTCCTGGCGGAGGACTCCCACTACGGTGATTTCCGCGCCTTCAAAGAGAGGAAGATCATCTGCTGCGAATACAGCCACACCCCCGTCAACGAACTCTCACCCATGGAGCCCGACATTGTCCTGAAGGACTTTATCAAGGTGTTCTACCCTGATGCGCTGCCCGAATACGTCCCTAAGTATTACCAACTGATGAGATAGCCGTATGCGTACCTGGAAATTCCTCCTTATGACCGTGTTCATCGTGGTGTTCCTCCTGCTGAACATCGCCATCGGCAGCATCGCCATCCCCCTGGAGAACACGCTCCGCATACTGTTCGGCGACCACACCTTATCAGAGGTGGAGCAGAATATTATCCTGCGCTCACGACTGCCGCAAGCCATCACGTCCATCGTAGCGGGTGCGGGACTGGCCATCAGCGGTCTGCAGATGCAGACGGTCTTCCATAATCCCTTGGCAGGCCCTTCCGTGTTAGGTATCAGCAACGGCGCCTCCTTAGGGGTGGCCCTCGTCGTGCTGATGTCAGGCAGTATCGGCGGGATGGCCCTCAGCAGCACGGGGATGGTGGGGAACGCCATCATCTCCATCGCCGCCATCATCGGATCCCTGGCGGTGATGGGGCTTATCCTGTGGATCTCCCAGAAGGTGCAGGGGAACGTCACCCTCCTCATCATCGGTGTGATGATCGGTTATGTGGCCACCGCCATCATCGGTGTCCTCAAATATTTCAGTGTGGAGGAGGATATCCGTGCGTATGTGGTATGGGGATTAGGCAGTTTCAGTAAGGTGTCTGCCAATCAGATTAACCTCTTTGTCCTATTGATGGTCATCCTCATCCCCCTGTCGATGCTGCTCATCAAACCGATGAACCTCCTGCTGTTGGGGGAACAGTATGCCAGCAATCTCGGACTGAACATCCGCAGGGCACGCACCTGGATCATCTGTTGCTCCGGCGTGCTGGTGGCTATCGTCACCGCCTACTGCGGACCGATCATGTTCCTCGGACTGGCCGTGCCCCATCTGTGCAGGGCTATCTGGCGAACCAGCGATCACCGTATCCTCATGCCCGCCGTGATGCTCACCGGTGCCGCCCTCGCATTAGTGTGTAACCTCATCGCCCGCATGCCCGGCTTTGAGGGAGCGCTCCCCATCAACAGCGTCACCGCCCTCATCGGCGCCCCAATCGTTGCCATGGTGCTCTTCAGGCGGTCAAAATAACGTTATATTCTTCTCTCTGTTCCGCCAGAGAGAAGAAACAAGAGAGAGCTCGTTGCACGCTTCGATGCAGACAATATGAAAAACACAGAGTGTTGAAAATAATTCCAATGCCAAGCTTTTTATCTGGCAGCCACATATTTGTGGAGTGTCTTGCGAACGGCACCATTGCCGGCAAACAACTCCTTCACCATACCCTCGATCTGCTCACCAAGACCAGCCTCGTAGAGATCCAAGCCAAACACATCCTTACGACTGTACAACGCCCTCAGACAACTCCAGTCTTGATCCTCCTTGCCGATCTCCAGCGGTGCCACGACAGCCTGCAACTCTGCCAGCAGGGGGTCGGGTGACGGCTCAAACGGGGTACCGTCGTCCTTGACACCCTTCAGATAACGGGCATAGCCAGCCAGTGTCAGCGGTATCAATATCAGGTTCGACATGTCCAAGCCCCGAGCCACATACTTCTTGATCGTCTCACCGAAGCGGATCGGCAACTTCTGACTCGTATCCATAGCGATACGCTGCGGCGCGTCCGGCATGAACGGGTTCGGCAACCGACGGTTGATGACAGCCCCGATAAACTCGTATGGGTTCAGCACACCGGGATCCACCACCACCGGCATCGCCTCGATATAACCCAACTTCTGGATGAACGGGCGCAGGTCCTCATCAGCCATCTCGGCGGATATCAGCGTATAGCCGAGCATACAGCCGTAGATCGACATCGCCGTGTGCAAGGGGTTCAGACACGTCGTCACCTTCATCGTCTCCACCTTATCCACCGTCTCACGGGTGGTATAGAGCGCACCACCTAAGTCGAGCGGCGGACGACCGTTGGTGTAGTGATCCTCGATGACCAGATACTGCACCTCCTCGGCATTCACGAATGGAGCCGTAAACGTATGTCTCTCGGTCTCGATATAGTCGTTATCCTCGAAGCCGTCGGCTGCCAACAGTTCCTTCACCTTCTCATGTGGACGGGGAGTGATCTTATCGATCATCGACCAGGGGTAGGTGATCTTCGTCTCATCCTTCAGGTAGTCGATGAATGCCTGCGGCACCAGCCCGTCGGCCAACCACCGCTCAGCATAAGCAAATAGTCCGTTCTTCACCTTGTCACCATTATGCGAACAGTTGTCCATACTCTGTACTGTCAGCGGCAGCTGTCCTGCCATGAAGCGCTCCAGCAGCAGAGCACATACCTTCCCCATGGCAAAGACGGGTCTCAGCCCCCGAGCCAGATCGGCATCATTAAAGCCATATCCCTTTTCGGTGATGGTGAAGGAGATCATCTGCAGGGAGGGGGTACGGAAGATTTCCACCAACCGCTGCCAGTCGGCAAACTGATAGTCGGCCTTCAGCGCCTCCGTCACGCTGGCGATCACCTTCTTCTCGATGGATCCGTCAGAGCACAGGTTAACGCAAAGTGACAGATTATCGTATGGCGCATACGCCTTGTCAACCACCTCAAAGTCGAACGTCTCCGCCACGATGACCCCTCGGTCGTACTTTCCGGTATTCAACGCATCGTTGAGGATGGCGGCAGGAAAGGCACGGAAGATGTTTCCTCCGCCGAAATGCACCCAGGTAGGCTCCTTCGCCGTATTCTCACGCACGGCCTTAATATCAAACTTCGGGAGTTCATATCCTTTCGCCTCCCACTCTGCGGCATTCAATTGGCCGCTCAGTATTTCCTTTAATTTCATAACTATGAACTATGAACTGTGAACTATGAACTATGAACTATGAACTGTGAACTAATCAAAAAATCCCGGTTGCTTATACTCGATGCCCAACTCACGGTCCACGGCGGCGAGGATCCCCTGCACCTGACCGAGGGCGAACATACGTCCGAGAAGCGTATATCCCGCATTATGCCCATGCCCCGACTCGTCAAAGATACCGCCAGGCTCATCGGTGAATGTCATGCCGTGATCCACACGCATCGGCAGCTGCGGGTTTTCCTTCTCGAAGATACGGCACAGCTCGATAAGATCCGCCCGCCCGCCAAGGTGTGAGGCCTCCGTGAAGTCACCGTTCGGGAAGATATGACAAGAGCGCAGATGCACGAAATGAGTGCGTGGGGCAAACTCCCTCGCCAGCTCCACCACATTATTATATGCCCCGGCAGAGAGAGAGCCGGCACAGAACGTCAGTCCGTTATGCTTGTTGGGCACAGCATCGAGGAACCACCGGATATCCTCCTCCGTGCGCACGATACGCGGCAAGCCCAGCACCTCAATAGGCGGATCGTCGGGATGCACGCACATATTCATATCGCACTCATCGCACACCGGCATGATCGCCTCGAGGAAATACTTCATGTTGGCACGCAGCTGCGCCTTGTCGATACCCTTATATAAACCGAGGAACTCACGGAACTTCTGCACCGGAGCCTCGTCGTTCTCACTGAAGTTACCGCTCACGAAGCCCTGTGTCTTGATGACGATGTTCTCCACCAACTGGTGGTCCTTCTCCGGCGTCATCGTCTTTGCCAAGGCATCAGCCTCTGCCAGCACGTCACGCCCCTCGCCGACACCCTCCGGGAACTTAAACTGCGCCCATTCCTCACGGGCACCCTCCCGCTTGAGGATGTAGATGTCGAAATAGGCGAACTCCGCATAGTTGAAATAGAGATTCGTTGCCCCATTAGGATTCTCATGCGACAGATCCGTGCGCGCCCAGTCGAGCACCGGCATGAAGTTATAGCAGATGCAGTGGATACCCTCTGCGGAGAGATTCCTGAGGGATTCCTTATACACCTCTATCTGATAGTCACGGTCAGGACCACCGTATTTGATTGTCTCCACGACAGGCAGACTCTCCACCACGCTCCAGCGCATCCCATAACTCTCAATATACTCACGCAGCTCACGGATCTTCTCACGCGTCCACACCTCACCGAGGGGCACGTCGTGCAAGGCTGTCACGATACCCTCCACACCAATCTGCCTGAGCATGGCAAGGGTAATCCTGTCCTTCTTGCCAAACCATCTCCATGTTCTTTCCATATAAATACTGAAATATTAACTAACTGTAACAATATTGCCTTAACTGTCTGCAAATATACAAAAAAATCATCAAGTCCCAAAAAAAGAGGCCTAATTTTCAAGGGGAAACAATTTATAGGTAACATTGAAAGAAAAAAAAGGTTACTCTTCGAGAAGGACTGTGTGCAGGAAGCGGTATATAATATGTATGAAAAAAGGAAGAGTTTCAATACACCACTCGAATTGAAAGCCTATCTCTTCACAAGCGTTCATAATGAGATTATCAATATCTTCCGTAAGGACGACCGCCACGAGCGTTATCTTAACAATAAGGACTGGGAGGAAGAGAACTTTGTCAATCAATTTATCTTGCAAGAAACACTTGATAAACTGTATGATGCCATTGACCGCCTACCAGAGCCCATGCGACAGATTTTTGACATGAGTTTTGAACAAGACATGAAAAACAAAGAGATAGCCGAAGTACTCCAGCTATCTCCCGAGACGATCAAGAAACGCAAGGCAAAACTCATCAACTCTTTGCGTCAGGAAATGAAAGACGAAAAAACAATCCTTTTCCTGATTTCAATTTTGTCGATATAGCCCTCTACAGGTTCTTCTTGGGATAGAGGGTGTCCCACCAGGTGGAGTCCTCCTTGAGGTATCTCTCAAACCATGCCATGATCGACTGTGTCCAGAGGATGCGTTTGTTATAGTCCATGATACCGTGGTTCTCGCCCTTCACATGGAGGAGGGCCACATCACGGCCGAGAAGCTTCAGGGCGGTGAACAGCTGCATGCTCTCCATCGGCGGAACATTGGTATCCACTGTGCCATGGGTGAGCAACAGTGGTGTGTGAATCTTATCGGCACGGTAGAGCGGACTCTGGTCCACATACAGGTCTTTGTCGCTCCATGGGTATTTCTCCGCCATGCTCACCTCACTGTAGCTGTAGCCCCAGTTGCCGTTACCCCAGTAGCTGGTATGGTCGCTGATGCCGGCATGACTCACGGCACAGGCGAAGAGATCGGTGACGGTCTGCAGGTACTCTGTCATAAAACCGCCGTAGGAGGCACCCACACAGCCGATATGTTTCTTGTCGATAAACGGTTTCTCGGCGCAGAGCGCCTCCACTCCCTCGATGATATCCTCTGCCACGCCCTTACCGGCGGTATTGACATGACGGGCGCTATGCTTCTGTCCGAAACCTGCGGCACCGCCGGGGTTCACCACATAGACGACATAATCATTGGCGGCATAGTAATGCCAGGGATAGTGTGTCATGAAATAACGTGAGGTGGGAGAGCATCCGCCGTAGTAATATACGATCATCGGATATTTCTTCGTGGCATCGAAATGGGGAGGGAGGTAGTAACGTCCGAAGATCCTGTCCCCCCGAGAGGAGGTGAAGTTGAACACCTCGCAGGTGCCTAACTCTGTGTCCTTGAGCACCTCAGCGGCACAGTCGGCCAGTAGAATACTCTTCGGCTCTTGTGCCTTCTTCTTGTCTGCTGTCTTCTTTGCCTTGCCAAAAGTTTGGAGATCCATGGCATGGGCACGCACGGGGTTCATGGTGCTCTGCCCGTAATAAGCCACCATCGGCGCGTAGCGCCCCACGGAGAAACCAGACACCACATCTTCCTCGGTAGGGATCTGCCGGATGGCGAGTGTCTGCGGGTTCAGCATAAACAGATGAACATAGTCGAGGTCCTCTGCGGAGAAATAGACCTGTCCGTCGCCCTCACACCACACGGCAGTGTTGACAGACGGATTGAAATCCTTGGTAACAGCAGTAGCCTTGCGGGTAGCGATGTCATAAAGGAACAGCTGGATATCATACATGCTGGAGTAAGGACCGGCCTCAGGGTCACGCCCGATGCCGCCGAAAGCCTCTGCCGGTGCGGAGAACAGCATTTTCTTTCCGTCGGGAGAGAATTTTGCCCCACTGAGGAACTCCGCGTCTTTCATCAAAGTGTCAACCTTGAGGGTCTGCGCATCGACAATCAGGAAGTCGGTGACGGTGGTGGGACGCTTCGTCAGTCGGGTACGGGAGACGGTGAGCAGCCATTTCTTTCCGTCGGAAGAGATATCATTCAGCTGAGTGTTACTATACCCGAAGGTGACAGGCTGCAGTTGCTTTGTAGCCAGATCATAGCGGACAAGTGTGTTTCTGTCACGCCACCCGGTAATCTTATCATCAGGCTCCACCACGAGATAGACGTCTGGATTGTCGGCAGGAGCTTTCTCCGTATTGGAGATAATCAGGTAGTCCTCCGTGGGACTGATGGTGATACGTCCGTCCGGGAGATTCTCTGCGAAGACCGTAAGCTCACCGGTGAGTACATCCACCTTACGGATCATCCTGTTGGTGCCCACCTTGTCCTCAAGAGTATAAGCCGTGGTCTTGGGCATCCACCGCGCGCCGGACGCCTCGTTTCTGCGTATCACCTTCCCTGAGGGGAGCTCCACGACATTGGAATAACCGGTGGTGCGCCCTCCCGGCTGTATGTCCTGGTATCCTACGATGGCATATTTCCCGTCGGGTGACACCTGGATACGGTTCACCCGTAAGCCGGTCATGCCGTCGATGAACGAGAAACGGTGTGTCTTCGAGGTGGTGCATTCTATTTTCCTGTTGGCATCGAGGGTTACTTTCACACTGTCGGCCTTCTCGTCGGGGTAAGTATATTTCACCACCAGTTCATGATGTCCGGGGGTGAGGTTGAGCGGATCCTCCACCTTCTTGCTGTCTAACAGGGCCTCATATCTCTTGGTACCTTCGACAATCAGTTTCGCCTTGGCAAACGAACTGGTATTGAGATAACATTTCAGTTCCTTGCGGAAGCCTTCCGTGAAATCAAGTTTCTTCCCCTTGATATCCACCGTATCGACCGTGACCGGCTTCACCTGCCGGAAGGGGCCTGAGACAATGAAATCCCTTAACTCATACTTATGCTGGGCTTGGACGTGCACAGCCAGTAATAATCCCAATAAAACGAACAGTTTTCTCATGATATAAAAATTCTGAAGCTAAGTTACGAAAAAACGAGAGCAGAACAAAAGAAAGCTTGTCAGCTTTTCTTTCCGATGATGATGTTGCGCAGATAGGCGACAAAACCCACGGACTGTCCGATGACGAGCACAGGGTCGAGCCGTATGGCGCCATACGTCACGATGATACCCGAGCCGACAAGACTGATGATCCAGAAACCCACAGGCAGGATGGAATGATGACGCTTGTAACTGTAGTACCATTGGTAGATGAAACGTAAGGAGAAGATGATCTGCCCGACGGAGCCAAACACCAGCAGGGGTGTCGGCACACTGTCGTTGTGAAGGAATTGCCCCACGAATGCCGGCGCGTCGTTGAGCATCAGCGACAGCGCCAAGACGGGCAACAGCATGACAACCGCCGCTATCCAGCGCGGGACCTTTCGCCATATCCCCTTCACGCTCAGGTTCCAGATATAGATGTAATAAGAGATAAACTGCCCCAGGATGATGGAAAAGTCGTGACGAAGCCATCCATAGAGGAAAAACAGTATGCTGCCGCCAAGACTTAATATCCAATAGATGTCGGGCGACACCACTTTACGTGCTTTCTCCGACAGGATCCATTGCACGAGGAGCCTTGCGGAGAAAAGACCCTGGGCGACGAAACCGATGACATAGACGTACGGCAGGCTGTTCATGGCTTAACGTCAATATTGGAGCCAGACACCTGATAACGGATATAACGTCCTCTCATCCAACGAAAAACGAGACAATCGACGAAAGGCCCCGTGAGTCTGTTCCACAGATGATACTTTGAGACACCGGCCACACGGGGGAAATGCTGAACGGGGATCTCCTTGAACTTCCCATCGGCGAGCATCGTCAGTGCGGGAAGGAAACGGTGCATGCCGTCGAAGAATGGCAGCCGCTGGACAAAGACAGTCTGCATCACCTTCAGCGGACAGCCCGTATCGGTTGCCGTATCACCGGTCATCTTCCGCCGGAAAGCGTTGGCGAAGCGTGATTGCTTACGCTTGAACCAAGAGTCTTTACGCTCGGCTCGTATGCCGGAGACCAACTGATAGTCGGCAGCGTATGCCAAGAGTTTGTCAAAATCCTCCGGCGCTGTCTGCAGATCACCATCAATATAGCCGACATAGCGGCTCTCGGCGCTGTCAATACCCATCTTCATGGCGGTACTCAGCCCATGGTTTCTCGAAGACGATATATAGAAGAAGTGAGGATATGTCAGGCATACCTCCTCTATCATCGCGAGACTGTTGTCTTCCGAGCCGTCGTTAACCAGCAGGACACACGTCTTCACAGGTGCCTCGGGAATATAGGCGGCGAGCGTCTCTACGAGTCGTCGTATGTTGTCCTCCTCATTATAGATAGGGACAATGATGGTGAAATCATAATTACTTGTCTTATTCATGGCTGTCTCTTTTTTAGTATGGAAACACGATAGATATTGTCCGTGCGATAATGACGGAAATTCTTCGTATGGGTATTGTTGTCGTAAATGCCCACGCACAGAGTGTCCACCTGGGCGAGCACGTCGGCTGACAATTCCTCACGCAAGGGTTTTTGGGTGACAACGACACATGGAAGTGACCTCAACAGTCCGGCGCCATCGCCGAAATCTAGGGGAAGCACTTTCTTCTCCACTTCATATACAAATATGATGTTGACCGCCTCCGACTTGTCATGATAGAACGACAGGGAGGACACCTCCTCCATGTTCGCCAGTTCCCTCACCCTCTGCCGGGTATTGTTACCGAAAGAGTTGCCGACAGGTTGCAGCAGGAAACACTCCGCTATCAGGAACAGGGTACCCACGGCGTAAACGAAATGGCGGGCGTGCTGCCGCCGGACAGACAGGAACATCCATACGGCTACGGCAAGGATTAGCATGCTGACGAACACCGCTGTGCCGAGATCTGTCATACCCCGGCCGTACACCACCACGTACACAGCAATGGACGCGGCAAGTGCTGTCAGCGCAATGACATAGCCGTTGACGCGGAATATCCACCATGCCACCTTGTCGGTGGGAGCGGTTGCCTGCCGATGTCCCTCATAGTAATCTATCAGATGGGCCACCACGAAAGCACATGACGCCATCACCGGCAACAGGTAACGCATCTTCTTCTCAGGCATCAGAGAGAGAAGGATTACCGTGGCGACCATCCATATCACCGACCACAGATAATGCCGGTGCATGGAAACGATCTTTCTCCACAGAGGCACCGCTAACGACACCAAGGTGAGCAGCGCCCACACACCCGTCTCGGCAAAGAAACGCCAGTAGTAATACCAGGGGCGCACGTTATGTCCCGACCAAGCGGAGGCCTCTTTGTTGAAAACCGTCTGAGCCTCCTCACGATAGAGAAGCAGCAATATCACATACCACCAGGAACTGAGCAGCACCAAGAAGACAACCAGCAGCAGGGGCTTCCATCTGCCTCTCTCCACTTTCCGCCGCTCTTGCATGAATAACAGGGCAATGACAAAGGGCAACAACAGGGCATAGAAAGACACCGGACCCTTGCTTTGAAACGACAGACCCATCAACAGGCCCGACAGCACTCCCCACAGCCAGATACGTTTCCCGGACTCGTCGTAGAGCATCCTTATCAGGAAATAGATACCGCCCATCATAAAGGCATGGCAGAAGATGTCCCATGTGGCGGTGCGCCCCATCAGCACGATGTTATAGCAAGTGACAAAAATAATGACGACAGTACGGGCATACGATCGTTTTTTGGTGGTGTAAACAGCGATGGCATAGACGAAGAATGTCCATATCATCGCCATGATACCCGCGACGGCTCGCTGAGCACCTATGTCGTGCGGTCTGACGGCCTCCACAACAGCAGCTATCCATGTGGGCAGCAACGGTTTCTCCAACCGCAACTCACCGTTCATGGTGGGCACCAGCCAATGACCGTCACTCACCATCTCACGGGCTGTCACCAGGTTGCGACACTCCATGATGTCGGAAGGCAGACAACTGTTGTTGACGAAAAACGCAGCCAAACACAGTAAAACGATCCATATCGTCTCCTTGCCGATGCCGCTCTTTACTTCTATGTTTGCGTAATGGAACAAAATTAACTATATTATTTCACACTGCTAAAGCGTGCAAAGTTAAAAAATAGTGGGAACAATACCAAAAAAACACACGCAAAATAATCTTTTTTTTAATCTTTAAGAACATTATTTATGTGTTATGGGGCAAGATTCGATGAATCCTGCCCCATAACACGCTCGACTTTTCCAACAGGTTACTGCATCAAGTCGGTTATATGCTGACGAAGTTTTTCCCCATGGAGGTTTAAGGGAGCGGCTAGCTGTCCCTTCTCATCCACGATATAGAGTGCCGGCACAAACAATATCTGATACAGTTCTGCCGCCCCCATGGTATCGAGAAAACTCGGCCAAGGCACCTGTTCTTCTCCATCGGCTTTTTCCCAGGCCTTACGATCACGATCCACGGAAATGCTTATAACATTAAAACCTTTATCTTTGTACTCTGCATAATATTTCTTGATATTCTGCATTTCCTTGCGACAAGGCACACACCATGATGCCCAAAAATCTATAAGTGTGTATTTATATCCTTTGATAAGGTCAAAGATATTGGTTATGTTTCCCTGTCCATCTTTTAAGTTGAAGGGCTTTATTGTTTCTCCGACTTGCAATTCCTTAGGATAGAGGAAGTCACTGACAGCCCTGCCTTGGACTGAGTTCTTTGCTGTTTCGGAAAGGACATTGTACTGTTCTTTTGTTATAGCCATCGGGACCGGTGAGAGTGCCACCAACAAGATAGCCCCCCAGAAACTGTCTTTATGAGCTTGTACCATACTGTCGCACATTTCTTGTGAACGGTGATCTCTCCCGCCTGCTTCCTTTATGAAAGCCTTGAACTGATCCGTCAATGGAGAGTTATCCACCTTCTCATCACAGAACACTCTGATGGTCCCCAGTTTGATATTCTCTTCATTCTTTATTCCAGCCTTAAACTGAATATCACAGCCTGGATTAATCATAAAGGCTGCACTTGCGTATGTACCTTTGATGAGCAACAGGACAGCCATTGGTTCATCAACGGTTCCTTCCATGACAAATTGTCCGTTCTTTATGGTTGTCTGTGCAATGCTTGGTTGGGTGATGATACTCAGCGGAGTAATCTCCAACACCTCTCCATCTGCAAGCCCTTCTATACTTCCTGTGATACGGAAATTATTGTTTTGAGCCATGGATGTCATGGCAGACAGCAACATCATTACGACGAATAAATATTTTCTCATATCTCAACGTTTGTTACTTATTATTTTGTCTTGCCTTCCAATTTGCCTATTTCCATCGCGGCATAATAAATAGTACTGAATGGAAGTTCTGACAGGTTATCACGCACAAACCGACTGGCTTTTAACTTAGTATCCTGGTCAGCAGCAGTAAAAAGACGTGAATAGGTACTCAACAGATAAGTTTGGTGTTCTTCCTGAAGATCCTTGAAATGACTGCGACAATAATCAATATATTTATCTTTGTCACCGGCAACATAGGCATCAATGAAAGAAAGTACCTCATCGTATTTGCCATCGTCGTTCACCTTAAATGACTTTATGTCATCCTTAACCATTTTGAGGGCATTGGCATCCACTGGCGAATATCCGGTAAAATAGGAGAACACTGCATATTCACAGATCTTCGCTATCGCCTTCCCAATCTCTGGTTGTGCCTGTTTATCAAACTTTTTATAGTTCTTTTTCATAAACAAGGCAGCGGGTTCGTCATTCATGCGTGTATAATCTGTATATACGAACAGGTTTTCGTCAGATAATCTCTGCGAGTCATCCAGCGATTCAAAATAATCTTGTACCAACTTGAATACATCATTCATCTTCGTCTCACTATTCTTCCTGTCACGCATAGCCTCATCTTTCAAAAGGGCAGCATAGTCTTTTACCAACTGGGGGGTGCGGTCTCCTGCCTTATAACGCTCCTTAATGACTAAAGGAGATTTTTCCGGGTTTATCATACGCTCCAGCTCACTGATAAAGCTATTGGCATCCCGAGACCCCGAGGTTCTGTTCACCTCTTTCTCTTCCCCGTTAAGTATTACAAACGTAGGATAAGCATGGATATCGTAACGCTTTGCCAATGCGACACCCTCACCCTCTTCCGCATTTACCTTGATACTTACGAAATGGTCATTCATGTAGTCACCCAATGTTTTTTGTGGGAACACGTCACGAGCCATCATCTTGCAAGGGCCACACCAGTCGGTGTAAAAATCCATGAACACCAATTTCCCCTCTGCTTTGGCAACTTTCACAGCCTCCGCATAACTTATCTCACGGAAATTGGTTTGTGCCGGGGCAGTCACAGAAACTGTGACTGCCAGCACCATTATTAATATCAGTTTTCTCATACAGTTGTTACTGAGATGTACAAATTAATCATTCACAGGGAATATCAGATTCATACTTCCGAAATAACCATTAGAGAGGTTAGCAGACATGAACCGTACACTCTTTACAGTACCAGTACCTGACATGGTACGTACGGGAGCACCTTCCGGAGCACCGCCGACCATCTTATACATATACAGATGATAGTTTGCGCCACTCTGCGTACCGACGATAAGATAGTCAAAGTCATCATCGGTCTTCTGATTCCAATACTGGTTCGACAGATAGGTTATCGTTTCCCCGCTGCCAATGCCCTGCAAAGCCATCGGAGTCTCCGGCAGATCCTCCTCAGAGAAGTTGCAGCCATAAAGTTGGTTGTTGTCCACACAGTAGATGTAACGTCCACTCAGTCCATTCATGCACATAGCGTTAGCCTTGGCCAAATGACTGTTTGCATCCAATTTCACATAACGGTTCAGGTAAGCAAACATCATTCTTGGATTCATCAGATACAAGAAGCGGTCGCCGTTAGCCGTATTCCTCAAGATAAACTCATCGGTTTGCTGACCACCCAAGAAGTTTGTACCACAGGACAGGCATTCATAACCAGTAAGATTCTGGGTTACATCTGATCCGGTATGGTCTGAGAAAGTCAGTGGCATCGGAGTAAGATTGTAGTTTACCGAATAAAGACTATGGTTCTCATCATCCCACATATAGAAAGAGGAATAGCCTCTCATACAACGGGTATAATATTTCGAGCTACAGAAAACACTCATTGGCATACCGAATTTTCCGCTGCCTGCGGCAGATGGGAACTGAGCATAAGGATTGGAGGTGTAATATGCGCCCTTGTCGGTAAGAAGTACCAGTCCATACATCAAATGAATCAGGAATGAACGCGCTTTCTCAGAACCTTTATCCTCAAAGAACAGGCTCTTTCTGTCAAAGATAACGTCCAGGTCGGTAGTGCGCAAAATATTGACGTTTCCATCCTCTGTCAACAGGGCTATGGCATTATCAGACACGATCTGATCATCATCAGGACTGATATAGTAAGAACCATAGTTGGTCCACATAGAGTATGGCTTACCTTTCATCGGTGCGCCTTGAGTTTTCTGTATCAAGTCATTCATCTTATTGCCGCTAAGCGACAACATGTCGAGTTCGGTATTTCCATCAGCTGTTTCTTTCATGATGTAGAAACCCGTGGTAAACTCTGTCAGTACAGACAGGAAGGTTGACTTGATTACATTATATTCGTTGGCACCATCTTTAACTTTAAAATAGATTTCATAACTACCCGGTGCCAAATCCACATCAAAAGACAGGTTCTTATCATTTCCAATCACTTTGGGAGCAATCACAGAACCATCTGAGTCTGACTTGCCAGTGTTCTTGTCAAGCAAGAGCCACTCATACACCAAATCATTCGTAGCAGAGTTGACGACAGGACTGATTTCCAGTTTGTCTCCGATAAAAGCTGTCTTTACATAAGAATCCTCAATTCCCTCGATAGTGATCTCACCTACCATCTCGTTACTTGTCTCACTGTCATCGCTGAAACAAGAAGTCATCAGGAAAGCAAGGCAAAAGAAAAGACTATATTTAAATATCTTCATAACAGAAAATTTATAAATTGCTTAAATGTATTTCATTTCACATATTAATAGTAGGTGTAGATGAATACTGCTGTGCCATCATCCTCCCTAAGGACATCCAGCCCTTGTGCCTGACGCTCGGCATTTACCTCTTTCAGGCGTTGTCCAAGTTTCATGAACAGATAGGTGAAATAGCCATTATCACCATCTACGATCTTCTTGATATACTCATCATCCCATTTCTCACCAGTCTCATCAATCATAAACTGATGCAGACGGCGACCATACTTGCCGTAGTATCTCTCCACACCATTCATCGTGGTTGTGTTCACATAGTCCCACAAAGACGGACGTGACAGGAGGTCGGATATGATCAGGTTACGCACAGCAAGCACCGGATAGCCTGGAGAGAAATAACCATTGTCACCAAAAGTAAAACGCAAGTTAACATCTCCTTGCTTGAGGGATGCGTCGCGAAGGACAACTACAGGAATCCTTGTGCGTGCCTTTCCTGCCGGCATCACATATTTCCCTGAGATAGAGGGGTTGGTGAATGACACGTAATGTACATCGGGTACGGCATTATTGACGGTATCCAACTGGACAAGTTGGATAGGACGGTCTTCGTCGCTGACAAATCCCATCGTCTCCACCTCAAACCAGATGGTGTCGCTTTTCACATCATCCGGACCATAGATGAACGAGTAACTGCTTTGCGAATGAATAGAGTCGGTATCTTTTGTTGTCCGCAAACCACTGTAATAGAAATTCAGGTGGCATTCCGGGGTGTCATACACCGGTAAGTCCTGCTCACAACCTATCAGACAGGACAAGCAGCCGGCAAAAACTATTAAACTATATATCTTTCTCATGATGACATTCTTTATTTATTGGGATCATATTCTGTTGAAGGCAGAGGAACGATATAGTTATCCTCTGTTATCACATCGTCACTCCACATCATTGAGGTTGCATTTGTCCGTTTATAGGCATAGAACATGTGTCCTTCACCGATAAACTCACGGCGTATCTCATTCATTATTTCTGCCCGTGCATCCTCAAGAGTGGTGAAAGGAGTGTAGAGTGCGAAGTCGCATGACTTCATATAAGTGGCATAAAGTCGGTTAGCCTCCTCTACCGATGTACTTGTCTCAATAGCTATCATATACAGTTCTGAAAGACGTATCATCGGGATAATCTGATGTTTGGTCAACAAGTCATCATTGTTTGCATGATCCTCATCATACCAATACTTTTTCAGTGTCGGAGCAAGCATGCCGAAAGAGTCACGGATAGTACGGTTCCACCAGTTAAGATAGCGGTTATGGGATGCCGTTGCACCAGGGAGAGAAGCATACAGCTCATTGAACATATCTCCTGAGAGGTAGCACATACGTGCTCCGGCATAGGCACGAGAGTCGCTTCTTCCACCAACCATCGTTACGTTGGCATAATCGTTCAAGTCATATTTACTCAGATAGAACAGGCATTCATTGGGCAATCCATTGTAACCATTCTGCAGGTCACTGGTTCCGCTGAGTTCCACCAAAGGATTACCATCGCTGCCTTTGGCATTGATGATCTCCATCGCAATCTGATGGGCCTCCGTAGTATTACCCAGATAAAGTGCCATACGGGCATGGAGCGCACGTACTGCCCAATAATTCAGTCGTGACTGTCGATAATAGCCGAAATCATCCAATACATGGTAAGGGTTATTCAATTCCTCAAACGTATTATTGAAAATAGGGTCACTGTTCTTTAACAAGTTCTCGGCATTCTCCAAGTCACTCTTCAAACGAGCGACATAGTCGGAGAAGTTGTAGTATGAAGGATAAGCATCAATACTTGTCATCTCTGAATACGGGAGGGAGACACTGCGTGTACTGTTCTGTGGAAGCTGGCCGAATAATCTCAGGACATCAAACTGACAATAGGCACGTATGGCATAAGCCTCACCTTCTATCATGTCACGCATCTTGGCATCGGAGATCTCATTTCCCTTTTCTTTGATATTTTTTAATATCATATTGGCTGAGGAAATGGTGGTGAAGAGTCCTTTGTACATCGACTGAATAGCTGTCCGCGCATAATCATTGGCATAGTCATGACGGGTAAGATAATAGCGTTCCTCAACACCCTTTGTCAGACGATACTCCACTCTGGTGTACCACAAACAAGCCATATTCTCGATATTCGTCATGGTAAGATTCATACCATAGATATCAGTGCTGCCCATCTGCATATAACAGCCAGTCAGCGCATCACGAAAACCTTTGTAGGTTTCAAACTGGTCTTGCTCTTTCTGTATATTCTCACCTCTGATGTCAAGCATGTCATCACATGACATCAAGAGAAAAGAAGAGAAAGCGAGGAGGAGAGCTGAGGTCCTGGCTGCCAGTCTTTTATATCTCATATTAATCTTCATATCAATTCTTGTTTAAGTTTCAAAATAATCTCACATTAGAACATCAGTTTTATACTTGCCTGGATATTACGTGCATAAGGATAGCTCGTTCCACGCTCCATTCTGATACTTCCCCAATGGAACAGATCGTTCATATTTATGGAGACAATCATGGTATTCAGATTGAAGTTTTTCAAAAGCCAATTGTTCTTTAACTTATATTGCAAGCTAACCGACTGCAGCTCAAGCACGTTATCATCCATGACATAACGGGAAGAAGCCTTGGTCACATCATTCGACAGTGCTTTGAAGAAGGTTACATCACCAGCCTGATACCATCTGCTGGAAAGGACTCGCTCATCAACATTACTACTCATGATTGTAGAAAGGGTTACCTCTACACGGTCACGCAAAGTTGAGTTATAGCGTTTGCCGCCCCAGTAATAGCCAAGGGATGCGTTCAACGTGAAATTACCCCATTGGAACATTGTGTTCAGGTTTCCACGATAGAGAGGATCAGCGGAGCCACAGAACACTTTTGCTGAAGCATTCCAGACATCTGTCTTGTTACCATCCTTGTCGAGGAATATTTCTTTACCTGTAGAGGGGTCGATACCCAATGAGCGGACAGCATAGATAGAGTTTTGTGGGTCACCCTCAAAGAAAAGACTTTGGATACCGCTTGAACTATTGTCATCTACACCCTGTTTCATAAAGGCTGCTGTCTGATCTTTGATTGCCTGTGACAGTTTGGTAATCTTATTCTTGTTATAAACAAGCTGTGCACCAACCATCCAGTTAATCTGATGCTTAATATCGCGGATGATAAAGGTTTGCAAGGCAGCCTCCCATCCGTTATTCTTTACCTCACCGATATTGGCAGTGAATGCAGAGAAACCTGTTGCCAACGGCATGTCCATCGACGACAAGAGATTGTCGGTCTTCTTTGTATATACCTCAAACGACCCCTTGATGCGATTGTCCCATAATCCGAATTCCGTACCGACATTAAACTCCGATGTCGTCTGCCATGACAGGTTCGGGTTTCCGAATCCTCCTAACACAGCGCCAGTCCACGACATGTAGCGGTTGTTAGTGACATAACGGTAATAAGTGTAGGCATCCGTCTCTGAAGCACCTGATGCAGCACCCGTCTCACCATAGGATGCTTTCAGGCGAAGCATATTGATAACCTTATTGCCTTTCAGGAATTTCTCATTATGCAGGTTCCATCCGATGCCGGCACTCCAGAACGGAGCAAATTTCTTTTCACTGCCATAACTTGAGTTTCCGTCCACACGATAAGAGAAATCGATATAGTATTTACTGTTATAGGTATAGTTGACATTACCGGTGACACCCAGTTGCATCTGCTTGGTATTATATCCACTTGGCAACTCCGTCTGTGAATAGCCACGGGCATTGGGCACCTTTGCCAGATCATCACTAGAGAATCCCTCCATGGTAAGGTACATATAATCAGCATTGACAGAAAGCAACGACCAGTTCAGACCGGCATAGAAAGAATGTACCTCATTGAAGATTTTGTTGTACGACAGGGTAAGGTCGGCATTATAAGACGTGCGTTTTCCATCGCCATATCGATACATGCCACGACGGAAGAAGCCGTCACCCGTCTGATACTGAGTACCCGTTGTAGTATTTGTATAATAAGTGTCCTGAGGTGAACGGAACACATCCGTACTGGTATCTGTCGAAGAAATACCCAGCTGGCCACGCAGTGTCAGTTCTGGCAGGATATTCCAATCAACGGAGAAATTGTTCGTCAGTTCCTGATAGCCGTTTTTGTTAAACGAGCCCAAGGAGGCGTTATAAAGAGGATTCTCTATCTGTACCTCTCCAGCACGGAACTGCGGGAAGAACATCACCAGGTTTCCATCGGCATCGTATGGCGTGTTATAGGGCTGCATGGTAACATAATTACTGAATGCGCCATAGGGACTTTCCGTTGCCTTGTTGATACCTACTGATGTATAATTACGGAAGGTAAGGTTCTTCAACTTATATAATAAGGTGATAGATCCGTTGAATGTACGACGGGTACTTCCTTTCATAGCACCCTCTATGTCATTATACTGTGCCTGAGCAGCCCAACGGAATTCCGTACTACCACCCTCCACACGGAGATTGTACTTCTGACCGACACCTGTACGCAACGGCTTTGCCAACCAGTCGGTATCAATGCCATTGAGGACGTCTCTCAGGCGGTTATTATACGACTCTTGGAATGAAAGTCCGTAATCATTATTCAGTTTCGGAGTAAAATCATATAGTCCTGCTTTACGCTCCAATTCAAGTTTGTCGGCAGCATTGAGAAGATGATAGGAAGACAAGTCCGGTACCTCCATCTGAACACCTGCCTCAAGATTCACCTTCAGTTTTCCTGGCTCGGGTTGTTTGGAAACGACCACGATAACGCCATTGGCACCACGACTACCATAGATTGCCGTTGCTGCGGCATCCTTCAAGATATTGATGCTCTCTATCTCCTCATCGTTATAGTCCATGAGTTTCTGAAGTGAGATCTCAAAACCATCCATGATAATCAACGGAGTATTGGGATTGTTAGCCTCACCCGCATTAAACTCCTCCACGCTCATTGGCAGAGATGAACTACCACGGATATTGATATTCGGGAGATTGTTCGGGTTTGAACCGTTCAGGTTGTCAATAGAGAAATTAATGCTGGCATCTACATTTTTCAGTGTCTGCAACATATTTTGTCCGCGGAACTGCTCCAGCTGCTCTTTGTCAATGGAGGAGACAGAACCGGTATAGCTTTCACGAGCCTTACGGAAGATACCCGTTACCACCACCTCATCAAGCTGGGTGTCATTAGTAAGCACCACATCACGCTGTATGGCATTTCTTCCGGCTGGAACAAGTTCCATCAGTGTTTTCATACCCACATAGCTGAACTTCAGATAGCATGATTCCGTTGGAATCTTGAGGGCATAATAGCCATTCTCATCGGTTACTGTGCAGATGCGGCTCTCCCCTATACAGATAGGCACTCCAATCAGCGGCTCACCGCTCTCATCACGCACATAACCAGTAACTGTACGGTCACGGTTTTCTGAGATTTTCCGATAAACTGTAATCGTCCGGCTACTGATGTCGTAAGTACATCCGGCAAAACCGAGCACTTCTTTCAGTAGTTCACGAATAGGTTTGTCCTTCGTCTGGACACTCACCTTGGGAAGTGACTTGGCCAACTCACTACTTATCACGAAGTTGTAGCCTGTCTGCTTCTGGATCTGTGAGAAGACCTGTTCAATTTTTGCATCTTTAAGGTTAAGCGTGACCTTATCACTCTTTTGCGCAAGAGAGTGTATTGTCAACGCCGGACAGAATGAAAGCAATGCTATCATAAGTAGCATGATTCCACTCCTCTTCAATTTAACTTTTTTCATACAGTCATGATTAAATTAAACATATAGACTATCTCTCAATTATTATATTCTCTTTCTGATATCTGAACCTCAGTCCTACACTCAACGTGATTGCTCTCAGCGTACTCTCAAGCGGTTCATAACGGTCGAAGTAACCAATAACCTTCTGATGTCTGATATCATCAGAAGCATAGCTGATAGAAACATTATACCATTTTGACAAGACATTCACTACACGCTCCAGCTCCACATCATCAAAGGAGAATTTTCCTGCGTTCCATGCCACAAGGGGTTCTACGTCAACATTACCGACCGACAGATCATCATTGTCAAACATAACCTGCTGACCAGGTTTCATCATCAGTTCCTTACCACCTGCAGGCGTAAATGAGACAGACCCGCTGACAAGGACTACAGAGGTACCCGTCTTCGTTTCATCATTCGAGTCTTTTCTTTCTCGTGTATTTACATTAAACTCGGTGCCATAAACCTTTATATCACCATTGGTGGTGTGAACGATAAACGGACGACTCTTGTCTTTTGCCACCATGAAATAAGCCTCACCGTCAAGGATGACGTTTCTGTCTCCCCTGCCGAACTCTTCGGGATAAATCAGGCGCGTATTGTAATTAAGGTGTACCAGCGTACCGTCATCGAGCGTCAACCAAAATTCCTTGTCATGACGTGTGGTGATACGACGCGCTGCGAGAAGCTGCTCCTTTGTGAGGGATTCCTTCAGTTCTTTTGTGGATAGTGGATTATGCTTCATCTCATCATCCACCTCATGAGAGGAATTGTTGCCGGAGTATTCCTCAAAAGTAATGGCTGCGTTAGGATCAGACAGGTCAACATTGCTACCGATAACATCCAGTTTGGCTACTTGTTTGCCCGACTCACGACTCTGGGTCATAGCACTTAGGATATCCTCTGAGATATCCGGCGGTGTAACTTTTATATACCGGGAGTACTGCCATGCGCCTCCTGCTATCAATAAGACAAGTATAGCGGCAGCGTAACGAAGCGGTCTCAACCATATCCGCTTTGTCTGCTTTAAACCATTGTTATTTATGAACTTCTTCCAAGCCTTATCCACATCCACCTCACTATGTAGCCGGTAGAGACCATTAATGTCTTCGGTGTGGATAAGTCGCTGATAATATTGAAGATGCTGCTCATCTTCTTTCAACCATTCTTGCAACAGTTCCTGCTCTTCATCCGTAGCTTTTCCTATCAGACAATCTGCGATGACTGTATCTATATCCCTTCTTTGCATTTTTTCTTTTTTTTAAATAGAAACAGACGCAAAGAGAAAAGGATGACACAAAAAAAGAAAAAAATTAAATAAAGATTTGCAAGAATAGCAGATATTCCTTCTCAGATAGTTTAGCACGTAAAGATGTCATTGCCCGCTTGCGGTGTGTCTTGACCGTAGAGGCAGAAAGCTGCAATGCCTCGGTGATATCCCCCAGTTTCTTTCCTTCCAACATCATAAGGATTACCTGTCGCTGTTTCTCAGGCAACTGGTCGATACATTCAAAGATACGGTCATAGATAGCCTCCGTCATCAACAGTTCTTCATCGTCTCCATTAATGTCATATTCCGGATTGTCGAGCATTTTTCTCTGGATATAGGAACGCTCCACCTGTTGATGGTCAAGATAGTTTATGGCACGGTTCCTGACACTGTTATAGAGATAGATATGTATAACAGGCTTTGATTGGATATCAACTTTGAGTTCCCATATCCTGGCAAAAACTTCCTGAACGATATCCTCTGCAATGGTCTTGTCTGAGACAAAGTGATAAGCATGAAAAACCAAGGCTTTATAGTATTTTCTATAAAGTTCCTGAAATGCGATTAGCGTCTGGTCTGCAGTCTCTGACTCAAAAGACAAAGAGGAATCTATCATCTTTGGGAATTAATTTCACACTGCAAAGATAATGAAAAAAAATATATATCGACAAATTAATGCGCAAAAAAACAAAAAAAGAAGAGACAGCGGTTCCTTCAATGCTTAAGAACATCTATAAGAACATTATTTATGTATTATGGGGCAAGATTCGATGAATCCTGCCCCATGACACGCTCTACTTTTCCAACAGGTTACTGCAGATGGGAATCGTCCGCCAACAAATGATGCATAAGCATTGATTATAAGCGGAAATGTGATATTCTATGAGGCAAATGTTCCCAGTTTGAGCCGGGACAGCACCTTTTTTCTCGTTTTAAGAGATAAAAGCGACTTGGTCATTCGTCCATCATAGGCTATCTACTAATGCAATTATGCCTATAAAAGATGGCAAAATACGCTTGAAGAGTTAAATCTGTGTAAAAAACAGGGCATTAAGCCAAAATTTGCAACTTAAAAGTTGCGTGGTTGGGAATAAAATCGTAATTTTGCAGCAGTTAAACGATAACTACACATGGTATTTGAAAGAATCATCGAAGGGAAAGACCACCTCTGGGCTGTACGTGACATGAGCAAGCCCAAGAATGAGTTAGCGTTGTTGTTCGATTCGTGGAACGACTTCGGCTACCTTATGGACTTCTTCATGGACAACCTTGAAGATTTGAAGTCGTATTTTCACATCGAACGTATTTCTGATGCCATCGATGACACAATGGATGATGCGGAGCAATTGGAAAGGCTTATTCTTGACATACCCTAAAATGTCTTCGTTATAACAGGTGGTGCCATCAAATTGACAAGAACGATGCAGGAACGCCCCCACACCCAGGAACAGCTTGACAGGCTCAATGCCTGCCGACAGTACCTTGTGGACAACGGTGTTTTTGATTCAGATAGTTTTATATCATTAATCGAGGAGGACGAATTATGAAGTCAAGAGCAGTACAATTTTTGGAGGCTCACCAGTCGGGCGAGCAATCCACGTTTGAGGCTGATGCTCAATGGAGGAGAGAGAACGAAGCGTGGCTTAAACGCTCTCGTAGTGTCGCTCTGGCCATCATTGACTATATGCAGGACAACGGTCTGTCGCGTAACGACGTGGCTGTGCGTCTGGCGGTCAGCCCACAGTATGTAAGCAAGATTTTGTCGGGGAAGGTCAACTTCTCTTTCAAATCAGTTGCGGAAATAGAAGATAGGCTTGGCGTGGACTGTTTCCGTGCCGCTGCCATAGTATAACATATAATAACAGAACTCCCTCGCAGTGTTGCATAAAGGTTTGGTCGCCTATCGAGACACTGCTTGGGGGGGCTTTACTCAACATAAGTTTATGAGTAGTAAGTTTTTTAACAATTCTCCAGAAAACACCCTTTTTGATAAGTTCAAGGGGATTGCCGAGGGAATGCCCAACTTCCATTCCTTCCTCGCTGTTGTCGGCTATTTCCGTTCGTCGGGCTATTTCAAGCTGCGCAAGGAGCTGGCCAATGTTCAAAACATCAAGATTCTTGTTGGAATCAACATCGACAGCATTTTCAGGAAACACAATCAGGCACTGTTGATGCTTGACGGTGATGACGAAGCAAGGGAGATATACACAAAAGACTTCATCCAAGACGTGAAGGATGCACAGTATTCACCCGATGTGGAAGAGGGCATCCTGCAACTCTGCGATGACATCGTCTCTGGCAAACTTCAGATGCGTATCCATAAGTCGAAGAACCTTCATGCCAAGTTCTATCTCTGTCTGCCACAGAATTTCAGTCCTAACACAGACGGATGGGTACTGATGGGGTCATCGAACATCTCTGATTCCGGCTTGGGCATCACTCAGCCGCCTCGTTATGAACTGAATGTAGCCATGAAAGACTACGATGACGTGGCCTATTGCAAGAACGAGTTTGAAACCCTTTGGAACGAGGGAATCCCCATTACAGCAGAAGACATTGAGCGCATCCGTAAAAAGACGCATCTGGAAGAACTGCCTACTCCCTACGAGATTTTCATCAAGGTGCTGATAGATGCCTTTGGCAATCAGGTGGAAGATGACTTCACCATCGAGCTGCCAAAAGGCTATATGCAACTGAAGTACCAGAATGATGCCGTCATTCAGGGTTTCCAGATGCTGAAAGAGTACAATGGTTTCTTCCTTGCCGACGTGGTGGGTACAGGTAAAACCATTGTGGCTGCGATGATAGCCAAGCGTTTTGTCGAGGAAAACGGCAAAAACACGAAGATTCTTGTCATCTATCCGCCTGCAGTGAAGGAGAACTGGAGCGACACGTTCAAGGACTTTAGTCTTACCAAATACACCCAGTTCGTAACAAACGGGAGCCTGAACAAAATCATCGAAGGTAGTGACAACTATGATGGTGCCGAGGAGTTCGACCTGGTGATAGTTGATGAAGCCCATAATTTCCGTTCGGACACATCGGGCCGCTACGATGACCTTCAGCGCATTTGCAAGGCTCCCCGCGTCAACGATGGCTTGATAGAAGGCATACAGAAGAAAGTGATTCTGCTCTCTGCCACCCCGCTGAACAACCGTCCTGAAGACTTCCGCAACTTGATACTGTTGTTCCAGAACGCCCGTAAGCCGACGCTTGACGGCATCACCAACATCACCACGCTGTTCCAACCTTGGATTAAGCAATACAGCGAACTGATGCGCAAACGCGGAAAGACAGACAATCAGGTTATCACAGAAGCGGCAGACAAGATTTATGAGGAGATGCGAACAAGAGTATTGGACAAGATACTAGTTCGTCGTACCCGTAAGAATCTTTGGAACAACGAGGAATATAAGGCAGACCTCATCCGGCAGGGCATCCACTTCCCCAACGTGGAACAGCCCAATGAATGTATCTACCAGTTGGATGAAGAACTGAGTGAATTGTTCTATGACACGATAACCATTCTGACAGACACACCCAACGAAGATAATCCCAATGGCGTGGGCTTGCATTTTGCCCGCTATCGCGCCATAGAATACATCATTGGCGACAAAGCGTCGAAGTATCGCAACGCCACACAGTTCGCACAGGTATTCTCTGGCATCTTCCGTGTTCACATGGTGAAGCGTCTGGAGAGCAGTTTCTATGCTTTCAAAAAGTCGCTGCACACATTCCTGCGTATCACCAACGACATGATTAAGATGTGGGACAACGACAACATTCTCATTGCTCCAGAGATTGACGTGAAAGGCATGATGGCCAACGATGTGGAGTTTGACGCCATTGTGGAGAAAGCCCTTGAACGCGGCTATGACAAAGAAGATATTCTGTTTACGCAAGCCGACTTTAATCCTGAGTACATCAAGAAACTACGTGAAGATGCAGAGAAGCTGGAGCGGTTGACAGCCTTATGGGACAAGGTAGAGAAAGACCCAAAGTATGACCTGTTCCGCTTCTACCTTGAAAATGAACTGATGAGCCCCAAGGGACATCGAAACGGCACGGAAGTAGAACTGAACAAGGAGGGCAAACTCGTCATCTTCTCTGAAAGTGTCGATACCATCAACTATCTGGGCGAGAAACTGAAAAACGAACTTCACCGTAATGATGTGCTCGTTGTCAGCGCCTCAAACAGACGGAGTGTGCTGGACGATATTCGCACTAACTTCGATGCAAACTTCAATGGTGAGAAGCAAAACAAGTACAACATCATTATTTCATCAGACGTGTTGGCTGAGGGTGTCAACCTGCATCGCTCCAATGTCGTCGTCAATTATGACTCTCCGTGGAACGCCACTCGGCTGATGCAACGCATAGGTCGTGTGAACCGTATCGGCTCCACCTCTGACCACATCTACAACTATATGTTCTATCCCTCAAAGGATGGTGACAAACAGATACAACTCTATACCAATGCACTCATCAAGTTACAGGGATTCCATTCTGCACTTGGTGAAGATGCCCAGGTCTATTCGCGTGAGGAGATGCTGCGTGAGTTCCAGCTTTTCGATGACAAGGTGAAGGACAACGTTGACAAGCAACTGGAACTGCTGCGTGAGATTCGCGAACTTTACGCCAAGGACCGTGAACTCTACAATAAGATCAAGTCCCTGCCATACAAGAGCCGCACCGTCCGTTCTGCTGAGCATCGTCCAGGCGATGTGGCCCCACAAACTACCGTTGTCTATATCACTACAGGGCAGCGTTCGCAGTTCTATCGGGTCACGGGCGATGATGCCCCGGGGCAGATAGAGTTCCTTCAGGCAGCAGAGTGGCTGCGAGCCAAGCAAGACGAACCGACAGGCAATTTCGAGGCCGTCAAGGAGGCACATTACAAGCATGTACGCAAAGCCTATACTGCATACGAGCAAGAGACATCTACAGTGGAAACGACAGAAATCTCTATCGCAGAGAAGAAGAAAGACAAGAATGCCATTACGGCATTGGCCTTCCTGCGTGAGATGAAGCGTATGTTTGCAGCAGACGACCTCTACAGCAAGATACAGACTGTCGAGGAATACGTCAACGAGGGCATATTCTCTAATCTCACACTGAGTCTGAACCGTCTCAGCCGTGAACTGAACAAACAGAAGAAAACGTCGCAAATGGCAGTGTTGAAGCCAATGCTATCGATGCGTTTGGAACGTTTGTACGACCACTACTACATCAGCAAAGAAAAGCAAGAGCGTGAAAACCAGTATGAGCAGTCGGAAATCATCACATCAGCAACATTCGAATAACTATGGCATACTCAGCAGAACAACTCCGCACATTATTTCAGCATAAGTTCAACCTCAATGATTGGACTCAGTTTCTCATTAATTATCTGGGTGCACAGACCATACGGCAAGTACCTGAACAGTTAGAACTTGACCCTTCAGAGGGCAAAGGCTTCTATCTCGGTCAGAAGTCAACTACCGACAACTACGAGATAGGTCTGTTCTATGTTCAGACAAACACGTCAGTTGTGAAGCGACGTGTGGGCCTTCGGCAGATAGTAAAACCCTATCTGCGCTATCTGGTAGATGCTGCCTTAGTGGTGTTCGACGATGGACGCAACTGGCGTCTGTCCTTCGTCTGCGACATAAGAGACGAGAGTACAGCCCCCAAGCGATATACCTTTCTGTTCGGAGAAAGTGATAACTACTATAACACGGCGGTCAGCCGCTTCATAAGTTTGCAAAAAGATGGCATCAACTTTGGTAATATCAAGGATGCCTTCTCTGTAGAAGCACTTACCATGCAGTTCTATCAGGAGCTGTTCGAATGGTATCAGTGGGCTGTAAGCGAGGACTCAAATATCACTTTCCCCAACAACCCAGCGACGGAAGACGATGATCGCGAAGACATCGACATCAAGATTATCCGCATGATTACGCGTATCATGTTCGTGTGGTTCATCAAACAGAAGGAGTTGGTTCCAAATAAGATTTTCGACACAAGATATCTGAGTTCAATCCTGAAAGATTTCGACCCTCAGAGTAGGACAGTCGGAAACTACTATAACGCCATCTTGCAAAACCTCTTCTTTGCTACCCTAAACAGGGAGATTGTCGATGAGAAGGGGACAAAGCGCAGATTTGCCACTGCAGCGAAGCGTGATGTGAAGACGTTGTATCGTTATGAGGAACTGTTTAATATCAGCGAAGAAGAAGTCATCGATTTGTTTGCGGAAGTGCCGTTCCTGAATGGTGGCCTGTTTGAATGTTTGGATAAGACACGCTACATTGACGGCGTAGAAATGGCATATAACTATGACGGCTTCAGTCGTAACGACAGGACGTTCGCTGACGGCAGATATAAGCATCGTGCCATTGTTCCCAATATCATATTCTTTGAGCCAGAGAAAGGATTGATACCAATACTCAGCCGCTATAATTTCACCATTGAAGAAAACTCGCCCGAAGAACAGCAAGTGGCACTTGACCCAGAGCTACTTGGAAAGGTGTTTGAGAATCTATTGGGTGCATATAACCCAGAGACCAAGGAAACTGCGAGAAACCAAAGTGGTTCTTTCTACACCCCGCGCGAGATAGTCAACTACATGGTGGATGAGAGTCTTATCACTTATTTGGGCAATACACCAACGGTACGATTGCTGTTTAAGCCTGACTTTTCCTATGATTCCGGCAAGACAGGAGAATATTCAAGAATTGTCGAGAAGTTGAAGGCAATAAAGATTCTTGACCCTGCTTGTGGCTCTGGTGCATTTCCTATGGGGTTGCTGAATCGTATGGTTGAAATCATGCACAAGTTAGAGGTTCAAGAGAGCACATACAGTTTGAAACTGTCCATCATCGAGAATTGTATATACGGCAGTGACATACAGAGCATTGCCGCACAAATCACCAAACTGCGTTTCTTCATTTCGCTGATATGCGATTGTGAGAAAGATGCATCTAAGCCCAATTACGGTATCCCAACGTTGCCGAACCTGGAAACAAAGTTTGTCTCTGCCGACTCGTTGATTGCCAAGAAGAAGCAAGCATCGATGCACAATCTTTTTGAGAACCCTGAAATAGAGCCTACAAAGCAGGCCCTGGCAGATGTCCGACACCGACATTTCTCAGCCAAGTCTGCTTCTACTAAGCACACGCTGCGTGTCAAAGACAAAGAGCTACGCGAGAACCTGGCAAAGTTACTATCTGATGACAACAACTTTGCCCCAGAGGATGCCAAGCAGTTGGCAGCATGGAATCCTTACGACCAGAATGCCGTCAGCCCCTTCTTCGACCCAGAGTGGATGTTTGGTGTTACTGATGGTTTTGACATAGTGATAGGCAACCCGCCTTATATTCAGCTTCAGAACAATGGTGGAGAATTGGCAAAGAAATATGAAGGCTGCGAGTACAAGACCTTTGCCCGTACTGGCGATATTTATTGTCTGTTCTACGAGCGCGGCTGGCAACTCCTAAAGAAAGGTGGACACCTGTGCTTCATTACTTCAAATAAGTGGATGCGTGCTGGTTATGGAGAAAAGACACGAGAGTTTTTCGCCACAAAGACGAACCCGCAACTGCTTATTGACTTTGCAGGAGTAAAGATTTTCGAGAGTGCCACCGTTGACACCAATATCCTTCTGTTCTCCAAGTCTGACAACCAACATGAAACCGTCTGTGCTGTCACCAACAAGCAGAACAAAGATAGCGTAAAGAATTTGAGCGATTTCGTGCAGCAGCAGAACAGCATCTGCGATTTCGCCACATCCGATAGTTGGGTTATCCTTTCTCCTATAGAGCAAAGCATCAAAAAGAAGATAGAGGCTGTAGGTACACCACTTAAAGATTGGGACATCAACATTTATCGTGGAGTGCTTACAGGATGCAACG
>FLNV01001025.1_pt1 | contig 80111 bp, 60 predicted proteins | sample 1140351 | NCBI WGS metagenome assembly FLNV01 (sample SAMEA3878207, study PRJEB12797) | bioreactor metagenome | biome: Moose rumen | place: Sweden | collected 2011-10 | reverse complement strand
CTCAACGAGCTGGACACCGGGCAGGACTGGTCACGCAGATTCATCCATCTGATAACACATGCCATGAATCTCAGACGGGACGCTGGGGTGCTGAGTTACGTAGCCAGTAAATGTCAATATGTTATTTTTCGATTGGGAAAGGCCACTAAATCTTTCCAATTCTCGAGAGAATTCAGGCTAAAAGATCCCCTTTTGCCCTGAATTTAGTACCTATTTCTCTCCAATTCTCGAGAGAATTGGATGTTGCGTAGCAACAAATGGAAAATGGATAATGGATAATTGCAAATTAGTGTAGGGACTTACTTCATGTATGTCCGTTAATACCAACACAGAGGTACTGAGTTTCAGAGAATTAATAATTATTTCCTCCCCCCTTCGGGGGAGTTACAGGGCTCCATTGTGTGACAGCCTCGTGACAACCTTTGACAACCTCCAACAGGTTGCACGCCCTTTGCCACAGCGGGATGTGACAACCTTGCAACCTTTTTTGAGGAAAAACTATGATAGGAGTTTTTTTATGGTAGGGGGGGGGACTGAGTCGTTACACTATCCATATCGACATGATAAGCAGGTTGGAAAACGAATACCTAATCATACCTAACCCTTTAACGGCATTAGTATTCCTGCCAAATCTGTAAAGCTTGCCCTCGGACTGAACAACTTCACTTTATCGTAATCTTCAATACGGTGACGTATGAATTTTACTTTTTTATATCTTTTAACGGTATGTTGTAGAAGAGGTGTTTTGTTCTGCTCTCTTTTTTATGTACCTTTGCACACAGAATCAGAAAATAGGTAATATGAAGGAATTAGCACTCAAGTACGGATGTAATCCAAACCAAAAACCATCACGTATCTTCATGACAGAGGGAGAATTACCTTTGGAAGTACTGAACGGCAGACCAGGATATATCAATTTCCTGGACGCTTTGAATTCATGGCAGTTAGTGAAAGAGCTAAAAGAAGCCACCGGACTTCCCTCCGCAGCGAGTTTCAAACATGTATCACCTGCGGGTGCTGCCGTGGGACTGCCACTCAGCGATACACTCAAGAGGACCTACTTCGTTGAAGATATCAAAGAAGAACTCTCCCCTATTGCCTGGGCCTATGCCAGAGCAAGAGGCGCCGACCGTATGAGCAGTTACGGGGATTTCGTGGCGTTGAGTGATACCTGTGACGCAGTCACTGCCCTACTCCTGAAACGTGAGGTAAGCGATGGCGTCATAGCCCCCGATTACACTGAGGAAGCCCTGCGAATCCTCCGTGAGAAACGTAAGGGAACATACAATGTGATAAAGATAGATCCTACCTATGTTCCCGAACCCGTTGAGAGAAAGCAAGTGTTCGGCATCACTTTCGAACAGGGACGTAATGAGATCTGTCTTTCAGATTCTTCTCTCTTTGACAATATTCCCACACAGAACAAGATGTTCACCGAAGAGGCTAAGCGCGACCTGATGATCGCGCTGATCACCCTTAAATATACACAAAGTAACTCCGTATGCTATGCCAAAGACGGACAGGCTATCGGAATCGGTGCCGGTCAACAGAGCAGGATCCACTGCACTCGTCTGGCTGGCAACAAGGCCGATATCTGGTGGTTACGCCAGCATCCCAAGGTGATGGGGCTTCCGTTTGTCGATAAGATCCGCAGGGCAGACCGTGACAATACCATCGACGTGTATATCAGTGAGGATCATAACGACGTGCTTGCCGATGGGGTATGGCAGCAGTTCTTCAAGGAGAAACCGGAGGTACTCACCATGGAAGAGAAAAAGGAATGGATTGCCAAAAACGCCAACGTATCACTTGCCAGCGACGCTTTCTTCCCCTTCGGTGACAACATTGAGCGTGCCCATAAGAGCGGCGTACAGTATATCGCCCAGGCAGGTGGCAGTGTGCGTGACGACCATGTCATCGCTACCTGCGATAAATACGATATCGCCATGGCATTCATCGGCATTCGTCTGTTCCATCATTAATATTTTCTGTTATGAGTGATTTTGACGATATCCTGATGAACGGTATCAACTTCGGAAGGGGGGGCAAGAAAGAAACGGTTTCCGGGAAGGTCAGGACTAAGGCGAAGAAAAAGAAATATATAACAGGAGCTCACGGCAGCGGCTCTTCCATGCAGAAAGCCAAATACCGTGAGCAACGTGCCAACAGACATAAGGGGAAGTGACTTTCCCCTTATTATTATTCAATATCCTCTATCTCGTAATCCTCCAGGTCCTCGATATCGTCTTCATCCACAATAAGGATCTCATCCTCTCCCTCTGCGGCCAGCTCCCGACCGAAGGTGCTCATGTCCTTATCACGGTGAACCAAAGTATCTTCAGCAGTGATCTCCTGCAGTTTGTTACTCTCACTGTTCAACTCCGTCCATAGCACATCCTTCAGTTCATCCAAACCCTTATTGGTAACAGAAGAAATAAAGACTACGGGAATATCCTCTCCCATACGGTTCAGTTCCTTCTTCACTTCATTACGTATCATCTCGATAAGCTCTTCGTCGAGCAGATCGCATTTCGTAACAGCCAGCACACGATGTTTATCCAGCATCTCCGGATTAAAGTTACGCAGCTCATTCAGCAGAATGGCATACTCCCTACAGATATTATCCGTGTCACCGGGCACCATAAAGAGGAGCAAAGAGTTACGCTCGATATGTCGGAGGAAACGCAATCCCAGGCCTTTCCCCTCGCTCGCACCCTCTATGATACCAGGGATGTCGGCCATCACAAACGACTTCTGGTCATGATAAGCCACGATACCCAATGACGGTTCGAGAGTAGTGAACGGGTAGTTGGCAATCTTCGGACGAGCGGATGACAATGACGAGAGCAGTGTACTCTTTCCGGCATTGGGGAAACCCACCAGACCCACATCGGCCAAAAGTTTCAACTCAAGGATGATGGTCATCTCCTGCATGGGCTCTCCCGGCTGCGCATAACGTGGAGCCTGATTGGTTGCCGAACGGAACTGATAATTTCCCAATCCACCTCGGCCGCCTTTTAGGAGGACCACTTCCTGACCGTCATACAGCACATCACATACGAACTTTCCCGTCTCGGCATTATAAACGACGGTGCCACAGGGAACATCAATATATTGATTCTTACCGTCTGTCCCGTGACATTTGTCTCGGCCGCCGTTACCTCCGTGCTCAGCTTTTACATGACGCTGATACTTCAGGTGAAGAAGTGTCCAAAAGTTATGATTGCCACGAAGGATAACACTACCGCCCTTTCCTCCGTCACCGCCATCAGGTCCTCCATTAGGTTGATATTTGACATGACGTAAGTGCATAGATCCCCTGCCGCCTTTTCCAGAACGGCAGTAAATCTTCACATAATCCACAAAATTGCTTTCAGCCATTTGTTTTAAACACTTTCCAGTATCTCAGAGATATCACCAGAGATCCGTTCCAAGGATCCCACGCCATCTACATGATGATGAAGCCCCTCCTGCTTATACCATTCGATAAGCGGCGATGTTTGGCGGTGATATACATCCAGTCGCTTTTTTATTGTCTCTTCATTATCATCTGAGCGCCCACTCTGCTGTCCGCGAAGGATCAGTCGTTTCATCAACTCATCCTCCGGAACATCTAATTCTATCATCGCTGCAATGCCATGTCCACGTTCCTTGAGCATCTTCTTCAAAGCCTCTGCCTGTGGGATGGTACGGGGGAAGCCATCGAAGATAACCCCAGGATGATCCTTACCGAAACGGTCGTACACTCCAGCCAGGATCTCTATCATCAACTCGTCGGGTATCAATTGCCCGTTCTCTATATATGAGGCTGCTGTCTTACCGATAGGAGTAGCGTTCTTTATCTCCTCACGCAAGACATCACCCGTGGAAATATGCTTCAAGCCATATTTCTCAATCATCAAGTCGCTCTGAGTTCCTTTTCCAGAGCCGGGAGCACCAAAAATAACGATATTCTTCATTGCAATACAAATTATAGGTTAATCAATAACAGAATATATATCCGGAAGGTTACGTCCCTGCTGGTTGTAGTCAAGTCCATAACCCACAATAAAATCATTAGGAATGCTCATAGCCGCATATTCAATATTAAGGTCCACCTGCAGTTTCTCCGGTTTTACCAACAGCGTACAAATATGTATCTCCGAGGGAGAGCGGGTTCCCAGTGTCTCTAACATACGTTTCATGGTTAGCCCCGTATCTACGATATCCTCTACAATAACGACACACCTTCCGCTGAGGTTCTCATTGATGCCAATCACCTCTGTGATCTTTCCCGTGCTGGTGGTTCCCTGGTAGGAAGCCAGTTTTACAAAAGATATCTCCGATGGGATTGTAATCTCACGCATCAGGTCAGCGGCAAAGATAAATGATCCGTTAAGTACTGCGAGAAAAAGCGGATTTTTGTCTTTTAGATCATGATTGATACGGTCAGCCACCTCTTTCACATGTTTATTTATCTCCGATGCGGATATTGATGGTTTGAATCTTTTATCCAGTATTTGAATGGTATCCATAACTCTAAACGATTATTTTGCCACAAAAATACAAAAAATATATCAAACAATGACCGTCATTTGCAATTATTTTGTATTTTTGCAACGATGAAGATATTTACGGGTCCTCAGATTCACGAATTAGACCAATATACGATAGAGCACGAACCGATTCGCTCTATTGATTTGATGGAACGTGCGGCTAAAGCGATAACACGTGCCATAACCGAGAAATGGAGTAATATCACCCCTGTAATCGTCTTCGCCGGACCTGGCGACAACGGTGGTGATGCCTTAGCCGTAGCCCGTATGCTGACAGATCTCCACTACAGGGTATCTGTCTATTTATTCAACATCTCCGGACACCTGTCTGAGAACTGTGCCATTAACCGTCAGCGGATCATCGACGGCAAACGTATCAAGGATTTCACGGAGGTCACAGAACAATTTGACCCCCCTACTCTTTCAGAAGACATACTGGTCGTTGACGGTCTGTTCGGCTCCGGTCTTAACAAGCCTTTGGTAGGTGGTTTCGCCTCACTGGTAAAATACATCAACCAGTCTGATGCCCAGGTGGTGAGCATCGACATGCCTTCAGGATTAATGACAGAAGACAACACGTATAATGTGAGGGCCAATATCATTAAGGCAGACATGACACTCACCTTGCAGCATAAGAAACTCGCATTCCTCTTTGCGGAGAACCAACAGTTTATCGGGAAACTGAGAATCTTGGATATCCGTCTGAGTGAGGAAGGAACGCGCAGGATAGAGGCTCACTACACGATGTTGGAAGAGAATGACATCCGCCCGATGTTGCTCCCTCGTAATGAGTTTGCCCATAAAGGTGATATGGGGCATGCCTTCCTCTATGCGGGAAGTTTCGGCATGGCAGGCGCGGCAGTATTGGCGGCACGCGCCTGTCTGCGCTCCGGAGCAGGAAAACTTACCGTACACACCCCCCGCCGTAATAACGACATTCTGCAGATAGCAGTCCCGGAGGCTGTCCTTCAGATCGACCGCGATGAGAAATGCAATTCCGAGACAGTGGATGTTTTAGACTACGATGCTGTATGTATCGGTCCCGGGCTCGGTCAGCATGAGAATACCGCCATTGCGATGATTTCTCAGATACGGCGTACACAAGGGCCGCTACTTCTTGATGCTGACGCCCTGAATATCCTGTCCAACCATCGCGCTTGGTTACAGCAACTGCCTAAGAACCTGATTATGACACCGCATCCGAAAGAGTTTGACCGACTGAATGGCGGAGCGTGTGCCGACAGTTTCGAACGGCTAAGCAAAGCGCGTGACCTGGCAGAGCGTCTGCAAGGATATATCATTCTAAAAGGACATTACTCCGCACTCTGCATGCCCAACGGCCATGTGGTCTTCAACAGTACAGGCAATGCAGGGATGGCAACAGCCGGTAGCGGGGATGTGCTGTCGGGAATCATTACCGCACTACTTGCCAGAGGCTATGAGCAGCCAGAAGCCTGCATGGTGGGAATGTACCTGCATGGCCTTGCCGGTGATCTCGCCGCAAAAGAGCTGGGCGTAGAGAGTCTTACCGCCAGCGATATCATTAACCATCTGCCACAGGCATTCAAACATATTAACGACTAAGCATCTATCAGATATGAAAAAACTATTTGTCACTTTATTGATGTTAATTCCCTCATTGCTTTATGCGCAGGAAATCATGGAGGGAACCACATACTATCTTCCTAAAACGGTTTTGAAGATAAATATGCTGATTGAGAAAACCAGCATAACACCGGGAGAACTGCATCTCTATTCTGAGCGTTACCTGAAAAAGAAAGATGTACCGACAGAAGCATCTGAAAACTACCGTATTGTCAAGATGAATATCCGTACGGAGAGTATTCCCGATACGGCCAAGCAGTTTACTGCCCGTGTGGATCAGAAACACAGTATCAACAGCATTAAATTGAATAGCAACGGTATTATTCTCGCTGTCAACACAGACGCCAAGCCAATGGTCGCTGTGGAACCTTTCCAACCGGCACCCAAGCAGGCTCAGCCCAATCCGCATGACTATATGAATCAGGATATCCTTGCCTCGGGGAGTATGGCTAAGATGGCCGAGCTTACCGCACAGGAGATTATCGATATCCGTGAGAGCAGGAGTCAACTGTCGAAGGGTCAGGCCGACTTCATGCCAAAAGACGGTGAGCAGATGAAGCTGATGCTGAAGAACCTGCAGCAGCAGGAGGCTGCATTGCTACAGCTCTTTGAGGGTGTTACCGAGAAAGACACCACAGAAGTGGTTCTTACTTTCGTCCCTGAAAAAGAGATTGAGCGTTATCCGCTCTTCCGCTTCTCCAGAAAACTCGGATTAGTGGATAGGGATGACCTTGCCGGCACACCTTATTATATTACTGTGAAAGACGAGCATGTCATCCCCACTAACCAAGCCATCGCTGAGGAAGGTAAGCGCAGCAAGGATGATGCGAACATCTTTGTCAACATGCCAGGAAAGATCAAGGTAACCGTGCAGGGCAAGGATGCCATGACGACACTTGACACCTATGCCGCACAGTTTGGTAAGTGTGCCTCTCTCGATAATGAGTTGTTTGGCAAGAAGTTATACACCCAGTTAGTATACAACCCCATCACAGGAAATATTGAGAGTATCAATACCGACTTGGTGAAGAAATAGCTTTTCGTCCAAATCTATATAAAATTACCCACATTTGGACGAAAAGTGCTTTGAGAAAAAAAATAAAAACACTATCTTTGTCCCATCATTAATCATTTACATGGATATGAGTATAGTTGTGGAGTTACTCCACCCTATTCACTTTCCACTCCAAGACACCGCCCGACTGCTTATCCTGCAGGATGGCGGTGATTTTTAATACCTTTGTCGTTACCGGTTTGAAGTCAACGCTATTATAACAGTCCTTATTAACGGTATAAGGACTGAGAGCCTCCACATCTACCCATTCATTATCAGCATTCAGATAACTCAGTCGCCAACTTTGTGGTGTGCGGAAATTACCATCGTAATGATCGAAGTCGAGCCAATACACCTGTACGTTGTTTACTTTCGTAGGTGTCTTAAACTTATAGGCGATGTTCACCTCGCCGCCAAACTTCAGCCACCAGTAATGATAAGGTTTGGATACATCCGACGAGCGTTTAGGCTCCCATTGGTCATTCACGCCCCAAGCCCATCCTTCCTGATCGGCACTCTCGGGGGCATCGTTCTGGATAGCTCGTTTAAGGGTGATGCAAGTAGCCTCACTGGCGATAGTAGGAGTCGGCATTGCTGTGGCATATTGTGCTGATGCGGGAATCCACACCTCCATCTGTCCGTTACCACGATTATTCCATGTAGAATAGGGAACGGCCATGAAAGGAACCTCTTTGATATGACCATCCTTATCCACAGAGCCAGCGGTTCCTGACAAGGTCACCACGCCATTTAACAGCGAAGCGTCATACTGGCATACAATCTTCGCATCTTTCAAGATAAATTTATCAAATACGATATTATCCACCTGATCACAACCCTCCAGACAATAAACGATAGGACCACGTTGCAAAGCTATCTTTCCACGGTCATCCTCCACATTATCATTGGCGATGATCTTTCGTACGTCCATTGGTAGTGACAACTCGATATAATCCCCTTTCTTCCATTGACGAGTGATGACCAGATATCCATTTTCCTGCTTGGGAGTAATGTCTTTGCCATTTACTTTTACCTGTACATCCTTTCCTTTGTCGAGGAAAGCATAGAGGTTATTCGCTACCGGACGATTCTGTGTCCAAGATGGGATACGCAGTCGGATAGCAAAGGACTTACTCTTCTTGGGTGACACGTCAATCCTCACATTCCCCTCCCATGGCATCTTCGTAGTCTGTATCAGGGAGATTTTGTTATGCAGCGTGTTGATATCAGCCTTTCCTTGTGCATAAAGGTTCACATAGATATCATCCTGCACAGTTGCATATATATAATGAGGTATGCTGGCCACGAAACGTGTCACGTTACCTGGGCAACATGCACAACCGAACCATCGGGCACGCTCATGCTGTCCCATGCTCTCCAAGGGATTATCATAGAAGAACTTATCTCCACTGAGAGAGACTCCACTCATCACACCATTATATAATGCCCGTTCATAGACATCCACATATTTGCTATCGCCCGTTGCCAGGAACATCCGGTAGTTCCAATAGACATTAGCGATAGAAGCACAAGTCTCACAATAGGCGGTATGGTTGAACAACTCATAGTTAGGACCGAAGCCTTCACCTTGCGCGCGACTACCGATGCCTCCGGTGATAAACAGTTTTTTGCTGGCCATATTCTCCCAGATACGACAGAGTGCCCTGAAGTAAGCCTCATCGCCAGTCAGAGCCACTACATCGGCAACACCCGAATACAGATAGCCGGCTCTTACAGCATGTCCTACTATCTCATCTTGCTCTAAGATTGGTTTATGATCCTGTGAATACATACTCGGTTTATGTCCATCCGTACAGCGACCGGTCTCCTCCACAAAATACTTGGCCAAGTCAAGATAGTTCTTGTTTCCCGTCACCTTATATAATTTACATAAAGCCATCTCCACGATAGGATGACCGGAAGGGCGATGGATTTTTCCTTCCTCTGCGCCGAACGTCTTGCAGATCAGATCAGCATTCCTGATCGCCACATTAAGAAACGTACGTTTACCTGTTGCTTGATAATGAGCTACTGCTGACTCTATCAGGTGACCGCTATTATAGAGTTCATGACTATTGATCTTCTCCCAGCGACGGGTGCCCCACCATCCCGACAGACGGGTACAACGGTTGGTGACACAAGTGGTGAGATATCCATCAGCTTCTTGCGCTGCGGCAATGATCGCAATCACACTGTCCAGATAATGATCCAATGCTTTATCGTAGTTGGCAGCCAAGGCATAACTCGCTCCCTCTATTACCTTGTATGGGTCGGTATCATCGAAAGAGAAATCCCCTTTATGTTCTCCTTTGATGAGTCCTGCCGCCAAGGCGAAGTTATCAAACCGACCGTTTTTCTCACATTCCCGAAAAGCAGAGGGAATAGAGACGGTACGGTTGATGTTTATCCTGGGACTCCAGAAGTTATCACTGAGATGTACCTGCGTGAAAGGAACCTCCTTGATAACTTGTCGTTTCACGGGTTGAGCCACGATAATAACAACTGCCAACAACAGGAAACTGAGAACACATAATCTTTTCATGGTCATTCGTATTTAATAGATTCAACAAAGATACGAATAACATTTTATTACGCAAAAGAAAAGCCCTACTTTTCAGTAGGGCTTCTCAGATATTATACTGTATAGATTAATCTAACAGAGCCAGTTTGTTGTCAGAACCCAGCACATCAACAATCTTATGCTTGTACATCTTCTCCATCTCATCACGAGCAGGACCACAGTACTTACGTGGGTCGAACTCACCTGGTTTCTCATCGAATACACGACGAACAGCGGCTGTGAAAGCCAGACGAGAGTCAGAGTCGATATTAATTTTACAAACAGCACTCTTAGAAGCTTTGCGGAGCTGCTCTTCCGGAATACCAACAGCATCAGGCAGCTTGCCACCATGCTCGTTGATCATATCCACATACTCCTGAGGAACAGAAGAAGAACCGTGGAGGACGATGGGGAATCCAGGAAGTTTCTCCATGATAGCATCGAGTACGTCGAATGCCAATGGAGGAGGAACGAGCTTTCCTGTCTTCGGGTCGCGTGTACACTGCTCTGGCTTGAACTTATAAGCACCGTGAGAAGTACCGATGGAGATAGCCAATGAGTCGCAACCAGTACGTGTGGCGAAGTCGATCACTTCCTCTGGTTTAGTGTAATGAGACTCCTCAGCCTGTACTTCATCCTCCACACCTGCGAGGACACCGAGTTCAGCCTCAACAGTAACATCAAACTGATGTGCATATTCCACAACTTTCTTTGTCAGTGCGATATTCTCCTCATAAGGGAGAGCAGAGCCATCGATCATCACGCTGGAAAAGCCTAAGTCCACACAACTCTTGCAGAGCTCGAAGCTGTCGCCATGGTCAAGATGAAGAGCAATTTCAGGATGGTTGCATCCCAGTTCCTTAGCGTATTCCACAGCACCCTGTGCCATATAGCGCAGCAAGGTCGCATTAGCATAGTTACGCGCACCTTTTGATACCTGCAGGATGACGGGGCTCTTCATATCAGAAGAAGCCTTGACAATAGCCTGCAACTGCTCCATGTTGTTAAAGTTGAATGCAGGGATAGCATAACCACCATTAATTGCTCTGGCAAACATCTCTTTGGTGTTCACCAAGCCCAATTCTTTATAACTTACCATATTCATTTATATTTTTAAAATGTTTGTATATCCTAACAACGTAGTCTTTTACACCTACTTCTGCAAAGATAATCGTTTTTTTTCGTTTATCAAAATGATAGATTACTTTTTTGACAATATACTGCTTTAAAAAGAATCATTTGAAGTTAAAAACAGACTACCCGTACTTACTTTTGTTAGATACACTTTACAATCACCTATTTCTGACGACGTAACCGCAAGGCATAGGAAAGGATCAGCACATAGCCTATCAGTGGCACGACAAACGGCACAATGAGATTCGTCTTGTCAGCAATCATACCCATCAGCAAGAAGCCGCAACCGCCCACCGGTGTCATCATCAAGAGGGATGATGCACTCTTGCGAAGACGCCCCACACCATTCAATGCCAGTGAGAAGATGGTCGGGAACATAATCGCCTCAAACAGATAGTTGCATATAAGAGCTATCATAGACAGCTTTCCGAGGTTCATCAACACCAGTAACATGCACACCACGGTACCTGTGGCACATACCAATAGCATCTTCTTGTCGCTGACTGTACGCATGATCCAACTGCCGCCGAAACGTCCCACCATAAAGAATGCCAATGCTACGGTAAGTACGATGCTGGCCATATTATCACTCATCCACCCCTTGCCTGTTACGAAATTAATGAAATAGCTGTTGATGGAGATCTCCGCCACCTCGTATGCCAACAGCGAGAAGAGTCCGAGCACGAACATCTTATGATGGGAAAAGAGTTCTTTGATGTTCTTCAGTCCACTACCCTGTTGCTGTTCTTTCTCTTGCTCACACTTGATCTCCGGCAGGTTCACCTTGGAGAACACCAATGCGATCAGCAATACGAGGATACCCAATATGGTATAGGGGACAGCCACGTTACCGCTCTCACCGCTATTACTGAAGAGGAACTGTCCTACTGCGAAGGTGGCGAAGAGACTTCCTAAGCCATTGAACGACTGTGAGAGGTTAAGACGACTGGTGGCCGTTTCCGGTGAGCCTAACTCTGTTGAGTAAGGATTGGCTGCCGTCTCCAGGAAGGTAAGTCCACATCCGATAATGAACAGACAGACCAGGAATCCATAGAATGCGCCACTGGCAGCCTCAGGGATAAACAACAGAGAGCCAACACCGAAGAGTAACAGTCCGAAGACGACACCCTTACGATAGCCATATTTGTTAATAAACAACCCTGCAGGAATGGCCATGAGGAAATAGCCCAAGTAGGTCGTTACCTGGATCATGGCCGACTGAGCGATAGAAATATTCAGTTCATTTTGGAAATGCTTGTTCAGCACATCCAGTATAGCACGGGCAAAGCCCCATAAGAAAAACAAGACAGTGATCAGTACGAACGGCACCAGATAGTTCTGTCCGTTTAAGCGAAAGATCCCATCTTTCTTCATATCTTTTGTCATAGTGATAAAAGCACTAAAAAAGGCTGTACTGAAAAGCACAGCCTTAAAGGAAGTTTCAATGATTATTTCTTACTCGGAGAGAGAACACCCCAGACACATGCAGCCAGGGCACCGCCGATGAACGGACCAACGATATATACCCATACCTGTGAAAGAGCTTCACCACCGTTGAATACTGCAGGAGCCAAAGAGCGAGCAGGGTTAACAGATGTACCTGTAATAGGTATCAAGGCAATATGAACTATCACCAGTGACAGACCGATAGCCAGACCAGCGAAGTTGCCGGCACCTACCTTACTGTCGGTTGTTCCCAATACTACCAATACGAAAACACAGGTAAAAATAATCTCAGCCACCAGGGCGGGAACAGCACCAGCCTCACAATAGTTGGCACCTGTAAGGGTAGCACTCTGGAAGTCGGGCATCGTAGCGATGATGATATAAAGCAACAGAGAGCCTATGAAGGCACCAATCACCTGGAACAGCATATACATTCCGGCTTCCTTACCGTTCATACGACCACTCATCCACACGCCTAAGGTAATGGCAGGATTGATATGGCATCCGGAGATACCACCAATAGTGTAAGCCATTGCTACGACAGCGACACCGAAGGATACGGCAACCATCAACACCTGTGCGGGAGTGCCACAACCATTGTTGAATATGGCGCTACCACAACCAATAAATACCAGCACCATGGTGCCGATCATTTCTGCTAAATACTTTTTCATAAAAACACAATTATAGGTTAAAATATCTGTTGCAAATATATAGAAAAATATAATACGTTCAAACAATTTGATAAAAAAAATTACCTCTTTGCAATGAATAAAAACTATTTATTCGGGTAACACCACCACACTCTCCTGTTTCATACCATCCATCATAATAGTAAGAGGTGTATCGAATCGCACATGACGCACATACGTCGTTTCCTCCACGGCAGGCATGGCATCCAGAACGTGCTTCCGGAAGATGCCATCATTATTGTATGGGTTGATGGTGAAATAGCCCACACCGAACGAAGTGAGGTTCTGGAAAAAGTGCGTTCCCTGACTGGGATCGATACGGTAGTTCGCCAAACCAGCTTCCACGATGACACGGGCGGCTGAGATATGCGACCATTTGACGGGTATGCCCAACCAATAATCACTGGAACCCCATCGCCCCGGACCGATGAGGATATAGTTCTTACCCTCATCCAGGAACCGTTTGTTGATTTCCTCTATCTCCTGTGCGATAGTCATGTTATTAGCAGCAGTAAAGTGCTCATCCGTCTTGACATACACCACATCCACTACATCATCACTGATGCCATGCCCTAAGGAGTGGTGCGCGCGCAGCAGACACTGCTCATCGGGTATCTGTGACAGGTCCTTTTCCAGCACCTGCTTACTGTCAACGATAGGACGGATCTGGAGCAGATACAACTCGCCGGTGCGATCTTCGTTGACATTACATGCCAACTCTATCTCCACAGGTCGGCGCATGCCATCCTCTCCATATCTCATACTCATCTGCAGCAGTTGTGGGAAGGGCAACACCCCATGATGGAGGATTCCACACATAGAGATGATCTTTCGGCCTCCCTCGTAATATCCGTCACGGATAATCTGATCCATCGGATCGTAGGTGCTGCAGATAAACCGCAGAGAGCCATCCTTATCCGCTTCCTTCACCCGCAGTTTCCTGATATTAAAGCCATCATCCACTTGGAAGTCGTCCGACACATGACTCATATCCAAAGCGTAGAAATGAGTCTGTGTCTCACGCAGAGCCAACTCCATCTCACTCATCTGCAGGATCTTCTCCGGATGATAAGGACTCATGCGAAGCGTCTGTCCGCCGTCCACGATATATTTTCCCAATCCGAGTGCCAGACTGGCGACACCCTCCTCCGCTTTCTCATCTTCTATCGGATAATAGTTGATTGAGCGGATTACACCACTCACATTAGGATAATATCGGTCGCCATATTGCCTTCCCACCACCTCCTGTAAAATCACAGCCATCTTCTCCTGATCAATCACATTGCTGGTAGCAGTCATATACATCTTGGAGTCTTTGTAATACACCGAGGCATACACACTCTTGATTGCGGCGGCCAACATCTGCAGCATTTGGTATTTGTCATCCAGATAAGGAATCATGTAGGTACTATAGATACCGGCAAAAGGCTGATAGTGTGAGTCTTCCAACAGCGAACTGCTTCGGATGGCTATCGGTGAGTGCGTCGCCTCGAAGAAGGTGAAGAAGTCGGCGATATACTTATCCGGCAACTGTGCCTTCAGGAAATGCTTCAGGATTACCTCATCAGGAGCATCACTCAGCGCTATCTGGTAGAGGTTGTTGCTATCCATAAACTCATCGAAAACATCCGTACACAAGACGACCGTCTTGGGGATGCTCACCTTCACGTTCTCAAACTCATTCAACTCCGGATGGCGCTTGATGATATTGTCCAAGAACGCCAGTCCTCTACCCTTTCCACCCAACGACCCGTCGCCGATACGTGCGAAGTGACTGTAGGAGTCGAACTGCTCCCTGCGGAACAATGCCACCACACCGATATTCTTCATCCGTCGGTATTGCACAATGGCATCGAAGATAATCTTACGGTGAGCATCCACATCCTGCAACTTCTCCCACGTCACTGTCTTGAGAAAGGCCGACACGGGGAAAATGGCGCGCGCACACAGCCAACGGCTCATGTGGTTACGGGAGATATGGTAGAGCATCGAGTCGTTGGGAATCAAGAAGATATTATCCTGCAGCTCCTTAAGGTTACGGATACGCGTAATCTCCTCATGCGTGGCAGGATCTCGGAAAATAAAATCGCCGAAGCCCATGTGTTCCTCCAACAACTTGCGCAAGTCGATATTCATCTTCTTGGAGTTCTTGTCCACGAACTTATATCCGTACTGTACGCACTTCTCTCTGTTCTCACTCTCACTGCTCTGCATGATCAGAGGGATATAGGAATCGTACGCACGGATGGCATGAAAGAGTTTAAATCCCGCCTCGGAATCTTTCTCTACCCCGAAGCTGCTCGATGGACGACTGCCCACTGCCTCGATGGGGAAACGGCAGTCACTGATAACACCGAGGATATTGTCATGATATTTGGAATATACGTCCCACGCCTCTTCATAGTTACGTGCCAACACCACCTTCGGGCGCCCTCGCATGCGTAGGGTGGCACTGTGGGGATTCAGTGCCTCGGTGGCAAAACGCTGACTCTGTGCGAGAATATAGCTATATAGGTTGGGCAGCACCGAGGAATAGAAGCGGATATTGTCTTCTACCAGCAGGATAATCTGCACGCCTGCCTCGCTGATGTCATGCTCGAGGTTCATCTTGTCTTCTATCAACTTGATGATCGACAGGATGAGGTTCGTGTTGCCCAGCCAGCTGAACACATAGTCGAAGATGCTCATATCCTCATTCTCCATCCTTCGGGTAATACCATGGGAAAAAGGGGTGAGCACCACACAGGGTATCTCGGGGAAGTGTGCCTTGATATCTCGCGCCACGTCAAAGGCATCGTTATCTGCGTTACCAGGCATGCACATCACCAAGTCGATGCTCTTCTCACGAAGCACCTCGGAGGCCTCCTCAGTGGTAGATACCTGCGTGAAGGTGGGTGGATAGCGTAGCCCCAGCTCCGTATACTCATTGAAGATCTTCTCATCCACACGCCCGTCATCCTCCAACATAAAAGCATCATAGGGATTGGCCACGATGAGCACGTGGAAGATCCGGTGAGTCATCAGATTGAGGAAAGAAACATCTTTCAATATAAACTTATTCCATTGGTGTGGGATGTCTTTATTCATATATCCTAATAATCATCTTTAAACTGCATTGTTGGAATGATGGCTTCAAAAGTACAAAAAAAAGAAGACATACGAAAACAAATATATTCAAAAGTGCATTTACTTTGTTATTTGTCGATTAAAAAAACTTATTATAGTAAGAATTGTTTACTTAAATACGATTTCTTCCCACTTTTTTTTATACCTTTGTCCCCACTTTAATTATACAACGTAATATGAAAAAGAATCTGAGACCGGCCACCCTGTGTGTACAAGCCGGATGGGAACCGAAGAACGGAGAACCGAGAGTGTTACCGATTATACAGAGCACTACCTTCAAATATGATGACAGCGATGAGATGGCCATGCTTTTCGATTTGAAGAAAGAGGGCTATTTCTATACCCGCTTACAGAACCCTACCAATGACGCGGTGGCGAAGAAGATCGCCATGCTGGAGGGAGGAGTGGGCGCCGTGCTCACCTCCTCCGGACAAGCCGCCAACTTCTATGCGATATTCAATATCTGTGGTGCCGGTGATCATATCGTCACCAGCAATGAGATCTACGGTGGCACCTACAACCTTTTCGGTGTGACACTGAGGAAATTGGGCATCGAATGTACGTTTGTCAACCCCGATGCCGGTGAGGAGGAGATACAGAAAGCCTTCCGCCCCAATACCAAAGCATTGTTCGGTGAGACCATCACCAACCCTGGCTGTAATATCCTTGATATTGAGAAGTTCGCCCGTATAGCACATAGGAACGGGGTGCCCCTGATTGTCGATAACACCTTTGCCACCCCGATCAACTGCCGTCCGTTCGAATGGGGATGCGACATTATCACTCACTCCACCACGAAATATATGGATGGTCATGCCACACAGGTGGGAGGATGTGTCATAGACAGCGGTAACTTCGACTGGGAGGCGCATGCCGACAAATTCCCCGGACTGACCACTCCCGACGAGAGTTACCACGGACTCACCTACACCAAGAGCTTCGGAAAGATGGCCTACTGCACAAAACTGGTCAGTCAGTTGATGCGCGACCTGGGCAGCATCCCCGCTCCTCAGAACTCTTTCCTGCTGAACCTCGGACTGGAGACGCTCCATCTGCGTATGCCACAGCACTGCAAAAACGCGCAGAAAGTGGCAGAGTTCCTGCACGACGACCCACATGTAGCATGGGTTCATTACAGCGGGCTGAAAGATGACAAGAACTATGAGCTGGCTCAGAAATACCTGCCCAATGGTTCCTGCGGCGTGATGGCCTTCGGACTGAAGGGTACCCGTGAGACCACCATCAAGTTTATGGATGCCCTCCGACTAATCTGCATCGTCACCCATGTGGCAGATGCCCGCACCTGCATCCTGCACCCGGCCAGTCATACACACCGTCAGCTTTCAGAGGAACAACTTCTTGAGGCTGGTGTCGCCCCCGACCTGATCCGTCTGTCAGTAGGTATTGAGGATGTGGAGGATATCCTCGACGATATCAAACAGGCATTGGCACAGATCGACTGATTACGAAACGCCATTACATACAGCTATAACAGCAACCAGTTACAAGCGATACAGGACGCAGGCGGAGCCTTGGTCTAAGATTAAAACAGGTCGGGACTGAAATAATCTGTTTGAGTGATAATTGAACACCCAGAACTTCCAGGATCATTTCAGTTCCGTCCCCAAATAATAGCAAAGCGGCTGACTATAGTCGACAGAAAGGAAGAATGACACCTTTAAAATATGTAAAGAAACCATCTGGGATCCACAAATCAATCATCTAACAAAAAACGATGTAAATTATTATTTTTATTGGAATTATTGTCAATAGATAAAAACATTGCAAGCGAAAAGCGGGAAAAAGCTCAAAAAGGAAAGTTTACCTCTATAAATACTGAATGTTCAAGAATTGCAAAAAGAAAGTATAATAATATAAAAAGGCGGATAAATACTTGGTGGATTCAAAATAAAAGCCTATTTTTGCGCTATAAATTTATCAAACGATTAAGTTATTCATTACAAAAAAGTTTAACTAAAGAAACTATTATGGAAGTTGAGAAAATCATGCAACACCTGGAGGCAAAACATCCAGGAGAGTCTGAGTTCCTGCAGGCAGTAAGAGAAGTACTCACATCTATCAAGGATGTTTACAACCAGCATCCAGAGTTTGAGAAAGCCAAGATTGTAGAGCGTATTGTAGAGCCCGAGCGTATCACTACTTTCCGTGTGCCCTGGGTTGACGACAATGGTGAAGTACAGGTGAATATCGGTTACCGGGTACAGTTCAACAGCGCTATTGGTCCGTACAAAGGCGGTTTGCGTTTCCATCCGTCAGTAAACCTTTCAATATTGAAGTTCCTCGGTTTCGAGCAGACATTCAAGAATGCCCTCACGACCCTTCCCATGGGTGGTGGTAAAGGAGGATCTGACTTCGCTCCCCGTGGTAAGAGCGACGCGGAGATCATGCGTTTCTGCCAGGCCTTTATGACAGAGCTTTACAAGGTCATTGGTCCTGACATGGACGTTCCTGCCGGTGACATCGGTGTCGGTGGACGTGAGATCGGCTACCTCTTCGGTATGTATAAGAAACTCACCAGCCAGTTCCACGGTGCTACTCTTACCGGTAAAGGTCTGGAGTGGGGTGGATCTATCCTTCGTCCGGAAGCTACCGGTTTCGGTGCTCTCTACTTCGTTCATCACATGCTGGAGACAGCAGGCATCGACATTAAAGGCAAGACCATCGCTCTCTCCGGCTTTGGTAATGTAGCATGGGGTGCTGCCAAGAAGGCCACCGAGCTCGGTGCGAAGGTTATCACCATCTCCGGTCCCGACGGATATATTCTCGATGAGGCAGGTCTGAACGACGAGAAGATTGAGTACATGCTGGAGCTTCGTGCCAGCGGTAATGACATCTGCGCTCCTTATGCGGACGAGTTCCCAGGCTCTAAGTTCATCGCAGGTAAGAAACCATGGGAGGTAAAGGCTGACATCTATCTGCCCTGCGCCACCCAGAATGAGTTGAATGGTGCTGATGCAGAGAGCATCCTGGCTAACAAGCCGCTGTGTGTTGCTGAGGTATCTAATATGGGTTGTACCGCTGAGGCTGTTGACAAGTTCATCGAGGCTAAGCAGCTCTTTGCTCCCGGCAAGGCTGTCAATGCCGGTGGTGTGGCTACCTCTGGTCTTGAGATGACTCAGAACTCCATGCGTATGGCATGGACCGCAGAGGAGGTTGACCAGAAGCTGCATGGTATCATGGCTGGCATCCACGCTCAGTGTATGAAATATGGTAAAGAGGAGAATGGCTATATCAACTATGTGAAGGGTGCTAACATTGCCGGTTTCATGAAGGTTGCCAACGCCATGATGGCTCAAGGTATTGTATAATCGATTAAGTTTGGAAATCAGAAAAGGTAAAACTGGTTTAAACAAATCCAATCAACGACAGGGTTGCAGAGGCCTTACAAGACTTCTGCTCCTTGTTGTTTTTTTATTTTCTTCCCACCTTATTATATTAGCCCAGGAGAAGGGTAAGGCCTCGTATTATGCGCAAAGTCTTCATGGTTCTCGTATGAGTGACGGCACCAAGTATCATCGTGACAGTATGACGTGCGCGCATAAGCGCTATCCATTGGGCACGATGCTGAAAGTAACCAACCTCAACAATGGCAAGAGCGTGGTGGTAAAGGTTACCGACCGAGGTCCCCACACCCGCGGGCGTATCATCGACCTCTCATACGCTGCCGCCAGGCAGATTAATATGATTGCATCGGGGGTGGTCATGGTAAAGGTGGAGGTATATAGGGAGAGGAACGGCATTCCTTACCGTGATGAAGGAAAAGACGGTGCGGAGTTCGATTTCGAGTTCAGCAAATATATCTACGACTACACCCCTGAATGGCAGTTGAAGGCGACAGAGAATGGAGTCATCAGTCAGCGGCAACGTGAGAACATCCTCTCCGACGAGGAGAAGATCTCACAGTTAAAAGAAGAGATTCAAATATCCACCAAGCCATCCGCCAACAAAAAAATGGAGGAACGCCAGCAGCGTATCCCCCATAAAGCCTCTCAGCGTCACGGTCGTTAATAACGGCTGGTGCGCACATTCATCTCATGGATTTTCGAAATCACCCTGTTATCACCCTGTATCGCACAGATACGGAAGCGCGCCGTGCCATTCTTCAGTCGCTTGTTAGCCCTTACCATGGCCGTATAACGGATTCCCTTATGCGGTGCGATGCGCTCCACATGCACCCCGGGAGACACTAGTATCTGTCTGTTTCCTGAGATCTCCTCCACGACAGGCTGCACATCGTAAAGGGTATGGTCAGAGGTGTTTCTCACCTCGAAGATAATCTTACACGTCTCATTGGCACCCAGCGCATTATCTCTGTTCTCATCCACAAAGCGAAGGTTACGTATCTCAAGGTTGGCATTGTAACGAGAGGATGTTGAGGTAGCCGGCTCGTAACTGTTCACCTTGGAAGCATTGTACTCACTGGTATAGTCGGCGTCATTGTATTCATAGATACGGTCATCGCCGCTGTTCGTTGGGTCGAAGCCGCTGTCACCATATTCATTATAGCCTTGGTTACGCTGGTTATACCGGGCATTACTCTTCTCGTAGGTTCGCTGATGATACTCATCGATCCGTTCCTGCTGAGCTTTGTCTGCCGCATTGCCGATGGCGCCTCCGATGATAGCACCTCCTGCCATACCTATCAACGTACCGACATCACTGCCACGGGGACCGTCGGTGATACCACCGATGGCAGAGCCTAAGATAGAGCCGATGGTAGAGCCTGTGTAAGCTCCCGATGCGGTATAAGTTCCACAGCTGCTCATTAAGAACAACACACTCACTGCACAAACTGTTGCTTTTTTCATATTCGTCATATTTTATGGTTTTTACTTTCAATTTCATGGCAAAGATAGGTAAAAAACCATTAACTGCCAAATAGTTTTTCCCTATTAAATGATAGGGAATTCCCTAAAACCACCCAATAAAGAATTTAATTGGGGGAAAATGAGTATAAAACTGTTTTTCGTGCGTCATCAATTAAAAGAAAACGATATGAGACAGTATGAAAAAAGATGGTCATTGGTATGTCTTCTGATAGCAATGACAGGTATCACTCTCCGCGCGCAGACAAAAACTATACCGTTGTGGGACAAGTTTGAGGAATCCTTCACTTTGAAAACGGAGAAGAATCCATTCACCGATATCGACTTCACTGCCACCTTCATCCATGACGGTGACGGTGTGAGGATGACCGTGGATGGTTTCTACGATGGTGATGATACTTTCAAGATTCGCTTCATGCCAACGCTGAAAGGTAAGTGGACCTACACCACCCGTTCGTCTGAGAAGGAATTGAACATGCAGGAGGGCAGCCTGATCTGCACAGATCACGCACCCGACCAGAAAGGAATGGTACAGGCAGGTAACGACCAAGATTTTGTCTACCCCGACGGTTCCCTGTATCATCCCGTAGGCACCACCTCCTACGCATGGATTCACAGTGACAACGAGCGGCAGGAACAAACCTATCAGACGATGGAGGAGACAGGGTTCAACAAACTGCGTTTCTGCGTGTTTCCTAACAACAGTGTCTATGAGTGGCCAGCCAGCTATCCTTTCAAACTGCTAAAAAAGAGTTACTCCGATGAGCTGAAGAAGGATGTCTATCTGTGGGACTTCAGTCGTTTTGACGTACAGTTCTTCCAGCATTTAGACAAGGTAGTGGAACGTTTGCGTGACATGAAGATTGAAGCCGACCTGATTCTCTTCACTCCTTATGATGACGGACTGTGGGGATTCGACCGGATGAGCATGGAGAACAACATGCGTTATCTGAAATATGTGGTGGCACGACTGGCTTCCTATAGTAATATATGGTGGTCGCTGGCCAATGAGTGGAATCTTGTCAAGGCCAAGACACACGACCAATGGATTGAGATGTCTAAGTATGTGGCAGAGAAAGATCCCTATCATCATCTCCTTTCCATACATGGGGGAACAGCCATCTATATCGATTACAATCTCCCTTTCTACACCCATGCCAGTATCCAAGACCAAGGTCCGCTGTACAATTTTGAGGGTGCGGCTACCGTTAGGAACATGATTCACAAACCGATTCTCTTTGATGAGGTATGCTATGAGGGTGACCATGCCAGTCGATGGGCACAACTGTCGGGTGAGCAGATGTTGGAAAGAATATGGATGGGACTCATCGGTGGTACCTACGTCACCCACGGTGAGTGTTTCGTAGATGACATGCACAACGACAAGAACTACACCGGTTATGCCTTCCTTGCTACCGGCGGTAAGTTCCGTGGTACCTGTCCGTCACGTATCAAGTTCACCCGGAAGATCCTCGACGCACTGCCCTACTCCATCCGACTGGCCGATCAGAGCTGGGATGAGAAGACGGCCTGCGCAGGACCTGACCATTACTTCATCTATTTCGGCAGTGAGAAGCCCAAGACATGGACTTTCAACCTGCCTGCGAAATGCAATCGCTGGCCCAGACTGGGGGATGGCAAGACCTTCAAGATCGACATCATCGACACTTGGAATATGACTACCACCACCGTAAGGGATGTGTTTGTGAGTAAGCTGCACAGCAACCGCTACCGTGTCATCGACAAAGACGGCAAGAGCATCAAGTTGCCCGGCAAACCCTATATCCTACTGCATATATACAGTGAGTAAGAAACGATAAAGACACAGATGGCAGAAGGATGCCTCAATAACTGTTTCACCTGAAGTTAGTGTTGGTTTCGGACAGTGCCCATACTGGTTCATTAGAGTGCTGAGTATGGGCACTGTAGTGAACCTCTATGGATCAGTCAAGTGCCGTGTATGGGCACTGACGGAAAAATCCATGAATGTATAGAAGGATTATAGTATAGGAATTTGCAATTCCATATAATCTCCACGTTGCCAGATGACATCTATATCGTACGGGTGGACAGTGGGGAGAACATATATACGAAGAAGTTCTTGAAACGATGAGACAATGAGGGGCACTCCGTTTTGGAATGCCCCTCATTATTTTTAATACATAATTGTCAACATTATCAGTTGATGTAATCTAACTGCCGTTTCAACTCTTTCAGTTCTTCCCGCACACGGATCAAGCCCTCCATCACACGGGCATTGCTGTCAACACCCTCCTTGTTCTCACGGAGCATCTTCCTGGCAGCGGCAAGCTTGAAACCACGAACCTTCACGAGATTATACACGGCTTTGATATTCTCTATATCCTTCTCGGTATACTGACGCACATTATTACCCGTCGTCTTGGGTTTGATCAAAGGTATTTCCTTCTCCCAGAAACGAAGATTACTTTCCGACACACCGATAATCTCGGACACCTCCTTGATTGAGTAATACAATTTCAGGTTTTTATTTTCGTTCAAAGCCATAATCAGCGATTTTTTCTTGTTTCAGTTGCAAAAATAAGAAAAACAAAGTATCTTTGCAAAAATTTTGCGTAAAAAGTGAAGAATAACAAAAAATAAATATATAAATCAGAAGACAACATGTTGACAGCAAACGAAATCCGCGACTCTTTCAAGAAGTATTTTGAGTCAAAAGGTCATACCATCGAGGCATCTGCTCCCATGGTGATAAAAGACGACCCCACCCTGATGTTCACCAATGCAGGAATGAATCAATGGAAAGATATCATCCTCGGCACCCGGGAGCCGGAGCCACGCCGCAGGGCAGACTCACAGAAATGTCTGCGTGTAAGTGGTAAGCACAACGACTTGGAAGAGGTGGGGCACGACACTTATCATCACACGATGTTTGAGATGTTAGGCAACTGGAGTTTCGGCGATTACTTCAAAGAGGGAGCTATCGACATGGCTTGGGAATACCTGGTGGATGTGTTGAAGCTGAATCCCGAGGATTTGTATGTTACGATCTTTGAAGGTTCTCCCGAAGAGAATATCGAGCGTGATAACGAGGCTGAGCAGTTCTGGTTGAAACACGTACCGGCAGATCATATCATTGAAGGTAACAAACATGATAATTTCTGGGAGATGGGCGACACGGGGCCTTGCGGACCTTGCTCTGAGATCCATCTCGACAGCCGTACTCCCGAAGAGAAGTCACAGGTGCCCGGTCGTGAGTTAGTCAACAAGGATGACCCACAGGTGATAGAGATATGGAACCTCGTGTTCATGCAGTTCAACCGCAAGGCTGACGGTTCGTTGGAAAAGTTGGCCATGAACGTGATAGATACCGGTATGGGCTTCGAGCGTTTGGTACGCGCCCTGCAGGGTAAGCACTCCAACTACGATACCGATGTGTTCCAGCCGTTTATTAAGGAGATCGAGCGACTGAGCGGGTTCAAGTATGGTGAGAAGGAAGAGACAGATGTGGCCATGCGTGTTATCGCCGACCATATCCGCGCCGTGAGCTTCTCTATTGCCGACGGACAGTTACCCGGTAATGCCAAAGCCGGTTATGTCATCCGCCGAATTCTCCGTCGTGCCGTGCGTTACGCTTATACCTTCCTCGACCAAAAAGAAGCCTTCATCTATAAGCTGATACCTACCCTCGTGGCCGAGATGGGAGGAGCTTATCCGGAGTTGCCCGCACAGAGGGAGTTGATTATCCGAGTGATCAAAGAAGAAGAAGATGCTTTCCTGCGCACGCTCGACAAAGGTATCAAGATGATCAATGATGCTATGGAGCAAATGAAACGTGATGATAAGACCGTCTTGGACGGCACCCAGGCGTTCCGTCTGTTCGACACCTATGGATTCCCACTCGACCTTACCGAACTGATCTGCAGAGAGAACGGCTATACCGTAGACACCGTGCAGTTTGACGCGGAGATGCAGAAGCAGAAAGAGCGTGCCCGTAACGCAGCTGCCGTAGAAAACGGTGACTGGATAGAGCTGTTTCCCGGGGAGCAGACCTTCGTAGGATATGACTATACAGAGTATGAGTGTCGCATCCTCCGCTATCGTCAGGTGACACAGAAGAAGAGCAAGTTCTTCGAACTGGTATTAGACTACACTCCGTTCTATGGTGAGATGGGTGGACAGGTAGGCGACCAGGGAGTGCTCGTGAGTGAGACAGAGACCGTGGAGATCGTTGACACCAAGCGGGAGAACAACCAGAGTATCCATATCGTCAAGACGATGCCCCAGCATCCTGAGGCTCCGTTCATGGCATGTGTGGATACAGACAAACGGGAGGAGAGCGCCGCCAACCACAGTGCTACCCATCTGCTCGACTATGCCCTAAAGCAAGTCTTGGGTGACCATGTGGAGCAGAAAGGATCCTTCGTGAGTCCTGATACCCTGCGTTTCGACTTCTCTCATTTCCAGAAAGTGACAGACGAGGAGATCCGTCAGGTAGAGCGACTGGTCAACGATATGATCCGTCAGGACATCCCATTGCAGGAATTCCGTGAGACCCCGATAGAAGAGGCAAAGAAACTGGGGGCTATCGCTCTCTTCGGTGAGAAATACGGGGATAAGGTGCGTGTTGTGAAGTTCGGTCCGAGCGTAGAGTTCTGCGGCGGTATCCATGCCCACTCTACCGGTCATATTGGTATGTTCAAGATCATCTCCGAGGCCAGCGTTGCGGCAGGTATCCGTCGTATCGAGGCCAAGACAGGCAAGAACTGTGAAGAGTTGCTCTATAACTTCGAGGATTCTCTTCGTGCTATCAAGAACCTTTTCAACAATGCGAAAGACTTGGAGGGTACCATCCAGAAGTATATTGATGAGCACGACCACCTGAAAAAGCAGATCGAGCAATATGTAGCTGACGCCGTAGAGCGTACCAAGAACAAGCTGTTGGAAGAAGGTCGTGTCATCAATGGTGTGAAGGTTTACACAACCGTTCTGCCCATCAAACCAGAGGTTGCCAAAGACCTGGTCTTCAAAGTACGTGCCGCAGAGCCCGTTTCCAGCATCTGTGTGGTGGGTTCTGATTACGACGACAAACCGATGCTGAACGTGATCATCAGTGAGGATCTGGTGAAAGATCATGGTCTGAATGCCGGACAACTGGTGCGCGAGGCTGCCAAACTGATACAAGGTGGTGGCGGCGGACAGCCCCATTTCGCTTCTGCCGGTGGAAAGAATCCCGACGGACTGAGTGCCGCTGTGGATAAAGTTATAGAGTTAGCAAAACTGTAAATCTGTCGTTGCTCATGAAAGATGTCTTTAATGTCAATGCCGCAGACTCTCAAGCTACTGTCGTTCATCCGATAGAACCACAGCAGTTTGACATCGACGAGTATGCCGACTATGAGGCATCTCTCTTGGAACGATGCGGAAAGTTCTGGAAGAGCGACTCGGGTGTCCTCGTCTATCGGAGGATGCGTGTGAAGGAAGTCTTTGCCGCCGACAGTAACAGCAAGGAGAAATCACTGGCATGGCAGTTGGGTGCTCTCAAAGAGAGTATGCGCTTCAAGGCGGATGTACCTAACTTCCTCGAACCCTGGCACGGACTGGGGACCGTGGCTGCCGCCTTCGGCTTCAACTATGTATGGGAGCCGGGACTGGCTCCTGCCGTAGATGGTAAGTTCCCATCTACTGAGGAACTCCTCCAAGCGAATGTCCGTCCGGTGGCAGATACACCCATCGGAAAATACACCTTGGAGATGACAGAGTATTTCCTGGATAAGACAAAAGGAAAAATTCCTATGTCCTATTGCGATGTACAGTCACCCCTCAACACGCTGAGCAACATCATCGACTCCAACCAGTTCTACATGGATTTCTATTTGAATCCCGAACTGATGAAGAAAGCGATGCACCTCACCTCACTGCTCCTTACGGGCTTTACCCTCAAACAGAAGAGGATGATCGGTGATGCACTGGCAAAGCCCGGACATGGATTTGCTTCTTGCAGGAGGTTTGATGGTATCGGCATGAGCGACGACACCGTTACGATGATGTCGGCCGACTTATATAAAGAGTTTGCCGTACCTGCCATGGTGGCTACGGGAAACTGTTTCGGAGGAACGGTCTTTCACTCTTGCGGTAACTGGTCGGATAAGAAAGAACTCATCACCAAGATAGAGAATATCCGGATGGCGGATGGCGCTTTCTCGTTTGCTACAGACCCGGGTGCCAACCCCACCGATGGCTATGCCGATGCTTTTGCCAATTCCGGTGTGGTGCTCAATGCCCGCATCGTAGGTGGTATCGAGGTGGTGGAAGAGAAGGTGCGACAGCTATGGAAACCCGGCATGAAACTGATTGTGGTCACCTACTGTGAGACACCACAGGAGCAAGCTGAGGTATATCAGCGCATCCACGAGATTTGCCAATAGTTATTCAGCAATCTTACTTAGCATTACAATAACAGAAGAAGGTGCCTCGCAGCACCTTCTTCTGTCATATGTAAAACCTTTATGCGTTCTTTTCCTGGATAGCTTCCATGATCTTGGTCTCCAGCTCTTCAGCCAGCTCGGGATTGTCACGCAACAAAGCCTTGACCCCCTCACGTCCTTGCGCCAGACGACTCTCGCCGTAGGAGAACCATGAGCCGCTCTTCTTGACGATGCCATATTCCACACCGAGGTCCACGATCTCACCAATCTTGGAGATACCTTCACCGAAGAGAATCTCAAACTCACACTTACGGAAAGGAGGAGCCACCTTGTTCTTCACCACTTTTACACGTACCTGTTTACCGATCACCTCATCCCCGTCTTTGATAGAACTGCCGCTACGGATATCCAGACGTACGGAGGAATAGAACTTCAGGGCGTTACCACCGGTGGTTGTCTCGGGATTACCGAACATCACTCCGATCTTCTCACGCAACTGGTTGATGAAGATACAGGTGGTGTTCGTCTTGCTGATAGTGGCGGTGAGCTTACGGAGTGCCTGCGACATCAGCCGGGCCTGCAGACCCACCTTGTTCTCACCCATATCACCCTCGATCTCAGCCTTTGGCGTCAGCGCTGCCACGGAGTCAATCACCAGAATATCTATCGCAGATGAGGAGATCAACTGATCAGCAATCTGCAGGGCCTGTTCACCATTATCCGGTTGGGAGATCCATAGGTTGTCCACATCCACGCCTAACTTCTCTGCATAGAAACGGTCGAAAGCATGCTCCGCATCAATAAAGGCTGCGATGCCACCGTTCTTCTGCGCCTCAGCGATGGCATGGATGGCCAAGGTCGTCTTACCGGAGCTCTCCGGACCGTAAATCTCAATGATCCTGCCACGAGGATAGCCACCTACGCCGAGGGCGGCATTCAGTCCGATACTTCCGGTGGAAATCACCTCTACATTCTCAATATGGTCATCACCCAACTTCATGATAGACCCTTTGCCGAAGTCCTTTTCTATCTTCGACATTGCTGCCTGCAGGGCTTTCAGCTTCTCGCTCATGGGATTGCCCTCTTCTATTTCTTTCTTTGCCATAATGTTATCTTGTTATTATTGTCCTTGATCTTCCTGCCTCTTTATCATCTGCAAAAGTAAACAATATTTTGCGATTTCAGAAAGGTAACGACAGAATTTTTGTTAAGATTTTGAAGAAATCATTAGAGCTCCAGATCACCGTCGAACACCTCTACCCAAGGAAGTCCTTGTTTGTTCAACTGCTCCATGAAGGGATCCGGATCAAACTCCTCGACGTTCCACACACCTGGTTTCCTCCACAAACCCTTGAAGAACATCATGGCACCGATCATGGCCGGAACACCCGTGGTATAGGATACGCCCTGCATGCCAGTCTCTTTATAGGCAGCCTGGTGCGAACAGTTGTTATAAACATAATAGGTGCGCTCCTTACCATCCTTGATACCCTTGATACGGCAACCGATACTCGTCTCTCCGTCGTAGTTCTCTCCTAAATCCTGCGGATTCGGCAGCACAGCCTTCAGGAACTGCAGTGGCACGATCTTTACCTTGGCATTACCACTGCCGTCAGCGAGGGGTGCCTCATAGGTCACCTCGTCAATCCTTGACATACCGATATTCTGAATCACATCCAGATAGGTGAGATACTGCTGGCCGAAGGTCATCCAGAAGCGAGCCAGCTTGATAGTTGGATAGTTCTTCACCAGACTCTCAAGTTCTTCGTGATGCATCAGATAACTCTCACGCAGACCGATATTCGGATAGGTCAGCGCCTTATGTACAGACAGCGGTTCGGTCTCGATCCACTCACCATCCTTATAATAAAGACCCTTCTGTGTGATCTCACGGATATTGATCTCCGGATTGAAGTTGGTGGCAAATGCCTTGTGATGGTTGCCGGCGTTACAGTCGACGATGTCCAACTGTGTCATCTCGTCAAAATGATGCTTGGCGGCATAGGCGGTGTAGATACCGCTGACGCCCGGGTCGAAGCCACAACCGAGAATAGCACAGAGTCCTGCCTGCTCAAAACGCTCTTTGTAAGCCCACTGCCAACTGTACTCGAAGTGAGCCTCATCCTTTGGCTCATAGTTGGCTGTATCCAGATAGTTCACACCGCAAGCCAGACAGGCATCCATGATAGTCAGGTCCTGATATGGCAATGCCAGATTAATCACCAGCTCGGGTTTGAAGTCATTGAAGAGCACCTTTAACTGCTCCACATCATCGGCATCCACCTGTGCCGTCTGGATCTCCATCGGATAACCGGCCTTGTGGATAGCCTCCACGATATGGTCACACTTCTCTTTTCTACGACTTGCTATCATAAAGTCGGTAAACACATCCGCATTCTGTGCAATCTTGAATGCTGCTACTGTTGCGACGCCACCGGCGCCAATCATCAATACTCTGCTCATAGATTAATGTTTATTGTTATTACTTTATTTCTTATTTATCTGATCTCGTCTGCACGGATGCCCAATGCCTGCAGGAGAGAGTAACCGAGGATCTCTTGTTTGAAGTTGCCACCTACCATCGGCTCCATCGCCAAAACGGTGATATGTTTCTCGTCATCGGCCTGCTGAAGCGTGTTCCGTAATTGTCGGCAGAGCATCTCGTCCTCAGCATTGGGAATGATCATGATCCGTTTTACATCCTTCTCTGGCAATGTCAATCCGACCACATCCAGCAACAGGTCGTTCTTCGTGGTGAGCTCCTCCACTGGCACGGCACTGATGACAAACTCTCCCAGCTGATCCTTGAAAGCCATTCCGTTGAGCGACGTCTGATACTCCGACGGCACGAAATATTGCAACCCCTTGGCGTTCTTTTCATGAACCAGCACCACCTGGGTCTCATGCTCACCCGGTCGCAATCCGCCGTCCAATGCCACACAGTCTATCCATCTCGCGAGATCTGCCGGTGGAATTCTCCTGCCTAACATCCTTTCGAAGTTGACAGTAAGATTGAATACCACCCTATCGACGTATTCCGCATCGACAACGATCACATTCTCGCTCCACCTGACGGGCTGATAACTATTTTTTTCCATAATTATGCAAAGTTACGAAAAGTTTTCGTAACTATGGAAAAAATTGCAGGATTTCTTTGTACATAGGCTTTTGGGAGATTAAAGTTTTTGAAGGTTACGGATAAGAGAGTGTTCTCAATTCCTTGTTCTGCTATAATTTGCATCAAAGAACACCCGATGACAAACCGCCAGCCTTTTTTTCTGACTCATCATCAGGTGCAGAAGTGTCTTGAAAAGAGAATGGGGCTGGATGTTGCCTTTCTATTTGAGCATCTTTGTGTTCTGCTCCAAGACCTTTTTGATAGAAGTAACTTTTTGTTTCAGGCAACCACTCTTTTCCTGTCAGGTCATTGAGGGTGTTTCGCTTGTCAATAGTTCCTTCAACTAAATCCTTGTATTCTTTTGTTTGCATGAATGCATTAATATCATTCATGCTATATACCGTTTTGTCTCCTGCTTTATCTTGAGTCAAGATACCCTTTTTCACCAATTTCTCAAAAGCATGGCGGGACACACCCATCAGCTTTATGGCTTGGGCAGCTATTACATATTCAGATGATCCTAGTTTTGCTGAAGGCATCTTTTATAATATTTCCTCTGCTGATGCCCTATAACAGAATTACACTTCATATTTTTCGACTACATACAAAAAAGCGTAGGCATCCATTACAGCCCGTTCGCTATTCAAGGCTGTAGGATGCCTATAGTTGTGAACGGACAGAATGATACCTACGCCATGCTATTATAGTACACCCGAAAAGTGTGCAAGAAGGCATGGTAACCCAGCCTTCGGCACACTCCGGGGATGTATATAGCATTCCCGTACGCACATTTCTGACATTGTTCTTGACAACTATTCCGAGGTTCCTACATTCTGAACAGCCAAAAACAAAGCATCAATGACGCTTTCCAATATGTAGTGCTCCCGCCATCCAGTTCCATACACCTCAGTGTATATCCCAGCCGCGACAGGCAGATAGCGGCTACAAAAGTACAAAATTTATTTGTAATTTGCAGCCCGAATAAGAAAAAAGTAGCAAAAAACCTTTAAGGATGAGTAAAGGAGCACTAAAGGACGACCTAAGGAGAAGTATGGGAATAACAGAATTTTCTATTTATCTGCCTTTTTTATTTCAGCGTCGATTACATACACGTCGCCATCAGCATCTATCAGGACATTTCTTGGGACAAGATCCCAGACGACATAATCGCCATTTGTGAAACGTCCTTCCGTATTTTCTTTCGTGAATCCAATAGCCGACATATATGTATCAATCATAACCTGGGTTGCAGGCTGAGCCTCGCAAATACGCTCTTGTTCTAAGACAGGCATAATGGTCCTCCCGTCATAACCCATAAAGCCATGAATCCTATACGCCGTATTTGGAAATATCTGATTATGAAGCAGGATCTTATCAAACAACTTACAGATGCCTCCACTATTCAGTAGATTATTGACCTTGAATTGTATCTTTAGCAACATAGGTATCATTCTCGCTACCGCTTGGTCCTGAGATTCCAAGGTCAAAGATATTGTCCATCGGGATCCATAAACCATTAGTTTTTGCATACTGCTCAGCAGCACGCTGTTCTATTTCAAAACGGCTTCCATAGCCCTTGCCGTCTCGAGGTTCCGCCTCATATAGTCGGCGAAGTCTTTGGAGTTCATTGGAGATTTCTTGAATTCTACGATTTTCTTCATCGTACGCTCCATAGCCTCCTTGTGAAACTGATTGAGATATGTCATCGTCCATCTTGCTTTTAAGTTTGGTACAAAGATAGAAATAATATTCTATTCCTCCAAACATTCATCTGCTTTTTTGTATCTATTGATGGCATTTTGGTGCCTCTTGATGAGTTCATCTGCCAGAGATTGGGGTTCCAAGACTTCTATTGCCTTGATAACAATCTGTAGGTTCTCCTCACCAGATGGCACGTTTTCCAGAAGAATGCGATGATTCAAACTTTGACTTTCGTCAACAAGATTGCCAACACTAAGAGTCGATAGGATCCAGTTCTGGATAGAGTCTTCATTCAGAACATGTGCATTGCCTATATAATACCGATTCCCATTCTTCTTGTCACACTCAACGAACAGGCCAAACATCTCCTCAATGGCAATACGATGGCGATGGAAAGTTGTGCGTGAGATTGATATTCCCTCACTCATTTCTGTCTGTAGCCACTTCTCGATAATCTCAGAGAGCGTAATGGTTTTAGCGTAGTAAATAGTGTTCACCAGCCAGATGTATTCCTTGAATTTAGTATAGGTTGTCATACGTCGAGTATCTTCATTGCGCAAATATACGCTTTGTCTTCGAAAGTATGTTCATACGTCCCTAATTTTACACATCTTTTTAATATTGGACTTAATTGTTTTTTTTGCATCAGTCATTTTTCGTAACTTTGTCTCTTCGACGGCGAATTTACTCCGTCTCGGCAAAAAAAGAACTAGTTCTTTGTTCTGCACTCATTTTTTAGATAAATTCTTCACGCTCGAGAAAAGAAACAAGCTTCTTTTCTTCTCACTTACTCAAAATTTTCGTAACTTTGTAGCGATTAGCAAAAATAATGATTCTTTTTAATAAAGGTACTTAAGAACTAATAATTATATGCATATGAAAAGTATTTTAGAAGAAAGACCTGCCTTGAAGCAGGAGATTGAGAAGATCGCAGAGGTGGCCGGCTACCTTTGGCAGAACGGTTGGGCAGAGCGTAACGGCGGTAATATCACCGTGAACATCACTAAGTTTGTGGATGATGACATCCGGCAGTTGCCCGCCATCAGTGAGGTGAAGCAGATTGGCATCACCCTGCCACAGCTGAAAGGCTGCTATTTCTATTGCAAGGGCACGGGCAAGCGCATGCGCGACCTGGCTCGCTGGCCGATGGATAACGGCAGTGTCATCCGTATCCTCGACGACTGTGCCAGTTATGTAATCATCGCCGATAATCCCGTGCAGCCCACCAGTGAGCTACCCTCCCACCTGTCTGTTCATAACCACTTGATAGAGAAAGGCTCCGCTTATAATGCTACCGTGCATACCCACCCCATCGAGTTGGTAGCCATGAGTCATAACAAAGCATTCTTAGGTAAGGATGTGCTCACCAATATCCTGTGGAGTATGATCCCTGAGACCAAGGCTTTCTGTCCGTTAGGACTGGGAATCATCCCTTATCAGTTGCCGGGCAGCAATGAGTTGGCTAACGCCACCTTGGCTGAGTTGGATGACTACGATGTGGTACTGTGGGAGAAGCATGGTGTTTTCGCACAGGGATTGGACGTGATGGATGCCTTCGATCAGATTGATGTCTTGTCGAAGAGTGCTAAGATCTACATCGATGCTAAGTGTATGGGCTTCGAACCGGAAGGTATGAGTGAGGTACAGTTGAAGGAGATGACCAAGGCTTTCCACCTGCCGAAATAACCCAAACACCAATTGTCTATGAGAAAGATTCATCTGATGCTTATCTGCTTGGTGATGAGCTGCGGCTTTTCGCAAGCACAGAAGGTGTATGAAGTAACCCCGGCGACCCTTCATAAAACGCTCAAGGGCATCAAGCCCGGCAAGCAGGATATCGAGGTGTGTTTCAAGGGAGGCACCTATGAGATCAGCGCTCCCCTATCTATTGACTATGCACTCTCCAAGGGGCGCAGCATCACGCTAAAGGCTGCCGAAGGAGAGAAGGTTGTTATCAGCGGTGGAGTACATGTCACTGGCTGGCAGCGCATTCACGGAAACCTCTGGAAGGCTCCACTGAATAGTGACAAGAAGCTGCGCACCCTCCTCGTCAACGGCAAGCGCTGCAGGATGGCGGGTGCCCGAGAACTGCAGAACGGTCTGGGTGCCTTCGGAGAGATTCCTGTCACCGGTAAGGAGTCGTGGGCTTTCGGCAGTGGCACGGCTCCTGAGGGTATCCTATTCGGCTGCGGCAGTGAGATGTCAGAGTTCCGTAATCCTAAGGATGTGGAGTTGGTGCAGAACAGCGTTTGGTCGGAGAAGATTCTCTGTGTGGAGAAGATGACGAAGTGGGGTGACACTCTTGCTGTTACCTTTCAGCAGCCTTACGGAGCCGTCCTTACCTCTTTGGCATGGGCAGGCAAGACAAAGTTCGATGGGAAGTTCTTCGTGCGTAATGCTTATGAGCTGCTCGATGAACCGGGAGAATTCTATTTCGACCGTAAGGAGCAGACACTCTACTATATGTCTGACAATGAGGACATGACCAAGGCTGAGGTTATCGCTCCCCAGACGCATGTACTCCTCAGCATCGAGGGAAACAGTCTGCAGCAACGGGTAGAGAACGTGAAGGTGGAAGGCATCACCTTCGCTTATGATGCTTGGAACCTCATGGATCTTGATGGTTCCAATGGCTTCGGCGGTATTCAGAGTCTGGCCATGGCGGTGAAATATATCCCTGACGGAAACTGGCATCCCACAAAATACAACAGTACCATCCTTCCTGAGGGAACTGTTCAGATCAGTAATGCCGCCCACATATCTCTTCTGAGAAACCGCTTCGAACACCTTGGTTCCGCCGTTGCCGTGAACTTGTGTAATGATGTGACGGATGCGAAAGTGGTAGGCAACTATTTCAACGACCTGTTGGGATGTGCTGTCAGTGTGGGGCATCCACAGCATTACGAGATTGGTGACGGTGAGGGAGACATCCCTGTCAGTCGTGAGGGTGTGTGTCAGGATATCCAGATCACCGACAACTATGTGCGTAATGTCAGCATCGACTTCCGTCAGTTGGAGGCGATGATCGGATTCTTTGTCAAGAACGTCCACTATGACTATAATAATATCGCTGGCACGCCCTACGGTTGTATAGCCTTAGGATGGTGGTGGGGTAACGCCAGGATTCCTGAGTCAAAGGTGGCAGGCAACAACAGTGTCAGCTACAACTGTCTGGGTGAGAGTCATAAGATCCTTACCGACGGTGGTATCATCTATATGTTAGGTCGCCAGCCAGGATCTGTCTGCGAGGGCAACTACCTCTATAAGGGTCCGCGCTGTATCTATCCTGATGACGGTTCATCGGGTTGGACCATCCGTAACAACTTCATCAACAGTCTGCGACAGATGTGGCTGCATATAGACTCCGACCGTGACTACGAGATAGAGATCTACAACAACTATGTAAAAGATAACTATCTGAAGAACAGCGGTAAGGGCGTTGAGGTGAAGAACACCCATGTGTATCGTAACATCGACTTCGGTGAGGAGGCATTGGCTATCCAGCGTGCTGCCGGCATCCGCAAAGAATATCAGCAGATTATACCTGCTACAGAGCCGGAGCCTATCAGCATCCACATCGCCATGCCGATCAAGAAGATTGATTAAAATATTCTTCTTTATAGAACTATCTCGGGCTGATTCTGTATTTCAAGAGTCAGCCCGAAATTGTATAAGAATATAATACTTGTAGGGACTTACTTTATGTATGTCCGTTGGTATAAACATTGGTTATTTCCATTGGTATTCTTCCGGACATAAATAAACTAAGTCCCTACCTGTTGATGACAAATACTTTTTGACACGCCCTTGATATCGTATGGTAACGAATGTCAGGATTTTCAATCCGCAAAAAAAAACTGTCAAATCGAAATTCATTTCTCTCCGCAGGAGAGATTAGAAACTACCTCTCTGTAAGTAAAAAAACAATTACTCAATAGGCTTGCTATAAGTAACTTGGTCTTTAATTAGCGGTGCGTTTTCTACATTGTTTTTTCCAAAGTACTCCTCAAACTCAGAACGAGGTATGCTCATTAGTGCATTGTTATTAGCCCACCCTTTAGCATAAGAATTTAAATATGCACCAAAAACTTCCGGAACATAACATAAACTAAATTCGTCATCAGTTTCTCCGTTGTTTATCAGCCGATATGCCATCAAGTATCTGCCGTCTTCTCTTGGGGTATCGCATACGCCAACGACTTGTCCGACTAAAAACCATTTCTTATTACCAACTTTATTATCGTAATTAAATCCAAATATTTCAAAATTCTTGTCGTTTCCGTCATCTGAAAATGCAAAATATCTTATAGATTCATTCCCGGAATGTAACTCCTTTTGAAGCACTCGTTTGCTTTTGCTTTGTTGAACAACTTCAATTTGATTTGTAATATAATTTGGATTATACGGTTCGACAGAGGCTGAGTTCAGAGAACTCATTGCCATCAACACAATCACATGAAAGATAGTTTAAGCATCATATTTGAACATTTATTATCAGATTAAGAGATATAATACCATTTTATGGATTTGTTTGGACAAATTTACAAACATATTTTCAAACTTCCAAACCATACTCGCTAAAAAAATAAGAAGTCACCCAAATCGCAACGATTCTTAGCTTTTCGCGGATGGATGGAGGTTAAGAGTGGAGCGATGAATAGTTAAGAATGGCTGTGGCAACTTTAAGGCTTTCTTATTGGTGGAAACAGGCACCCTAAGTGAGCCGGTCCCCATTTTATTTCATTTTTTTGCTTAAAAATGAATTTGCCTTCATTATTTGCGTAAAGTATTTATAATCTGCAAGTTGCACCAATGAAGGCAAAAGATTTGCCTTCATTCACCTTCATCATACCAAAACGAGTTGTTTCGCCTTTGAAAAGTGTATCAAATCAATTGGGGTTAGTACCTTTTTCTGAACCAATTCAAGTTGTTTTGGTCCGAGAGAGGTGGTCTTTTAAGATAAGAAAGGTGACCAATTCGATTAGAAAAGGTCACCATTTATAAATCTATCTCCTATTAATAATCTCTGTTTCTCTGTGTTTATTTTATACCAAGCGGACATACATAAAGTAAGTCCGTACAGGATTAGGGATTTTCAAGATCTTTCAGCTACACAGCGCCATCCAGTTTTCCACCGGCATTCTTGCGATTTTCATCCATGGCATTAGGATCATAATTCCAGGTGCAACGGTCTGTCAGTTTGCCGCTACGTACCTCAATGGTGTTCTCACCCTCTTTGAGTTTGACATTCTCGAAGATGATCCTGCCCAACTTGTCATTCTTCGCTTTGCCAATCTTCTTACCGTTTACATACAAGGTGGCAGTGGGCTGATTGGTGTATATCTTCACCATCGTAGTGGGTTCCGTTCGCAGGGTATAGCGACGGGCAGAGATATACAGCATCGGGTTCTCACTCCAGTTGGCTTGGTAGAAATAATAGGAGTCTTTGAACACCTTACGGTCGTGCGTCACGATACCTTTGTCGTTGATACCCTTACGATCACCCTCATCACGAATGCTGGAGGGGTTGTCAGAATACTGCCAGATGAACTTACACCAGATAAATGGCCGGCTTACCATCTGCATCCAGTTGTCCTCATGTACCCGTGCCTGATATTCCTCCAAATGGGTCCTATTACTGACGACCTTCTCATAACCATGCTGATTAGGGCTGCCGGCAGCCCCATACTCACATACACCGAGCGGCTGACCGGCAGCATCTATCTTTGCCTGATCCATGAACGTGCCGATACCACCCTGACTGTTATACCATCCGAAATACTTGTTCCATCCCAACACATCAGTGATACCCTGGAACTTATCCTGATCGTAACAGATAGCGAAAGTGGTGAGTCGCTGGGGATCCAAAGCCTTCGCCTTGGCATTCAGTTGCTTAAGGAAGGTTGCAGGCTCATCATACTTGAAGGAGAGTTCATTACACAGACTCCAGAAACAGATTGCCGGGGAGTTGAAATTCTGCTTGATCATCTCCTCAAGGTTTTGCATCACGCTGGCTTCAAACTCCGGGTTTTTCACATAACCTGGGGAGGCATAGCCACCGGGGCCTGCGAGATTTAACTCATACCACAGGACGATACCATTTCGGTCATACTGCACCACATCGTATTTGGAGTGTGGATAATGCACATAGCGCACACCCGTAGAACCTAAGTCGTAGATAATCTTAGCATCTTCCTCTAACGCTTTCTCATTATATAAGGTAGCAGTGCCGAAAGCCTCCTCATGACGACAGACACCATGCAGGTCAAGTGCCACTCCATTGAGGAAGAAGCCCTTCTCCACATCCACGTGGAAGAAACGGAAGCCCGTCTGCTCCTCCACCTTATCAATCACCTGTCCTCCTTGAAGCAACTCCACCCGCACGGTATATTGATATGGATCTTTCCGCCCATTCCACAAACGGGGATTCTGCAGGGTGAACGACTGGCGCATGTCCGCACTGCCGACAGGTGTCTCCTGTTTCAGCACCTCCTTTCCCTCAGCATCCAGAAGAGAAGTGCGGAGGGTATGCCCACTCTTAGCGGAAGTGAAGGACAGAATGGTCTCTACCGTGAAAGCCGCCTGTTGCGCAGACACCTTGTCTTGGTGGATATAAACACCGGAAGAGGCATGGTCTAAGGGCGAGATACAGTCCTCGCCGGTAACTATCAGATGTACCGGACGGGTGATGCCACCATAGACATTGAAGTCGCCGGAGAGCGGAGCGCAGTCAGTGCGATAGGCATTACTGGCCACGACACTCAGTTTGTTTTCCCCATCCTTCAGGTGGTCTGAAATCTCAAAACAGAATGCCGTATAGCCCCCCTTATGACTGCCCACATACTGCTGGTTCACAAAGACATCCGCATATGTATTGACGGCATCGAACTTCAGGAAGACCCGTTTGCCGTTGAGCGACGCATCCTTCGTAAAGGGACGCTCATAGACATACGTAGAGCGGTCGTATTTCATACCGTCGTACACATCGTTGAGATTCCACGTATGAGGCAGGGTCACCTTCTGGCGGGGCGGATATTTGCTGACGTCATAGTGCGGAAACACTTCCCACAGATCATTCAACAGTGTCTCTTTCCGGCCTGTGGCCCATGAGAGCGTGACAAGACCCGCCAACGTTGTTATAAGAAATAATCTTTTCATATTATGTTTTATTTTTATTCTCTATTAGTTCGCAAATTTAACCAATTAATTAAAAATAACCAACACATTATCAGATTTTTTCTCGGTATGATTGAGAGTTTCATGTTGAAGGCGTATAAGAGCAACGTCTCCGAGCGTTGCAAGGGTGAATATGCGGGGACGGCAAAACTTAAACAAACAAATAACTATTAAATCTTATTTTTTTTTGTGTATCTCTCACTAATTTTGTACCTTTGCACAAATAAAAATTATTTCTTATGTCAAGTTTAACGATTGCGATTATTATCGTTTTTATCATCGGCTATTTCTTCATAGCCATTGAGAGTGTTACAGAAATAAACAAGGCTGCCATTGCCCTGTTGATGTGTGTTGTCTGCTGGTCACTTTTTATGATAGCTCCGGAGGCCTACGTCGGTACGGACAATGTGATAGCCGAGGTAGGTGAGAAAATCAAGATGAGTCTGGGTGAGACCGGAGAGACGCTCTTCTTCCTGATGGGTGCCATGACCATCGTGGAGATTGTCGACTCCAACGGTGGGTTCAACTTCGTGCGTGACACCATCAAGACACGGAATAAGAAGAAGCTGCTCTGGCGTATCGCCTTCATGGCCTTCTTCCTCTCTGCCATCCTCGACAACCTCACCACGAGTATCGTGATGATTATGGTGCTCCGTAAATTAGTGCAAGACAAGAAAGAGCGACTGCTGTATGCCGCACTGGTGATTATCGCCGCCAACAGTGGTGGAGCCTTCTCTCCGATTGGTGACGTGACGACGATCATGCTGTGGATCAAGGGTGTGATTACCACACAGGGTGTGATCACGGAGATCTTCATCCCGTCGCTTGTCTCCATGGTGGTTCCGGCCCTGATCCTGTCGTACAGCCTGAAAGGAAAGTTCCCAAAGGAGAACAACCTGCAGGTAACAGAGGTGAGCACCTTCACCAAGACACAGCGTAATATCATCTTCTGGCTTGGTGTAGGCGGCTTGTGCTTCGTACCGATCTTCCGCAGCATCACCAACCTGCCTCCATTCATGGGAATCCTTCTCGTGTTGGGTATCCTGTGGACTGTCACAGAGATCTTCCACCGTACCACCAGTGAAGAGGACACCATGGCAAAGCGTGTCACCGAGCTCCTTACCCGTATCGACATGTCAACCATCCTCTTCTTCTTAGGTATCCTCATGGCTGTCTCCTGTCTGGAGCATATCGGTGTGCTCACCGCCTTAGGACAGTCTCTGGATCAGATCTCCGGTGGTAACCACTACCTCGTAACAGGTATCATCGGTGTGCTGTCATCCATCGTGGACAATGTGCCGCTCGTGGCAGGAGCTATGGGTATGTACCCTGTTGCCGCTGTTGGTGACATGGCTGTCGATGGAATCTTCTGGCAGTTGCTCGCCTACTGTGCCGGCGTGGGAGGTTCGATGCTTATCATCGGTTCCGCAGCCGGTGTCGTAGTGATGGGACTGGAGAAGATCACCTTCGGGTGGTATCTCAAGCGCATCACCTGGATCGCCTTCGTGGGCTATCTCTGCGGTATGTTCTCCTACTGGTTGCTCCGGACGTTTATCTTCTAGAAGCCTCTCCCAACCCTCCCCGAGAGGGAAGGGATCTTCAATTGATAAATAACCATTCCTTAGCATTACAATATTGATTATGATTAAGAAAACCGCCATTAGTATGCTGCTGTTGATAATCGCGGTTCTGTCTTGGGCAGGACCTGTTGATCAGCAGCAGGCAGAAAAGAATGTAAAGGCCTTTTTCAGTTCACAGTCGAGGAGGGGTGCTAAGGGAATCAGAGGCATCCGCAAACAACCAAAGGATCTTTTATTAAACAAGGTGGCGGAAGTTGCTGATGCTTATTATGTCTTTAACATCCAGGATGGTGGTTTTGTGATAGCCTCAGCCAACGATCAGGTGCCTGCCGTCTTGGGGTATGCCGACAGTGGCTCGTTCGACGTGAATGACATCCCCGAGAGCATGTGTGGCTGGCTGGAGGGTATGACGGCTGAGATTCAGGCGATACGGGAGGGGCTGGGTACCAGTGTCACCAGCACAGAGAATGACCGTTCTCCACTTGCACCGATGGTGACGACAAAATGGCGACAAGGCTCCTCCAGTGGCAGTGCCTACAACTATCAATGCCCACAGGTAACCTACACGGGTCAGACCACCAAATACTATTGCCTCACCGGTTGTGTGGCCACCGCCATGGCACAGATAATGAAATACCATGAGTGGCCGAAAGACAAATGTGAAACGATACCCAGTTATACCAGTGGGGTGGTATATAGTAATATCAACGCCGCAGGCACTCTTGCGGCCCTGCCGGGAGTTGTCTTCAACTGGGCAGACATGAAAGACACCTATAGCAAAGAGCCTGACGACGATGTCACAGCACAAGCCGTGGCACAGCTGATGCGCTACTGTGGACAGAGTGTGGAGATGAAATACAGTCCGAGCAGTTCTAGTGCGACAACCTCGAAGATCGTCACAGCCCTGAAAAAATATTTCGGCTATGATGAGGATCTAGGGTTAGTGTATCGGAGCAACTGTACCTTAGACGATTGGAACGATCATATATATAAGGAGCTTGCCGAGAAACGTCCCGTACTGATCAGCGGACAATCGAGTGGTGGCGGTCATGCCTTTATCTGCGATGGTTATGATGCCGACGACTATTTCCACATCAACTGGGGATGGGGCGGTTCCAGTGACGGTTTTTTCCTATTGTCAGTATTGAATCCCTACGACAACAGCGGCTCGGGGGCCAGCAGCACCAGAGATGGTTATTCGGCTTCCAACTATGCCGTGGTAGGCATTCAGGCTCCTGACGGAGAGACTACCTCGGATGTGAAGATCGATGCGGATCACTTTTCTTATGACGGATCCACCATCGGCGTCTATATACACAACAGGACAGGGAGCATGAGAACCTTCGACTACGGTTGTGCCATCAAGAACGACGACGGCAGTCTGGAGGTTTTCAACATCACGCTAAATCAGAAGCTGGATAATCAATACTACTTCAAAAAGTCCTTCCATCTTGAAGAAGCAAACCTTGCGGACGGCACCTATCACCTCTATATTGTATTCAGGTGGTCGGAATCCTCCGAATGGCAGTTCTGCAGCAGTAACTATTTCACGGTGGTGGTGGAGAATGGGGTCATCAGCATCATCATCCCCGAATATAAACTGAATGTCAAAGAGTTTACCGTTATGTCTGACGGCTATACCAAGACACCACAGATTCTCGTTGCAAAGATTGAGAACACCGGAGACCTGGAATACTACAATTGGCTCTATCTGTTCATGGAGGGAACAGACACCTATCTCGCCCGCACTGGATCCACCGTGAGCGCGGGAAGAGAGAGTGACATCTCTTTCTTTTATACCCCTGCTGTCAACGCAGGAACCTACCGTTTCTGGATAGCTACGGATGATAAAGGGAATGACAAAATTGGCGAAGGAACCCTCACCTTTGAGGAACTGTCGAAAGAGGTATTCGTAAGTCTCACCCCACTGAGTACAACTACTGTTGATGGTACTATCTACATGACGACAACTGATTTTAAGGCACAGCTGCTGATCTTCAATAATACAGACAGTAAGCAAAATGTAAAGCTATGGGCCAATATCAAAGGACCCGACAAGAACGGTGCTTGGAATGGGAACTATGATGTAGATGCTCATGCCATCTACACAGTTAATTACACCTCAACACTGAAAGATGGCAATACCTATACCTTATATTTATATAAGGATAATACCAAGACCGACTCATGGCAGGATCCTATCACCTTTACAGTATCCACAACTACGGGAATACAAGGTGTTACAGACACCACTCAAGAGAAGGAGCCTGTATATTACGATTTGCAGGGGCGCCAGGTAGTCCACCCCACCAAGGGTATCTATATCATAAACAAGAAAAAAGTAATCATTAAATAATATGAGCAGAATTATCAAGACTGTTATTACGTTTGTCTTCCTCTGTTGTCCATTACTGACGGAAGCTCAGAAAAAGGTTGATACCGATGTGCAATTGGATCTTGTGAGTCGTCATCTATGGCGTGGTCAGGACTATGGGAAGATCAGTATCCAACCGATGGGATCTGTCAGGTATCAGGGATTCTATCTGTCGGGCTTTGGCAGCACGGGGTTCAGAAACGGGGATATCGACCGCATCGATCTCTCTATAGGTTATCAGGCACCGTTCGGTGTGAACATCGGTGTCTCAGACTTATGGAGATCAGGTGTAGATAAATACAACCGATATTTCAGTTATGAGGAGCAGACCACCGGTCATCGTTTTGAGGGAAACCTCGGATATCGCTGTAAATATTTCAGTCTGCAGGGTTACTGTATCTTCATGGGTAATGACTTCAAGCTCAACGGTGATCGCGCTTACTCCACTTATATTGAGCTGTCCGTACCTTTCCGTCTTGCCGACTGTGACTGGTTGGTAAAGGCAGGTGTCACCCCTATGGAGAGTGCCGGATGGTGGGGTGATGGCACGGAAGGTGACTATCTCAACCAGTACCTCTATGCCGATGGCGTCGGTGTCTGTCTGGCCTCTGTGCGTGCCACCAAGGTGCTTCGTGTCAAAGGCAGCAAGGTGGACATCCCCGTCTTCGTAGAGTTTAATGCGAATCCATATACACAGAAAGCAGCTTTATTAGGTGGCATCTCCATTAAACCCTTTAAGTAGTTGAGAGTTTAGGAATTTTGTATTCACCGGGGCGGCTTCCGGCGGTTATTACTCTATCTCCGGCAATGGGTGCTTAGGATTCTCCTTGGCACCCATTGCCACTAATTTACGGGCCGTCACCAGCATACTCTGGTTGCCCGTCAGTTTCGTGTGGGCACTGTCGTAGGTATTCTGCAACTGGCTGATCTTCGCCCCGATATCCTCGAAGCGGCCCATGAAATCCCCTACCCGATCGATCATGGTATTGGCCAAGCCATACACCCGTTCCTGATTCTCCGTCTGCCGTCGTTGTATCCATGCGATTTCGAGCATACGCAACACCGCATAGAGGTTCTGCTCACTGGTGACGAACACCCGTTTCTTAAAGGCGTAGCTCCACAGATCGGGATCCTTATATAACGCTGCCTGCATCGCTGACTCATTAGGAATGAACATGACCACAAAGTCCAGTGTCGTCCTGCCATCCATGTTATAACGGTAATACTGTTTGTCAGCCAGTTCGTTGACATGTTTGCGCACACTCTTGACATGCTCATCCAGATAACGCTTTCTCTCTTCATCGGTGGTGGCGTTGACATACCCGATGAAGGCTGTCAGAGATGCTTTCGCATCGATAATCACATCTTTCTCCTCCGGATAATGGAGCACCACATCAGGCCGCATCGAGTCGTTGGTATCATCATTGCGAATAACCTTCCCCTTCGCATCACGCATCACATACTGCACATCATACTCCAGTCCTAAGGTAAAGCCGAACTTATCGAGTAAGTCACGCAACTTCATCTCACCGAAGTCACCCTGTATCTTCGGACCCGCCTGCAGCGCTTTCGACAGTCTCTCCGCCTCAGTGCCCAACGATGTCGTCACTGTCAACATCTGCCGCAACTGCTCACCAAGCGCGGAGGTACTCCTCGCGAACGACTCCTTGTTATCATCCATTGACGTCTTCATCTCTTTGATTACCTCACGCAGAGGTGTCAGAAGGGTACCCATCTGTGCCATATTGGTCTTATCCAACTCTTCCGAGCGCTGCCGAAGAAGGATTTCCGTGGTACTCTTCATCTGCTCCTGAACGAGACTGAGATGCTGTGCGAACTGCTCATCATTCTTCTGCTGCAGTTCTTCCATATGCCGACGCTCATCATCCATCTGTTTACGGAGCAACCCCACCTCCGTATTCCTGACAGCAACCTCACTGAACAGTCGGTTACGATCTTTTACCAGCAACGTAATTTTTTTCTGACTTACCAAAAAAAGAATTCCCGCTCCTATCAGCAGTCCTACAATAAACAGTAATACCTCAATCATTGTTTTCTATTTGTGTTTTAGGCCAGTTAACCAAATATAGTTTCTCCGTGGCACGAGTGAAAGCCGTATAGAGCCAATGGATATAATCTGGAGTAAGCATCTCATCACTCATATATCCCTGATCCAGATAGATGTGCTCCCACTGTCCGCCCTGTGCCTTATGGCAGGTAATCGCATAGGCATATTTCACCTGCACCGCATTGTAGTAGACATCCTCCCGCAAGGCTTTCAGTCGTTCTTTCTTCTGGGAGAGATCTTCATAATCCTCCATCACCTGCTGATACAGAAACTCTTGCTGCTCTCTTGTAAGAGCCGGCGACTCCGCAGTTAATGTGTCAAGATTCACGACAGTCTGCAACTCATAGTCATCATAATCAGGGAAAGAGAGCAGCACATCTGCGAAACGGAAACCATATAATCTTCGTACGTTTCTCACACGCACCACCTCAGCACGGTCACCATTAGCGATAAAAGAGCCGATCTGTGTCTTGGGAGAATTCTCATACAGCGCCTCTTCTGCCACTTTTTCCGGCTCTTCCACAGCCGGAGCCTCATCAGCAGAAAGATAATGGTTTTTCACGACCATCACCAGATCACCTCTTGAGAGTTCCTCCTCCCTGTCAAGGATCATGCCACGAATCCCCTGATTATAGATAATCGCCCGTTTGTTGCTGCGCACGATAACCATCGTTTCATCAATGCCCACACGCTGATAACTGTTTGTCAACTGCTCCACCAGATCGTTACCCATCACGATTTGGATATCCGCGAACCCTTGGAAACGGATCATCGGCAACTGGGTTACCTCATCATGAGTTATCAACTGTCGTATTCGGGTGGCATTGAAGAGGATGCCGCTGTCATCATGTTGGCGCAGCACCTCATTCATATCACACTCATACACTTGAAGGCCATAACGTGACAGAGAAGTGCCGATTAAGGCCGGCGACACCTCTTCTCCTACCGGTGGCAGCTGTGCCTTGTCTCCTAACAACACCAAACGGCAGTTCCTTCCGTTATAAACATACCGTAGCAAGTCATCCAGAAGATGTCCTGTGCCAAAGACAGACTCGCCAAAACCAGAGTTGGAGATCATCGAAGCCTCATCCACGAAATACAACGTATCCTGTTGTAGGTTGTTATTCAGATTAAAATGATCATCGATGGCGGCAGAGCGCTGACGGTAAATCTTCCGATGTATCGTGAAAGCCTCGTAACCGCTGTTGATGGCGAAGACCTTCGCTGCGCGACCGGTAGGAGCCAGCAGCACCACTTTCCTCCGCATACGGTGCAGGGTCCTGACGATGGCGCTTGCCAACGTCGTCTTTCCCGTTCCCGCACTTCCTCGAAGGATCATCACAGCGTGAGGGTCAGGAGATGCCATAAACTGCCGGAACATCACAATAGCCTGTTCTTGTTCTGCGGTGGGCATCATTCCGAGGAATTTCTCTATCTGTTGAGTCACAGCATCTGTCATCATCATGCAAATGTACACAAAAATACGGGTAAGACAAATAAATAAATATAAAAACTTCACACTTACTCAGTTTTTTTCGTACTTTTGCAAATGTAAATGAAAGATCATCTGATGAAAGGTTATAAAGCCAGACATGTCAACAATATCCTCCTCGCGGTGACCGCACTGCTGCTGACCCTTGTGTGTATCAGCATCGTGGTGGACTCAAGCAAGAGTGAGAAAAAACGTATTACCGAGAAAGCCATCATGGAAGGGAGACATCCCGGACTGACGATTGGCAACCTCACAACACCTAATGACAATGCAGGAAACAGGGAATGGCAACATGCAGGATAGAACTCAAGTGATAAGCATGAATCACCGCACGCGACTGGTAATACGTATCTGTCGCCAGTCACTGTCGTTTACTGCCGTACAGTCGGAAAAGGAGAATACCCCTGTATATAAGCCATATACAGTCAAGAGTGGTATCTCCATGGCAGCCAATATCCGTGAGGCGTTTCGTCATGTGGATCTGCTCGCACAGCACTGGGATCGTGTGACGGTGGTTGCCGATACTGCAGTGATGCTCGTCCCCATCGATGAATTTCAGCAAGAGGATCAGGAGACACTCTATCATCACACCTTCCAGAACCGTCAGGGAGAAAAGATTCTCTCCACAGTGTTGCCATCGCTCAATGCGGTGATGCTCTACAGTATGAACAAGGACCAGCTGCAGGTGATAGAAGATCATTTCCACGATGTGAGATATACCCATGTCTGTGCTTCGATATGGCAGCATTTTCACCGGAGGAGTTTCACGGGGATGAACCGTAAGCTCTATGCTTATTTCCACGACAAGCAAGTGGAAATCTTCTCCTTCCAACAAAACAGATTCCGGTTTTACAATCGGTATGACAACAACACCCCACAGGATGCGGTGTACTTCCTTTTGTATGTATGGAAACAGTTAGGCATGGATCAACAAAAGGATGAGTTGCATCTCTGTGGTAGCTTGCCGGAAGAGTCGACACTCTTAGAAAATCTGCGGAAATATCTGCGTAAAGTATATACCGTGAATCCCTCTGCAGAGTTCAACCGTGCGCCCATGACTCAGGTGAAGGGGATGCCTTTTGACCTGATGACCCTCTTCCTTACCAAATAACCACACATCATGCGAATCATCACCGGCATCTACAAGGGGCGCCGTTTCGACATCCCCCACACCTTCAAGGCAAGACCTACCACCGATTTTGCCAAGGAGAATATCTTTAACGTGCTGAACAGCTATATTGATTTTGACGGAGCCACGGCATTGGATCTCTTCGCTGGCACGGGGAGCATCTCACTGGAATTGTTATCAAGGGGCTGTCTACAGGTGGTGAGTATAGAGAAAGACCGTGACCATCACGCATTTATCCGCCAGTGCATACAGAAGCTGGGTGCCGACAACAGTGTCGTTATCCGTGGTGATGTGTTCAGATATATCAAGAGTTGTATTCAGAAATATGATTTTATCTTTGCCGACCCTCCTTATCAGTTGACGGAATTATCACAGATTCCTGACCTGATCTTTGAGAAAGGGATACTTGACAATGAAGGCATTTTCGTATTGGAGCATGGTGCGCAATATGACTTCAGCGAGCATCATCACTTTGTGGAGCACCGGAAATACGGCTCTGTGAACTTCTCTCTCTTCAAGTGAGCATCACCCCCGCTCGACAGGATACTATAATAAAGGAGAGAAGAGACGTATCACACCCTCCCACAACCGCTGTAAGAAGGAAGACTCCGCCACGGCACTTTTCTCATCAAGTACTTCACAGTGAAGGGCATCCTCCAGAAAGACCGCTTTCATCCTCTGAGCCACTGCGGCGTCGTAGATAAAAGCATTACCCTCGAAGTTATTCTCAAAGCTACGGAAATCCACATTAGTGGACCCACAGGTGGATAGCATATCATCACTCACCAACAACTTACTGTGATTGAATCCCTCCTTGTACAGAAGCACTTTGACACGGGCTTCAAGAATCTCTGAGAGATAACTCTTACTGGCCCACTCCACCAGACGGGCATCTGTCTTGGCAGGAATCATCAGCTGCACGTCAACACCTCCCAACGCCGCTGTCCTCATGGCGAAGAGAACCGGTTCGGTAGGAAGGAAATAAGGAGTTGCCATATACACGTATTTCTTGGCTTGCAGGATAATACGCACATATCCTTGCATGATATCCGGCCACGGAGATATCGGACTGCTGGAGACAATCTGTATCAGACAGTCGTTCTTCCTTGTATTATCATACTCCGGATAATAACGACGACTGGTTATCAGTGTACGGTCTACAAAATACCAGTCAACAAGAAAGGCGCGCTGAAGGCCATACACCGACCCCCCTCGGATACGCAGGTGAGTATCCCGCCATGCTATATGCTTATAGATAAATCCCTGTGGTGACAGTTTCAGCGGTACCCGTTTGCGCTTACCCTGAATATAACGCGTGGCGATGTTCATTCCTCCAATATACCCTACCAGTCCGTCAATCACACAGATCTTACGGTGATTACGGTAGTTTACCTTTCCTGTAAAAGCAGGAAACTTAACGGGCATAAAGGCATGCACCTCAATACCTTCTTCACGCATACGCTCAAAGAAGGTACGGCTGACACTCCAACAGCCCACAGCGTCATAGATAACCCTCACCTCGACACCCTCTTTCGCCTTCGCTATCAGGGCATCCGCCATCATATTTCCCAATGCATCATCGTTGAAGATATAGGTATCGAGGTGTATATGTCTCTGTGCCTTACTGATATCCTGCAGGAGCGCATGAAACAGATGGTAGCCATCGGTGAAGATATCCACCTCATTATCTTTGAAAGGTAGTGCCCAGCTCTGCGCCGTGAAGAGTTTGATTAGTGAGTCGTACTCCTCCGGCAGACGCAGATTCTTTTGCTCCGCAAACTCCAGCATGGAACGTTTGGTAAGCTGATCCATACTGTTTTGTGAGATCATCTTCTCCTTGCGGGTGTTCTGTCCGAAGAAGAAATAAAGTAGGATACCGATAAGAGGCAGGAAGACAAGCACCAGCACCCACGCCATCGTCTTTGCCGGTTGTCGGTTGTCCATCACCACGGTAAGGATGGAGGCAACGACAGCCATGACATACAAGAACAATATGAGCCAGTGGATATATATCATCTGTCAACTATTTAATGCCTGTAAACTTATGTGTCTGCAAAGAAAGCCGCCAGTGCGGATGTGTTTTGATATATTCCACACAAGCGGCCATGATCTCTTCATTATGCACTTTCTCACCCGTGTCGCAAGGCTGAAGGAAATAGTGATCTGCACATATCTGCTCATGTAAGGTCTCTATCTCCTTTTCCGATTGATTTCGGAAAACAACCTTCAGTTCGTTACACAGGGTGACGGCGACATGCTCTTTGGGTGACACCGTGCTCCAATCCAATGCTTCGGGCCAATGGTGAGTGCCATTTGTCTCCATGGCCACCGTATAATCATGTTCATGAAAGAGTGATATCAGCGCCTCGTCCACCTGCAAGGTGGGCTCCCCCCCCGTAAGCACCACGAAACGTGCAGGATACTGAGCTATCTGACGGATAATCTCTTCGCCGGTCAGCTCTCTGAAAGAGAAGAAGTCGGTATCACAGAAAGAGCAGCGGAGATTACAACCGGAGAAGCGGACAAAGACAGCTGCCTTGCCTGTATGGTATCCCTCTCCCTGCAGGGAGTAGAAGATTTCATTCACCCGGTAGTATTTTTGAGCCGACCGTTTCTCCATATCACAGACTATCCCTCCCTCTCATAGCTCACCATATTACCCTCGCTCTCCTGCACATCCGTACGATAGCAATGAGGAATCTGCTCGGTGATCCACCGCGCGATATTCTCTGCCGTTGGATTAAAAGGCAATACCGTGTTGAGCAACTGGTGATCCAGTTTCCCCTTCACGATATCTTTGATTTGTGTGAAGTCAACAACCATGCCATTGACATTGAGATCCTCCGACTTGCAATATACAGTTATAATCCAGTTGTGCCCATGCAGACTCGTGCATTTGCTCTCGTAATCCAACTGCAACTGGTGAGCAGCGGATATTTCTATTGTTTTCTTTACGTAATACATAATACCTTTTTTTATAGGGTGGTGGGCGAACACCTTAATATCCTTTATTTACTTTCAATGACTACTCCATCGGTTTATAAGGCGATGATATCGTTACGACCCAACTCTCGAGCCATCTTGTTACGAAGCAGCTGCATATCTTTGATCTTCTCCATCAACTTCATCATCTGCTCGGTACTGATATCGGGATGCTTCAGTTGGGTTCGCAACTGTTTTAACTGTTCTTCCACAAAGTTGAAGCGGAAATCCAGAATCAGGTGCTCCACCTGCACCCTCGTATCATCGTCCTCCCTTTGCTTCTGCAGGCTTTTGACAATCTGCACCCTGTCGGTGGTGAGCTGCGATGCCAGTGTGCTGATAGTCACATCGGGATGACGGGTGAAGTAATCGACAGCCTTGAATCCCTCGTCGTGTGAATGACCCACAGCCTCGCTGAGTATCTGGTTGTAAAGCGGATTACGGAAAGAGAGATTGTCAGTCCCTAAGTCGTAATCCACATACTCCGCCACCGTCATATCGATGGTATTCCCACTATCCGTCTCCACGTCCTTATAGATAATCTCCTCACCATGACGGATAATCATCTGGATAATCATCGTCTCCACTTGATCCCCCTGCTGACTGACGGTTGCCATGGACAGTGAAGGCTGCCAGGCGGTAGTCTTTTGGAGAGAGACTGGCGGAGAAGCGTTCCCCGGTGTGTTGTTTGACGGAGTACGGTTTTGGTTACTCTCCCTATTCTGTCGGATTATCTTGTTCATCGTAGAGATAAGGGTAGCCTCGTTGATATTCAGTCGGAAGGCACAGTCGGTGACATACGCCGCGCGCACGATCTGGTCGGGTATCAACGACACACTCTTTATGATCGAGCTGATAGCCTCAGAGCGCTTCACAGGATCGGTAACGCCTTTCAGTAAAAACTCGCACTTGAATTGTATGCAGTCCGTCTGATGCTCCTCGATATATTTCTTGAAGTCGGCGGCTGTATGCTTACGAGCGAAGCTGTCAGGATCCTCCCCCTCGGGAAGGAAGAGCAGCTTGAGGTTGATACCCTCGGGCAGCATCATGTCGATACGCTCCATTGCCGCATGCTTTCCGGCATCATCATTATCATAGATGAGGATGATGTTATTGGTGAAACGGTGGAGGGTACGTGTCTGATGGATACTAAAGGCGGTGCCTGACCCCGCCACCACATTCTCGATGCCACACTGGTGCATGGCGATCACATCCGTCTGTCCCTCTACGATAAAGACGCATCCCTCCTTGTAGATCGCTTTCTTGGCGAAATTGATGCCATACAGCTCGCGGTCCTTATGATAAAGCACTGACGCAGGGGAGTTGACATACTTCTGCTGCACGCCTTTGGTGGCCTGATCCAGTTTGCGGGCATTGAATCCCACCACCTTTCCGTTGAGTCCTATCCAAGGGAAGATGACCCTGCCGGCAAAACGGTCCATCAACTGTCCGTCACGCTCTCGCTTATAACAGATGCCGGTGCCCACACCCGTATTCTCATCCGTCAACAGGTATTTCTCCTTGTATCCCTCCTTCAGGAGGAGATTTGGCAGGGTCTCACCCTGCGGGAGGTCATAACCCAGTCGGAATTTCTTGATTGTATCATCCCGGAAGCCACGACTGCGAAGGTACTGCATACCTATCGCCACCCCATCTACGTGATTGTGGAGGATATCCTCAAAATAACGGGCAACCCGCTCATTGACAATATACATACTCTCACGGTCGTTCTCTGCCTCCCTCTCCTCATCGGTCTGCTGGCCTTCTTTAATCTCTATGTGATACTTATTAGCCAACCATCGGAGTGCTTCAGGATAAGTCATCTGCTCATGCTCCATGATGAAGCCTACGGGATTACCTCCCTTTCCACAACCAAAACAATGACAGATATTCCTTGCGGGCGTGACGTAAAACGACGGGGTGCGCTCATTATGGAAAGGACAAAGGCCCTTGTAGTTGGCGCCACTCTTTCGGAGCGTCACAAACTCTGATACCACATCCACGATATCCGCGGCATCCATAATCCGGTTGATGGTTGTCTTATCTATCATTATCTCACTCTTTCAGCATCAATTACCATATTGCCTAGGGATACTTTTTATGTTGTCGTCATCCCCCTCTCGAGCAAATCATCCACAAAGATACAAATAATTGTTGGAAATAGATGCATATTCGACAAATAATCTTATAACTTTTCTATCGTGAGTTTACGGATTCTGGGATGAGAACCTCGGAAATGTTGCCTACCGCATCCCTTGGGGGGGATGACTTTCAAGAACCAGCTAACTTGCAAACTTAACTATTAATAAAGGCAATCTTTGCACATTTCTTAGTTATTGTGCACAGAGAACTTCCCTTTGTGCATTTTTTAATATAAATATTTGTGCACGTGGTAGAAAGTTTGTACCTTTGCAGCCACAATTAGAAGATATTCGTTTATATTTCCAAACAGATTATAATATAAGTTTATATCATATGAAGTTAAAGATTGTTGTACTTGCCAAGCAAGTACCAGACACAAGAAATGTGGGCAAGGATGCGATGACAGCAGAAGGAACGGTCAACCGCGCTGCCTTACCCGCCATTTTCAACCCAGAAGATTTAAATGCTTTGGAGCAGGCGCTCCGACTGAAGGAGCAGAATCCCGGCAGTACTGTCGGTGTGCTGACGATGGGTCCTCCGCGTGCCGGTGAGATCATCCGTCAAGGACTCTACCGTGGTGCGGACACCGGTTGGCTGTTGACCGACCGTCTCTTTGCCGGTGCTGATACTTTAGCTACTTCTTATGCGCTGGCAACAGCTATTCAGAAAATCGGTGATGTGGATGTGGTGATTGGCGGTCGTCAGGCTATCGATGGTGACACCGCGCAGGTAGGTCCGCAGGTGGCTCAGAAATTAGGCCTCAACCAGGTCACCTATGCCGAGGAGATTCTATCCATCAAAGACGGTAAGGCTACTATCCGCCGTATGATTGACGGTGGTGTGGAGACAGTAGAGGCTCCCCTGCCCGTGGTCATCACCGTTAATGGCAGTGCCGCCCCTTGTCGTCCTTGCAATGCCAAGCTCGTGATGAAATACAAGCGTGCCACCTGTCCGATGGAGCGTCCGAAGGAAGGCACTGACTATGACTATCTCTATGAGGAGCGTCCCTATCTGACGCTGAATCAGTGGAGTGTGGCTGATGTTGACGGTGATGCCGCTCAGTGCGGCTTGTCTGGATCTCCCACCAAGGTGAAGGCTGTCAAGAACATCGTCTTCCAGGCTAAGGAGAGCAAGACGCTTACTGGCTCGGATGCTGACGTAGAGGGTATGATAAAAGAATTGTTGGAAGAAAAAATTATTGGCTAAGCTATGCAGAATGTATTTGTTTATTGCGAGATAGAAGGCACTCTGGTACAGGAGGTATCTCAGGAGTTGCTGACCAAAGGCCGCAAGTTGGCCAACCAACTGAATGTAGAGCTTCACGCTGTTGTCGCCGGCACTGACATCAAAGGAAAGGTGGAGGATCAGATCCTGCCTTACGGTGTGGATAAACTGTTCGTCTTCGACAGCGAGGGATTGTTCCCTTACACCAGCGCCCCCCATACCGACATCATGGTGAACCTCTTCAAGGAAGAAAAGCCGCAGATATGTCTGATGGGTGCCACGGTTATCGGTCGTGACCTCGGTCCACGCGTAAGCTCCTCTCTGACAAGCGGATTGACAGCCGACTGTACAGAGCTTGAGATTGGTCCTTACGAGGATAAGAAGAATAACAAGGTATATGAGAACCTGCTTTACCAGATTCGTCCGGCCTTCGGTGGAAACATCGTGGCTACGATTGTCAACCCAGACCATCGTCCTCAGATGGCTACCGTACGTAGTGGTGTGATGCAAAAAGCCATCTACGAGGGAACATGCCGCAAAGAGGTGGTTTATCCGGAAGTATCGAAGTATGTGTCTCCCGAGGCATACGTCGTGAAAGTGCTCGACCATCATGTGGAGGCTGCAAAGCATAATCTGAAAGGTGCTCCTATCATCGTGGCCGGCGGTTATGGTGTAGGTTCTAAGGAAGGTTTTGATCAGTTGTTCCAACTTGCAAAGGTTTTACATGGTGAGGTGGGCGGTTCCCGTGCCGCTGTTGATGCCGGATGGCTCGACCATGACCGTCAGATTGGACAGACTGGTATCACCGTTCATCCGAAGGTATATATCGCCTGCGGTATTTCCGGACAGATCCAGCACATCGCCGGTATGCAGGACTCCAGCATCATCATCAGTATCAACTCTGATCCCGATGCTCCCATCAACCGCATTGCCGACTATGTTATCGTGGGTACTGTTGAGGAAGTTGTACCAAAGCTTATTAAGTACTATAAGCAGAATTCCAAGTAAGATGAAAGCATTAGATTATTTCCTCTTTATTTGTGCCATTGTACTGCTCGGCACAGCCTATTACCTTACTAAAACAGGTAACTTAAAACTTGCAACATTAGTAAACTTCTGTGCTTATATATGTGGTGGTGTTTCTGGCTCAAGGATAGGAGGAAGATTATATAAGAAGAATCAAGAAAACAAATAAGAGAATATGGCAAACTATTATAACGATCATCCAGAGATCGGGTTCCACTTGAACCACCCTCTGATGGCTCGTATCGTCGAGTTGAAAGAAAAGGGTTTCGCCGATGCGAAAGAATATGACTATGCTCCCGTTGACCTGGGCGATGCCATCGAGAACTATAAGCAGATTCTCGATATCACCGGTGATGTGGCAGCCAATATCATTGAGCCGAACGCAGAGAGTGTCGACCTCGAAGGGCCGCACCTCGAGAATGGCAGAATGATCTATGCCTCAAAGACATTTGAGAACCTTGATGCCACCCGTAAGGCAGGCCTTCACGGGGTCTCCATGCCCCGTCGCTATGGTGGTCTCAACCTCCCCAACGTGGTCTTCTCCATGCTCAGCGAGGTGATTTCCGCCGCTGATGCCGGTTTCCAGAATATCTGGAGTCTGCAGAGCTGTATCGACACACTGTATGAATTTGGCTCAGAGGAGCAGCGTCAGAAATATATTCCTCGTGTATGCGCCGGTGAGACGATGTCAATGGACCTGACAGAGCCTGACGCAGGGTCTGATCTTCAGCGTGTGATGCTCAAGGCTACGTATGATGAGAAAGAGGGCTGCTGGCTGCTCAACGGTGTGAAACGTTTCATCACCAATGGCGACAGCGACATCCACCTCGTGCTTGCCCGTAGTGAGGAGGGTACCAAGGACGGACGTGGACTGTCAATGTTCATCTACGACAAGAAGCAGGGCGGTGTCAACGTTCGTCATATCGAACATAAATTAGGTATCCACGGTTCACCTACCTGTGAGCTTACTTACAAGAACGCGAAGGCAGAGTTGTGTGGCTCCACCCGTCTGGGACTCATCAAATATGTGATGTCTTTGATGAACGGTGCCCGTCTTGGTATCGCCGCACAGAGTGTGGGCGTGGAGCAGGAAGCATACAACGAAGGACTGGCATACGCCAAGGATCGTGCGCAGTTTGGTGAGAAGATCATCAACTTCCCCGCTGTCTATGACATGCTTTCCCGCATGAAGGCTAAGCTCGATGCCGGTCGCTCTCTGCTCTATGAGACAGCCTGCTATGTAGATGTATATAAGTGTCTGGAGGATATCGAGCGCGACCGTAAGCTTACCCCCGAGGAGAAACAGGAACTGAAGAAGTACCAGCGTCTTGCAGATGCCTTCACTCCACTTGCCAAGGGTATGAACTCCGAGTATGCCAACCAGAATGCCTATGATGCCATCAGCATCCACGGCGGTTCCGGTTTCATCATGGAGTATAAGAGTCAGCGCCTGTACCGTGATGCCCGTATTTTCTCTATCTACGAGGGAACCACACAGTTACAGGTTGTCGCAGCCATCCGCTATATCTCCAACGGCACTATGCTACAGAACATCAAGAACATGTTCGAGGCACTGCCCGAGAATGCCGATACTGCACTGAAAGCACGTGTAGAGAAGTTGATTCCTGTTTACGAAGAGGCTTTGAGCTATGCCAAGTCATTAGGTGATCAGGCTGCTTTCGACTTCCTTGCCCGCCGCTTGTACGACATGACTTGCGAACTGGTGATGTCATTGCTCATCATCCGTGATGCTGCCAAGGCTCCCGAGATGTTCGCCAAGAGTGCTCAGGTATATGTGCGCATGACCGAGGAAGATGTTTGCGGCAAGTCTGCTTACATCAAGAACTTCCGTGTAGAGGATCTCGACAACTTCAAAGCTGCAGAGTAAATTATCCTACTATATATAAAAAGAGGGGACGACAATCATCGTTTCCTCTTTTTTTGATTATTGACTCAAACCACGGATATTACCATGAAAACAGTGAAAGGTCACCATTGACAAAGCAAAACAAGTTGTTTTGGTTCGAATTTAGTGACTTTTCTCATGAGATTCTATCACCTTTTTCAAAGCAAAACAAGTTGTTTTGGTTTTGTAATAGTGTCTAAAAATATGAGTGCTGATTAACAACAAAGGATGAGATGATTACTACAGCAAGTGAATCCAATGCACTATGACTGTCGTGAACCTACATTATTCTCTATGCCTTAGCTTTCATATTCGCATACACCTGATTTGCGATCTCTGAGGCGAGTCCACCATCACCAGTAAGCTCACGAATCTTCACCTCATGACCATCGATCAGGGTAAAATCATCAATGACATCACAAAGATACGGATAAGTGAGAGAAAATCAAGTGAAAAACAAATGAAACCTACTTACCGTTAACGTCAACATAAACGATATTACACGTCTTAACAACAATTAACTAATGCCTATGAAATCAAGATTTTTACTTCTGTTCATTACACTGGCTATCTATAGCCTCGGCGTAAAGGCCGATGTTGTCATCGACGACAACAACTTCCCTGATGAGAACTTCCGCTCGTACATATCAAGCACGATAGACAAAGATAAAGACGGTAAGCTCAGCGATGAGGAGATTACAGCCGTAAAGGAGATAATGGTAGATCGCAGGGATATCACGACATTGAAAGGTATTGAGTTCCTCACGGCGTTAACGTATCTAGACTGCTCTTATAATCAGTTAACCGCACTCTATCTTTCAATGAATACAGCGTTAACGGAGTTATACTGCTATAAAAACAAGTTGGATGCAGCTGCCATAGAGACCATCATCAGCAATCTGTCAACAATAGAGGAAGGCTACTTCGCCCCCGTAATGCTACCTGCCGAGGAGACTAACACCCTGCCCACAAAAGAACAGGTAGCAGCTGCCAAGGCTAAGGGATGGACCACCTTGTATAATGATGGGAGCAGTTGGGAAGCATACGAAGGCGTATCGACAGGCATCGGCAAAGTAGTTGGTGATATCAAGTGGGACGAGAATGCCCCGATCTACAACACGAAGGGACATCGCGTTGGCAAGAACTACAAGGGTGTGATTATCTATAAGGGTAAGAAAATCCTGAAGAAGTAAAGAATTATTTCGGTAGAAGGAGATAGCGATTTGAACTTATTCGGCACCTAAACGGATCATTTCAGCTCCGTCCCGCTTTGATCCGCAAGAAGGAGCTCTATCAGACGGGGCTTGGCAAAGGTATCGAGAGTATCCTCAGGAATCCAACGGTAGTCGGACGGTAAGGGTGGACGTTCATCGGTCTTCAACAGATAGAAATCTGTAAGCAATACCCGATGGGTGAGCACATGCTTGAAATCCTTCTTCACAAGGATGCTCTGTTGCAAGAGGTGATTAGCGACAGTATTGTCGAGACAACATCGGTCGTCATCACACACAAGGACTGGCTCCCACAGTCCTTGCCAAATATCACCGGCACCACGGCGACGGATAGCAGTCTCCCCATTACATCTTAAATATAGATAGATTAGATGACGCTCGCGCACCTTAAGGGTTTTCTTTTTCACTGGTCGCTGCTCCACCGTACCATTACGCAACGCCATACAGGAGTCCATTAGCGGACAAGTGAGGCATTGGGGAGATGATGGGGTACACAGCACAGCACCGAAGTCCATGATAGCCTGGTTATAGGCTGCCGGTGCTCCCTCTGGTAACAGCGACTGTGCCAAGGCTTTGAACAACTTCACCCCTTCTGTGCTGTTGATAGGCACCTCGATATCGAAATAGCGCGACAATACACGATAGACATTACCATCTACCACTGCAGCCGGCATGTCATAAGCAAAGCTGGCAATGGCTGCTGCCGTATAATCCCCCACCCCTTTCAAGGACCTTATCTCTTGGAGTGTCTGTGGAAAGGTACCTTGAGCTACTATCTGTCGGGCAGCCTCATGCAGATGACGGGCACGACTATAATAACCCAGTCCCTGCCATTCCCGCAAAACCTCATCCTCTGTTGCTGCGGCTAAGTCCTTCACTGTCGGCCATCGTCTCATAAACCTTTCCCAGTATGGACCTCCTTGTTCGATACGCGTCTGTTGGAGAATAACCTCCGAGAGCCATATCGCATAAGGATCTTTTGTCTCTCGCCAAGGTAAAGCTCTGCCATTGACGGCATACCATTTCAAGAGGGTGATGGGAAAGATATCTGTTGCTGTCATCACTCAGAGGTTTCTACTCTTACGGCTGGCACATCACCTCACACACCTTATCCTGGAAAGCACGCCCTACAGCTGCCTTTCGGATACCCATATTGATAATAGAGAAGCATAAGAGATGACCATTTGCCGCTGTGCAATAGCCTGTCAACGCACTCACACCAGTCACCGTCCCTGTCTTTGCCCTTACATTGGCATGGGCGAAACCACTCTTCATCCTGTTGGATAACGTACCGTCAACACCGGCTATCGGCAATGATGTCAACAGATGATTGTAAATATTCAAATGATGATAGGCATATTTCAGGAAAGCTACCTCCAACTCAGGTGACACATAGTTGTATAATGAGAGTCCACTGCCATCGGCGACATAATAATCAGAGGGACGTAACCCAAGCTTGGTAATCAGTCGGTTAATCTCTCTCCTACCCGTCTTGGCGCTCACCTTCTTCTCTCCCGTCGCAGCCGCCAGCTGATAAAACATACACTCCGCATAGAGGTTGTCACTCTCTTTCATCATGCGCATAAGCACCTGATCCATCGAATGCGTACGGATACCTATCTCCTTCGTAACTGCGGGGCGACTGCCATAGAGCGTATCACCAATCCAGACGATATTACTTCGCTGCAGTTCCTGACAGAAACGGGATAGGAACTGGTTCTTTCCACTATAGAGCAAAGGGGTCAGACAGGGGTTCTTATCATCCCAGCACCATCCTTCACCAAGCAAATCATCATCTTTCATCGACACATCAGCAAAGATGTTTCCACGAATCGTGTCGATACCCATCTTCTTGATTATCTCTACAAAGGCGTGCATGTCGTCTTTTGCAAAACGCGGATCCATCCCGCCCACGCAATAGAGATTACCTCGAAGCACACAACTGTCTATCTCACCTGTGTAGTGCAACTGCGTCTTAAACTGATAAGAACCGCCCAAACGATCCAAAGATGCCACCGCATTGATCATCTTCATGGTGGAAGCCGGGCGCATACACTGTTTCTCATTATACTGATAAAGGACAGAGTCAGCAGTAAGATCATAGATCTGCAGTCCAGCGATGGAAGTCTCAAACATCTTATCCTCAAGCAGACTGTCTATCTTATAACAGAGATTCTGGGGCCACTCCAACAGGCTGTCAACAAGAATACTATCATCAACAAGGGTATCTGTCACCATGACATAACAGGCGGAATCCGCCAATGTCACTTTTGAACTATCTATCCTTATAGGTTTCTGTGCATTTACCGACAGCAAACGCATCAGGAAAAACACTGACAGAATCTTATATCTCATTATTTCTCCTCCTCTCTATCTCCTTTAAAAAACCATCCTCATTGACTGGCTGAACACCATACATCTTCCCATGGGAATCTTCGATGAGAATATATCTCACCGGCATAAAACGATGACGGACACTCTTGGCATCCACGATATCGTCTATCTCCATAACTTGTTGCTTTTGAAATCTCCCACGACGAATAATCAATGTATTGCCTTCAAAGACGTACACCGTATGCAACATTCTCTCAAGTATCATGACAATAACACATACCAAGAGCAAACCAACGATAAAATGGGAAAGTCGTGGCTCCCACAACACCCTTACTGTGGTAAGTATTAAGAGTATTGGCAAAAGGAGCGTTACTGCCGATATCCGTTGCTGGAAAGTCCTGTTCATAATCATCTTACTGTCTGTAAATGTCACCTATTCTTTTCGTTCAGCAAAAGTAAATAAAAAAAACGACATTATAACTCCTACAGAAGAAAATTCTCATGATACAGAGAAAAAGAAGCTTCTTTTTCTTTGTTCTACCCTGGTTTTTTACTACCTTTGCATAAGACAGTTCGTGTTGCTTATGAGAATAAGCATATACTGCCCTCACGAGTATTGACATTACATGATTATATAACGCTTTTAGAAAAATGAACAAACATCAATACAGTGGTCATGCGGCCATCCTCTTTGCTAATATCATCTTCGGACTCGGTGTCCCTGTAACGAAATTCCTTTTGGAGGATTGGGTGACACCTATGACATATATGGCATCACGATGCATCGGCGCCACACTGATCTTCTGGGTTATCAGTCTGTTTCTTCCCAAGGAAAGAGTGGAGAGACGTGACCTACTGGTCATCATGGCCGGTGGACTGATGGGATTTGTCATCTCGCAGACACTTACAGCATGGTCGCTGAAGTTTACGACACCCGTCTATTTCTCGCTCATCTCTACCCTTACCCCTATCGCCACCATGCTGATGGCAGCCCTTTTCCTTGGAGAGACAATTACGAAAGAGAAATCCCTTGGCGTTATCTTAGCTATAATCGGAGCGGCACTGATGGTTTTTTTCGGCTGGCAGGCAGGTACCGGAAGTAATGATTTGCTGGGTATCATCCTGGCTATCCTGAGTGTACTCACCTGGGTGGTCTATCTTTTGATAACACGTAAGGTGTCGCAAAAATATTCCTCCGTGACACAGATGAAATGGATATTCCTTGTCTCTACCATCGCGGTGTTACCCTTTTCCTGGAATGAGTTTCCACAGACGGCGCTCTATGGAGGACAGTTCGGTTGGGACGGTGCAGCTGCCATGCTCTTTATTGTGGTCTTTGCCACTGTGCTGGGGTATTTCCTGATTCCTTACGCCATGCAGTATCTGAAGGCAACGACAGTGAGTATCTACACGAACATCCAACCTGTTGTAGCCTCACTGGTAGCTATTGCCATTGGGCAGGATCTCTTTACCTGGGACAAACCGGTTGCCGCTGTTCTCGTACTGCTCGGAGCATGGCTGGTTACGAGGAAAGAAGGATGAGGGGAATTAAAGTTACTACGCAACAAATGGATAATGGATAATGGATAATTATCTTGCAAACTCACAAACTTATAAATTTATATGGTATACAAATACGATTTTCTCATTATCGGCTCAGGTGTGGCCGGTATGAGTTATGCACTAAAAGTAGCAAAAGCAAAAAAAGGTAAGATTTGCATGATTTGTAAGACAAGCCTTGACGAGGCAAACACTTCATTTGCCCAAGGTGGTGTCGCATCTGTCACCAATACCCTTGTGGACAACTTCGACAAACATATAGAAGACACCATGATAGCCGGTGACTATATCAGTGACCGAGCCGCTGTAGAACAAGTGGTGAGGATGGCTCCAGAGCAGATAAAAGAGTTGGTGCGATGGGGTGTCAACTTCGATAAAAAAGAAGATGGCTCCTTCGATCTTCACCGTGAGGGCGGGCATAGTGAGTTCCGCATTCTCCATCATGCTGATGATACAGGAGCTGAGATTCAGCGAGGGTTGATGGAAGCCGTACGTAACAATCCTGATATTACCATCAAAGAGAACCACTTTGCTGTGGAGATTATCACTCAGCATCATCTGGGTGCCCGTGTAACACGCCGCACACCATATATCAACTGTTATGGAGCCTACGTACTCAATCCCGACACGCAAAAGGTTGACACTTACCTTAGCAAGATTACAGTGATGTGTACTGGTGGTTGCGGCGCTGTATATCAGACAACGACCAATCCGATTATTGCCACGGGTGACGGTGAGGCTATGGTGTATCGCGCTAAAGGCACGGTGCAAGATATGGAGTTCGTACAGTTCCACCCCACCGCACTCTACTCACCGGGAGAGACGCATCCTGCCTTCCTTATCACCGAGGCGATGCGCGGGTATGGTGGTATCTTGCGTCTGCCTAATGGAGAGAGCTTTATGGAAAAATATGACGAGCGGTTGTCATTAGCGCCTCGTGATATCGTAGCGCGTGCCATCGACAAGGAGATGAAAGTGCATGGTTTGAATCACGTCTGTCTGGATGTTACTCATAAAGATCCTGCTGAGACAAAGCATCATTTCCCCAATATCTATCTGAAATGCAAAACGCTGGGAATAGATATCACTAAAGACTACATACCTGTACTTCCGGCTGCCCATTATATGTGTGGTGGTATTAAGGTGGATCTTAACGGATGTACCTCCATCGACCGTCTTTATGCGCTTGGAGAATGCTCCTGTACCGGACTGCATGGAGGTAACCGTCTGGCAAGCAACTCACTGATAGAGGCTGTTGTCTATGCAGAGACAGCAGCACGCCACTCACTGGAGCATTTTGAGTTATACGACTTTAACGATCAGATTCCGGAGTGGAATGATGAGGGAACGATGACCAATGAGGAGCAGGTGCTTATCACGCAGAGTATTAAAGAGGTGGGTGAGATCATGTCCAACTATGTTGGTATCGTACGTAGTGACCTTCGTCTGCAACGTGCCTGGGATCGTCTGGACATGCTTTATGAGGAGACAGAACGTCTTTTCAAACGTGTAAAAGCCAGCAAGGATATCTGCGAGCTTCGTAATATGATCAACGTCGGTTATCTGATTACCCGTCAGGCTTTGGAACGTAAGGAATGTCGTGGATTGCATTTCACCATCGACTATCCCACGCACGGATATGACAAGAAATAGTTTGGGGGTAAAAAGCATACTAAATAGAGACGTCACGCTGTGACGTCTCTATTTAGTAAATGTTAAGGTAAGTCTATTGGATTACCGATACAGCCGTTAGGCATCTGGATATGGATGAGCGCACAGACGGTAGGTGCGATATCTGTGATATGACAGGCACGTTGGGAGGTTCCGTGCTTGACACCCCATCCCATCAGCAGGAATGGCAGATGACAGTCGTAAGGATTCCATAAACCATGAGTGGTGCCATAGCCGATACCTTTGTAGGCTCCCAAATGGCCAGGTTTCAGAATCAGCTGTATATCTCCTGAGCGTTCACGGTTATAGCCATTGATGATCTTCTCCTTGATAACAGAAGGAATAGAGGCAGAAGATACCTCCTCCAAATCGACAGCATACATCACCTGTGGATTCCTCTTGAAATAACTGATAATCTCCTTACGAACCTTACATTCTTCCAGGCCGGCATCACGGATAGCCTCACGGTTGAGTACCACTTTATAATCCATGATTCTGATACCGTATTGTATGTCTTTTCCAAAGACAGTAGTGAGATGTTTGTTCATTTCCTTCAGTTCCTCACCGCCATAGAACTCTCCTGCCGGAATCTTGTGATCCAGATTCTGCTGGACACTGTTGGCGGCGCCATGGTCAGCGGAAAGGAATACAAGATACTGTCCTTTTCCTACCTGTTGATCTAAGTACCCGAAGAGGTCGGCCAACTGCTTATCCAACTCAACGTACTGCTCATGCGTCTTTGCGTCGTGAGTGCCATATTTATGACCGACGATATCCGTACACGAGAAACTCACCGTCAGCATATCTGTGGTATTGTTTCTTCCCAGTTTCTCATTCAGCACGACAGCCTTTGCCAGTTCGGCAACAATCTCATTACCGTAAGGAGAATACTGTATCTCGTCTTTTGTCAATTTCTTAATACCCTTATTATATTTTTTCACCCACTCAGGTAATTCGTTCATATAATAAGTACTGGTGATAAAACAGCCTTTTTCCCCATCAAACCAATAAGCAGCGTCAGCAGTATGTCCGGATGGAAAGATAGCTGCCCTGTCTTTAAATGAGACACCTATCACCTTTGATTTCCAACTGGTGGCTGTCTTCAGTTCATCACCGATCGTCGTGGTGAGGAGATTTCTCGGTGATCGCATGCCGGCCTTAGTGTCGCTGCCCACAGTCGTCACGTCAGGATCCTCGCAGCAATAGGTATATTTACCATTGAGCATATAGTTGTTTCCCGCTATGCCATGGATAGAAGGAACACTACCCGTAAACAATGAGGTATGACCGATGGCAGTCACTGAAGGAATATAGTTGATCATACAATTCTCAAAGTTGAATCCTTCATTCATCAACCGTTTGAAACCGCCCTCAGTGTACTCATCATAATAACGATAGAGATAGTCCCACCGCATCTGGTCGACGGCAATACCTACGACCAGTTTTGGCCTTTCTTGAGCCATACTTGTCAGTGTTGCAAGCAAAAGTGCTGTAATAATAAAAAACTTTTTCATCATAGTGTAAAATAATTATTGATTAGTTATCTTGTCAGTGAGAATTTCATACTTAGGCCGAAGTCACGTATGGTCGTGGGATACGAGCTACTGCTTAGCAAAGGAGTGTTTGTCTGGCGGTCGTAATAGAAACTCATCGTCAGCAACCGAGATAAGGTATAGTCTGCCATAAACGAGAGTTTGAAGGCATTATTACCACTGCTGGCACTGCTGGTAACAGAAGCAATATCACGAACGATGGCCGCCTGTCTTCTCAGACTCAGATCCAGTCGGAGGTTCAAGTCATGATTGAAATTGCTCTTGCCTCTGTTGCTCGTCTGTGTCGTCTGTCGCTGCTGGGTGTTATTCTGCCGGTTTCCACTATTCCCCCCGGATGTCTTGGTCTTCTTTTTCCCTCCTCCGAAGAATTTAAAATCATTAATCTTATAGGCAAAACCCATCACCCAGTCATGACTGCTCGACTCATTGATCTGCACACTCGTCATCGAAAGATTCAGCACTCTTGTTGTGCGGTATTCCAGTTTACAGGTAAGGTTATTCTGTAGGGTAACATCCAAACCGAGTAAGGGAGAGAAGGCCTCATTAATGCTTACTGTGGAGATATTAAACATAGAAGATGGTGTAGGATTGCCTGTCGTAGCATCCGTAACAAATCCCAAACCGTCCATATACTCCATGAAAGTGCTATAGCTGGCGTAGGAGCCCACGGCGAAGATACTCTTGTAAGAATGGTTGATATTCACGCTCTTGAAGAGATCGCGAAACCATGGCAGTTGCCCTAATCCACTATAGCGGAAAGACCAGTTAGGCAGCATCTTCGCCAGGGAAGGAAAGATATCCAGTTTTCCGCCAGAGCTGGTATAGTTAGCCAGGAAGGCCGGCACCATCACGTCGGCACTGTATTTATTCACTTCTCCATTCTCCGCATTGTAGATTTGCCCAGCCATACTTGTACCCACGGGATAGACAGAACCCTCATATTGTGCCTGCACCATCGACTGATAACGGTCGAGCGACCGGCAGAACTTCTCAAAGGATGTCGAGTGGTAACCGTTATTGGCATTCCCCATTCCCTCCAGCGCACTCTTTAGTGAGAGTGTTGTCATGGTGAACGTACCACTCTGTGTCGTAGGCATTCCCTCAAACATATAATGTACACTCTTGGCACGTGTCTCCGTACGGTTGGCATTTAGGTCGATCCTGAGGTTCTTCACCGGTTCAAGAGACATACGTAACTGCAGGTCTTCTGTCTTGTTCGATGTAGCCGGCGTTGAGACATTGTCAGCCATCAACAGCCAGTTGTGCTCCACAGCCTTATCGATAAAGCTATCACCTGTGAGGCCGAAGGCAAAGTCGAGTCCCGGTGCCATCACTCCGTCGCGTTTCTGTCCGAACATATCTCCCGCCATTGGCATAAACCCTGGTATTGACATCGCATTCTGTTGACGATAAGACAGATTGACATTTCTAACGAGCATCACTCCACGTGCTATCACTTGTGCTGTCTTATACCATGACAGTTCTTCGTTTGGTTTCTTGGGGGTAACAGTAAGTTTCAGTCTTGTCGCGGAGTCCACCTTAGAGGTAATCATTATCTTGTTATTGTCGAGAACCTTATATTTAATCTTAAATACCTTTCCCTCGTTAGTCTTCGCTACGATATCCAGACGGTTACTGTTCTTTCCGTGCGCCACCGTCAGCGTGGTATCAGGCATCAGCGTAATCTCTTTCTCAAAGCTACGTTGGTTACGTGGCAGGGAGCGTTGGTCACGTGTGTTCTGGTTACGAGCATTATTCTGGTTGCTACGCCCATTATTCTGATTGGCATTCGCATTGCGGTTTTGCTGGTTACGGGCTGCCGGGCGTGCCGCTGATCTATTAAACCGGTCGTTCGTTTTCTTTAGGAACGGTATGTGGTTATACAACTTCTCCAGATTGAAGGAACCGTTCATGTTGATTGAGCGGTTATTGGATATCACATTACCCAACGAGGTACCATCCTCCAGGTCTGTCCCTCTCACCCATCTATATGTCGCAGTATAATTAGCATCAGCGTTTACCCAGTCGAAGACAGGTATCAGATTCAGAGGCAGTTGGTAGGAGGCATTGAAATTCTGCTGATAGTCTAACGGGGTTCCCATTGATTTGATACTCGTCCATACAGAGTCTTTCCATGCCTCATACTGTGTAGGATAAAGCTCTTTATTGACAGGAGTATAAGGCTCTTCTATCTGCGCATGGGTGGCACTGTTGAAATTCATGTGTAAGTTTCGTGTCAGATCCCAGCGGATGGAGAACTCCCTATTCCACAGGAACTGCTCACTGAAGGTAAGGGGTAACTCGGGGTTCTCCATATTCTCCATATCTCTCTCCTGCAACTCATAGTAATTACGGACGATGTCCGTATTGAAAGAAAGGTTCTGCGGCAGCCAGTTCAACCCGAATCGTTTCAGGATATCCACCCACTTACTCTTATTCTTCTCAAAGAGTTTTTTAAATGGCTCGAAGGTCTTATACACCGGAGTATAGCTGTAGTTAAGGGATCCGTGCCAGTTATCCTCATTCTCGAATACTGTTGTCTCCCCTTGCTGATGGGTATGAGAATGACTGTATGAGACTGAGAAGTTGCCGGGGTCGTAAGGCATGGGATGGCGCTTGGTGGTGATACCCACCCTGACATTTGACAAAGAGAAGTTTGTCGTATTCGTCTCTTTTACCGCTATCGACCTGATAGAGTCACGCTCATGTTTGTCTGCCGCTGCCTCCAGGGCATCATCCAGCAACATATCCGTATCCAGTGGGTTATATTTCGGACTTGATGACTCTTTGGTCACGGAATAATAAAGTGGTGCTGACACCTTTGCCTTGGCGGGGAAGAACTTACCCAGTTCCACATTGGTGGTAACACTGTAGGTACCGTAGTTATCCGTGCTTCGCTGACTCACACCATCCTCCAGGCCGCCGAAGCCTTCGGACGTATATCTTCCACTCATATTGACGCTACCCACATCACTCAACTGTACATTAAGCGCACCCTGGGCAGCCCATCCTCCCTCATTGTTGTATTCTTTCAGACGAAGCTCATTCACCCATACCTCACCCGACTTCACCCCACTCGACAGGTTTCTCACACCGATAATCATCGTCTTCACCTCTCCCAGTGAAGGATTACCCATCACGCTCACCCTATTCTGAGGTTTGTCTTCCGTATAATAAGAGTATTCCCTGTTATAAGAAGCGGCACCTGCACCCTTAGCGATATTACGCTGTTTCTTCAGTTCTGTAAACACGCTGAGAGGGATGTCCAGCATATTCTCCTCCGGCCACACCTTCCGCTGATCGGCAGCAGAATAGCGGTTATAGTTACTGCCAGGCTCTGTCAGTTTCAAAGGAATCTCGTATTCATAGTAGTTGTTCTTATAGTCTGATCCCAGGCGCACGAACACTGCCAACTGATTGTCGGTGAGGTTCGTAACATTCTGTTGCATGGCGTTGGCATGAACGAACATCTGAATGCGACGATACTGCCGAAGGTCTAAGTTCGTATTCTTATAGACCGCCTTGGACTCACCGGAGGAAAGATCACTGACCACGATGTCAAGCGCCTGCTCATTACTCTCCACCAGTTGCGGTTGTGTAGGATCCAAGTCCCGGCGAATGCCCGGTGGCAACACATAGTTGACCGGTTCTTTGTCGTTGTTCTCCTCGATATTCACGGCACTCACCGCCATCCTTCCGGTCTCGCTGTTTCCTGTGAGATTCTGCTCATACTGTCGCCACTCCCCCCTCACCAGGTCCAGACTGCCGAAGCGCATGATGATAGGTTGCTCGAATCCTGTGAGGAACATTCGCATGAAACGGATAGAGGTGAAGTCGCTGATAGACCCCATCCTTCGTTCATATTCCTTCAAGGGGATTCGGAACTGATACCATGTCACGGAATCCCTTGCCTCATTGCGAAGAGATACCGCACTCACCCGTTTATCTACAATATAGTTGTTTCCCACCACCAAGTCTTCCGGACGGATACTCACATGATACTGGTAGTATTTCTCGTATTCGTTCAGGGTGTAGTCTTGGTTGATATCCTCCACGTCGGGGGTTGACTTATAAGCCGTGCTGTACGACTCGCTGCTGTTCTCATTATCGGGTGAGTTGCCCTGTGGCATGTTGATACGTTTGTAACGCTGAAGGATTGGTGCTTCGATACGATCAAAGTCGGATCCCCTGAAATAATGATAATCATCGTTGGCAGGGTCATTCTGAATACTGTCATACACAGCCTGTGACACCTTCCCTTGGATAGCCGTAAGATACTGTTGATAGGCACCGAAGCCCCGCTCTTCCTCATCGGTGAGTCCGTTGAATCCTACATCCTGCAGGGCTCGTGAACCACTGGTGGTGGCAAAGGCATAAGTAACGGTCGACTGTGTTGGAATCTTTCCCCACTGAGTGGTGGTGAAACTGTTGCTGCCATCTACCGGCATACCACTCTCATAGAACTTCTTTCCGTCACGGAGAATATCCTCACTGATATCTCCGAGGTTGATATACAAGTCGCCGCCAAGGTTCCCTCCTTGTGCGGAGTTCCTGGAATAGATAAACGGATCGAGCATCCAGAACTCTATATACTCGATATTTGCCGCCTCAAAGTCGTTGGTATCCAATTTCCTCATCATACCGCCCCAGCGCAGTTGTGGATTAGGCAACGTGCCGTCGTTGTTCAGATTCACATCGAGGTTATAAGGTCCTCGCTCACTCGGATAGTAAGCAAGGTTCAGGATCGGAAGTGTTGCCGTAGCACCGTTATAACTGCTCTGGTCACGGTTAGGGAAGAGTTCTTTGACATATACCTCACGCACATAATGGTTAGACAGCTGTACCAGGTCACTTTTGATATGACTGGGGGTAAGGGAGGAGGAGCGTCGGGTGAACAGAGGATCGATGGTATACCATGAGAGGAGGGCACGGTTATAGCCACTCGTCACTTCACTTTTGTCTTGTGACTCATTGAATACCGAAGGTACGCTGGAGATAATCCACGAGGTGGGGGTGCTCACGTCAATGGCATTCTTGGTATTCTCAAAATCATCAAGATACGAGGCATTATCCTGTGTGCCGTGCGACTCTCCCGCAATGAGGTGGGCGAACTCACCGGTAAACGATATCTGTGAAGGCATCGTACAGTGGAGCCCCGGCAGTTTAGCGAGCATATTCGTAAGCCACTGACTTTCTTTTCTCCAGTTGATATTCATTCCCCATATTGTGTTGTTCAGAGGTTCACTACCCATGGATACCTTTGTGGTGAGTGCCTGCTCAGAGAGATGCTGCAGAGTACCACTGAGTTGGAAATCCTTTGTAAAATCGTATTCCCAGTTTACACCCACCATCGTCTTCCGTTGTTGGGCATAGTCGGTATTACTCTCAAGACTGACACTCACTGGTGTACCGGCATCAATGATACTCTGATTGAGGATGGTGACCTCACCGGCGGAATAGTCCACGCTATAGTCAGAACCTTCTGAGAGGGTGACGCCACCTGCCGTCACCACCACACTACCCTGCGGCACATTATATGTCCCCAGGGAGATCACATTGGCAGAGGTGCCACGATACTGACCCACCATAATAAACTTATCCTTCTCTGCGATTTGCTTGGCAACGGTCTTGGTGGAGTCATACAACTCATGGAAACAGTATTTCTCCGCTACAGCGGCCGTGATGCCCTTACCGGTAAGATATCTGTAAAGGTCATCACCGAAAGGCTCTGCTTTGGGAAGGAACACACGACCGTTGCTGATCGTATAACCCTCCACATAGTCGAAATAGCCATTGGGATGAGCGTTGTTATTATTATCCAGACGGTCGGCACCCACCACCTTGATCAGCGTCTGGTCCTTCACCTGTGTCTCAGGGATATAAGACAGATAGACACCTGTTGTATCACTCTGATATTTGATATCCAGACGGAATTTCTCTCTTTCCACGGAAGAAGCGAGATAATACACGTTCTTCATCATCAAGTCCCAGTTGGGCTGAGACGGGTTGTTGCTGGTGTTCTTCAAAGACTTCACAAAGAGAGCCTGGTTCACATCGGTGATATCGCCAGCAAACTCTCCCACCTGGAAGACCTGCCCGCCATACGTATATTCGTAAGCCACTGCTACCACCTGATCCGTCTGCACATTCGTTTTCAGCGACACATAACCTAATGCGTTGTTCAACGTATATTCCGAACCGGAAAGCAAACGGGCGCTCTCCAGTTTCTCATAGTCCACACCACCCACAAATCCCGGTATGCCATCAAGCACTGTTGAGGAGGCATCGATATTTCTCGCCTCCGCATAGTTACTGACCATCTGACTATATTCTGTATTGGCTTGGTTGGAAGGGACGGAGAACCCCGTCACTGACCAGTTGGCGTTGCTCACCTTCGCGTTCTCACCCAGATCCGACAAGGCGATGATATTACGGGTGTTCGTGGTAGTTCCTGTCTTATTCGTTATCCATATCTCCACACGGTTGATGGTGACACCAGTGGTGATATTCGGCAAGGTGGACATCGCATTAGCATAACAGTCACGGAAATACTGTGAGAGGAAGAAGTGACGATTCTCCTCATAGTCGGCGGCATCAATCTCGAAGGGTGTGGTCTGCACACCGCCTTTGGATGAGACACTCTTCGAGGATGATTTCTTCTGTGACACCACCGTCTGCAATTTCAGTTTTCCGAACTGCAGATCAGTACGAATGCCGAAGAGCGAGGAGGCACCTCTCACCAGAGAGGAATTACTGGGGAATGACACATTACCACCCTCCACCAGTTTGATGATCTCATCTTCCTTACCATCGTATTTCAGTTTCAGACTCTGTGCGTCGAAATCGAAGGTAGCGTCGGTGTTGTAGTTCAGGTTCATGTTCACCTTGTCACCCACCTTTCCGTTCACACTGAGGTTAATCTTCTCATCGAAATCCATCGTGGTGGTCTTCCTGTTACGGATAGGAAGCGAGGGATTGTCAATGTTCTTCATCGTGGCACCGAACTTCAGTTCTGCCGTTCCCTGTGTCTTGATACGCACACCGCCGGGTCCGAAGATCTTCTCCGCCGGCCCTAAGTCGAAATGCATATCATTAAACGTGAACTTCTCTTTTTCCTGTTCCTGGTTGGTCTGCTCATTCTTCGAACGGTAGAATTTCCTGCGTAGTTCTTGTTCGCTCCAACGGTCAAACTCCTCCGGTGTCATCCATATCGGTGTGCCAATATAGGACGAGCCGAGTTTAGAACCGATGAAATAACCACCTAAGGTATCGTTATAGACAAACTCCTGTTTGATATTCTCAGGCAGATGGAGGTCGGTGGCATTTCTACGCAAGTCATCGAGGGTGACGGGCTGCGTGCGTTGTATCTTCCACCGAGGGTTCAACAGGGAGTCGGGTATCGAGTCATCGTCCTCGAAGATCGGCTGGGCGGTTATCTGATGTCGTGTCTTCTTACGATCCTCATCATCAGCCGGTTGCCGGTTGTCACGCTGCGTCCTTGTCGTCCGGTTATCTTGCGGTGGAGTCTGCTGGCGGGTACGGTTGTCTTGTTGAGTGTTTTGCGGCCTTCTGGTTCTATTGTCTTGTCGCAGGGGCGCAGTGCTCCATGCCAACATCTGAATGCTGACAAGGATAATGACCAATATCATCCACTGCTTACGAACGCGCATCCCCAACTAAGAACTGTGAACTATTTAATCTGTTTCAACGCTGCTTTGATTATTTGCTCCACCGGCATGTCAGGATGCTCTTTCAAGATCGCCATGACAACCTTTGCGGAGGGAGCCGGCGAGAAGCCAAGCATCGACAGTGCACCCACTGCCTCATCTCTCACGCTGAAGTCTACCGTATTCTGACTACCGCCAGCCATGGAGATCTCCTGCGTCACACCACTGCTGAGGATCTTGTCTTTCAGATCCACAATGATACGTTGTGCGGTCTTCAGACCGATGCCCTTCACGCCTTTCAGTATACGCTCATTACCGGAGGATATCACATTACACAACTCGTTAACAGTCATTTCCGAGAGGATGACACGAGCGGTGTTGGCCCCCACTCCCGATACCGTTATCAACAGCAGGAACATCTCACGCTCCTGCTTCGTGGCAAATCCGAAGAGCACATAGGCATCCTCACGTATGGCTTCATACGCCCATAGCTTTACGTCTTTCTTTCCCTGAATGGCACTATAGGTGTTTAAGGAAATGTTCATGCCGAAGCCCACTCCGTTAGCTTCAACCACAGCATAAGCGGGAGTAATGTCTGCCAGACTACCCTTTACATATTCTACCATAAAATTTTAATTTGTATATATACAATAACAAAAACGCACTTTTTACTTATTTATTGTGTAAGCAGAAGACATGAAAGAGGCTGATAACTTTAAAAATGATACTTTGATAAAAACTTTTGTATTTTTACCATGAATCCTTTTTACAATTGTAACTATTTTAGTAATTTTGCGGCCAGATTGTAATTTAAAACAGGAAAAGAAGAATGAAAAAGATCAGAGCAGCCGTTGTAGGCTATGGAAACATCGGAAAATTTACCGTTGAGGCACTGGAAGCAGCAGAGGATTTTGAGATAGCAGGTATCGTAAGAAGAAACGGTGCCGAGAACAAACCGGCGGAGTTGGCACCCTACGCTGTAGTGAAGGATATCACTGAGCTGAAGGATGTCGATGTAGCCATCCTCGCCACTCCTACCCGCAGTTGTGAGGAGTATGCCAAGAAGATTCTCCCATTAGGCATCAACACCGTTGACAGCTTCGATATCCATACAAATATCCGCGGATACCGTGAGCGACTGATGGCTATCAACAGATCCACCAATACCGTGAGTGTCATTGCAGCCGGATGGGATCCGGGATCTGACTCCGTGGTGCGCACACTCATGCAGAGCCTGGCTCCTAAGGGACTGAGTTACACCAACTTCGGTCCGGGTATGTCGATGGGACACAGCGTATGTGTACGCAGTAAGGCCGGTGTCAAGGATGCTTTGTCAATGACGATTCCGTTGGGTGAGGGCATCCACCGCCGTATGGTTTATGTAGAGTTAGAGGAAGGTGCTAAGTTAGAGGAGGTGACAGCTTCCATTAAGGCTGATCCATACTTCGCTAATGATGAGACACACGTCTTTGCCGTCAACTCTGTTGATGACGTAAAAGACATGGGACATGGTGTCAACCTCGTTCGCAAGGGTGTCAGCGGCAAGACACAGAACCAGCGACTGGAGTTTAACATGAGCATCAACAACCCCGCCCTGACCGGACAGGTATTGGTGAATGTGGCACGTGCCAGCATGCGTCAACAGCCCGGCTGTTATACGATGATTGAGATCCCTGTCATCGACCTGCTCCCCGGTGAGCGTGCCGATTTGGTTGAGCACTTAGTGTAAAGGAGTTGACCATTTTACGAATAGGCAAAGTAGCCGATGTGTATGAGTAGCCCTGACTCAGCGGTCGGAGATGATATGGCAGTTTCAGTAATCGCTTTTGTCTTTGTAGTGGTTGCGTCCGCTGCATACGCTTTCTTTGCAGGAACGGCTGGTGAAATATCCACTGACTCATCGTATATTTTTCTTTTAGAAAGTGGTTACATCATCTGACAAGCGGTCAGAGAATGACACTTCACCCTCTGACCGCATCTACTAAATACTAACTAAATAACTATTAACCTAATGAATATTGGAATGGAATTACTTGCATAGGCTGTCAATCCAGTCGAACTGCTCTTTTGTGTCATAGTCTCCACCATGAGGACGATCCCAAGTGAGGTATATCTGCACGTCGTAGCCATTGTTCATCAGGTATGTACCAAGGATGACAGGGATGGCCATAGATGTGTCGCTGTCTTTCGTGCCATGACAGATGCGCCAGTGGGGCGATGTCTTGGCCAGCGGATTCACGATATAATTCATCGGGTTCATCATACGGATGATATTCTCGGCAGCCATCGTGCTACCAGTCTGCTTGGAGTTCTTCCAGCCCCAGGCCGTGAAGTGCTGGTTGTCGATTTCGGGCGTGCCGAACTCATTGTTCTCGGCTGCGGAAAGATCGAGGGCATCGAAGGCCACAGGTGCCTTCTTTCTGCCCAGGTACTGCACATACTTTGCGAAATTGATCTCACCCACGACACCGTCCTTGATTTCCAGCCAATCGTACTTAGAGAGATCCTTGCCCTGCTTGATCTGATCCTGAGCCGATTCCCGCAGGAAGTGGCAGAGCCAACCGACAAACGTACCTTCGCCTTTTTCGTCGAGCACCAGTTCGTCACCGCGGATATTTGTCAGATGGAGCGTGTTCACGTATGCTGGGAACATGGCCTTCAATTCGTTGGACTGTTTGATCTGTTCGTCTGTCAACGGCACGTTGGGGGCATCCTCGCCGGGCTTGCCATGTCCAAGAGACTCGTGGACGGTATTGAACTGCCATTCGTAGGCCATGTCAGCATGCTCCAGGTTGGTGATGGGACAATAGGCCTGAGTGGCAAAGATGTCATCCGTACCAGGTGCTGCACCGATTTCTTTCAGATATGGCTCGTAATCGGGATGGTTACCCGTAGCACCGAGCAGCGAAGACATCGCACCGCCTGCACTCGTACCATCAGTGATGATCTTGTTGGCATCGCCAGGCATCTGTTTGTCATTGAACTTCAGATAGCGGACGGAAGCCTTCAGGTCGACCAGGGCTGCGGGAGCCTTGCCGCGTGAGTCTGTACGTCCACGGGCAGCAGGGCAAGCTACCACATAGCCACGGGTCAAGGCTGCCAGTGGCATATTAGGATGGCTATACTCATCGTTCAGTTCCAGGGGGAAGCCCAGTTCGGCATTCTGGAGCTTAACTGGTTCCTTCTTCTGGCCACCCATCGGTCCCATAGGTCCTTGAGGACCACCAGGACCACCGCCAGGGGCAGCGCCCGGACGACCTGCCGGACGAGGGCCGCCATCCAACTGACTGGCCACGCCGGGGGTGTAGCCCGCTATCTTATGGTAGAGGAAGATGGGAGCCGTCTCGGCCGTATAGCCATTCTTTTTCTGATTGTTATAGTACTCCTCGGGGATATAGATGTGCATGGTCTGCTGCTTGGCATCCGATGGATTCTGCACATAGACGATATTCATAAAGGCTCTGACGCGCATTTCGACTCCATTATACTTGAGTGTCACCTTGTGACCCTCCACCTTGCTGAAGTCGAGGCTTGCGGTCTGGGCAGTAGCCAACATCGTGACGGATGCGGCCATCAGGGCTGTGATGAAATGTTTTCTCATTGTCTGACTTGTTTTTATTTGAATAACTGTTGGGCAAACTTGGTGAGGTAGATGCGCCAATTATTATAGGTGTGGGCACCGTCGCTGGGATTGAAGGAATACTTCATGCCCACCTCGTCGAGAATCTTGCGGAACGGCACGTTGGTCTTCCACTGCAAGTCATGCTGGCCGACACCAATCCAGTAGAGTTTTACCCCGTCCTGAGCCTGCTGTCGGAGACTCTCGATGATTTCCTGGTCATATCCCTTGTTGGGGAAATGGATCTCAGGCTCCAGGGCGGGCGAGAAGAGGCCTACGTAGTCGAACGTGTTACGCTGTATGCGCGAAACGTTCATGGCGTTGCGACCGCCCATCGACACGCCACAAACGGCACGTCCCTGCTTGGATGGAATAGTGCGGTAGTTGCCATCGACGAAGTTGATGATATCCTTGAAGGAGTGCTCATATTCATAGTAATCGAAGTTCTCCTTGCCGCGCGAACGGTTCTGTACGTCGCACATATGAGGCTGGTTGCTACTGTCAAAATTCATCGTGTAGTAAGAGGCCTGCGAATCCAAGTCGCCGTTAGGTGCCACGACAATCATCGGTTGGCAGAGACCTTGGGCAATCAGGTTGTCCATAATCTCCACCATGCGGCCCTGTGTCAGCCATGAACTCTCCTCCTCCGATGAGCCGTGGAAGATGTAGAGCACGGGATAGCGCTGGGTGGGCTGCTGTTCGTAGCCTGCTGGCGTATAGACGAACATACGACGGTTCTTCTTGAAGTACGGACTGTAGTACCAGCGGGCACTCACCGTGCCGTGAGGCACCTGCTGGGTAATGTAGTTGGCACTCACCCCGCTGTTGATGATGAAGAAGTTGGCGTTGTCGGAACGTCCGCCGCGCATCACGTACAGGTTGTTGATGTCGATGGTCTTCACGCCATCCACCTCGAACCAATATTTGTAAAGGTCGGGCTTGAGGGCAGCCGACGTGTATTCCCACACGCCGTCGGCATTCTTTTTCATCACGATGGGCGCAAACTCCTCTCTGTCGCCCCACTTCTCGGTTGATACCACCTTAAAGGGCAGGAAGTCGCCACAGATTTTCACCTCCTTGACAGAGGCCGGAGCCTGATAGCGCACGGTCACCGACTGGTCGCCGTTGATGGTCAGCGGCTGGACGGGTTTACCACTGCGAGGCTGTGCCTGGAGCGCAACAGAACAAGCCATCAGAGACAGGAATATTAACTTTCTCATTAGAAATTGATTCGGGTTGTAAAGTTGAATGTACGTGGAATACGGAAGGCACCAGCCATGAACTGACCGTCGAACTGCTTGGCCTGCTCCTCGTCGGCAGTATCGGCACCATTGATACGTCCTGCAATACCGGCTGTGTTGAGCAGGTTGATGATGTTCAGGTTAAACGACACATACTTGTTCATGCGATAGTCGATGTTGGCGAATGTGTCCCAGATGGGCTTCATCGTCAGCGTATTGGTCAGGTTGATGTATGACTTACCCGTGTAGCGGACAGTGGCTGACACGCGGAATTTGCCAAATGAGTAACTGGGGTCGAACTCCATCAGCACCTGGTTCAGGTTCTTGATGTTTTTGCCAGTGAAACTATACTGCTCGGTAACACCATTATCATAGGTCACCTCGCAGTCATAACTCTTGTACTCAGGCTTCTGAAGCATCAGGCGGAAGTGCATATTGAAGCCCTTGAAGGGATAGAGGTTGATGTCGTTGACCCAAGCCGTTGACTGAAGGTCGTAGTTTACCTGTGCGGCAGCCTGTGCGGCCACGCCATTGAAGTTCTTAGCAAACATCGTATTGGCCAGTTCGTTGTTCTTACGCATGACTGACACCTTCGAAGCCCAGTCCATCCAATGGTTCTTGTAAGAGATACCAGCCGAAGCGATAATGATCTCGGCAGGGTCGAGTCGCGGCTCGTTACCGTTACCCCACTGGTGGAGCGATGCACGGCCACGGATCATGGCAGCATCTACGGCAGCCAAGAGGTGATTGTTGATGCGATAACCTGTGTAAAAGATGGCTGAAGGCACGAAGAAGTTGTAAGTCTTCGACACGATGTGTGCACCTTCGCTCTTGAGCGTGAAGCCTGGCTTACGGGTGTTCGACCGGTCGTCGCCGATATTAAACGGTGCGTTGACATCAATAAGTTTGTCTTCCAGACGCACACCGTAGTTCAGGTCCCAGCGGTCCGTCAGGTGCATGTTGTGAATCCAGTAGAGGGCAGCGCGGTTCTCGTTACCCTTGGTGTACTCACCCATCAGGTTGTAACTCCAACTGTCTTCACCTTTCATGTAGAGACGACGGGGATTCACAGCCAGTTCGTGGGCTATAATAGAACTGGAACCGATGAAGTTCAGGTGGTTGTGCCACTCGTTCAGGCCAATGATCCATTCCGACCAGTCGGTCTTCTTGCGCAGTTCGAAGGTTGAGGTGATATCATTGATAAAACCACTCTCGTACTTGATGTTACGTGTCTGATAGCGTCCTGTGAACAATGTACCGTCGGTATAGGTGAAGCCCGAGTTCTCGTTGGCATCGCCCTGCACAGCCAGGTTGTTCATCGTCTTATTAGTCGAACCGTGCAGATATTTCACTACGGCGGAGAAAGTCAGATTATTCTGCAAACGGAGCGTCAGGCCCGCCTGTACCTCGTTCACGAAGGCCTTTCCGAGTGAGCCGAAGTTCACTGACTTCTTCTCACCCGTTGCCACGTCGAGGTATGTCATACGGTCATCATCCGGCAGATAGGTGTCACGCCCGATCTTGAAGCCTTCCATTAAATCCACCTCGCCCGAGATGTGGTAAAGTGCGGGGGCGTTCATGTCCATGTTCTGGAAATCGTCGGTGTACTTATACAGTGCCCAGAACTGTCCGTTTCTGAAATCCTTGGTCAGACCCCACTGAAACATCTGCGTGCGTCCTTGCATCGGTGTGATCTTCACATCGTTGAATCCCTTGTTGTAGTCCTGATAGATGTGTACGGCGGTGCTCCAGCCATTGCCGAGCGGGAGGCCCAGACCGCCCTCGAACGTCTCGTGTCCCTGATTGTTGAGGCGGAGGCTCAATTTACCCTCAAACTTCTCAGAACCTTTCCATGCGTAGGTGTCCTGCACGTAGCAGGGGGCACCGGCGCGGATACCACTCTCTGCCAG
>FLNV01001024.1_pt1 | contig 81476 bp, 49 predicted proteins | sample 1140351 | NCBI WGS metagenome assembly FLNV01 (sample SAMEA3878207, study PRJEB12797) | bioreactor metagenome | biome: Moose rumen | place: Sweden | collected 2011-10 | reverse complement strand
GTTTCATACCTAAAAGAGAGTAGTGGGTTGTCAAAATCCAAGAAATATTTGGTTATTACGAAGATTTTGCATACCTTTACAACCACAACCTTAGATCTACAATATGATAACAAAAAACATGAACGACTACTGCGTTATCTTGGCAGGAGGAAGAGGCAGAAGACTCTGGCCATGCAGTCGTATCAGGAAGCCCAAGCAGTTCCTTGACTTCTTTTCTACCGGAAGAACACTGCTTCAAGATACCTTCGACCGAGTGAGTAAGTTTATTCCTTTGGAGAATATCTATGTGAGCACCAACCACGAATATGCCCATTATGTCATCGAGCAGCTACAGGAGTTACCCCGTGAGAACATACTGAGTGAGCCTATCCATCGTAACACGGCACCCAGCGTAGCCTGGGCCACCTATCGTATATCCAGAAGGAACCCGGATGCCCGGCTGTTGGTGATTCCCAGTGACCAGGCTGTCTTTAAGGAGGATGTCTTCCAACAGAACATCAAAGCCGGCATGGAACTGGTGAGTAAGAAAGATATCATCCTCACACTTGGAGTGAAACCCACCCGTCCGGAGCCCGGCTACGGTTATATCCAGTTAGGCGACTATCTGGAGCATGACGACATCTACGAGATGAAATCATTTACCGAGAAGCCCGACAGGGAGTTTGCACAGATGTTCATCAACAGTGGGGAATTCCTATGGAACAGCGGCATGTATATCGCCAATACCAAGCACATGCGGCATTGCCTCAATCAGATTTTCCCCTCGGTGCTACGTCAGTTGGAGAAACAGGATGGCACCAGTAACGTGACTCTTGAGGAAGAGGTGATCTTTATCGAAGAGCACTTCTCCGCCTACCCTAATGTGTCCATCGATCATGGGTTGTTAGAGAAGACCCATGCCGTATATGTAATGAAAGGTGATTTCGGATGGGCTGACTTAGGTATGTGGCACTCCATCTATGAAAGTTTCCAAAAGAGTGATGTTGATAATGTTATCATCTCCTCACAGGTGGTCATGGATAGCAGTAAGAACAATATCATCAAGTTACCGCAGGACCACCTGGGTATCATCCATGGCCTTGATGGATTTATCGTGGCGGAGGAAGGTAATGTCCTGTTGATCTGTAGGAAAGAAGACTCAAGCGCCTTGGTACGCAAGTTTATCAATGAGACGCAGCTGCAGTTCGGAGAAGACTTTTTGTAAAAGTACAAAGTGAGGGCTGGCGCCTGCGGCGCCAGCCCTCAACTGTTAATCCAACTTTTCTAAAGTTTCTTGAATTCATCATAGATCTTTCGGGCGATCTCCTTGAACTCCTCCTCGGAAAGTTTCATCTTGGGATTGCTGAAAATCATATCCTTCTCACTCTGCATGGGAACAAGGTGGATATGAGCATGGGGAACCTCCAGCCCCAGCACTGCCATCCCCACCTTCTTACAGGGAAAGGCCCGCTTGACGGCCACTGCCACTTTCTTGGCGAAGATCATATACGCTCCTATCTCATCGTCCTCCATATCAAAGACATAGTCAACCTCCCGGCGGGGAATCACCAAGGTGTGCCCTTTCTGTATCGGGTTGATATCCAAAAAGGCATAGAACCGCTCATCCTCAGCACATTTGTAACTGGGAATCTCTCCTGCTGCTATCTTACTGAAAATATCCATAGGTAATCGTTTTACTTTTATCAAATAGAAATATTGTCAATACGCAAATGAATGACGCCTCGTGGAATCTTTATCTCCACCTCATCACCCACCTTATGATTCAGCAGCCCCTGAGCGATAGGAGTCTTGATGGATATCTTTCCCTCACGCAGGTTCGCCTCACTCTCACTGACAATAGTATAGTTCATCTTTGCCTTCGTGGTCATATTAGTCATCTCTACCTTAGAGAGAATCTGCACCACCTCATTACTCAGACGGGACACATCGATGATCTTCGCCTCTGTGAGAGTTCTCTTCAACTCATTGATCTTGTTCTCCAACTTCGCCTGAGCCTCCTTGGCTGCGTCATATTCAGAGTTCTCTGTCAGATCACCCTTGTCACGCGCCTCTGCGATAGCAGCTGATGCCTTCGGACGCTCAATGCCCTCTAATCTTCTCAGTTCGGCTACCAACTTCTCGTAGCCCTCTTGCGACATGTATGCCATATATTCTTTCTTTATTATTACTCCAAATTGAGAAATGAAGCGAAACCACTTAGACCAAAAACAAGAATCCCAACATTTTTCAATGTCGGAACCCTTACCCTTATAACGAATCTTCTTCTCCCGAACCGGCATCTTTGAAACATCTAAGATGCTATAACGCGGTTATCAGAAATAATTCTCATGTGAATTTCGTCTGCAAAGTTAGGAAAAAATTTCTATACTGACAAATTTTTTGATGATTTATTAATATAATATAAAAATAAAGTTTTTATGTAACCCAAATCCCCATTTGAACGTATTATAAAAAAAAGGAAGAATTATGCTTTCTAGAAACGAGCAACGATCTATTATTAACCTTATTAAGAAACAAGTGGTGCCGGCTATAGGGTGTACAGAACCTATCGCAGTGGCATTGTGCGTGGCAAAGGCGACGCAATTACTTGGAGAGACACCCGAACACATCGAATTACGATTAAGTGCCAACATCCTGAAGAACGCCATGGGTGTGGGAATACCCGGTACAGGCATGGTGGGATTACCCATCGCTATCGCTTTAGGCGCGCTTATCGGAAAACCGGAATTACAATTAGAAGTCCTTCAAGATTGTAATCAGGAAGCCGTGGAGCGTGGTAAGGAATATATCGCGGAAGACCGCATTCATATCGCACTGGAGAAAGACGACCCCGACAAGCTGTTCATAAATGTGATATGTCAGGCCTACGGTCATGAGGCAGAGGCACGTATCAAGACACACCACACAGACTTTGTCTTCCTTCGCAAAGACGAGGAGGTTCTTCTTGAGGGACATCTGAAAGAGAACAGCAATGACGGCAATCAAGAAGAAGAGAAAGATCCAAACCTAAGCCTCAGCATGGTTTATGAGTTTGCCACTGAGACAGACCTGGAGGATCTCAGCTTCATCCTGGAGGCGAAGGAACTCAATCAGGCTGCGTCCCGGGAGGGGCTGACCAAGAACTACGGTCACCAGCTGGGAAAGACGATGCTGACACCTCTTGGGAAAGGATTTCTCGGCGATGGTATCTATGCACGTGTGCTCAGTAGTACAAGTGGGGCTTGTGATGCCCGCATGTCGGGTGCCATGGTACCTGTGATGAGCAACTCCGGAAGCGGCAACCAGGGAATCTGTGCCACCATGCCGGTGGTTACCTTTGCGGAAGAGAACCACAACAGTGAGGAAGAACTCATCCGTGCCCTTATCATGAGTCATCTTACCGCCATCTACATCAAACAGTCGTTGGGTTCACTCAGCGCTCTATGTGGTTGTGTGGTGGCCAGCACGGGCAGTAGTTGTGGCATCACCTATCTGATGGGCGGCACCTATGAGCAGATCACCTATGCGGTGAAGAATATGATTGCCAATCTCACCGGTATGATTTGCGATGGAGCGAAACCCAGTTGCTCCCTGAAATTGACAACTGGTGTGAGCACCGCTATGCTCAGCGCCATGCTGGCCATGCAGCATAAGTATGTCAGTTCGTTAGAGGGAATCATCGATGATGACGTTGACCAAAGCATCCACAACCTCACCTCTATCGGCAGTAAGGGTATGGATGAGACTGATCGTTACGTACTCGACATTATGACCCACAAGAGAAATAATAAATAACAAAATAACAACATATTTTTGATTAGAGACCAACTATGAAAAGATTTAAGAACATGTTGCTGATCAGTTTGCTGGCTATGCTGGCATCAAACGCTTCAGCACAGATGCAGGATCCTGTCCATTTCACTGTCCAACAAAAGCAGGTATCTCCCACGGAGGTACAAGTCATCTTCACCGGAAAGATTGATGCCGGATGGCATGTCTATTCAACAGGCCTTCCGGCAGACGGCCCTATCTCAGCAACCTTGACAACGGAGGATTCTGAGGGTGCCGCCGCTGATGGTAAGCTTGTGGCGCAGGGCAAGGAGATCAGTAACTTCGACAAGCTGTTTGACATGAACCTGCGTTATTTCGAGAACAATGTCACCTTCGTGCAGAAATACAAGGTAACGGGTAAGACCTATCATATCAAGGGATTCTTGGAGTATGGCGCCTGCAACGACCAGAACTGTATGCCTCCCACACAGGTAGAGTTCGACTACAAGGGTGAGGGGCCGAAAGACACTCCGGAAGTTCAGGAGGAAAAAAAAAGCGATGAAGAAAACGTTGCCGACGAGAAAGAACGCGATGAGGTAGGCGAGACTGCCGACAGTCTGGCAGCAGCTGCTGCCGTTATCCCTCTCGACTCTGCGGAGGTGGATGGTCTCTGGAAGCCTGTAATCAAAGAGTTACAGGCTCTTAATGGTGGTGGCGCCACAGAAAACCGATCACTGCTCTATATCTTCCTGATGGGACTGCTGGGTGGTCTGGTAGCCTTGTTCACACCCTGTGTATGGCCGATCATCCCCATGACGGTAAGCTTCTTCCTGAAGCGTGCCAAAGACGACAAGAAGAAAGGTGTCAAAGATGCTGTCACCTATGGTATCTCTATCGTGGTGATCTATCTGGCACTTGGACTGGCTATCACCGCCATCTTCGGTGCCAGCGCCCTCAATGCCCTCTCTACCAACGCTATCTTCAACATTTTCTTCTGTCTCTTGCTGGTGGTCTTCGCCCTCAGCTTCTTCGGCTGGTTTGAGCTGACACTCCCCGAGTCATGGACGAACAAGGTGGACAGCAAGGCTTCCTCCACCACCGGTCTGTTGAGTATCTTCCTCATGGCCTTCACATTGGCTTTGGTAAGTTTCTCCTGTACCGGCCCTATCATCGGCTTCCTGCTGGTTGACTTCGCCACAAGCGGTAACTTCTGGGGTCCTGCCATCGGCATGTTCGGTTTCGCCCTCGCACTGGCATTACCGTTTACCCTCTTCGCGATGTTCCCGACATGGTTGAAGAAAGCGCCGAAGTCGGGTGGATGGATGAACATTATCAAGGTGACCCTCGGTTTCATCGAGCTGGCCTTTGCCCTGAAGTTCTTCTCTGTTGCCGACCTCGCTTACGGCTGGCGTCTGCTCGACCGTGAGGTATTCCTCTGTCTGTGGATCGTGATCTTCGGTGCTCTCGGATTATATCTTATCGGTAAACTGAAGTTCCAGAGTGACTGGGAAGGTGGTGAGATGGAAAAACCGATGCCCGTATTGTGCATCATGCTCGGACTGGCATCTATCGCTTTCGCCATTTATATGGTTCCTGGCCTGTGGGGTGCTCCCTGTAAGGCTGTCAGCGCTTTCGCGCCGCCAATGAGCACACAGGATTTCAACCTCTACAAAGCCGAGGTGGTGGAAGCAAAGTATAAGAGTTATGAGGAAGGTATGGCAGCTGCCAAGGCACAGGGTAAGCCTGTCCTTATCGACTTCACCGGTTTCGGTTGTGTGAACTGCCGTAAGATGGAGGCCGCTGTTTGGACTGATCCTACCGTATCCAAGATTCTGGAGGATGACTATATACTGATCTCCCTCTTCGTGGATGACAAGACTCCACTGCCAGAGCAGATTAAGGTTACTGAGGAGAATGGACAGCAGCGTACGCTCCGTACTGTCGGTGACAAGTGGAGCTATCTGCAGCGCTCGAAGTTTGGTGCCAACGCACAGCCCTTCTATGTAGCGCTCGACAATGAGGGTAATCCACTCACCGGTTCTGCCGTATATGATGAGGACATCGACAAATATGTGAAATTCCTGAGACAAGGATTGGAAAACTATAGGAAATAAATCACTAAAGATGCTAAGGAGGTGGAGTGTCAACAGACATATCCGCCTCTTTTTTTGATGTCATCCAACAGCTGTCCATACAGGAAATTATAACGCAGCACCTCCTCGTTACCTGTAAGGATTAACTGCTTCCGTGCTCTGGTAAGCACCACATTCAGTTTCCGGTCGATGACTTTTCCATCCTCCACGAAGCTATTGGCTGTAAGGAATTCCAACTGGTACCTGTTCTGAATGGTAAAGGAATAGATGATGACATCCCGCTGACTGCCCTGATAGCGTTCCACGGTATCGATGCTCACCTGTGATAAAGGAGCTATGCCCGTCTTTTCTATCTCACGGCGAATCACCGCTATCTGGTTACGATACGGAACGATGACTCCCACCGTCTTGGAAGGATCGAAAGAGGTGGCATGCTCTTTATACACTCGCACGAGTTGCTCACAGACGATACAAGCCTCCGCGATGTTCACCTGACTGCCATGTCCCGCCGTCTTACTAAAGGGAGAAGGTATGAAGATTACCCGGTGTGCCACAGAACGATCCTCTTGATGGGGTAACGGCACCGGCTGAAGCTGTTCACGGGCGTAAAACATCCGGTTGGGAAAGTCGGCGATGTCAGGGTGCATCCTTCCTTGACGACGCAACACCCCCACAAAGGATTGTCTTCCGGCCCTGCGCTCCACACGGATCAACCGTTCGAAAAGAGAATCCCGGCAATCTGTCAGTCCTATCTCATGTAATAAAGGATCCTTCACCACGGAGTCTTCCGGACGCTGCACCACCACGGCCGGTAACTGTTTGTAATCACCGATAAGGACAAACTTACCAACACTGACAAGGAGACCGATGATATTGGGTTCTAAGATCTGACTGGCCTCATCGACAATCGCCACATCAATATGTTTCAATTTGAAGATGAAGGGACGCGACTGGAATACTGAGGTGGTACCCACTATCACCTGAGTATCAACCAACCGTTGTCGTACGACATCCAGCCGAGGATGCTCGCCCATCACCTCTTTTAACAGATAAGGATGGAAACGCTCATCACAACTGTACGAATGTCCGATACGGATAAACGGTATCTGCGCATCCACCAACATGGCGCATATCTCATCAACGGCACGGTTGGTATATGCCATCAATAACAGATGCTGCTTATCGGTGAGACACTCCTCCACCATAAAACGTAAGGCCATGCTCGTCTTTCCCGTTCCGGGAGGTCCTACCAACAGATAATAGTCGGAAGATTGTTTCACCCCCCTTAATATCTCATCATAAGCCAGATGGTAGCTTCGAGACAGTTGTCTCCGCTCATCTGCCTGCGGCTCGTGTTGTGCCAATAACAGTCTGCGTTTTTCCGGAGAAGCCGTCAAGAATGCGAAGAGACCCCTGATGTTACTGGTCGTTGAAACATCCGAAGAGGCGTGCTCCACAGCATATACCTCCTCAGTACCAGGTAACAGCAGATGCGGATTTTGCTGACCATTCGTCAGTGCCACCACCACCTTGTCACTGGATAACGCTTTGACATACCCCTTGAACAGGATCTGCGTTCTTACATCAGGGATATGATCTTTCTGATAGGCATAGAGATATATTTGGTCTCCCTGGCGGAAATTTGGGAGATAATCATCCCCCAATGTTTCTGTATTCACCGACAATGTTATCGTGTCATAGCCATTAGCCATAGAACTGCATTGGCGAAGGATGACACGCAAGCCCAAAAGGATGTTCCCCGTCTCTATCTTCTCATTCAAAGGCATGTTCCACAAATCGGCAGCACTATTCGTCACACCCTCTTGCAACCCGAGTTTACTCACCCGTTGTTCCCTATATACGAAGGTCATCATCGTGGTGAAATACGCTTTCTCCAGGGAGGGCATCTGATGAAGTATGTCTGTGACACTTTCTATCTGCGGACGGAGATATCGCAGGTAGAAAGGATTCTGTTTCCCCAGGATATTAAGGGTATCAGGATGTAACTGCGCCAAGGCTTCCTCCATACCATTATCCGCGATGGCCAGCTCCTGAGCCACTATCTGATTACGTAGGAGTAGCGCCTCTTGGAAAAGCCGCTGATAGAAAGCCACCACCACCAATCCACTCGCCGGTGGATACTTACTGTATAACAAACGGATATCTACCTGTTGTCTATCCAGATGAAAGTTACGTCTCAGCACTCCATCATACAACAGTAGCTGTACGAAATGCGGTTCGAGCTGATAACTGCCATAATGATTAGCCTGTTGCCGCTCAATATTAATATTACGTCCGGATTTCTGCTCGACAAGCAGTTTGAAATCCGTTGTCATCAAATCGACACGTCCTTGTAATCCCAATTGCTCACAGACAAACGATGGTTCGAGGATAGCCTTATCCACATCAAAGTCATTATCCTCTCCGCCGAACAACTGTTTCACGACCTCACGGATATTTGTTGACTGCAGATAAGCATCTTTCTTGAAGCGCTCCCCATCGAAGTCGTCACACGTGCAAAATTCCAGCACATACGCCTGAAAGAAATTCTTTAATGTCTCTTTCATGGACAGATGCCGCAGGTTGATGATATCGTCGAGCGCCTTACCGGCATAGTTTCCCAACAGGGTGGCATAGTTGTTTACACGTGGAGACATCCTGCCCAACAGATATTGCAAGGGATGATGTCCGTATTCCCTGAAACAGGCTGCCACACTACTGATATCCACCAGGAAGTCGGGCTCAAGGATGACATATTTCGGGAATACCCTCTCACCGTCTCTCATTCCATCCAGTATATTCAGTTGCATACCTTCTCGCAACAGAGGTCGCAAGTGTCGCAGGTGGGGTGCCTGATAGTCAATCGTCACGACACCGCTGACACCCCCTTGTTCCACCTCCGCAAGGATTGTCGTCTCATCAAACCGCTGCACGATGCAACGCAGGTAACCATAGCTGATGGCTTTTGAATAATCATACCGACGGTTTCCTTTCGGTATCAGCGACAGTATCTCATGCGGGATATCCGTCTGGAATACCTTTGAGATAAACACGCACAAGGCTCTGACATCGTGGAGGAAATCACACGCCGACAGCTCACTCTCCGGATGGTTACTGTGGTGGCGCATCACCTGTACGGCCCGTTTGTCTGCCACCGACAATTGATGAAGGTTACAGAGGAAATCCACCTGAGAGAACAAGTTTCCGAAAGCCAATGAGGCGTCACGGATACCCTCATGGCATGTGAGTATCAAAAGCTCATGAACGGTCTTGATTGTATCAGCAGGAACCGCATGAGAACTATCTGTTGAAGCCGACGGCACCAACAACTCACGAATTGCCTCAAACAATTCCTCTGCTCTGATCTGGCTACCTTGCTCTTCCATCACGCTGAACTATTTATTTTCAATACAGAGTCTCTGATGTACAGAGGATGACATACATAAAGAAAGTCCTACAACCCATCCCCCAACCGCAGGACGCTGTCTTGGGCTGTTACCTTTTGCCTCTACGAGGCGATAATCGGTATAACTCTAAACCACAGGGCGCTGCCCTGGGCTGATTTCTTTTGCCTCTTCGAGGCGATAATAGGAATATCTCTAAACTATGAACTATGAACTCTAAACTATGAACTATCACTGTCCCCCCAGCCTACTGAAATACTCAATCAACTCCTCCCACGTCTTAAAAGTATCGCTACCGAAATGTAAGTGCGTGCCCATAAAGACATCCTTCATCGCTGCCGCAGGATCAATCAGGTAATCCCCAAAGAGCAACCCCTTTTGCTGAGTGAAGATCAGATGCCCATAGGCAGGAACATTGATGATCTCCTTCACAGCCTCCTGCACCCGCTGGTAATACCCATGATCATAATCGGGAGCCTCTGCCACGATATAGAGGTTATAGTGCTCCAACATATAGCGGAAGCCCTTGCGGGCACTCGACAACTGTCGTCCTTGTTTATCACAGAGAGCCTTGATGCTGATATAGACAACCGGTCGCTCCCTACCCTCCTGCTTGTCATCAATCCAACGGATCACCGGTATGACACTGTTGATGAAGATACTGTCATCCATCCGGTGCTCACCATGGAAAGAGATAGCCTGTGTATAATGCTGCCGGAAGAGCGGCATGGAATGCACCAGAGGATCTGCGTCACCAAAGAGTCCCCACACTCTCCCCTGCTCTTCTTCCGTTACCTGTGAGAAGCATTCCTCCTGCACTGCCCGGTATTCCTTCACCATCGCCTTCGTGACGATAAACTCCTGCACGCCATCCTGTCGGGGATTCTGAAAGGTTTGTTTTCCCACCATCCCATGAGCACCCATGGTATCGGCAATCTCAAAGGCCGGGTTCACCAAGATACGGTCGTAGCCATACAACTGTTCGGCATACATGCCACCCATCGAAGTACCGACGATCAGATCAGGCTGATGCTCCTGCACTTTCTCTTTCAACAAGGCGATGGCCTCATGGGGGTCCACCGGCAAGTCGTAGGCGATGGTGGTGGCATTGGGTAGCATCGTACGGAAACGAGTCACCGTGCCACTCTGTGCCGATGAGCCGAAGCCATGCACATACATGATTGTCTTCCCCGCCATCACGTCCGGATATGTCTTCTGTTCAAAACTCATTATCAATTCTCAATTATCAATTCAACTTTATATGGTGTGCCGTCGGGATCCTGCGTCTTGACTGTCAGGAGATTCCCCTTCAGCTTCACCTTTGTCAACCGGGCCAACCGTGCCGTCTCCTTCGCATCCACACCCGAGAAATACACTGTTGCCTGTCCCTCACCGGTAAGCACACGGGTGCCGATGGAGTTCACCACCTTCTTCTCACCGATGAAGTAACGGTCATTCCCCACCACGCTAATCCTACCGTCGATATTGATCCAACGGTCACCCTCCGTGATGGAACGGTTCTCTTTCGTAAACGGATCATAGGAGAGCGCCATATAGGCAGGACGGTTCACCACGATGACCGCATTGCCGGGTGTTGACCAGATCAGGAACGGTTGACCGTCGATCGTTCCGCTCACCTTCCACCCATTACCGTCGGTGGTTATCTTCGTTTTCTCAGGAAACGCTTTCGGTTCCCCTATGAGGTTACCGCCGAATCCTTTTTTATAAGGGATCATAATCTTACTGTCTTTCACGTTGTTGGGAACGATACACCCTGTGAAGTTCTTCAGTCCCTCGCTCCACGACAGACAGGTGAACCGTTCTTTCGTCATCGCCCTCACGAGATGTTGCGAAGGAAAGATCTTCGCCGCGGCATGGCGCTGACGGAAATTCTCCCAGTCCTTGATCTGCAGATCGACCGTTGGAAATAGGTGATGCAGCAAAATTGTCATCATCACCCGGTGGGCGGTAACCCCCATCCTGCGTGCACCGATATCCGCATTCAACAGATAGCGGCCGTCGCCAGTGGTCTGTTGGCGTCGCAGCAACTGATCCAGACAGCGCTTTTCCAGCATCAGGGCATCACCGTTACGCATGATAGTGGCCATGGCGGCATAGGCAGGCAACTGATCATAGAGGAACATACTCCAGTCATTGCCGTTCGGCATCGCTAACTCTCCATCCACCAATGCCAACTGCGCCAGCACTTCCTCCCATACCTCATTCCAGTGCCAGGTGAGCGAGCGATGAAGTCCTTCCGGTTGTCCACACAGGAGATAAGTACAAAGAATGCTCTCCGCCTGTTCCTGCATCACCACATTCTGATAGGAGGTATGGAAATAGTTATGATTCTGAAGGGTGAAATCCGGGAAAAGGTTCGTGCCGGCATACCACTCGCACACTCGCTTGCCATCCACCATCGTCGTATCTTGCGCATCCGCATCCACCGTATAGCCGTTCAGTCCGTAGCGGATCATCGCCTCATGCCACTGTTTCGCATGAGGATGAGCAGGATACTTACTCCATGCCACAGCCAGCACATTAGACTCCCATCCGTTTTCCTCTGCCTTGGTATCCCCCAAATAACCATGGGGAACAGGGCGCGACAACTGATAGTCAGCCTCACTCGCTATCACCTTCTCCATCCACGCTCTGTCTTCATTGTCAAGATCAATCAGAAGATACTGAGCCGCAAAGGCCATGCTGAGCACCCACAGTGAACTCTCCCACTGGTGGTGCCACTTACCTTTTTCATCTTGCCACGTGCCCCAGTATTTCCCATCGGTACAGGTTTTCAGTCTTACCGTATGATGCGTGCAGTATCCGTAACGAAAAGCGGAGAGAGCCATCTTCCTCAACCTATCAGTAGTGATTCCTGAAGGGAGGGATATCTCTGCGTACATAGGATCATTACCCTCTATGGTAGCCCCCACAAAGGCGCATACCATGGCGACATCTAAGCTCGTGCGCACCCCGTCTTCATTACTCCTACCCGCATCTGTGGCTTTGAAGTAACCCACCCGTTTGCCGCTGTCGTTCACCCCTGCATCCACATAGATAGAGGACGCATATTGCGTGAAGTCGGCCAACGACTGCATGCACCGACTGATGATATACTTGTCGTCTGCCTCTCGGCCAGTTGCCGACAGGGTTACAAACAACAGGATGATCACCATTGGTTGTCGCCATCCTGCATGTATAGATGGGAAGCGATTCCTCATTTCATCATTTTCTTGTTCCACTTCTCCAACCTGTTGTACTCCTTCTTGGTGATCCACACGAACGAACCGTGCTGCGGGGCTTTCACGCCTTGGATATCTACCGGATCATGGAAGTTACGGAGGTACTCATCAGCCTTGCAAATACGATAGCGATGGGGCTTCGACGAATACTCCACATACGCCACGTTCCAAGTATCCTCACCAATCAACTGGAAGGCAGACGGTCCCTCACATTTCTTTTTTCCCTCAAAATCGACATAGTCATTCTCATCGGGTTCGGGCCACGGACCAGTCAGCGACTTCGATGCAGAAGTGAAGATACCAGGCTTGCCACCCTCCTTCTTAATCATCAGGTGATACATCCCGTCACTCTTCAGGTAGTTGATGTCGGTATCTATCGTGGCATAGCCCCAGTCGATGAGCAGCCGCGGCTTGGTCAACTTCGTGAAGGTCTTGTCGGCATAGCTATAGAAAATGCGGTCGTACTTATCCTCTTGGCTGTTCAGCAGTGAGTAGTAGATGAAGTACCCACCTTTCTCACCGTTCGACCATACATAGTCGGCATCCCATATAATCTGCGGAGCCCACACCCTGCATATCTTCGAATAGTCCTTATAGAAATCCGGTGCCTCGGGATCACAGAAGATGGCCGGTCCCCTGCGGAAGTCGAAAGTGACGGATGTCCAGTGCGTCAGGTCCTTGCTCTTCAGCAGGTTCAGTCCGTAGTTAAACCACTGCTTACTGTTTTTCACGCACATATCCGTGGTGGTCATCACAAAACCCTTCCCGTTGTAGGCACGAGTGATATAAGCATCACGCGAACCGCCCTCGATACCGTTCAGTTTCTTCGTGTCATACACCGGTTTGCCGTCGATCAGGTCATGAAACATCTTACAGTCCTTACTCAGTGCGAATGCCGTCCACTCTCCCTCATCACTCATGTGACAATACAGATAGCCATAGGGCTTTTCCGTCCGTATGTTACCCTGTGCCCATCCTGTCATCACACACCAACAAAGCATCACCAATTGAAAAAGTCTTCTTCTCATCATCATTTTATTAGTGTTTGTGGCGAAATTACAAAAAAAAGGGTAAATAGCAAAATATATTTAAAGATTCTCACTTTTTCTCGAAGTGAATTAATCATCTATAATCACCAGGGAAACCGCTTTAATGCTAATAAATATCAGATAGTCTTAGCAAACGAAGAAAATTGCATTGGGATTATTTGCTCGTTTAACAGATTATCCGTACTTTTGCAGTGATAAATTTAAATTCTATACTTATGAGACAACATGACATTAATAAAAAGGAAAAGGGGGAACACGTAATGAAGGACAGAAAATACATCAGTTTCGACTGGGCTTTGAAGCGCCTGTTGCGCAATAAGGCCAACTTCGGTGTGCTCGAGGGCTTCCTTACCACGCTGCTTAACCAACAGATAAAAATCAAGGAGTTGCTGGAGAGCGAGGGTAACAAAGACCGTGACGATGCCAAGTACAACCGTGTGGACATACTGGCTGAGAACCAACAGGGGGAACTGCTGCTCATCGAGGTGCAGGGGGAGTCGGAGTATGCTTATTTCCAGCGAATACTCTTTGGAGCATCGAAACTGGTAACCGAGTATATCGAGAGTGGTGACAACTATTCCAAGGTGAAGAAGGTGTACTCTGTCAACATCGTGTATTTCGACCTGGGACAGGGTAAGGATTTTGTATATCATGGCAAGACCGAGTTCCGTGGCATCCATCAGAATGATGTGCTCGCTCTTTCTCCTTTCCAAAAACAGAAGTTCGGTGTGAAAGAGGTAAGCCAGTTGTATCCCGAGTATTATATTCTGAAGGTGAACGACTTCAACCGTTGGTCGAAGGTGCCATTGGAGCAGTGGGTCTATTTCCTTTCCACGAGTGATATTCCCGAAGATGCCGATGCACCGGGGTTGCAGGAGGCCCGTGAGAAGATGCTCTTCATACGCATGGATCGTGAGGAGCAGAGGGAATACCGTCGTTATGTGGATGATCGTGTGATTCTGGCTGACCAGATCTATACCGCCCGCGGGGAAGCTTTGCTTGAAGGACGTGAACAAGGACGTGAACAAGGAAGAGCAGAAGGACGGGCTGAGGGTCGTGCAGAGGGAAGAGCAGAAGGAAGGGCAGAAGGGCTTGCTGAGGGTCGTGCAGAGGGTATGCACATGAACGCCTTGACTACTGCATCAAAAATGAAAGCTGATGGACTCTCCCCAGATATCATCGCAAAGTTTACTGGACTGAACGTCGAGGAGGTTGAGGGCTTATAGGGAATGAAATTTGTAATCAGTAAGACAACCAAAGAGTCATTTATTATTGCATTGTAAACTCCACATCATATTTTGTGGGGGACGGTGTATTAGCCCATGTCAAACTGAGGGATGGTGTCGATGATTATCTCCAACTGGGAACTGTTGTCGGGGATATAGTCTCTGAAAGTAACAGTCCGCGACGGTATGACGACAGTATAGAGTCCCGTTCCCCGGAAAGCGTTCTGCCGGATGCTGATCTTACTTCCTCGTTGATATCACGATTACTCCATTGCCGCCCCTATAGCCATAGCCTTCTCCTTCTCGGAGAATCTCTATACGTTCGATATCTGTTGCTGACACGCGGATATCCACAGCGGCGCTGGAGTCGAAATAAATACCATCGACGACAAAGAGTGGTTCCATAGGGTTGTTACGAATGATTATCTTCGAACCCTCGGTATCGTCGATGACCTTCACGCCCTGGATGTTATAACGAAGGATGTCGTAGATATTTGTGACAGACATCTCCTCAATCTGTTCACGGGTGATGATATTATTGATGTGTAAGTTAGATTTCTTTCGCTGATATTCCAAGGTGGTGGTCATATCACCCTGGCTGACGGTGAAGTTGTTCCTCTGTAGGACAATAGTCATATCACCGGTGTTGCCGATGGGAATGACAGCATCTTCCCGTTTAGAGACCTCCACGACCAAGGTGTCGCCGGTGGAAATGTCTGTAAGAGTAAAAGAACCGTCTTTGCCCGGGTTAACAGACTGCTTGGTGTTTTTCTTTTTTACGGTGATATTTTTGGCTGGTTTCCCTTTGGCATTAAGGATAACACCGTTAACCTGTGCCTGAACCGTCACGCAACAGATCATTACGATCGATATTATAATACCTCTTCTCATATCCATACAGAGTTCACTCCTTTACCATATTGTAGTAAAAACTTGGGGGGAAACGGTGAGCATCAACCAAGCCCACTGTAGTTGGTGGTTATCACTTGTCCGTTTGAGAGCTTCCATGGTGTCGGTGCCTCGCATGAAGGAATAGCCGGCACCTAAACGTACATCTTTCATCAACTGATACCTTACGGATGCCTCTATCTCATGTCCCAATCCCCGTTTGTTATCTACTAATGTAGTCGCCACAGCCAGGTAATGGTAACTGAGGTCGGCGGCCAGTTTTTTGTTCGGTTTCCAAGTGCCGCCGATGAAAGCGTTCTGCAAACCGGGCGTGAAGCCGGAATAATAGGTGGTGAGGTAGAAGAAGTCCATAGCCCCGTAGAACTTATGGTGAGAACCGAAGATAGAGCTGAATCCCCTTATCTTGTCATGTCTCATCATACCAATCATACCTTTGGGGGGTACGTTGAAATCCTTGTCACCGCTCAGGTAGTCATAACCTAAATAAACGTTGAACCGGTCGTCAGCCTGATAATTCATCTTGGCGCTTGCCATCCATGCACCTATCGGGATACCATGTTCTTCTTTGCCCATCTGGTAATAGAAAGAGAACTCTGCGGAGAAGCGTTTAGGATGGTAGTGAATATAGGTACCTATCAGTTGCTGCTGATAGGTACAGGTATCGTCTTCTTCAGGAGTATTCTGCATACCCACGTTCATTCCAACCAGAGAAACGCCCAATGGGATATGGGGAATGTCATAGTGATACCACAGTGCCTGCATCGCTTTGTAAGGCTGCAGTCCACCAGAGAAATAAGCGCCACCCCTCATATTCTTGATATTCTGGTTATAGGCACCCATCAAGTGAATCTTATGTCCTTTTTTCTCATATCCCAAAACAAGCGCATCGTGTGACTCTGCCGTCATGGCCCAATGGTCTGCCCCGAAGATTCGCTGGTCATCATAACAGAGATCTTGTCTTCCTATCTTCGTAAAGAAGCCTTTGGGTGACTTCAACCGCACCCATGCCTCATAGATATTGAGGTTGTTGGTCTCATCGCTTCCCCAAGTACCGCTATGCTGAGCGGTCACCCTGGTGCTTAGTGGTCCCCGCTCATATTCCATACCAAGGAGAGTTCTTTCGATGACAAAGGCAGCCAGATCATCATCACTGGGATTAGCCGACAGTCCGTCCTTTCGCACCTCACCACGAGTGAGCAGGTTAACATCAACAGAGAACTTATTCTCTTGGGGTGGCGGACCCACGGTGTCAGTCTGCTGCTGTGCCCAGATAGTAGTGACTGCCGCAAAGACAACAGTTAGGAAGAATGCTCTCATACGTTTATGGTGATAGGTCGTTATGATGGGTTATTCAAACTCAAAGATACTATTGAATCCCGTGAGACGGAACACCTCCTGAATATCCTCATTGACATTCTTCAAGACCAGTCGACTGCCGTTAGCCTTAGCTTTTTTGAGAATACTCAGTAATATACGTAATCCACTGGAAGCGATATACTCCAGTTCAGTGCAGTCGATAACAATATCATGACCTTCACTGTCGAAAAGCGGTTGTAATTGTTTCTCTACCTCTATGGCGGCAGCGGTATCCAGTTCGCCTATCAGAGTGGCAACAATCTTGCCTTCAATCTCTTGAATGTTTGTTTTCATATCTTTATAAAATTATTATTCTGATTATAACTTCACGCTCTAAGTCCTTCGCTATTAACTAACCCCTTCTTTCTCAATGTGAGAATGTTCTGTCCGTCTATCCGCTCGTAGTTGATGGAGTCCACCAAGTGGCGTGTGAGTAGAATACCCAGTCCTCCTATGGTGCGCTCCTCAACGGAGATGGAGGTTTCAGGAGTGGCCGACAAAGTGGGGTCGAAGGCTACCCCATTATCGGTGATCGTTATTTTGACTTGCTGCCCGTTCCATGCGGCTGTGACCATGATATCGCCGGTGCCGACGATAGGGTAGGCATAGCTCATAACGTTCACCACTACCTCTTCCACCGCCAATTGCAGTTGTCTCTCTTCTTTCTTACTGATGCCAGCTTCAGAAGAGAACTGTTTGATGAACTGATTTAACAATGGTACTTGTGTAATATCATTTTGCAGGGTCATACTCTTTTGGAGGATATCATTGTCGGTAGGACGCTTGTAACTGATTGCCAGCATCGTGAGGTCGTCGCTCTGTCCGGCATCGCCAATAAAACGAACCACCTCTTCTTTCATTTTCATGAGCACTTGTCGTGGAGCAAGAGCATTTGACCGTCCGATTCTTGTAAGAACCTCTGTCACGCGATGTAACCTGAACTGCTCCCGTTGCCCGTTCTTGGCCTCCGTCAGTCCGTCAGTGTATAGGAACAAGGTGCACTCATTAGCTATTTGAAACTCCTCTCCGGCATACTGATAATTGTCAAGCACTCCGATGGGCAGGTTGGTCTTGACAGGCAGTGACATCACTGTATCTTTCTCATCATACCGGATAATCATCGGGTTGTCGTGACCGGCATTGCAGTAACGCAGTCGTCCGGTAGGAAGATCCAATATACCGAGGAAGAACGTGATAAACATATTAGTAGTGTTGTCACGACTCAGTTCTTCATTCATCGTCTGCACGATGAGCGAAGAATTATTCTCATGTGCCGAAGCCATACGGAACAGCTTCTGCACCATGGCCATGACGATGGCGGAGGGCACACCCTTACCCGACACATCACCGATACAGAAAAACAGTTTCTCATCGCGGATGAAGAAATCAAACAGATCACCCCCCACCTCTTTTGCAGGAGACAAAGACCCATAGATATCGATATCTTTTCTCTCGGGGTAAGGAGGGAATGTCTTTGGCAGCATGGCTTCCTGTATGCCACTGGCAATACGCAGTTCGCTACCGATACGTGCCTGTTGTATGCCTACCTCCTGGAGCTTTCGCTCACTACGTGCGAAACGGCTGATGATAAAGAAGAGGATCAGCAGACCGGCGAGCATCATCAACATATTGAGAAAACGTATCTGTTTGACTGCCCGATACACCTCGTCATAGTAATTAACAGTGACAATCACCCAATGGGGCTCTTTCCTCAGCACGGTGAAGAAAGCACATCCCTTACGACCACTGTCATTGTCAGTGAAGATGACCATTCTGCTCCTTTCTGTCGGCAGGGTCTTTCTCGCAGCCAGACTATCACGGATTAGACTGACGATATCCTCTAAGTCATTCTCCATGGCTTGGCCTTCCGGTGGTCTGACCACGATCTTCCCCTCTTTGGTAAACATCATGCCGAAGGAAGATGGAAAGGTATGGTGGACATTGAGGGTGTCACTGAGCCAGGTAAGGTTGATGTCCAATCCACAAGCTGCTGCCATCTTCCCCTCTTGATCTGTAATTGGGTAGGTAAAGGTGGTAAGGGTGTCACCCTCATATTCATAGGGATCGCTCCATAACCGTTGCCTCTCATTCACAGCCTTGATAAAAGCCGGGTGCTGGGTATAGTCGTGGTCTGCGGAACCCAACTGCTCCACGGTGACAGTACCGTTTTTCTTTGTGGCATAAGGCTCGAACAACCTCCCCTTCTGCGGATAGAAGTTAGGCACAAAAGCGATGCAACCGCCTACTATCTGTTTGTTAGCCGATATCAATCTGCTGGTAACGTCAAACATTGCGTCGGGATTATCCAGATGTGTCTGTATGTCCCATAAGTGCTCCTGTAGTGTAGCCTCCGCCCGTTCAAGGGTATTGGCAATGAGTTGTGCCTTAACCCCCAGTTCGGTCCTGACACGCCGCTCCTCTCCTTCACGCTGAATATTGCGCATGGAGTAGTACTGCACAATGCCTATCAGTTCTAAGACAATGGCAGCACTGATGATAATACCCAGTCTGGAATTGGTTATTTTCTTCAAGCCATTCCAGAATTGTTTGAAGCGTTTGCTCATCTACGGATAACTCTTCCCAAAGATTTTATAAATGCAAAAGTATCAATAAAGGAAAAGAGATTATAAGAAGACAATGCTAAAAAACAATAAACCAAAAGGAGGCACATGTTAAATATATATAACAGACCAAATTTTGTGTTTAATTGTTCATTCATAAAAAGAACCTTTTTGTTACTTTTACAACTTATTAAGTGTAGTGAATAATAAACGTCAAATATACATAGTCTATGGAAAAGGTAACGGGATTATCACAGAGTCAGTTAGGCATTTATGCTGAGTGCATGCAGCATCCGGGTGAATCGGTTTACGATCAACCGTTTTTGTATTCGTTTAGCAAAGAAGTGGATTTGTTAAGGCTGAAGGAGGCACTCTGTAAAGCATTGGATATTCATCCTGGGATGCTTATAGGAGTGACTGTTGATGAGGAGGGAGTACCACGGCAAATCGTCAATAAAGAACTACCGGAGATACCCATTATCGATATCCAGGATATAGAGACTATCAAAAGCCATCTGTGGGAACCGTTCCGGTTTGACGGACAGTCTCTTTTGCGCATCCAACTATACCGTTCTCCTGTATCCAACTATCTCTTTATGCAGGCACATCATCTGTTTTTTGATGGATGGACCTTGACGTTATACTTCCATGAGGTAGAACGCATCTACCAAGGAGAGGAGACTGTCGGCGAGTCATTCACACTCATAGACTATGCTATGGAGGAAGACCGGCTGAGGAAGAGTGACCGAATGGAGGAAGACCGGCTGTGGTATCAGCAACACATCCTGGATACGGAGGTGGAGACGACCCTGGTTCCCGACAGATATGGTAAGGAGCCCTCCTTCAGACGGGAGATAATTCCCCTGAAGACCCCTGTGGAGCAAGTTGCCGCTTTCTGTAAAGAGTATGGTGTGAAGGTCAGTAATTATATGTGTGCTGCCTATGCTCTGTTGATGGCACGCTTTACTGATGATGAACAAGTGTTGTTTGCTACGATCTGGCACGGTCGTGATCGTCAGGAGTTGGCCAACACTACAGGAATGTTCGTCAAGACAGTTCCTTACTATTATCAGTTGAAAGGTGACGATACTGTGGAGGATTTGTTGCGACAGGGCAATGAGATGGTGGAAGGTACTCGGAAACATGCTTTATATTCACTGGGTGACGCTATCACCGAGATGGGAATCCATCCGAAAACACTGTTCTGCTATCAGGGAACCACCTTAAAAGATCTTACCATCGGTGGTCATCCCGCTACTTTCAGGCGACTCTTCAACCACGCCACCTACGACCCACTGAGCATGCAGGTATTCTTGACAGATACAGGATATCAGTTGTATGTGGAATATATGGACAACTTGTTTTCGGCAGCGCTGATCCACCAATTTGTAGAGAGTTTTGACGTGGTACTCTCTGAGATGCTGGATACAACTCGTCAACTGAAGGATATCGTTCTCACCACTCCGGAGCAATTACAACTGCTCGACGGTTTCAATCAGACGGATGTACCTTATGATGACAGTCAGACGATTGTCTCGCTGTTCCGCAGACAGGCTAACGAGCACCCCGAGAATACGGCTGTGGTCTTTAAGGATCACAGATATACCTATCGTGAGGTGGATGACCTGACGGATCGTCTGGCCGTGCTCATCGCTTCTAAGGGATTGAAGAGAGAGGATATCGCATCTGTGCTTATCCCCCGTTGTGAATGGATGACAATCGCCTCGTTGGGTATTTTGAAGGCAGGTTGTGGATATCAACCGCTGGATCCTACCTATCCCCAGGACCGACTGAACTTCATGATGAAAGATGCTTCGGCTAAGCTGTTGATTGCTGATGAGACACTGCGCCCATTGGTCAATGAATACGAGGGAGAGGTGCTGTTCACCCAACAACTGATGGATATCTTATCCGCACAGTCACTACCTTCAGAGGAGCAGAAAACATCGATGGCGCCCAATCCGGACAGTCTGTTTATCATGCTTTATACCTCGGGTTCTACGGGCATACCAAAGGGTTGCCAGTTGGAGCATCGTAATCTAATAGCTTTCTGTCATGGTTATCAGCGACATTTCGAACTGACTCCTGATAGTCGCGTGGCAGCCTATGCCAGCTACGGTTTTGATGCTAATATGATGGATATGTATCCCGCACTAACTATCGGTGCCTGTGTGTATATCATTCCTGAGGAGATGCGACTGAACCTGCCGGAGTTGAACGACTACTTTGAGGCCAACTCCATCACTCATTCGTTTATGACCACACAGGTGGGCTATCAGTTTGCTACGAATATGTCCAACCACTCTCTACGTTTCTTCGCTGTGGGTGGTGAGAAACTGTCGTCAATAGATCCGCCGCAGGGCTTTAAGATGTATAATTTCTATGGCCCTACCGAAACGACGGTGTTTATCTCCTTCTACCAAGTAACACGATATGAGAACGATATCCCTATCGGTAAGGCTTATGATAATCTGCGACTGTATGTGGTGGATCATTATGGGCATCGCTTGCCTGCAGGAGCGGCCGGCGAACTATGGGTGAGCGGTCCGCAGGTGAGCCGTGGTTATCTGAACCGTCCCGAGAAGACTGCCGAGGTGTTTATCAATAATCCTTTCGAAGATGATGAGCGTCACTCAAGGATCTACCGCACAGGTGATATCGTACGTTACCTGCCAGATGGTAATATTCAGTTTGTGGGGCGTAAAGACGGCCAGGTGAAGATCCGTGGTTTCCGTATTGAGTTGAAGGAGGTGGAGGCTATTATCCGCCAATACCCTGGCATCAAGGATGCTACCGTCCAGGCTTTTGATAATGAGGCTTCCGGGGGGAAGTTTATCGCTGCGTATATCGTAAGTGACAGACAGGTGGATATCCAACAGCTCAACAACTTCATCATGGAGGAGAAACCGCCTTATATGGTGCCTGCCGTAACGATGCAGATAGATCGTATCCCGCTGAACCAGAATCAGAAGGTGGATAAGCGGGCACTGCCGAAACCTGAGAGGAAGGACAATGCTGCCCGACAAGAGCATGCGGCTCCGCTGAACGTGCTGGAACAGGAACTCAAGCAGATGGTGGTCGGTATCGTGGGGCATGAGGATTTCTCACTGACCACTCCGTTAGGTTTTGCCGGTCTTACCTCCATCACCGCCATCAAACTGGCCATTCAGGTGAATAAACGTTTCGGGGTGATGCTCGACTCCAAGTCGCTGGCCAAGACTGGAACATTGCAGGGTATAGAGAACGAGGTGCTTACCATGATGCTGTCGGGAGAGAAGAAAGATGTGAATCTTCCACAAGAAAAGAAAGAGATCAAACCCGTTCCACTGTCTTATTCTCAGATTGGTGTTTATGTTGACTGTCTGAAACAGGCCACTTCCGTATTCTATAACATCCCATCCATGTTGTCCTTTAAGAAAGGAACGGACACAGAGAAAATAGAACAGGCCTTGAAGACATTAGTGAAGATCCATCCGGAAATGACGGTTCATTTCGATAATATAGGAGTGGATATCGTACAGATAGCAGAACCTGATCAGGAGGTGACCATCGGCCGGAGCGAGATGACAGAGACGGAACTGAATAATTACAGACGTGAGTTCGTACGACCGTTCAATCTGAAACAAGGTCCTCTCTATCGCTTTGAGATTGTTACGACGGAAGAGCGTATCGCCCTGTTGATGGATATCCATCATCTGATCAATGACGGTGGATCCCTCAACCTGTTGATTCATCAGTTGTGTGCGCTCATCGATGGTGAGGAGGTAGAGGCCGAGGATATGACCTACGCCGACTATGTCGATGCGGAGAAAGCTGCGGAGGGAGACGAGGAATATGTTGCTGCCCGTGACTTCTTCCATGGTCAGCTGGCTGAGTGTGAAGGTGTGACAGAATTATCAGCGGATCTTACTAATCCCTTACAGCAAGGTACGGTGAGTGAGGTAGCCAGTCGCCTTGACTTCCCCGAGATAGAGGTATTCTGTCGACAACATAATATCACACCGGCTCATCTCACCTTAGCTGCCGTCTATTATACCTTAGCACGTTTTACCAACCAGGAGCGACTGTGCATCACCACTATCAGCAACGGGCGCTCGAATCTGCGTATCGCCAACACGGTGGGGATGTTTATCAATACACTGGCATTGAGTAGTCTGATTGAGGCACAACCCGTGATTGACTTTATCACGGCGACCAGCAGAAACTTCGATGAGACCTTGCGGCATGAGCATTATCCGTTTGCACAGATAGCAACCGACTATGACCTTTCCGCAGAGATAATGTTTGCATATCAGATGGGTGTCCTGGAGAACTATGTCTGTCAGGGTGAGACGGTACAGGTGGAAAGCCTCGAACTCGATGTCCCGAAGTTCCGTATCGCCTTCTTTATCAAGGATTATCAAGGGCAACCATCAGTGTGTGTAGAGTATGATAACGGTCGATATAGTAAGGGGATGATGCTGAATCTGGCTCAGTCGGTAAGTAACGTTGTCAAGGCATTTATCGCTGCCCCGCAGGCAGATCTGCTGGGTGTTTCTCTGATTAACGGGCAGCAGACACAACTGCTCGACAGTTTCAATCAGACGGATGTACCCTATGACGATAGTCAGACCATCGTGTCACTGTTCCGAAGGCAGGTAAGTGAGACACCAGACAATGAGTGTGTGGTCTATCATAATCAGCGTTATACCTACCGGGAGGTAGATGAACTGTCTGAGCGTATCGCCTCCTACCTTATCTCGTTAGGAATGAGGAATGAGGATGTGGTGTCGGTGCTCATTCCTCGTGGTGAGTGGATGGTGATTGCTTCTTTAGGTGTGCTGAAGGCCGGTTGCGGTTATCAGCCGCTGGACCCGAGCTATCCAGCAGAGCGTCTCAACTTCATGATTGAGGATGCGGCAGCTAAGCTGTTAATCGCTGATGAGACACTGCGCCCGATAGTGGACGGGTTCCAAGGTGAGGTGTTGTTTACAAAAGATATCACCAACCTACCAGCGGCAGGAACAGTGCAGACCGTTGTACGCTCGGAGAATCTCTTTATCATGCTCTATACCTCGGGATCTACCGGTGTACCGAAGGGTTGCCAGCTGGAACATCGTAACCTTGTGGCTTTCTGCCATTGGTATCAGCGTCATTATGGTCTGAAGGCATCCGACAGGGTGGCTGCCTATGCCAGTTATGGTTTCGATGCTTGTATGATGGATATTTATCCGGCTATCACCTGTGGTGCTACCGTGTATATCATCGGTGAGGATATACGTCTGAACCTGCCCGATCTGAATGACTATTTCAACCAAAACGGAATCACTCATTCGTTTATGACCACACAGGTGGGATATCAGTTTGCCACCAACGTGGATAATCACTCGTTGCGATGCTTTGCCGTGGGTGGTGAGAAACTGTCGGCATTAGAACCGCCGAGGCATTATAAGATGTACAACGGCTACGGTCCTACGGAGTGTACTATCTTCACTACCAACTACCAGGTTAATGAATATGAACAGGATATACCTATCGGAAAACCGTTGGATAATCTCCGGTTATATATTGTTGATAAGCAATTCAACCGTTTGCCGGTGGGTGCTTGTGGTGAGTTATGGGTGAGCGGTCCGCAGGTGAGCCGTGGTTATCTGAACCGTCCCGAGAAGACTGCCGAGGTGTTTATCAATAATCCTTTCGGAGAGGATGAGCGTCACTCAAGGATCTACCGCACAGGTGATATCGTACGTTACCTGCCCGATGGTAATATTCAGTTCGTGGGGCGTAAGGACGGCCAGGTGAAGATCCGTGGCTTCCGTATTGAGCTGAAAGAGGTGGAGGCTGTCATCCGTCAGTATCCGGGTGTTAAGGATGCTACTGTTCAGGCCTTCGACTATGAGAATGGTGGAAAGTTCATCGCAGCGTATATCGTGAGTGATGAACAGATAGATATCAAAGCACTGAACGAGTTTATCGGCAGACAGAAGCCATCTTATATGATTCCTGCAGCTTCCATGCAGATAGACAAGATACCTCTGAACCAGAACCAGAAGGTAAATCGTAAGGCGTTGCCGGCACCAGTCATGCAAGCTAACAACAGTAACTATGTGGCACCGGCTAACGACTTGGAGAAACTCTTCTGTAAAATCTTCGGCACTATCCTGACGATAGAAAAGGTGGGTGCCACCGATAATTTCTTCGAATTGGGAGGAACATCACTGATGGTGACCCGTGTAATCATCGAAGCGGACAAAAACGGACATCATATTGCCTATGGTGACATCTTCAATCATCCCACACCACAGCAGTTGGCACGGTTTATCTCCGGGGACAGCGATACCTCAGCAGGTGCGGCCGATGATGAGCATCATATCGATGCGACCTATGATTACAGAGGTATTGATACTCTTCTGATGCGTAACACCCTGGATAACTTCAAGAAAGGTGAGCGACAAGCCATAGGACGTGTGTTGTTGACAGGATCAACGGGATATCTCGGTATTCATGTGCTAAAACAACTGATCGACCGTGATGATGTGCCGACTATCTGGTGTATGGTACGTGCAGAGAATGAGGAGAAGGCAGAGAGACGTCTGAGACAACTGCTGTTCTACTATTTCGGTCGTAGCTATAAGGAGTTGTTCGGTAGCAGATTGCGGGTCGTTCTCGGTAATGTCACACAAGAGATCACCGTTCCCGAGTCTGTTGATACGGTGTTCAACTGTGCCGCAGTGGTGAAACATTTCTCAAAAGGCACGGAGATAGAGGATGTGAATATCGGTGGTGCAGTGAACTGCGTGAAGTTCTGTCTGACCACAGGTGCACGACTCATTCATGTATCTACCTATAGTACCGCGGGCTTGTCGGTTGATGGCTTCCCTGCCAAGGGTACGATACTGACAGAGCAGAATCTGTATTTCGGACAGTATATGGACAACCAGTATATCCACTCTAAGTTCATCTCAGAGCGTGTAGTACTTGAGGCCATAGCTGTCCATGGACTGCATGGGAAGGTGATGCGTGTAGGTAACCTCGCTCCCCGATCTACTGACGGCGAGTTCCAAATCAACTTCCAGACGAACAGTGCCATGGGACGTATCCGCGTCTTCAAGATGTTAGGCTGTTATCCCTACGAGATGAGTGACGAACCGATGGAGTTCTCACCCATCAATGAGGTGGCACAGTCCATCGTGCTTCTCTCTCAGACACCTCATGACTGTTGTCTCTTCCATCCCTATAACAATCACAGTGTTCTTTTCGGTGATGTGATCAGCGAACTGAGTAAGATCGGTGACCAGCCCCGACAGATTGAGATGGAGGAGTTTACAAAGGCGATGGAAGAGGCGAAGAATAATCCGGAGAAAGCTAAACGTCTGTCGAGTATCATCGCCTATCAGGACATGGGACGCGGACAGGCCACGGTGATGGTTCCCACGGTGAACACTTATACCACACAGGTGCTTTACCGTCTGGGGTTCCGTTGGTCATCTACCTCCTGGGATTATGTTGACCAGTTCCTCATTGCCATTGATGGATTAGGGTATTTCGATGCGTAGGGTCTTAAAACCAAAAACAAATAGAGACTATATAATGTGAATACAATTGTCAACAAAGCGCATTGTCAAAGACGAAGCCCCACTCCGGATCCGGAGCGGGGCTTCAGCACAATTAGTTCAGAAATACGAAATGGTAGTTTTATCCGTTTAATCTTTCATCATTCTCTACTCGGTTGTTATAATCTTTATCAATTCATATCTGATATTCGAACCATCCTGTGGAGGGTCGATAAGCGTCGTCTTCCTCACCTTTAAAACATACGATTTCCCTTTTTGATAAGTGAAGTCTTTTACCGTGTCGAAAGCCACACAGTCCCAATGCGATTGTCCTTTCTCACGGATGAGCATTCCTTCAATAGCATTCTCTCTGTTGTCATCAAACAGAGAATAGTAGAACCCGGTTTCATCAGAGACATACATCGTGATGTCTTCCACTTTGTCTGCCTCACTGTCGTTAAGACAGGAGGCGAGACAAGCAACTGTGATTGTGATGAAAATGTATTTAAAAGTTCTCATTATCTCGCTTACCATATTCATTTTTCAACAATCTAAGAACTGACAAATACTAAAACCTTGCATGGCAGATTGTTAAAATAAGTTAAGGGTGCAACCATTCTGGCCACACCCTTAAAAAAATATTGTCTCGAAGAATTCTTACTTCAGTTTCTTGTAAGCGTAACGGCTGGTAGCACCAAGCTCTTCCTCGATACGGATCAGCTGGTTGTACTTAGCCATACGGTCGGTACGTGACAGAGAACCGGTCTTGATCTGACCAGAGTTAGTTGCCACTGCGATATCAGCGATGGTAGCATCCTCTGTCTCACCGGAACGGTGTGAGGTAACGGTGGTGTAACCATGACGGTGTGCCATCTCGATAGCCTCGAGGGTCTCGGTCAGAGAACCGATCTGGTTCACCTTGATCAGGATAGAGTTGGCGGCCCCCATCTCAATACCTTTCTGCAGGAACTTAGTGTTAGTAACGAAGAGGTCGTCACCCACAAGCTGACACTTGTTACCGACTTTCTCTGTCAGTTTCACCCAGTTCTCCCAGTCGTTCTCATCCAGGCCGTCCTCGATAGAGTCGATAGGATAAGTGTCAATCAGGTGCTCCAAGAATGCAATCTGCTCTTCGGCAGACAACTTCTTTCCGTTAGGATCCTTCTGCTTGCCGTTCTTCAGTTGCTTGTAGTCATAGAACCATTTACCATCCTCGCATACAGCAAACTCAGAAGCAGCGCAATCCATAGCGATCTTCACGTCCTTACCCGGCTCATAACCGGCAGCCTTGATAGCATCGCAGATGATAGTCAGTGCATCCTCGATACCGTCGAGTGCAGGAGCGAAACCACCCTCATCACCTACAGCAGTAGAGAGCCCACGCTTCTTCAGCAACTTAGCCAGGTTGTGGAACACCTCGGCACCTACGCGTACAGCCTCACGGACAGAGGGTGCGGATACCGGACGGATCATAAACTCCTGGAAGGCGATAGGAGCGTCAGAGTGAGAACCACCATTGATGATGTTCATCATAGGAACAGGCATAGTATAGGTGTTGCAACCACCGATATAACGGTAGAGAGGCAGACCGAGAGCGTTAGCGGCAGCCTTGGCGGCAGCCAGGGAGACACCGAGGATGGCATTGGCACCGAGCTTGCTCTTTGTAGGAGTACCATCGAGAGCCAGCATCTTATAGTCGAGTGCACGCTGGTCGAGCACACAGTCACCTACCAATGCGGGAGCGATGATAGTGTTAACATTCTCAACAGCTTTCAGAGTACCTTTACCCAGATAACGGTTCTTGTCACCGTCGCGAAGCTCCAAAGCTTCGTTCTCGCCGGTAGATGCTCCAGATGGAACAGCAGCACGGCCTAACACACCATTTTCCAATACTACGTCAACCTCTACGGTCGGGTTTCCTCTTGAGTCGAGGATCTCTCTTGCATGAATTTTCTGAATCTTCATAATTACCTTAAAATTATATTTGTCTTAATGATTTCTTATTGCTCGTTTGTCCTCATTCGGATGCAAAGATACTGTTAAATCACCAATAACAAGTTTCCTCTGGTTTTTATTTATTGATGATTTAATCTTTTTTAATATAATCCTTTTTACGGAAATAGAATCTGACAAGGATTGCTCTTTCCACTTTACAAATCCGTAAGGCGGTGGAAACGATAAAGAGCAAGACGTAACCATGCACTATGCACCTCATCACGCATAGCTGTGCATTCCCCCGAGGAAATAATTTACACCGAAGTAAGTCATGAGAATAGTCAGGAAGGCAAGGGTGATGTAAAGATGGTAGTGCTGTGGTTTTCTGAGCCAGGGAAGACTCTGATGATGTACACCTACAGCATAGATCATAAAGGTGATGAGTGCCCATGTCTCTTTAGGATCCCAGCTCCAGTAGGTGCCCCAGGAGATGTTTGCCCAGATGGCTCCGATAAAGATACCGAATCCCAAGCAGGTAAGTGCGGGATAAAGAAATAGTTGTGACAATAAATATAGCTCCTCCATTTTCTTCTTGAGACAGAAGGCCATCACACCACAAATGAAAGTAAGACTCAGCAAGGCAAAGGCCATCATGATGATTCCCACATGGATAGTGAGCAGCGGCGATGACAGTACGGGCATCAGGTGACTGATCTTCGGATCCATCTGCGAGATGTGACTTACCAACAGGAAAAATCCTGACATCAGGAAGCCAAAGGTGAGGATGATTTTGAAATAACGGTATATCAGCAGGGTGAGCAGCTGTATCGCCCATGCCATAAAGAGCATCGTCTCATATCCATTGGCCATGGGGATGTTACCGGAGATGACCCAACGGAGAGTCAGACAGAAGGTAAGGCTGAGAAATGACAGGAGCATAATGGCCCACGGTAATGTCTGCCGTTTTTGGAAAATCGTCAAGAACAAACAGATAAGGCCCATCGTGAGGTTGAGCATGAAGAGGATGGTGGCGAAGGGGATGCTGTTGTAGATACGTTCTGCCTTGAGCTTCGTATCGGAGGGAATGCTGCTGCCGCCATATCTCTGTTGGTATGACTTCATTTTGTCCAGCATCTGGTTCATGTGAGTCCAATCTTCCGACAAAGCATAACCATACAGCACGGAGAAAGCATCCTGCATATACCTCTGTTGCCCTGCAACGATATTGTCGGGGTATTTATCCACTGGGCTGTACCATACGGTGGAATGAACGGTGTAAGGAAAGACCTTCAGGAGTTTTCCTTGTCGCAGTTCCATCACCAACATCAGTTTGTCATCCACCCTCATGACATCCTGATGGAACTTATCCTGGTCATTCTCTTGTAGATAAGGTCCGAGGATATACCCTCCCATGGTGTCATTGAAAAAGGTGTTGACAGCACAATATTTAGGCAATTGAAGAGCTTCTTTGAGCGGACCGCCTTTCATCTTTAGTATCGGTTCTTTACTCCATGTGTCGCCCCAGAAGATAAAACCGGCAAGAACCTGTTCTGCGGTATATCGCTGACCTTGCACATCTTTGTAATACCGTTTTCCATAAAGTTTCTTTGTGAAATCGAGAGCCATGGTCTGCAACGGACAGATACGGTCATTGTACAGCACGTTCAGCTCTCCCAATTTCCGTGCCGTCTCCTTAGGAACCGTCGGCACCGCAAAGGTCTTTAATCCCACACACCCTATAAGCAGGAAGAGGACGATACGACTATTCCTCGTGATGGTACGTATCAGTTTGCGGTATTGTCCCTTGGGGTCGAACAGCATCCACACCAACGCGATGAACAGCAGGGCATAGCCGATATAAGTGACGGGAATGCCATAGGGATCACTGTTGACGCTCAGGATGCTGCCTTTCAGGTCTTTGTCGAAACTGTTCTGATAGATGCGCATACCATGATGATGGAAGATGTTGTTCATAGACACCATGCCGGAAATGGAATCTCCGTTGTCGATAATGGTAAAACGTGTCACATAGTCAGAAGGAGCCTGAGTGCCTTCGTGATAATGAATGTTGAATGACTTCAGTTGCATCTGGAAGGGAAGAGTCCTCTCCGACACCACGTCATTCTTCAGTATCATATAATGGTCTGTCGTCTCTCCCTCACGCAGGTGTATGACACCCTGAAAGGCAAAAAGGTGTGTCAGCAGGGCACCCAGCAGGATAACGACAAACGACAGATGTAAGACAACAACGAAGAAACGCCTTACTCTCTGGTGGATAAACCATGCGACGGCCACAGCACCGAGCAGGGCCCATAAGGCGCAGAACCACCAAGTACCATAAACATGATCCGATACATAGGAAGTTCCTTGGTATTTCTCGACAATCGTGGCGGCTGCCATACAGGCAACCACCACGATGTATAGGAGTATCAGCAGTTTCTTCATGCCGAATATCAGATAGCGCGCAGGAACTTCACTACGGCATCACGGTCAGCCTTCGGCAATTTATAGAACTTCAGCGCACTGTCGTAAGCGTCGCTGTCCTTAGTGTAGCCATGCCACAGGATAGCCTCTATCTCATTACGTGCCCGACAGTCATGCAGACGGTCTTCAGCTCCGGTGTTAACCAACGATAAGCCACGTCCCCACAGTGGTGTGGTACGGCACCATGTCCCGTGGATACCGTTCTTCATATACAGACGGTGCTGGATCATATCGGTATAAGGCCAGATGGTCTGATTTTGGTAGCGGGGTAACTGCAGGTTCTGCGAGGTGATGATACTCGGACTCCAGTAGTTATCCGTAGTGGTCTTCCACGAAGGACGATGACAGGTGGCGCAACCCATCTCCATGAACAACTCCTTACCACGCTGCACGTCTTTATCCTGAAGGTTACGTGCACGGGGTATAGCCAAACCTCGGTGCCATACCTGGAAAGCCCAGAAGTTATTGTCAGACATCTCCGGCTCAAAGTTATGCCATTTATTATTAAACTGGTTGGTGGAGGGATCGAGCAGGTTCTTCACGGCATCAGCGATACCTGCCTCTGTACCATCAGCATAGTAAGGTGAGGTGGGGTCTGCCTTGATCTTCGCTATCACATCCTTATTCTCCGACATGGCAGTAGCCCATGCGGTAGTGGTATAGAGCTTCGGTCTGTCAGAACGGCTCACATTAGTGATATTCCAGATAGCATTAGCACCGGCACCATCCTGCAGAGATCCGCGTGTCATCGCATAGGTGAACTTCTTGATACGATTCACTTGCTCGGTACCGCTGGAGGCATTCACATACATAGCGGTGGAAGCCCAGTCGTTCTTCTCCTTATCCCAGAAAGCAGGGTTGAGATCGACATAGGGAGCTTCCCTCCGGTACTGCTCACGGATGGAATCATCGGGGATCGCATCGATAAGACCGGTACCAATAATACCGATGGTGCTTTCCAGACGGAAGGCCACGGCTCCATTACCTGTCTCCCAAGGAGTAGGGTTCGTGTTGAACGCTGAGCGGTCGATACTTAATTCAGGGTATATCAACGAATATCTCTCACCGTCAGGGAACTGAGTGGCAGAGATCTCACTACCCTCTCCCATAGCGGTGAGTGTCAACCAGTCGAGATGGATACCCGATTCATCGATAGGCGGCAGGAACGGACTCACCGCACGAGTCTGTGGCATACCGGTGACCTCACTGACGTATGGGCCGTCATCGCTGTTTGCTCCGTCACTTGGGTGATAAACCACCAACAGATAACCGTTGCCCCACTCAGCAGTATATTTAGTAACACGCTTTCCATGACCATAGGCGGGGTGACAGTCTAAACATGACTTTCGTACATAGGCAGGACCCAGTCCGTTGAAAGGAGCCTGAAACTCAGTTACATTACGCTCGAAGAACTGTTCTCCCCGATTAAAAGCCTCCGTGAGGTTCATCTGCGTGACAGCAGGTGTCTCATCCTCATAACAGCTGGAGGACACATTCATGGTCGTTCCTAACTCTCCTCCTACATACCATTCTTCGGCAGAGAAATTACCTACGGCCTTGCCGATATAGTTACCATCGTCAAGAGTCACGGAATCCTCATCATCGTCTTTGTCGGAACAAGAAGTCACCGCAAGAGATAACATCGCACCGAAAAATGACAAAAAAATAATATTCCTAAGCAAATTCATCTTACTATTGTAAATAATTTATCAATATTTCTGTAGACAGATGAAGAGCTGTGCCGTTTCTGGCACAACTCTTCCCTGTTATTAATTATCTCTCCATAACATCAGTTGGCTGAAATCCAACTGGCAGCCTCATTGAGCGCATCATCCAAGGTGTTGATGGCGTCCATAGCCGCCTTGGCATTGGCACTGTGAGAGTCAACCACGAAAGGAGTACCGGCCTTAGCTGTTGTCAATGCTTTCAGAGCGGCATCAAGTTTCGACTGCAGGTCGGTGGCCATGCTCTTGTTGTACTTGTTGAGATAACTCATTAATGAGTTACTGTGTGCCTGACTGTTGCACTGACCGTTAAGGCTGTACTGGATACTGGTGATATTATCGAAGAAATCATAGTAAGAACGCTGACTGTAGGGAGACTCGATATAGTCGGGATCTGTTCCCAGGTAAGCCTGGCCGATCTTCTGTCCTGCTACCTCTGCACAGATATTGCTGCAACCTGATACAAGGATGGTACTCATCACACCGCGCCATGTACTCATCGTACTACCGGCTTGGGTCGCATTCAACATATTCTCACCATAATACATATCACCACCGGCTACAGTTGTGTTAAACTCACACTCCTCTACTCTCTCCTGATGACTCTTCGGAGCATTCTCGCCCAACCAACTCACTTCCAGTTGGAAACACTTGTCACGGAGGTCACCGGCGACAGCTGCTGCGAAGACCAGTTCTTCCTCACCGGTGATGTTACGGCCGGCAAATGCCTCATCATCCTCAACACCCTTCAGAGCTGCCAAGGTGCGGTTCTTACCGTCACGGAAGATAATAAACTCAATGCCATGGAAACCTAACTGCTGCTCTCCTACGAGGGCACGGGCATTGTCAATACCACCATCCTCAAGGTCATCAAGGTCATCAACGATCTCCTTACTGCTCAACTGTTTTGCCAAGGCGACACGGTCGAGTGGCCATGTGTCGATATGGGGGTCGATACCCCAGTCTGTAGCAGCACCATAAAGAAAGGCCTCACTCTTCTCCCAATAAGAACGGGCGTTCAGGAACACCGTACATATCTGGTCTATGTCACTCTGTGTAATCGTACCGGCACGGAACTTAGCCTTGGCACTGACGATCTTGTTGAAAAGGTCCTCAGCCTGAGTGGCTAAAGAAGAATAGGTGGGATAGATAACATTGTTTACATACTGTTCTGTGATGGCCTTCATGGCCTCTTCTTTCTCTGTTAATGCCTGATCGTTGTCATCATCATCATCACTACATGCCGTAAAACTCATTGACAATGTGAGTGTTGCTGCCACAATCAGCGCATACTTAAATAGTTTTTTCATTTTTTTATAATTATTTTATGTTAGATTATCATTCGATTACAGGAACCAGCCCTCGTAGGCGATGCCGAAATTGATGCTGGGCTCGTTGTTATATGGATTTTTCAGCAGACGTGTGCTGTAGTCTGCCTTAATCGCAATCTGTGGAATGGGATAATAGTTGATACCTAAAGTAACGTTGTTGACATTGGTATAGTCATACTGACTCTTATTCTTTGCGGGAATATAACTGTCATAATATTCATATCTGCCGAAGAGATAACATTTTTTATGGGCTTGGTTCAGCTTCTCAAACTGTGAGAAGATATTATAACCCGCCTCAATACCGATGGAGACAGCATTCTTTCCTACCATGGCGCTCTTGACAGGAGAGTTGCTGGCATGTGCCTTGGCATCCTTGATGGTATTGATCTCGTCAACATCACTCAGTGAACCATAGTCAGCCTGTCCTCTCACGATCCAGTTCCAACGGTTGAGGGTAAAGTCGAAAGAGCCCACCACAACAGTACCCTTCACCTTGTCATAAGGTTTGCCCTCTCCCTGAATGTCATTGGGGAAGGTGTTGTGCACGGAATTTCCGCAGTAGCCACTTAATCCGAGACGCATACCCGGGAAAGCATAATAGTCAACACGTACGGCGGTACCCAACTGATTGGCCGGCTTAAACTCAAAGGGAGAGCCTGCGCCATGATGGATCCATTTATCACGATTGAATAGCATGGCATTCAGTCCGGCAACCACTTCTAACTCATATTTAAACTTACCGGCGATGCCCCAGAAAGAGATTCCCGTGTCATGCCATGTGGAAGGAAGAATAGTGTTCTCTCCCTCGGGACGATACACGGTGAAGTAGTTCAGTGGCTCATGATAAGCGTTGTTAAGACCTACGGGCACGATGATATGTCCGATCTTGATATTGGCGGCACGTGAGAAAGCTTTGTTAATCCAGAACTGCTCCAACTCAACCTCACCACCTTTCTCTTGTTCAAACTCCCATTCAGCCGCCTCGTCAGCCTCATTCTCGATGGCGCTGCCTGTTCCCGTATGCTCAAACTCCACCTCTGTGCCCATCGTCCATCCATGTCCGAAATCATAACCGAGGTAGATTACTGCATGGGGAATATCGAACTTACCATGAGAGGGGTCATTCTTATAGTTTTGTGGTGTACTGTAACGATTTACATGATCACTGTAAAACATCCGTGAGAAGGCGGCCTCTCCATAACCACCAACACTTAACTTGTTGCCTTTCACGTGCTGCATGACGGAGTCTGACGCAACCACTTGCCCCATGACAAACGTAGAGGATGAAGCAAGACAAAAGGCACCCACTATCATTATTCTGACTATTCTGTTCATTCTTTCCTTTGTAAATGCACAATAACTATTAATGTAATGTGGGTGCAAAGTTAAGTCATTTGTCAAGATTGGGCAATACCTATTTGTGATTAAATTTGCATCGTTTACGCAAGTTTTCTGTGCCTTTCATACATAAATTTAGGTATTATTTACGGAAAAAGATGGCACTGGTTTTCGTCGGTCAGTTTTTCCAACAGCCCTTGGCAGGCATCCTCTATCAGATCGAGTGCCCAGACAAAGTCCTTTGTCCCACCGTAATAAGGATCAGGGATGGTAGGCTCTCCAGCATATTTCCGCAGATAGTCTGCGAGACACAAGATCTTCTCTGCCTGGTCTTTATTGCCGGCAAGCCGCCGCAGGTCATAGATATTCTCCTCATCCATGCCAATAAGATAGTCGTAACGAAGAAAATCCTCACGCCTTACCTGTTGTGCGCGATGGTCGAAGACATACCCTCTGGCTGCCCCCTGTACACGCATACGTTTATCCGGCAACTGTCCGGTATGCCAGGCACCGATGCCGGCACTGTTAATATAAAATAGGTGGGAAAGACCTCGCTCCTCCACATAATGTCTCATCACCCCTTCGGCGGCCGGACTGCGGCAGATATTTCCCAGGCAGACAAACAACAGACGAATCTTCTCCATATTGCTTTTTATGAAAACGAGGCGAAAGATACAAAGAAAAAATGAAAATCTTATCTTTTTTTTTATTCTTTTATGGAAAATCATTACTTTTGTGGAATAAACATATCAAACCATGAAGAGAATAAAATATATACCTTTACTGGTGCTGTTACTCATTGTCGATATTCCACTGAGAGGACAGACAGTCAAGAAATTCACTCAGCAAGAACTGGGTATTCTTGCAAAACGGGCCTGCGCCGCTTTTGACGAGAAACATTTCCAATCCGCTATCTCTCTGATGGATGAGTACAGAAAACAAGCCCCTCTGCCCCGATATGGTTATTACATGCTGACATTGAGTTGCCTGAAGACAGGACAGAACGAGCGGTGCGTCAACTATGGTAAGGAGTGGGAGAAGTCGATCGACCGTGACAAAGATGAGCGTTGTAAGGCATTGATCCTCGGAAACATGGCGGTGGCATACTCCTTGATGGACCGTTATGAGGAGAGTATTGAATACTTCAAGCGTTCCTCTGTCATCCACCAGGTGAAAGATAAGGATTTGTATGCCCGTGACTGCGAGAATATCGGTTATGGCTATTGGTCGTTGAAAGACTATGAGCAGGCAAGGGAGTGGTTCCAGTGTGCTGCCGAGTCATGGATGACGAATCTGAAGACGGATCTCACCAAGGTGGAGCAAGGAAAGTGTGAGAACACCGACTTGGGCAGGGTGCTGTACGACTGGGCGATGGCTTCTTATGCCCTGGGTGACAACACCGTGGGGCAGCGTCTGCTGTCTGCCTCCTCCCGCTGCGGTTATGCCGAGGCCAAGGAGTATATCGAGACCAATGGGGGAAGGTAGTGCATAGTTCATAGTGCATAGTGCATAGTTCATAGTGCATAGTTTGTAGTGTGTAGTTCATAGTGCAAAATTAGAATTATATGAAGAGATATTTCTTTACCCTGTTATTGATGAGTTGTCTGCTTTCACTGCAGGCCCAGAAAAAACCGCTCGATCATTCCGTCTATGACGCATGGCAGACGGTGGGACCGACAACGATATCACCACGAGGTAATATCCTTACCTATGAGGTGAATCCCCAGGAAGGAGACGGTTGCCTGACCATCAGGAATATCAGGCAAAACAAGGAGATCACCATTCCCCGTGGTTATCGGGCTACGATTTTAGATAATGAGCAACAGGTGGTGTGTCTGATCAAACCGTTCTTCAAAGATACCCGTCAGGCAAAAATTAAGAAGAAGAAAGCGGAGGACATGCCCAAAGACACCCTCGCTATCATTGATACGAGGAACTTTTCCATTAAGAAATTTGCTTCTGTGCAGAGTTATCAGCTGGGGAAACATGCTGTCCATACGGTTGCCTTCCTGTCGGCAGACACCGCCCTGATACCAAAGAAAGAGCGCAGTAGTAAGGATATCGGCAAGCCCCTGATGGTCTATTCTTTTGCCACAGGAGCCATCGACACTGTGAAGCACGTTGATAAATACCAGTTTGACAAACAGGGTAAGGCCTTGGCTGTCACCATCAAAGAGAAGAAAAATAAGATGCTTGTGGCGCGTTATGGCGTGGAAGACCGTACGCTGAGGTTCGTGAATGACACGATGACCTACTATTCACTCCCTCAGTTTGATGAGTCGGCCGAAAGGGCCTTGTTCGTGCAGGCAGCCGATACGCTGACCAGCGGTAGCAAGCACGGAGAACTGATGATTATGGAGATGGTGGACGGAAAACTGAAAAGCAGAAAACTCGTTGACCTCGACCATCTGGAGACCCTGCCTGAAGGGTGGGGCATCACGGAGAACAGTCGACCCTCGTTCAGTGAGGACGGCAAGCGTATCTTCGTTGGTGTGCAGGCTTATCAGGCTCCTAAGGATACCACACTGGTACCTTTCGAGACAGCAGGACTGGATATCTGGAACTACAACGCCCCGGAGATACCCCCTATGATGAAGGCTAACCTCAAGCGTGACCTGAGTCGTACGATGCTCTCCGTGTATGATGCCGGTCAGCAGCGTCTTATACCGTTAACTCTCTCTCCTTACGATCGAGTCTCTTTGATAGAGAAGGGGAATGCCCCTTATGCGTTATCTGTCGATCGCACGAAGACGATTGTCGCCACACAGTGGGACATGCAGGGGGAGCAGACGGTATCGTTGGTAAATCTGAATACTGGCAAACGAATCCCTGTCGTAACAGGAAAGGTGGACCGTGTCAGTGCTTCCCCTGCCGGAAAGTATGTGGCGTGGTATGATGCCCCTGAGCGTTGCTGGATGGTGTACGACATCAGTGCCGCTCAAACAAAGTGTTTCTCTGCCGCTATTCCTACGAATATGTGGAACGAAGAGGACGATCATCCGATGATGCCGGAGGCATACGGTATTGCCGGGTGGACACAGAATGATCAGGAGGTGCTCATCTACGACCGTTATGATCTATGGAAGGTGAATCCCGATAATGGTAATGCGGTGTGTCTGACCAAAGGACGGGGTAGGGAGAAGCAGTTCACCTACCGGTATGTTCCTTTGAAAGATGCGGATGAGGAACCCTTTATCCGACCGAATGAGACCTTGCTTTTAAGTGTTTTTGACAACGTCACCAAGAAGAATGGCTATGCCACGGTGATGGTGAATAAACCGTCCACTCCGCAGTTGTTGGCGTTGGAGGGTTATATGTATGCCAATCCCATGAAAGCCAAGGATGCGAATGTGCACGTATATAAGAAAGGTAATTTCCAGCATCCCATGGATCTGTACGTGACAACTGCTATCGGAAAGAAAGAACAGAAGTTGAGCAGCATCAATCCCCAGCAGAAGGATTACCTGTGGGGTACGGCAGAACTATTTCATTGGTATGCCTACGATGGCACTCCGTTAGACGGATTACTGTACAAACCGGAGAACTTCGATGAGAACAAGAAATACCCCGTGATGATCTACTTCTACGAGAAACGCTCGGAGAGCCTGTTTCAATATTACTCACCGGCTCCCAGTCGCTCCACCGTAAATATAGCATTCTATTGCTCTCGTGGTTATCTCGTTTTCGTGCCTGATATTGTCTACCATGCCGGAACTCCTGGTGAGTCAGCTTATAACTGTATCGTCAGTGGGGCTGAGGCTTTAGCGAAGAATAAATGGGTGGACAAGGAGAATATGGCGATACAAGGACAGAGCTGGGGTGGTTATCAGGTGGCTTACCTGATTACCCGCACGAATATGTTCAAGGCGGCCGGTGCCGGTGCTCCCGTCGCTAATATGACCAGTGCTTACGGAGGTATCCGCTGGCAGACAGGTATGAGCAGACAGTTCCAGTATGAGCAGAGTCAGAGTCGTATCGGCAGGGATCTGTGGAGCGGCATCGAACTGTATATGGAGAACTCCCCCCTCTTCAAACTGCCTAATGTCCAGACGCCGGTGCTTATCATGCACAACGATAACGATGGGGCTGTGCCATGGTATCAAGGTATAGAGATGTTCATGGGGCTGCGTCGTCTGGGTAAGCCAGCATGGTTGTTGGAATATAATAATGAGGAGCACAACTTGAACGAGCGCCGTAACAGTAAGGACCTGTCCATTCGTCTGCAACAGTTCTTCGACCATTTCCTCAAAGGTGCTCCCGAGCCGGCATGGATGAGATACGGCATCCCCACCTCCAAAAAAGGGCAGTACTTCGGCTTTGAGAATGCGGAGTGATGATTTTGTATTCAAGTGCACACGGTAAAAAATGATGATTATTCTTTGTTCATAACTTGCTTTTCATTATCTTTGTGGCATCATCTTTAAACTTTCGATTATGACAGTATTGTTAATTATTATCGTTTTAGCGGTTCTTGTTGGATGGTATTTCGTTTCCACTCAGCGTTCGCTGGTTAATCTTGATGAATTGTGCAAGAATGCCCTTAGTCAGATAGAGGTGCAGTTGAACTCCCGTTGGGATGCTGTCCTGGCTTTGGCAAAGACTGCAGCACAGTATGCAAAACACGAATCTGAGACGCTTATTGAGGTTATCAAGCAACGCCGCGGTGAGCAGGTGAATTCTCCTGAGGCAGTGAATGAGCAGACTTCAGCTCTTGGTCAAGTGATGGGTCGTCTTATCGCTATCGGTGAGGCATATCCCGAATTAAAGGCTGCCGGTCTCTATAAAGAGACGATGGATGGTGTAAAGCAGTATGAAGAGAATGTGCGTACGTCACGTATGATCTACAATGATACTGCAACGAAGATGAATCGTATGGTTCGTCAATGGCCATCATCGATAGTGGCATCGATATTACATTTTGCTCAGAAGGAATATCTGAAGGTGGATGAAGAGCAGAAAAAGAGTTATCCGAATCTCGATGAAGCGTTCAAGAAATAGGCTCTTCTTACTTTCTTTGCTGCTGTTTTCGGCATCTTGTGCTTTTGCCGGTCCGAAACTATATAACCTCGACATTCGTGTATTGTTGAGTAAGGACGGTGATGCCCATATCACAGAGACTCGTCGCATGTCGATTGATTCCGAGGGAACGGAATGTTACATCGTTATCGGCAACCTTAACGGCAGTGATCTGCGCAATTTCAAAGTTGTCGATGAACTGGGCACAGAGTATGAGAACGTGGGGAGATGGGACATTAATCAAAGCCGTAGGTGGAAAACCGACAAATGTGGTATCGTTGCGAGGCGTGATGGTTACGAACTTTGTTGGGGACTTGGTGACAGTGGTGAACGGACGTATGTTACAAGCTACACCATCACTAATCTCGTGCGAGGGTACTCTGATGCCGACGGATTCAATTATATGTTTGTTGCCGAAGGCATATCGCCCTATCCTCAGCATGTGAAGGTAACCATTGTTCCAGAAGATTCTATCAGTTTCTGTGAGGATAATGCCGGCATCTGGGCCTTCCGCTATCGTGGTGATGTGCGATTTGCGAATGGTAACATTGTAGCGGAGAGCAGTGAGCCTTTCGGCCGACAAAGTGCTATGATTGTCATGGCCCGCTTCAATAAAGGTTTGTTTGTGCCTGCTGTTGTTGGTGAAGGAACATTTGAACAGTTAAAAGAGAAAGCTTTTGAAGGAAGTGATTATGATGAAGATAGTCTTAGTCGATCCGACAAATTATTCCTTCTTTTTCTCTCATTGTTTTTTTTCCTACTACCGTTGCTTCTCTTTGCCGGATATCTTTTCTATCTGTGGCGTGAGCATAAGAAAGTCTCCAAGGATCTTCTTTGGTATCGTGATATTCCCTATGAAGGAGATCTCCAGCAGGCAAATGATGTGTTGAATGCCTATAAGTATTTCGGTGTCGACTATAATAATCTTCTCTCGGCATGCATTCTGAAGCTTATCAATGATGGCGCTATCAGTATAGAACAGAGTACTGATGATAATAGAAAGCCGAGACAGAATTTCGTTATCCATGAACTGTCAAATGCTGATGAACGTCCACAACTATTGCGCATGGTGCACAAAATATTCCGTGATGCGGCAGGTTCTGATACTGTTCTCGAGCCAAAAGAACTGAAGAGATGGATGAAGAGTAGTTACAATCAGAGTTATACGGACTCTTTCATTCAGACGCTACACACGAAGACAAGTATCTATCAGTATCGTAATGAAATCGATGAAGTGCGGAAAGTCTTCGGACTGAAGAAGTTCTTGAAAGAGTTCTCACTTCTCGACGAGCGTGGCGTCAAGGAGTTGTCGCTTTGGAAGGATTATATGATTTATGCCACTTTGTTTGGCATTGCCGATCAGGTGATTCGCGAAATGAAGAAGATTAACCCTGAGTATTTCAATATGGATCAGGTAGCACGACAGATGGCTGATGAGACTACACTGCCATTGATCTATTCTACGATGCACAACAGCACATCGCGTGCTGCATTGAATAAGGCTGAACGCGAAGCACGTGCAGGAGGTGGCGGTGGGCATGCTTCATGGGGCGGTGGCGGAGGTTTCTCCGGCGGCGGCTTCGGTGGCGGTGTCAGATAATATTATTTAAAATAATATTCTCCATTTAGCTTCTAGATTATATCTTGCGCAAAGAAAAGTTAGAAATTATTTGGAGATTAGCCTGTTTTATACTACCTTTGCAAAAGTTAAGTAAAATACGTTGTTCCGCTAGCTCAGTTGGTTTAGAGCGCCGCCTTGACAGGGCGGAGGTCACTGGTTCGAACCCAGTGCGGAACACGGAGATAATCAGCAATAATTACTTTTAAAGAATACACTCGGGGACAGGCTCTTTTTATGTGCCTGTCCCCGAGTGGTTTAGAAGCGATATACTGCGAAGGTTCTTGCCGGTACGGTCAGCGATATCTTATTACCGCTGGCTTTCATCTTTTCTGTCTTCGGTACCACCGCATCCTTATGCTTGGTGGTGTTGGCGGCAGATTTATCGGCGGCGTGTAAGGTAGTCACCGTACCGTCTTTGAAGAGATTCTTCGTGCCAGTCAGCGTGATTTCCACCGGTTTGTCAGCCTCTGAGGTGTTGACAATCTTAATGATATAGTTATTATTGTCTTTATCATAGACGGCAGAGGCGCAGAGTCCATCCTGTCCTGTGACAGGCTGCTTATATTCCGTCAGCTTCAGCACATGAGTACCACGGTTACAGCCATACATTTGTTGCACGTAGTAGTTGGGGGTACGAACGGTGGTGAGGTTATCCATCCAGATGAGGTCGGGGCGCCACTGCCATCCGTCCACATGTGCGAACAGCGGTGCGTAGGTGGCCATGTGCACCACGTCGGCATTACGCTCAAAGCCAGTCATCAGGGCTGCCTCGCACAAGGCGGCGTCGAAGACATTCTTTGCCTCAGGATAACCGGCGGCATGCTCCTTGATATGACAGGCATACTCTCCGGCAAATACCTTAGGACCTTTGCGGCTGTAGCTGTCGTAGCGTGTGACATTATTCATAAACCAGTCTTGGTTGCAGTAGTAATGCTCATCTACGAGATCCACTTTCAGTCGGCGCATCTGCTCCCAGCCATAATCGAACTTATCACCATCGGGAGAAGGACCGGAGGATCCCACGATCTTAATCTCAGGATGACGGACGCGCAAGACGGTGAGGAATTTCTCCAGACGTTCCGGGTAGATAGGTCCCCACTGCTCGTTACCGATGCCGAGGAACTGTAGGTTGAAAGGTGCGGGATGCCCCATGTCGGCACGGAGCTTTCCCCATTTGGTAGTGACATCACCGTTAGCGAACTCTATCAGGTCGAGGGCATCCTGGATATACTCATCGAGTTTCTCCAGTGGCACATGAGCGTCGGAGTCATCGTCATTCTGATACTGACAGGCCAGTCCGACATTTAAGATGGGCAGTGGTGCGGCACCGATATATTCAGAGAGAAGGAAGAGTTCATAGAACCCCATGCCATACGTCTGGTAGTAGTTGGGGAACATACGGTGTGGGAAAGTATAGTTCCAACGGTTCTCGTTGAGTGGGCGGTTCTCCACCTGTCCTACGGAGTGCTTCCACTGATAGCGTGTACCGATATCCGTGCCCTCCACAATACATCCTCCGGGGAAGCGGAAGATACCTGGATGAAGATCCTTCAGGTCGTTCACCAGGTCACGGCGCAGTCCGTTCCAGTTGTCTTCCGGGAAAAGAGATACGTGATCGAGATCCACGCCATCCCCTTTTTGGTGGAAGATACGGAGGCTCCCCTTGGCGACGGTCTTCTTACTGGTGAGTGTCACCTCATATTTCTTCCAGTCTTTGTCGGGTACGGTAATCACCTGCTTATCGATGATCTCATTGTTCTCGTCGATCAGCTCCACACGTATCTCCGTTGATTTCCCTTCGGCGGCGTGCAGACGGGCATACACAGAGAAGAAGTATTTCATGTCTTTCTTGAATCCCATGCCAAAAAAACCGTTGTTGTCGATGCCGGAGCATTTCTCACGATGTCCTGAATTGAAGATTGTCACATAATGAGGGTTACGGTCGAAGACCGGACGGTCGGTATTCAGAGAGACCTTCCCGAAGGTGTTCCACCCCATGAAGGACTGTGGAAACTCGAAGGATCTGTTCTCAACCATCTCGGCATACAGTCCGCCGTCGGCACCGAAATTGATATCCTCAAAGAAGATACCATACATGGTAGGCTGGATGGGTGATCCCAGTTTCTTGGCATCCAACACATAGGCGTGCAGTCCCTCATCCGCCATCGTAGGGAGGGTGCCTATGAGGAGTGACATACACAAAAGAATAATCGCTTTTCTCATTTTATTATTGTTTAATAGGTTGAATACTGAATCCGAAACGTTTCTTCTCATATTTCACACGATAGGGAGTCAGGGCCTCGGCATATTTGCTCCAGCTGTCCACACCGCCCACTCCGGCATGCTCACTGTCTATATACAGGTGGGTGTACCGGCTCTTCTCCAATTGTTCGGGATGCCTTTGGCTCTTCACATCCCCTTCATCGAGTGTCTCGATGTTGTAATGTAAGGCAGAGGCAGAGAACGGTCGGCGGCAGGATATACGACAGCCGTTGCCATGGGCATCTGTCTGTCTCCACCAGCGCATATCACTCTTCGTGCCGGTTTCCTGCGGACGGATATAAGGATAGAACTGCTCATCGGCGGTCTGGGAGTAGATACCGATGTTCTGCGACTCCTTACGGTCGCAGTAGTTCTCTATCGGTCCACGGCCATAGTATTCACTCTTGTCCATTGTATAGGGCAGTTGGATATCCACGCCGTAACGGAACATATTAGGGATCTCAGCACCTTCTGTCGGCTCCATCGTCTGATGTATCACCACCGATCCGTCGGTCTTGATGATATAGTTCATCTTGAGGGTAGCTTTCACTTCCGGCATCTCGAAAGTCGCATCTACGGTCACCTGATTCTCCTTCAGCTTGTTCTTTGTCTTCTCTGCGTTGATACTGACAAGTGTCAGGGTCGGGTTCTTCCACACGTTATACTTCGTGTTGATCTTGGCACCCATATCATTATCGGTGGCCGCACGCCAGAAGTTTGGCCTGATGGTTCCGCCCTCACCGAGGATAGACATGCCGTTGACCACATAGCGGGACATCAGTCCTGTCTGCATGTTAAAGTCGATGTCCATGTTCTTATTAGTGATGCGGATTACCTGACGCTTCTTGTCTTTCTTGATCTTAAACGCTGCAGTGGCATCATATTCCTCCTCGTGGTTGTTCAGGAATTTGGTGATGACAAACTGCCGGTAAGCCACCAGTTGGTTAGCATCCATCAGTGGCTCCGCTTTCTTCAGGCGGAAGTCTATGTTCAGCAGCAGCTCCTTGTCGACATAGTCTTCCTTGTCCAAGTCAAAAGGCAGGGTGAATACCTCACTCTGTTGCGGAGCGATATTCAGGTCGTTATAGATTCCTGTCTGCACCTGCTCACCGTCGGCCAGCAGTGTCCATACCATCTTCACGTTCTTCAGATCCTTGAAAAAGTTCTCGTTCCTCACAGCAATCTTTCCTTTACGCATGTCTACGTCCTCTGCCCAGACATTCTGGTAGAAGTAACCCACCTCATACATGTGGGGGTTAGGCACACGGTCAGGACTGATCAGTCCGTTGCAGTTGAAATTCTGGTCCTCACTGTTGTCATAGTCGTTATAATCGCCGGCATAGGTGTAGATATCACGCCCTTGTTTATCCTTGCCGTGCAGGGCCTGATCCACGTAATCCCAGATGAAGCCGCCCTGAAACTTCGGATATTTCCTTACCAGGTCCCAGTATTCCTTGAATCCACCGCAAGAGTTTCCCATGGCATGACTGTACTCACACTGTATCAGAGGCTTTGTCTTCTCGGGATTGGCGGCATAGCGCTCGCACCACTCCTGGGAGGCGTACATCGGACACATGAGTTCGGTGTTGTCACCACCCTGAGCCCTTTCCCAGTGGATAGGACGGTCAGCATCCACACTCTTGATCCACTGAAAGGCCGCAGTGAAGTTGGGGCCGTCAACTGTCTCGTTGCCAAGACTCCAGATGATCACGCTGGGGTGGTTGAAGTTAACTCTTACGTTATGCTGGTTACGTTGCATGATCTGGTCGGCGAAGAGTTTTGTCTTGGAGATGGCGTCATCACGATAGCCGAAGCCATGGCTCTCCTGATTGGCTTCCGCACACAGATAGATGCCGTACTCATCACAGAGGTCGTACCAGATGGGGTCGTCAGGATAATGACAGGTGCGTACGGCATTGACATTAAACTGTTTCATTATCTTGATATCCTGTATCATCCGCTCACGGCTCACCACATATCCACCATCGGGATCCATCTCATGACGGTCCACACCTTTTATATATATAGGCTGTCCGTTCACTAACAGCTGGGCATTCTTGATCTCCACCTTTCGGAAACCAATCTTCTGACAGATCACCTCCGTAGGCTCTGCTGCCATCTGCGTGACGGTCTTTCTCCCTTTCTTGGTGGTCTTCACCCCATAGACAGAGGCCACAAGACGATACAGATATGGTGTCTCTGCCGTCCAGCGCTTGCAGTCGGGCAGTACGGCTTTAAACGATTTCACACCATTCTCCTCCGACTCCTGTATGCCGGTCATGGTCACCTCCTTACCCTGAGCGTCCAACAACTGGTATCTGATGACTGTGTTAGCGGTGGCGGGAGCCTTGATATCCAGCGTTCCGTCTTTATAATTGTTCGTCAGACTCTGTTTAATCCGCAGATCCTCCACATGCGTGTCTTTGTCACGGGCATAAAGATAGCTGTCGCGTGCCACACCGCTTAGGCGCCAGAAATCCTGATCCTCGCAGTAGCTGCCATCGCACCAGCGGAACACCTGAAAGGCAAAGAGATTGTCTCCGCTGTGCAGATAAGGAGTCACGTCAAACTCCGCAGCCACCTTGCTGTCTTCGGAATAGCCTGCGAACTGTCCGTTCACCCACAGATAGATATTGGAGGTGACGCTGCCGAAATGTGCAATCACCTGTTTACCATCCCAGTGAGCAGGAATACTGACTGTCTTACGGTAGCTTCCCACGTGATTGTCTTTCACCGGCGGGTATGGCGGGTTACTCTTGAAATGTCCTTTCCATGCGAAACCTATATTCACGTATATGGGGTCGCCGAAGCCGTTGAGTTCCCAGATACCGGGCACCTTCATTGTCGTCCATCCCTTCTCATTGTAGTCTGTCTTATAGAAGTCGGCGGGACGCTGGTCGGCATTCTCCACCCATTTAAAGGCCCAGTCGCCGTGCAGGGAGAGGAAGTTGTCTGAGGCTTTCATGTCACCTTTGAGGGCTTTCTCTTGATTCTCAAAAGCGAAGAAAGAGGCATGCGAGGTCTGACGATTGACCTCATTCACCTGCATATCCTGCCACTCCGTAAACTGTTGTGCCAGGGTAGGCAGACTTATACCGCATAGAATCGTTATAATACTAAAAAAAAATCTTCTCATAGGTTATTATCGTTTATTGTGACATCCGGTAAATACACTCCATAGCCTCTGTGTCGAGTTTCTCCAGGGTGCCGATGGTCATCTTACCACCCCTGCTGCACTTATCCACCATTGTCTTGATCTCTCCGTCGGTGAGTTCACGCCCGATAAGTTCCCTCATATTAACAGGCATGCCGATGGTCTTATAGAAGGTCTCTATGGCTTGGATACCTTTCTCTGCTGTTCCCTCGGGATCGGTGAAGTCGTTGGTGACACCCATCACATTCACGGCAAACTGCACGAAGCGTGCCACGTGGTTTTTCATCACATAACGTGCCCAGCTGGGCCAAATGGCAGCCAGGCCTGCTCCGTGAGTGACGCCGAAGAGCCCGCTGAGCTCATGCTCCAGTTTGTGTGAGGCGAAGTCTTTCTCCATACCGCACTCCATCAGATTGTTGTGTGACAGACTGCCTGCCCACATAATCTGAGCGCGGTGACGGTAGTTCTCCGGTTCTCTCATCACCACGAGGGCACTGTCTTTCACCGTGCGCAGCAGAGCTTCCGCAAGGGCATCGGTGAGGCTCATGTCTTGGTGTTTACAGAAATAACGTTCCATGGTGTGCATCATGATATCAGTGGCTCCTGCCGCTGTCTGATAGGGAGGCAGGGTGAAGGTGCGTTCAGGATTCATGACAGCAAACTTACAGCGGCACAGATCGCTGTTACATCCACGTTTGAGCATGCCGTCATCGTTGGTGATGACACAGCTGTCGCTCATCTCACTGCCTGCTGCCGGAATTGTCAGCACGGTACCAATAGGCATACATGCCTGGGGAACAGCCTTACCATCCCAGAAATCCCATACGTCACCCTCATAGGGAACACCGTAGCCAATAGCCTTGGAGGAGTCGATGACACTACCGCCTCCTATCGCCAGAATGAAGTCTACCTTCTCCTTACGACACAGTTCGATACCCTCACGTACCTTTGAGAGCAGCGGGTTGGGCACCACGCCGCCTAACTCCACATACCCGATGCCGGCATCTTTCAACAGGCTGAACATCTTTTCCAACAAACCCGAGCGGCGGGCGCTGCCGCCACCGTAGTGTACGAGTACTTTGGTGCCACCGTATTTTTTGATCAGTTGCGCCACTTGCTCTTCCGACTGTCTGCCGAAGACCACCTGTGTTGGGGAATAGAAATTAAAGTCTTTCATATCTATCTTGTTTATATACTATGCATGATTGTAAAACAGCTACAAAATTACGAAAAAAATAATTAAATAAACTATCTGTGAGCAAAGAATAATGCGAAAGTTTTTCAGATGCCATTTATGTTCATTTTAAAACTCCTTCACGACAGGTCTCCCCTCCAACCATGCCAGCATGTTCAACACCAAGTAATTCCAGTTTTGGAATCCTTTGTTGATGATGGGGGCGCCACTGTCGGGATCATAATATTCATGTAATGCTCCTTCTCTCTTGAGATCCTCTCCGTAGAGGACGATGGTCTTTAACGCCACCTGCCTTGCCTCTCTCTCATAGCCGTAGTCTGCAAGTCCGCGGAAAACCATATAATTGGAGATACCCCAAATGGGACCTTGCCAGTTGGAGGGGTTATGGGTGGCCCGGGTGTTATACATCTTTTCTGTCTTCGAGAGGGTGCGCACACCGTAAGGAGCCCAGAAGGTACGCGGATCGGTGAGGTTCTCTTTCACCATCCTACGTGCTTGTTCAGGTGTGGCGATGCCTGCCCAGAGAGCCATAAAGCCAGACCAGCATCCCAGTCGTTGTATCAGACAGGGGTAGTCACGTGGGGCTCCTTCGTGCAGTACCATCTGTGTACCGAAGATAGTCTGAGGCTCGGCGGTGTAGGGCAGTAGGTTTAAGTCCACACTGTAATACATCCCGTCTTTCTCATCCCAGCAGTATCTCCTCACCTTCTCACGAAGAGTGTCTGCCATGGCGGTGTATGTCTTTGCATCGGTATGTTGCCGCAGCTGCTCAGCAAGGAAAGCCATGGCACGCAGCTCCTTGTACATCATACAGTTCAGGTAGATGCTTGCGGAACTCCCTTTGGGACGGAAGAACGTAGAGGGATCGTTATCAACACCTATGGCGAGGTCATCCTGCCAATAGTATAGTCCGGTGGCGATATGTCTGTGATGACCGTGGTAGTTGGCGATGAAAGCCTGCAAGCGTGGGAAACAGTCCCGAAGCCAGGCAGTCTCCCCGCCGCTTTGCTGTACCAGAAAGGCGGCATGCTGTGCCAGACAGGGCTTATGCATGTTCGTGGCATAGATATCTACCGGTTTGATCTTATCAGGGTCGGTCCTGCTGTCTATGACCATGGGCATATAACCTTCTTCGGGAGAGGTATAGGCAAGGTAATTCAGCACACACCCTTGTTCGTAGGTAAGCGCCTCCTGCCGGTCCGCATCGGTACCGGTGTCTGTAAGAACCTGTCGCAGTGCTACATCTGAGAGCCATGAGTCCCAGTCCCACAGCACGTTGGCATACGACTTACTCCCCGGTGTGATATAAGGATAAATCAGTGCGATGCCCGACGGTTGTCGGTACATCTCTTTGTAATCGCCGTAGATATGTTGTTTGATCAGTTGACGATATTCCTTTGTGGCTTTCATATTCTGTGCGTTTACCATTATACCGGTAATGAGCGACAGAGCCAACAGGCATGCTTTCTTTCGTCTCATCTTCTCATGGTTTTGTTTTACCTCAGCAAAGATAAAAAAAATCTTCGTATAATGTTGTCACCCATCAAAAATATTTTATCTTTGCAGCCGTATCCGCTTTTAAAAGGTTATCAGTCGATAAAAGGATAAAAAATAACTATCATGGAAAAGAAAGAAAACAACAGGATCTATGAGGCGGCTGTCATCGCGGCCGGTCTCGTATTGGGAATGCTCGTTTTGGGCATTACGCTGAAGTCGGGCATCGACCATTTCACGGAGAAAGACCGTAAGGTGACTGTCAAGGGGTTGGCGGAGCAAGAGGTGCCCGCGGATAAGGTGACATGGCCCATTCAGACCAAAGAGATTGGCAATGATCTCCCTTCGTTATACAGTAAGATCAACAAGACGACGGCGACAATCAAGCAGTTCCTCACCAAGAATGGTATCAAGGAGGAGGAGATCAGTGTGAATGCTCCTACCGTAGTTGACTTAAATGCGGAGCGTTACGGTGAGAACAACCGTGGCTACCGATATAACATCACCTCCACGATCACTGTCTCTTCACGTGAGGTTGACAAGGTGCGCCAGCTCATTGCCCGTCAGGGAGAGCTCTTGCAGGAGGGTATCGCCATCGTAGATGGTGGCTACGATGCCCCGGCCATTCGTTACGAATACGTCTCGTTCAAGGAGATGAAGCCGAAGATGATGACCGAGGCCATCGAGAATGCCGAGCAGACCGCCAAGCAGTTTGCTGAGAATTCCCATTCCAAGATCAATAAGATCATCACCGCCGACCAGGGACAGTTCTCTATCGAAAACCGTGATGAGAACACCCCGTACATCAAGAAGGTACGTGTGGTGACCACGGTGACCTACTCACTGAAGAACTAAAGCAAAAAAGGAGTAGCCAACAGTTACTCCTTTTTTTCCAGGCCAAGACAGTTCGCCTTACCGTTTCATTACTGTCCTTATTCTTTTACCAATCTAATAGCGATTGGTGTCATATATTGTTCTCCTGTATGGGTCTTTCCATGTAGCAGACATGTGTGACTCCCCTTTTTTAAAAGGATATTACCCACTTTAATACATTTTGTTCCCTGACGCTCGGTATACCCAGAGTATGGAACTTCAAATGATTGTTTGTCTATTGACACAAAGACGGTTCCTTCATCATCAGCCTTCATAGTATTGTAATCGAGATATACAGCATATCGTACATTTTCGTTTACACGGAATTCCCATGCCATCTGTTGACTGTTATCCTGCCAATTCTTTATGTAATTTCGGTTCACCTTTCCATCTCCATAGCCCAAACCTTTGCCGATGAGATTACTGTCAAAGGTGTAAAGAACGTTATCCGTGCGAGTGTCAAGTAGTCTTACAGGATAAGCGGAAAGATTCGTTTTTAAAGTAAATGCGATAACCGTACTTAACGTATCCGGCATTATCATTGGTACAGATAACTGACAATCATTACTGTTTATCCTTTTCCATTCTAACTCCCTTTGGCTCAACTCTGATAATAGCCATGCTTTTTGAATGCTGCTTCTTAATCCGCCGATGATGATAAATCCGTCTATAGGCCATTGGTGAACATGAGCATACAACGTATCATTTTTCTGGGTGATGACACCCCATGACTGGATAGGTAAGTCGGAGCGATCTGCCCCGTATATGCTGTTGCCGTTTTTCTTCATCCACCTGCCAATGCCGAGGAAAATATCCACATCACGCTGATCCCATTTGCCATTACCCATCGGTCCTACGTTCATCAGGATGTTTCCTCCTTTGGAAACAGCCGACTCGATGAGTCTAACGAAATGCTTCACACTCTTACGTTTAGTGTCAGAGGCACTGTAGCCATACGACTCGTTGGTGGTAGGGATGCTCTCCCACAAACCCTGTTGTGGGAAGAAGAAGGCAGCTCGGTCACCGGTATTCACATAATCACCCATGTTCATCTTCCCATATCTTACCAATCGTCCATTTATGACAATCTGTTGATTCGGATCTGCCTCCCTTACGGCTTTGAGTATTCTTATGTTTTGATATAAGGGCAGTTTGCTCGGAGTATCAAACCACAAAATATCCGGATGATATTTCTTGATTAGCTCTTGTATCTGAGGAATGGATTTCTCCTTTACATATTGATCAGCAACAGGTAGATAAGATTTCATGTCACTATTCCACCAGTTACTGCCGCCAAGGAGTTTATCACCTCCCGGATGATCGTACTCCCAGTCATTGCCAGGAGCACAAGGATGTTCCCAGTCGAAAGCGTGGGAATAATAGAAACCAAATTTCACTCCATATTTCCGTGCTGCATTTCGCAACTCCAACATCGGATCACGATGGAAAGAAGTCTGCCGAATATCATAGGGATATGCATCAGAAGGAAACATCGCAAAACCATCATGGTGTTTAGCGGTGATGATAAAATATTTCATTCCTGCTTTTACAACGGTCTGCATCCATTCCTCTGCATTGAACAGTGATGGATTGAAGCTATAGACAAGTGAATCTTTATAAACCTCCAGAGGTATCTTTTCTTTCCTCATCAGGTGTTCGGAATAGCCACTGACTGGTTTCCCCTCCCAGTAACCGGCAGCTGTAGAATAGACCCCCCAGTGGATAAAACAACCGAAACGTGCTTCTTTATACCATGCGGTTCGTTGTGCTTTGTTTTTCTGAGAGTCTGTCCACCACCCGTCAATCGCCTCTTTTATCTCTTGCATGTCTTCAGGCAGATCTGTAAAAGCAGGAATCTCCATACCTTGTTCATCACCACGGTGTATTTGCTGTGCCATCAGAGTAACGGACGTTAAACAAACAAGAATGAAAAAGAATGTTTTTCTCTTATTCATAAAAATACTGAAAAATGATTGACAATGTATATTTATTCCTCGTCAGCAATACTGAAAAACCGATCGCTGTTAGTCTGTAAAACGACAGGTGGTAGTTTCTTTTTCAGAGTGAGTTCTACGATATGTACAAATTGACTGTTGTTGACCTTGGGAACACTGACGACAGTTTCCTTGGAGGATGTCGTTACCTTCAACTTGGTGTTACCATGTAACATCTTGGCTTGTTTGACATTAAACGCTTTGTCGAGATGTAATCTCTGATCGGACGGCCAGTCATAGACACAGAGATATAATACCGTGGTGTTGTTCGTATCTTTACGGATCACCTCACCCCATGAAGGATAAAGCAGACTGCGTTGGGTACCGTAGACCACCTCACCATTCTCTTGCAACCATTGACCTACAGTTTTCAGACACTGTTGTGCCTCTTGGGGTACTTGTCCGTTACCATCTGGACCTACATTCAACAACAGATTACCGCCCCGAGCTGCACACATCAATAAGGTGCGTATGATATCCTCTGATGATTTCCATCTGTTCTCCCAGCTCTTAAATCCCCATGATGAACCAATGTTCATACAAGTTTCCCAATAGACACCCTTTACATCTTCTGGCTTGGGCACTTTTCCTTCTGGTGTTTTGTAATCTCCGGGGAAGTTCGGGCGCTTCAGTCGGTCATTGGTGATAATCTGAGGATAATCTTTGAGTAGATCCTGAATCTCTTGGGCAAGCGCATCATTCATACGGGTAGGAGTATCGAACCACAATACAGCTATATCTTTATAGCGTCCCAGTAACTCTTTAATCTGTGGGATGGATACCTGATGGATATAGTCTTCGAAAGAACGCTCCAGTTGGATGTAATCCCATGCTCCATGATGAGCTTCAGTAAACTGGTTTATTCGTGTAGAATCGGGATTGTCCCAGCCTTCGCTCATCACCTTACGGGCTGTTGACCCACCAGGATTGTTCCAGTCTTGTGCATGAGAATAGTAAAAACCAATCTTCATACCGTATTTCCTACAGGCTTGTGCTACCATATCCACAACATCTTTTTTGTAGGGTGTATAGTCGACGATATTGAAGTTACTGGCATCACTCTTAAACATGGCAAAACCGTCATGATGCTTAGAGGTTAAAACCACGTATTTCATACCGGCACGTTTCGCCATCAACACCAAACTGTCTGCAGAGAATCCTTGTGGATTAAAAGTACTGGCTTTTGCACGGTATTCCATAACGGGAATCTTACATCTATTCATAATCCATTCGGCACCGCCACGACGCTGATGATAACCATTATATACTCCACCATAAAGACAGTATGGTCCCCAGTGAACAAAGAGACCGAACTTTGCTTCCTGCCACCAGTCCATCTTATTAACTGGAGCCTGCTTTGGTTTGGCTCCCATATTGAGAACCGTCAGCATGACTAATAGGTATACGATAATTCTTTTCATAAGTATATCTTTAAAATAAATGTAATTGTATTATTTGTATCTTTTTTCCTACTTTCTTAAATTGATAAAGACCGGGTGCAGAGACGGAGAGGGGTGTCTTCCGCACCTTTATCGTACAAGGTGAATAGAAGACGCCCCAATATTGGTTGTTCATCATCTTTCCACCAACCACCTGACAGGTGGCGTCGTTTTGAATGATATCAATGTCTTTCTCCTTAAAGAGAGAGACGGCCTTTAAGTCAGTGTCGGGCATCACCAGATAGGCATATGTGCCGTTTCGAGGTTGTGCTCCATGGTCGATGTACATGCAGGTCATTTTTTCAGTAACTGTTTCCGGTGGATAAGAGCCCATATTAACCGCCCATTGTCCCTCACAATTCTTGGAATAAGCCGTCAACGTTCCGTCCTGAAGCATGATATAACCGATATTATCGTGGAACAGACGGGTTTTTTTTAATGTCCTGTCAGCAGTAATCGTTTCTTGCCCGTTTTTGGAGATACAGACTAAAGATCCTTTTGCACACCGTTGGTCAAGTGTGGTAGTAACATGCAACAGACTGTCGGAGTGGATGTCTGCACCTAGACAGATTACCGCATTGGGCGTAAAGAACCAGGCTTTCTTTGCATATAGGTGGTCACGGGCATAGTCCATGGCACTGATACCATATAGTCCTTCGCTGATGCCACCTACCATACCACTGCTATTTCTGTTATTTCTGTTTTTTTGAATTACTGGGATATCTGAAGCAAAGGCCGTGGTACCGGGCACCTTTCTCCAATCCCAACAAGGAAGTGCACCGATATAATCATCTTCGTTAACATAATAGTAGGTGGCTCCGTCACCTAAATAGAACCCTCGTTTGTTATCTTCGTTCACATATTCTGAGCCGATGGTTCTTTTACTGTGCATTTTAATTGACGCCATCCATGTATTTGCACGGTGGATGGTGTAGTCGGAATAGGGGAAATGCTTATGTCCCACTAATGGATTTCCTTGTAAAGGGAATCCTGATATTCCCAAGTCTTGTGCGCAGAAGGCTGTCATATAGCCCTTATGTGTAGATGCTCTCTTAAAGAGTTGTCTACCTAAAGAACTGATATCCATCTTCCGATGCCAGATAATCCATCGATAACCCTTATCCACAAGGTTTGTCAGTACTTGTTCCTGTTGTTCAGACATCTGATAGGAGGTGTTCTTAAAAAGCTTGTAGAAGAACGACATACTACTGAGGAAAGCCAGTCCGTAGTTGCCGAACTGTTGCTGTGGGCCGTGTAGATGATAGCTCCAATCGGGTTGTATCCCATCCTCCCCCTCGGTTGTTATCTCTGAGAAGATCGTATCACGTGCCTGACTTACCAAGGACTCGTTATCGGTAAGTAATCCGATTATCATCATGTTGGATGCCAGCCAAACCTTGTTCTGTCCGGTCATCCCGAAATGAGCTTTTTTCATCACAGCAAGAGCACCTTGTCGCTCCTGCTCATTCAACTGATCCTCTACAATCAGGAAAGCCTGTCCTAAGGTGCGTGGAATACCTATCTCATTCTGCCACCAGTTTTTACATACAGGCATGTTTCTGAACCAGAATCCAAGCGCTTGATGAATATTCTTCCTGATTTTACTGTCATGATACAGTGGTGTGGTGTCGGAAGCATATAATTTACACAGTTCAAGTGTGCGTTCAGCATGTTGCTTGGGTTCCCATGAGGTGCGCTTCTCATCTTGATAGTTTATATCTGAGAAAGATCCATCTTCTCGTAGCAGAGAAAGATAGTTATTGATCTTTTCGATGTTCAACGGATATTTATTCATCAGTTCCTGCACCATTTGATCACCCACCTTTTCTTCTATGGGTAACGTGATCAGATCATTGAGCAACGTATCTTTATCTATCTTCTGGGGAACCAGCATCTTTAAGTAGTTGGATTTCAAAGTGGAAAGATCTGATGCGTATCCTGTTGAGATGTGAAGAAAAGCCAACAGGCAAAATAAAAAAGGAATTCTTCTTGTCATATGAGATATTTTTCACAAAGATAATAAACATTATGCAGTAAGTCTTTTACTTTTATCTCATTTTGTAGAAAAATAGTTCAAAACTTATTCCCGCATGACGTGGGTGGCATATTTTTTATAAGTTTTGAGACGATATTGAACTTAGTTTTTAGAAGGCTTATTTATATTTGCATCAAACGATTTATTATGAGTTTAAATAATAGTTTTCGATGCCTTTTCGTGATGCTGCTTGTCTTTTCAACCATGAAAATAAGTGCGGCAGTCAATCCTTTAAAGTTATGGTACCTTCAACCTGCACAGATGTGGGAAGAAGCTTTACCATTAGGTAACGGACGCATAGGTGCGATGGTGTTTGGCAGTGCCCAAAGAGAACATTACCAAATGAATGAGGAGACCCTATGGTCTGGTGTCCCTCGTGACGGAAACAACGATGAGGCTTATGCTGTCTTGTCCCTTGTAAGAGAGGCTGTCAATAAGGGCGATTATGCCAAGGCAGAACAATTGTGGAAGGAGCATGCACAAGGACCCTATTCCGCACGGTATCTTCCTATGGGTGACCTATATTTATTGATGAACCATGACAGTATTGTTAAACAATACCGGCGAGAACTGGATTTACGAACAGCCTTGAGTACAGTATGCTATAAAGTAGGATCTGACATTTATGAACGCACATCTTTTATCTCTTATCCTGATCAAGTAATGGTTGTCCATATCCAGAAAAAAGGAAAGAAAGGATTGTCTTTTGAAGTACAACTGCAGAGCGATCTGTGTTATCAACTATCATCTTCAGGTAAAGATCTCGTATTAAGCGGAAAGACCCCTATCTATGTAGCTGCCCGTGATTACGATCCTATGCAGATAGTTTACGACAAAGAGCAGGGCCTGTCCTTTGAAATGCATGTCAGCATTCTCGAAGATAATGTTCAGAAAAGTTTCCATGGAAAGCGGTTGTCTGTTAAAGCCGATGATTCAGTAACATTACTTATTACCGCGGCTACAAACTATGATGCGAAGGAGAAGGAACAGATTTCAAAGACAAAACAACCATCGGTTATCAATCTCGAAACGCAAAAAAAAGTTTCTGGATTATCGTATGAGAAATTGTTGAGTAATCACCTACGTGATTATCAATCATTGTTCAACAGGATGGAGTTGTCGTTGGGAAATGAGAAGAATAAAAAGGAAAAACTCCCCACGGATCAGCGTCTGATGCGTTTCGAAAATGATGATGTCGATCAAGGGATCACAGAACTTTATTTCCAGTATGGTCGATACCTTACAATTGCTGCCTCCAGAGGAGGCGGACTGCCAACAAATCTGCAAGGAATCTGGAATAGACATGTCTTTCCTTCATGGGGGTCGAACTACACCATCAATATCAACACAGAGATGAATTATTGGCCCACAGATGTTGCAAATCTTTCTGAATGTTTCAGTCCTTTATCTGACTTCGTAGAAAGACTGGCAGTAAATGGAGCGAAGACAGCACAGGTCAATTACCATTTCAAGGGAGGGTGGGTCGCCCATCATAATTCTGATGCATGGGCAAAAACATCACCTACTGGTGGTTATGGCTCCGATCCGAAAGGCGCTCCTCGCTGGTCGTGTTGGCCAATGGGTGGTGTGTGGTTCTGTCAGAATCTCTTTGACCATTACCTATTTACCGGAGATAAGGAATATCTACGCAAATCAGCCTATCCATTAATGGAGGGATCGGTAAAGGCAATGCTTCAATGGCTACAGAAGGATGAAAGCGGATATTGGGTGACAAATCCTTCCACTTCTCCCGAAAACCGTTTTTATTATAGAGATAAAGACGGTAAGCGCATAGAAGGATCTGTCTCAAAAGCAACCACGATGGATATGGCACTCATAAAAGAGTTGTTTAATAATTACCTAAGAGCTGCTGATATCCTACAAGTGAAACCGATTGATTTAAATGATGTTATTGATCGTCTTTTCCCCTACCAAATAGGTTCGCAGGGACAGTTGTTGGAATGGTCTGAAGAGTTTGAGGAACAAGATCCACAACACCGTCATGCTTCTCATCTGTTCGGACTGCATCCAGGTCAGCAGATACTTCCACGTAGAGATTATTTCTTAGCTGATGCCTGTAAGAAGACGTTATTATTAAGAGGTGACGGAGGAACTGGATGGTCAATGGCATGGAAGATCAATTTCTGGGCACGCTTGGAGGATGGCAACCATGCTTATAAGATGTTGAAGAATGGTTTGAAACTTGTCAAGGCTACTGACGTATCTACGAAAGGTGGCGGAACTTACCCAAATCTTTTTGATGCTCATCCCCCATTCCAGATAGATGGCAATTATGGTGGCACTGCAGGTATTGCAGAGATGCTTATCCAGAGTCATGCGGGATATATACATCTTTTACCTGCCATACCGGAAAAGTGGAAGACCGGTTCTGTAAAAGGATTGCGAGCACGTGGCGGTTTCATCGTTGATATGTCATGGGACGACGGGGTTATCACTCAACTGAAAATACAATCTACACAAGGGGGTGACTGTATCGTCGTATCTTCCCTTGCATATCGTAGGCCTATGCCTGCGGATGCCGGAGTCAAAAGGATGCCCATACAACCACGACCGACAATTAAGGGGAAACCATCAACTAGTGAAGAGGTGGACCTGTGTGGACTGAATATTTTGTCTATCCATACTGAAAAGGGACAGAGTTACGGTTTTAATTAGCAGAATTATGAGAAGATTACTAGTATTTGTGGCAGTCATATCAGGTACGTTGTTGACTTTTGGTCAGCAGGTAAGCAAATGGGTATACCCCTCATCTACGGGACTGTTAGCTTATCAGATGACAGAGCGAGGCGACCGCATCATGGATTTCTCACATGCTGGATATGAAGGTGGTGGTGTCGCATTACCTATAGTTAAAACCGTAAAAATCGTTAAACCGGTTGCTGGTGTTCAAGATTACACTTCCATAATCCAGCAAGCTATTGACGAAGTGTCATCACGGCCATTGAGAAACGGTTTTCGGGGTGCTGTCAAGTTGTCAGCAGGAGAATATCCATGTATGGGGAGTATTGTGATTAATGGTGACGGTGTGGTACTTAGAGGTACTGTTAAGAACGGTCAGAAGAAAAGTATCATTAGGATGTATGGAGACAAACACACGGCTGTAGTCCTGCGTAGTAGTACTATGTCACGACGTAATGAGCCCAAGATGAAGGGTGTAAAAGTCGTTGACCAGTATGTTCCTTTTGGTACTTATCAGTTGCATGTCGCTGATGCCTCATCTTTCAAAGCAGGTGATATCATCATTATACGTAAACCTGTTACACAATCATGGGTAGAATATATGCAAATGCATGATATGTGGCGCGATGGGAAACACCAGACATGGTTGGGTGTAGGTAGTGATCTGATCACAGAGCGTACGATACAAAAAGTAGAAGGTAACACCATCATCTTGAAGGAACCACTTGCCGATGCCTATGATGTACGTTTTACGAATGATGAGACAGATGTTCTTCATGTCCCAATGTCTAAGAGACTACAACACGCGGGAGTAGAGCAGTTGGTGATTATTTCACCGGATCAGGCCGTTAACCATACTGTTGCTAAATACTACGGGTTGCGTATCAACGGAGAAGACTGTTGGGCAAATGATATTGATCTGTATGAGACGATGGAGAGTGTGGGGGTTACAGGAAAGAGGATAACACTCAAAGATGTCAATGTCATACGAAATGCATTGCACCAGGGATCCTCTAAACCTGCCGAGTTCGCACCAAATGCGTCTCAGGTGTTGATGGATCATTGTTCTGTAAAAGGTGATAACATCTGGTTCGTCGGTGTCGGAGCACGTGTGATGGGACCTATCGTTATGCTGAACTGTCGTTTCCTAGGTAATGGCAGGGTTGAAGGTCATCAGCGGTGGAGTACAGCTTTCCTGTTAGATAATTGTGAACTGCCTGAGGGAGGAATTGACTTTATCAACAGGGGTGAAATGGGTTCCGGACATGGATGGGGTACAGCATGGGCTGTGGCTTGGAACTGTAGTGCGAAGATTCTTATTAATCAGAATCCTCCAGGTACACTCAACTGGATGATAGGATGTAAGGGAGAAAGAGTATTGCAGCGCCGACCTTTTGCCAAGGAGGGTCCAATGATTCCAGAAGGAGAATATGACTGTTATGGCACATCTGTGACACCCCAAAGCCTATACCTGACCCAGTTGCAGGAACGGTTAGGTGCCGATGCAGTTCATGCCATCGGCTATTAATAGCGTTTTGTTTGATTTAATATGTTTTGTTAGGTTAGAAAGTGGAGCTACCCGTGTGAGGGCAGTTTCACTTTTTCTTGCTTTGTTCCGCATATTCACTGGGTGCACATCCATATACTGCCTTAAAGCACTTGCTGAAATATGCCTGACTGTTGAAGCCTGTGCGTACCGCAATGTCGAAGATGCTGAGATCTGAGTTCTGCAGGAGATGGGCTGCAGCATCCAGACGCTTGTCGCGAATGAGTTCGATAGGAGACAAGTCGGTGACATTCTTCATCTTTCTATATAGATTTGTCCTACTGACACCAATCTCCTGGCAGATCGTATCAATATTTAAATCGGCATTGGAGAGATTCTTTTCTACCACTTCAAAGAACTTCTGTATAAACCTGTCATTACCCTCTGTGGCGTCAATACCGATAGCATCGGGAGAGAAGGTCTTTCCATATCTCTCTTTCAGTTTTACCCGTGCCTCGATAATATTTTTGATACGGTATATCAGCACGTCAATATTGAAGGGCTTGACAATATAGTCGTCAGCACCTGTGGTATATCCTTCTACAATATGAACCGTCAGGGATTTTGCCGTCATAAGGATAACAGGGATATGTCCTATCAGCATATCCTCCTTGATACGTTTGCACAATTCCAGACCATCCATCTTTGGCATCATAATATCACTTACTACTATATCTGGAATCTTATCGGTAGCCTTTGTCAGTCCCATCTTACCGTCTGATGCCTGGATGACGAAGAAATAGGGTTCAAGACAGTCGGCGATATATTTACGTACCTCGTCATTATCCTCTACCAGTAGTACCGTATATTTCTTCTCTATATCAACATTGTTCTTGTCCAACTTAGAGGGTAGCACATCCATCACGACCTGATCCTTAACGGAATCATCCATATCTTCTTGTCGGTACATATCCTTGTCAATAGGCAGTGCTATCCAGAAGTGGGCTCCTCTGTCTTTGTTATTAGATGCCTTTATGATACCATGGTGCAGTTCGATAATGGATTGTGTCAGACTCAGTCCGATACCTGTTCCTATTTCCTTGGTTTTATTGGAGTTGCTTGCCTGATAGAAGGGTTCGAAAATACGTGAAAGCTCATCCTCCGGTATTCCCCTGCCGTCATCGATGATCTCTAAGACCAGCATACGTTCATCCTCAGGAACCGTTTGCAGATTTTTCTTGGATTCTTCGTCAAGCGATTTTTTATCTGTTAATTCTGCCAGTATCTCTATGTGACCATTCGCACTGGTGTGCTTCATGGCATTAGATATAAGGTTAAAGAGAACTTTCTCAAACAAGAACTTGTCATACCAAGCCTGTAGATGCTGGTTCTCCTTATTGAAGGAAAGTGTGATGTTTTTGTCTATTGCAAGCTGTTTAAAGGCAATGAATGTCTCATTGATGAATGAATAGATATCATCTTGTCTTATTTTCAGATGAAGTTTCCCAGTCTGACTCTTCCTCAGGTCCATCATCTGGTTCACTAACAGCAGCAATCTCTGTGAGTTATTGTATATCAGACCTAATTTGTTACGGATATTCAGATCAAGTGACTGTTGCTTGCCAAGTTCTTCCACAGGAGAGATAATTAGTTGCAGAGGTGTCCTCAGCTCATGGAAGAGATTGGTAAACATCGACAGTTTCTCCTGATTGAACTGTTCCCTTTGCTGTTGCTCCTTCTGTTCTTGTCTTAGTCGGCGTGCCCTGTTGTAGTAATAGAGAATGACAGATCCGATGCATGCTAATAGCATAACGTAGAACAGGTAGGCATACCATGTCGCCCATATTGGCGGGGTTACTGTTATCTGCAACTGTCGTATCTTCTCTCCCCATATACCATCATTGTTGGCAGCTTTAAGCTGGAACGTATATTTTCCAGGAGAAAGATTTGTGTAGTAAGCCTCACGGCGGTTGCCTACATAGTTCCATTCAGAATCATGTCCTTTCAACCGATAGGCATATTGACATAGTTCCGGACCGGAGAAGTTGATGGCGCAATAGCTGATGATGACATTGTTCTGGTCATGTGTTAGTTTGATGGCTTTCGTGTCATCAAGCACCTTTTCCAGAACACCATGATTTGTCGGTACTATCTTATTGTTGTTTATAGTCAGCTCATTAAGAACGATATTCGGCGCATAATGATTCATGGCCATGTGCTCCGGATTAAATGAAATAAATCCGTTGTTGGCACTGAAACATATCGTTCCGTTATCGAGCAGAATACCTGTATGGGGAGTAAACTCTTGGGCCGAGATGGGATAGCCATGATAGTTGTGTATCTCATTGTTCTCGGGGTTGAAACTGCTGATACAATGCGTACTGCTCAGCCAAAGTTTTCCTTCTTCGTCTTTTACCACCATACATATCTCATCATTACTGAGTCCATCATGACCTGAAATAGTCTTAATCACACCTTCTTTCAGGCTAAACAGGCAAAGTCCCCCACCGAACGTACTGAACCAGATATTGCCTTTTTTATCTTGTATGATAGAGGTGATGTAGTCAAAGGGGATGTGGCATTTCCCTTTTTTTTCATACGAGTATTGTGTTACCTCACCTTTTCCGACATTGTATAAATAGAGTCCGTTGTTCCTACTTCCTAATAAGAGCAGACTGTCGCTTATTGCCAGCATACAGCGCATGCTGGGGAACTTAAATGATTTATTGTTGCCGAAAGAGAAGGTCTTTTGCGCTTTCCTGTCAGGAGATAGATAGATGAGTCCGGATTGGTTGTTAGAGGTGATGAGCCAGAAACTGTTGTCCTTGTTCTGATGAATAGCATAGACGGATGCAGTCATATTCATCGTATAGTACAAATTAAACGACTTGGTAGATGGATTGAACGCATACAGTTCACCATCTGTCGTTCCACACCAGATAGTATTGTCGTTTTTAAAGAGCGATTTGATGATGTTCCTGCTGTGAAGACGTGAAGATGTGTCGTAAAGATAACAGGTGTATTGGTCGTTTTGCAAATTATACTCCATCAGTCCGGAACCTTCTGTAGCGACGTAGGTCTGATTGTTGATGTTAATCACCGGACCGCAAACGCTTTGTTTGGGTGAGGAGTGAAGCATAAAACGATCTTTGTACTTACTATAGTAGTTCACACCGCCGGAGTAGGTGCCCACCCATAGTCCTTCGTTTTTGTCTGCAAATAATGAATAGATAGAGAAATGACTGAGCTGACCTTGTGAAAGTTTGTCATTAGATAGTTTTGATAACTCATGATTTTGCAGATTCAGGCTGTATAGTCCATCAAATGTACCGATAAGCAGTCTGTCATTTATCTGTATAATGTCACGAATGTTATTCGTTGTCAGGTTGCTGTTTGATGTCGTAAACGAATATGCCTTGCCATGCTTCATGTCAAGCATGTTAAAACCTCCATCTTTGGTTGCAATCCACAAATTATTCTTGTTATCTTGGTAGATGGCAGCAATATTATTACTGTTTAGCGATAGAGGGTGACTGTTCTTATTATATTGGATGGTACTCTTTGTTTGGGGGTTAAGAATCAATACGCCTTCGGTATTGGTGCCGATGGCAATGCGCTTGTCTGATAATATCTTTAGTGATGTTACATAGAACTTATTAGTGTGGAGCTGTTTTAAATAAAACGACTTAAGCAGTTTGTGCTGGTAGTCATACGCAAAAAGACCGTATGATGTACCTATCCAAACCGTATTATTGTCATCTGTACATAAAGCATTGATACCATGATTAATATCATGTTTTTTGTTCAGGCTTGTCAATGGAAAGGCTTTGTCAGTTTCCAGATTGATAACACTAAGTCCTCTCACACTTCCTACCCATAAGTAATGGTTCTTGTCTTCTGCAATGGTATAGATGTGATTGTCGGTCAGTCCTGTCCGTGAATTATCCAGCGACTGCTTGTAATATTTAAACGACTCACCGTCGTATCGGTTGAGGCCGTTTCGGGTGGCGAACCACATATATCCGCGAAAATCCTGATGAATCTTTATAACGGATAGCTGTGAGAGTCCCTCTTTGATAGAGATAGTGGAAAAGATATAGGGATCCTGTTCTTGTGATCTGACACTGACGCCAGACAAGACAAGAATTAGGATCAGGATGTATCTTAGGTGTCGATTCATATCCATTAAGTTGATTACATTGCAAATATAAATAATGTTATCTTAAGAGTCAAGTCTCTTTAGCTGCTCATCAACCTTCTTGCTATAAGCCTGTCCTCTTGAAACAAGATAGTGGAAATACACAACATTGTCAACGACCTCAACATGAAATGTGAAAAATGCACGATATCCTCCTATTCGAATGCGATAGACATTATTATATCCGACAAGACGTTTACAATCTGTGATATCCTCTATGGCCTTGGCTGATTTTACCTCCTTAATAACATTGAGAACGCTATTGAGTGGTTTGCCAGATAGTTTATCAACAGCTCTTGCAAAACTTTTGGAAAATTTGACTTTCATAGATCGTATTTTTTCTCAAATGCAGCTTGTTCTTCATCGTTAAGCATCTCCATGCCCTCAGGCTCTGTCCTTTGCAGATATTTGTAAACGGTTACATCATTATATGACTCAACAAGTTCATCAAGACTTTCCTCAATGAATCGTTTCAAATTGGTACCGCGACTTGCTGCCAAAAGAGATAAACTACGGAACGTCTCAGGCTTGATATCTATAATCTTCCTTTTTAACTTTGTTGAATTCGCTGTTGTCTCCATAATCCTTCTATTTTGATGCAAATATATAAAATATATATGATATATACAAATATTTATAGCAAAACATTCTTCCTTATGAGCGACACTTTCTATTTGGTAACTACAGAAGACGATGAATAATCGTCAAGATACGCAACCTTCTCTCTTGCCATTCAGTCTTAGCAAGCAGTTCTTATGTCCGACATCGGATTGTAGTATGAAATATCACCATATTCCATGTCGTCTGCCAAAATCAATACGATATCTTAGAAGTTTTATTTAATCATGAGCAGATGGAGAAGGATTGGTGTTCTTCTTGGAGACAAGTCGAATTTAATGTCTTCGGGTTGTAATGAGAATGACGCCATTGGCACCTTTCATTCCATAACCACCTCCATCTTTAATAATTTTGACTTCTTCAATATCTTCAATAGAAATAGAGTTATTTGCAGATTCTAATGATTCGTATTCTGAGTGATCGATAATAAAGAGAGGTTCAGTACTTAATTCGAAGGAACTGGATGCTCTTAATGATGCTTTGGATGTCCCTCCATCTTCGTATATTCTTAATCCGGCAACATTACCTCTTAACAGTTCGATTAAGTCTCTTGGGGCTCTCTCTCTTATTTGGCGTTGCGTTATTACATTGTTATTAAATGTCACATCTGGTGCGGGTTGGTATAAATAGGTTATCGTATCGTTGCCAACAGTACATGATGCATATTTTTTATCCAGTGTAATTATTGGAGAACCGAGTGAAGAAACTGGTATTTTTACCACTTCTTTTTCATTAATGAATATCATCAAGGTATCTTCCTGAAATATTTTCTTGAATTTAAATATACCATTAGAATTTGTCTTTTTATAATTGAAGGTTCCAAGTAGGTTTATTCTAATGCCTTTCAAAGGTTGACCGTTGTTGTCCAACAATGTTCCTTGAAATCCGTTTTTGGCTGTAATTCCGATAGAGATAACCGCCAAGAATAGTAAAAACAATAATTTCCTCATAGATGATATTTCTTAAACAATTATAGGAGAAGGGATCCCTTCTCCTATAATCTGTGAGTATGTGTTATTAACGATTGCGGGCAACAGCTGTACAAATCTCTCCATTGTCCATAACTGTCATGTCGTCTAACCAAGCAACGGCTTTATTTGTCATCGCGACACCTGATCCCTTTATTGGGTATTGACTCTGTGGGAACTGAGAAGTCAAGATGTTCGACTCAACGATTTTTACCCCGTCAGCGTAAACAATAAATTTGTTAGAGGCATCAAGTGAAACAGAAACGTACTTCCACTTCTTTGTGAATTTGAAGTCACTGATAGTTTGAGCATCAGTGGTTATTGTTTCTATTGTACCATTTGCCTTGTTAACATACTGGGCATATACAGACGTTGCTCCGGTATTAGGTTCAACAGAGAAATTGACATTTCGTAACAACTTGTTTGTTTCATCCAGCTCATTGAATGCAATACGGAAATCAATGGTATATCCTTTAGAGAAGGTCTGTGGATTATACTGCATCTGCATAGAGTAGGGTGCTTTCAATGCATTTTCCCAGTTACGTTGGAAAACACCTTTGTTGCCTGATGAGGTCAGTTTTAAGCAATTGCTGCTTTGTTGTGCCAGAGTCATACTGCTATTAGAATATCCCTCATTATAATAAGGTGTCTCAAAGTTACTGTAAAACAGTTCTTCGGTAACGGTGATGTATGCAGAACGTTTGTCTTTGGATCCTCCAGACTCTACCTCTACCCATATCTCATAAGTTCCGGGTTCGTTAGGAGCCTTCCAAACATTTTCAAATAAACCTTGGGGATTTGTCATCTTTCCCCCATTGCATCCCCATTTGTAAGTGGGAAGTTCATCCCAATCAACATCCGCTGTTACAAAAACTTTTACATTGTCATTACGGCAAACCTTATTACCGAAAGTATTTACTGAGATAATGTTTACATAACTGTCATCACTACAGGAGGTGATGAGAACTCCTGCAAGCAACATGAATATACTATATAATACTTTTTTCATAATTGTAATATTAATCCTGTCCTAAGAATTTTCTTGTAGGTCTCTCAAGATAGTAATCTGTAACATGAGCATAGCCATTTGTCAGATGTATGTTTGTCGTCCTGCAACATGCCGTTGATGCTGACAAAACACCACGATAGTTCCATTCATAATTGTTAAACTGTATAGGCAGGTTACGGTCATATCCAATCATAATAGACATAACAGCTGTATCACCAGGTAAGGTCTCACCATCCTTCGTATAGTTGAATTTGCCTTCTCCATAGGTTTCCGCCCAAACAGTATTTGCATCAAGATTATGGAATGAATACTCTCCTTTTATGATATGATACTTCAGCATTTCTGCAACCTTGTTCTTATCATACTGTGACCAAGAACTGGCATGTATCTTTTTACCGTCACTACCAATTACTGTTTCTCTGTTCCAATAGCAGTTCTTTTGTGAATCCCATTGGCTCAAAGCGTTATTAGTAAGGAGTATATATGTATTCCCGCTCTCTTCATACAAGCTCTGTAACCCTGTATATTCAATGGCATCAATAAGACTGCTGAAAATGTCAGGCCGACTGTTGATAAAAGCCAGAGCAGACATGTTAACATTGTTGTTGGTCGTCTTTGCCACAAAATCAGCATCTTCCTGATAATCCAGTCCGAACAGCTCGCATGATGTAACGCCAACGAGCAGTACTGCACCTAATAATATATTTAATATCTTTTTCATGTCTTTTATTCTTTATGATTATTCTGTATATGGAGGATTTTGCTGACCAGACATCATAGGATTCTTTCTGAAGACATCCTGATAGAGAGGCCATAGAATCTTTCCGTAACCACCAATAGGATTAGCAGGAGCGGAAACACCAATCTCAAATCCATCTACGATAGTTGACTCATCATCTTTAAAGTGGTCGTAGATGTATTCATCCAGATATTCTTTTACCTTGTTATTACGTACAAGATCAAACCAGTGTTTACCTTCTGCCCAGAACTCTATAGTTCTTTCATCAATAATAAGATTGAGAACCTTGTCGGTTGTATTATATTCTTCCAAGGTGGCTCTACGGGTCCAGCCGGCACGTTCACGTATTGTATTTACGATATCAATAGCGCCTTGCAAATCTGGATTGGATTTCTGTGCCAAGGCTTCTGCTTTTAATAGCATGATATCAGCGAGCCGGTATATAGGCATGTGTACGTTGCATTCACCATTATTCACCCAATCGTATCCACCGTATCCACCATTTGCGCTGGAACTTGCTGCGGTAAATTTAGGACATTTTACTTGGAAAGATGAGTTTGAGGTGCTATATCTTCCATCGTAGAAATTCTGGTAAACTTCATCAGTTATATTATAAATCATATCCTGAGATAACCAGTAGCTTACTGTAACTGTGTCAAGTACAAGGTTGATACGACTGTCTTTCTCATATTTCCTTCCAATCATCTCATTGAAGTACTTCTGTGTGGGATGATAGGGGATAGTGTTAGAACCGGAAGCAACCATCTGTGCATATCCAAACCCATTTGAATCCTCGGCATAATCCCAATACAAATTGAAAATCATCTCTGATGAGGTTGCCGGATTAAGGAACTGACTAATATAGTCTTTACCTGTTGTCAGCTTGTAGCCGTAAGAATTAATACACTCATTAGCAGCCTTGATAGCTCCGTCAAAGTCTTTAAACCATAGCAAGATATCAGTTTTTAATGCCATTGCAGCACCTTTATTCAGATAGTATTTTGATTTTGACGCCATGTCATTTGCAGCACCGAAAAGATCTACGGCTTTATCAATATCGCTCAACATAAGTTGCTTGACATCTTGAATGCTACTACGGCTATAATACTTTTCTTGATTTAGGATATCCTCCATTGGCTCTGTTATTATTGGAACATCGCCCCATACTCTGATAGCATAGAAATACATGAGTGCTCTCATGGTATATGCTTGAGCCAAATAATCAGCAGCAATGGTTTCTCCAACAGGACTTTGTGGTATGTGCTTGATGGCGGAATTTGCCCTGTATATCGTAGAGTAGAGATCACTCCAATTGGCAGAAGCGGAAGTTGAGGTCAGACCGTTGTACAGTAAGTTCGTGTCCCATGTTGTTCCTCTTGGAGCATAGCCTCCACCACGAATTTCTCCCCAGTAGAACCAGTTAAGGCGAAGTGTGTTCTGTAAACCATCGTACATACCTGAGTTCCAGGTTGCCAGGTCGTTTTCTGTCTGCCAATAAGTATCAACGGACAGGTCACTGATGGGCTGTCTGTCGAGGAAATCATCACACGACATCAATAATATGCTTAATGGCAGTATGGCTAAAATAGTATATTTCTTCATAATGATTAAAAGTTAAGATTAAGACCAAGACCAATTTCCTTAGCAGTTGGATAACGGCCGTTATCCTGACCAGGCCTGAGAACGTTGTTGTTAGATATACTAGAAGGATCATAACCGGTATAGTTGGTCCATGTGAGCAGGTTATTACCGTAAACATACACTTGTAGCTTCTTTAAGCGAATCTTTTGAAGAAGACTCTTGCTAAAGGTGTAGGTAAGGCGAATATTGGTCAGCTTGATGTAATCACCATCTTCCAGGAAGTAAGATGAAAGCTCACGAGCATTCTGTACACCGGTAGTGGCTTTTGCTCCACTGTAGCTTGGACTGATTTGTCCCTGATATTTCCAAACTTTGTAAATATCTGAGCTATATGGAGTAGCATTACTTGAAGAATAAGTCATTAATTCTCTTCTTTGTTTGTTGTAAATCTTATTTCCAAAACTTCCATAGAACGAGAAGGAAAGTGACACATTCTTGTATGTAAGGTAGTTTGTCCATCCGATATACCAGTTTGGAATACCGTTACCAAGGATCTGGCGGTCAGCATCTCCAATAACACCATCATGATCCAGGTCTTCCCAAATTTCATCACCACCCTTAAGAACGGAACCATAGGTGGTCATCTTACCAACTTTCCCATCATAAGTCCGTCCGTCTGATGTCTCGTAGTGAGAGAATGTCGGTTTACCGTTAGAACCGTAAATGATGTTGCCGAAGTTATTAGGATCTGTCTCGAAGATAGGGATAAGTCTTTCTCCGAAGCTTCCATCTGAGTTAATGGCATATGCGTTAGATTCATCGAACTGGTAAATACCGAGATGTTTCCAACCATACCATTGTCCGAGTGGAGATCCTTCTGCAATCCAATATTTTCCATCCTCAACATAAGCAGCGCTGTCATAAAGTTTGGCTACCTTATTTTTATTATATGTATAATTAACGGTAGTCTGCCATTCAAATTCCTTCGTCTTAACAGGATAGATTGACAGTGTGAGCTCAATACCCTTATTCTGGATCTTACCAAAGTTGATGCGCATATCTGTTACTCCAAGCTCGGATGGCATGTTCTCAACAGAAAGCAAGTCATTCGTGTTCTTGATATAATACTCTGCTACGAAACTGGCACGACCATCAAGGAAAGTCAAATCAAGACCAATATTAGTCTGTTCTGTCGACTCCCATCCTAATCCGATATTTGCCAAACGTGAATTTTGGTAAACACCTAGCACACCATTGTAGTATGCACCAATGAGGTAGCGGTTCTGAGCATCATAATTGCCAACCCGTTCATTACCTGTCTTACCCCAGCTGATACGGAATTTACCGTCTGTCAGGAATGGCTTGGCCCATTTCAAGAAAGTCTCATCAGAAAAACGCCAACCAGCACTGGCAGATGGGAACAAACCCCATCGCTTGTCGATGAAGCGAGAGGAACCATCATATCTTAGGTTTGTATTGAAAAGATACTTACCTGCATAACTATAACTGAAACGGCCGAAGGCAGCTGCCATTGAGTGATCAGAATAAGAGGTTACAGTCTTTGTCAGGTTCTTAACCTGTTGCGCATTAGATGTAATAATCGACTCTGATACATAGTTGGTACCTGCCAAGTTGAAGTCTTCTGTTCTCCAATCCTCAACACTGAAACCAGCCATGGCGCTGAGGCTGTGCTTGTTGAATTCGTGAGCCCAGCTGAGATATGTTTCAGCAGCAAGTTTGCGAGAAAGAAATGCTTCATTATTACCTTCAGAAAGACCACTGGAAACAAGTGCGCCAGGTTGCAAAGCATCTGTTCTTGTAACTGAGTAGTTCGCTTGTACGTTAGCATTCCAAACAAAATCTTTCAGGAATGTCCATTCTACACCCTGATAAGCTTGTACACCGTATATGGTGGTCTCATTGGTACGAAGCATGGCATCTGCAATAGGATTGAACTGTCCACCATTATTATACAGATAACTGCCATCAGGGAAGTAAAGGGTCATCTGTGGAGGGCGTTTCATTGACTGCTGTAATACCCTACCTTCATTAATATTATTCTTATGTGTATAAGAAATATTAAACTTGGTCATTAATTTCAGATGGTCTGTTGCTTGGAAATCAACATTCGTACGAGATGTTACACGCTTGAAGAAACTGTTGATGACAACACCTTGTTCACTCAGTAATCCTAAACTGGTGTAATAGTTCATTTTATTTTTGGAACCACTGATGTTAACATCAAACTGATCTGAGTTAGCTGTACGGGTAATCAGGTCTTGATAATCATTGTCTGCTGCAAAAGTAAAACTCAAAGAGTCATTACTGGTCTTCCATAATGAAGTGGCAGCATTACTCTTCCTTTCATAGATATATCGATCAAATGCGTTCGCCTGATCAAGTTTATGATTCAAAACTTTAAAAGAGTGATTGTACTTTGCATTAATACGTGGAGGAGCACCCTCCTGCCCCTTCTTCGTGGTGATGATAATCACACCGGCTGCAGAACGAGAACCGTAGATGGCTGCTGAAGCTGCATCTTTCAAAACTTCCATGCTTTGCACGTCGGAAGGGTTGATATTGGAGATATCTTCAACAGTCATACCATCGACAATATACAGCGGAGTAACACCAGACCCCATGGTGGATGCACCACGGATAAGGATGGTTCCTACTTCACCAGGTGCTCCGGAAGTGTTATTCATCTGAAGACCGGCAGCCTCACCCATTAAAGCTTGGAAGATGTCAACGGGTTGCTTTGACTCAATGGACTTCTCACCTACTGATGTGATAGATCCTGTGATATCTCTTTTCTTTTGAACACCATATCCAACGACAACAACCTCGTCAAGTGATGCCTGGTCTTCTTTCATGGTAATAGAGAGTGTTACTCCTGTTACTTTTGCCTCTTGTGTCTTATAACCCATGTAGGTGAAAGTAAGTGTGGAACCTTTGGGGCATGACAGGGTAAAGTTACCGTTCATGTCAGTGATTGTTCCGTTACCGGTTCCTTTTACTTTCACAGTAACGCTCATTAAGGGTTCTCCGCTTTCGTCAACAACAGTGCCTCTGACGGTATTTGCCTGTTGTTGTTCTGCTGTGCTATTTGCCTTGTTGTTTCCTGTAGCCAAAATAGAAACGGGAAAAAGCAACGCAAATGCTAAGCCAAGGGTGATATTAAACATCCTTATGCTAAAGCTTCGACAATGTTTTTTTAAATGTTTCATGTTTATAATTTTAGGTTAGATCTATCTAAATATATGAAAAATGAGATTGATGCTTGGTAGTTAATCAATAAAGTTTCTTCCCTTCCTAAGGAGGACTTTCTTCTGCTGAAATGATGATCTCGGTCATGTAGTTAATATTTATTCAGTTAGTAATATCAAAAGATTATTTCACAATTGCAAAGATAAATGAATGCGTGTGTTAAGACTAGTAAAATATTTCCTTATATTGTAAAAATAATCCCTTATTTGTACATTTGTGCACAGATGCTTGATACTAACTCAAGGTAATATCTTAGCCAAATGAAAGGGAGAATGACACTATTTCTCTTGAATTCTCGCGAGAATTCAAGAGAAATACTCACTTTTTGCCGGGCTTTTAAGTACTAAATCTCTTAAATTCTCGAGAGAATTGCGGAAAGTGTGTCAACCTTGTGTCAACCTGTGACAACCTCAAAAAGGTTGCACGCCCTTTGCTACAACGGATTTTGACAACCTTACAACCTTTTTTAATGCAAACTTCTAGTATAGATGTTTTGACTTTATTAATAAAATATCCTTATAATACTGTTTTATTGATACTTTGAAAACGCTATAAGGTTTTGACACTTCATTTCCTGATGGAAAATATTTATAAAGAAAGAGATGATATTTATATATATTGAATTTATTTTTTTTTATTTTCGCACTCAAATAATTGTATATAATTAGAGCAGTATAATAATAAACAATCTTTACGATGAAACGCTTTTATTTCTTTTTGGTGATTGGATGGATGGTTTCCTGTTCTTGTCTTGCACGAATGAAGACTCCTTTGTATAAGGCTTCTTCACCAGACAAAGCTGTTTGTTTTATCTTGGAGAACCAACCTCTGTCTGATGGATCGCATCAATTGTCGTATAGGGTAACTTATAAAGGGAAGACTGTCGTCAGAAGTTCAAAACTGGGATTGCAGATGGATGGTGTAATGAAAGGACGGGATGTCTCCAAACCCAAGACGACAAAGAAAACCATTGATGAGACATATACCTTAAAATCAGGAAAACAACTGCAAACGAGAAATCATTGTATAGAATACTCTTTTTCTTTTAAAGATAAGAATAAACGTCCTTTTCAGGTGATTGTAAGGGCGTATGATAATGGGGTGGCATTCCGTTATCGTTTCCCGGAAATTGACAATAACAAACACATCATTCAGAAAGAGTTCACGGAATTCTCAATTCCCCAAGGAAAAGCATGGATTCACCCATATGACTGGAACGGTCGATTAAAGCCCAGTTATGAGCAGTTCAGTCAGAATGGTATTCAGGTAGGTGCAAAATCTCCTTATGAGCAGGGATGGGCCTTCCCGATGCTTTTTCAGACGGGCTCAGGCTGGACGATGGTAACTGAAGCGTGTTTGGACGGAAGTTATCCTGCTACTCATATTGATAACAGTGGTACTGGGGGTGCTTATAAGATAAGGTTCCCCGAAGCTGAAGAAGTTGTGATACCAGATGATCCCCAACCGTGTTCCACCTTGCCGTGGCAAACCCCATGGAGGGTCATCATCACCGGTAAAGACTTGAATACGATCTTTTCTTCACAGATGGTGGCGCATCTTAATCCTCCATCTGTATTGTCTGACACTGACTGGATAAAACCTGGTAAGGCTACTTGGAGCTGGTGGTATAGCGGCGCTACCGTGCGACAGTATAACGAGCAGTTGAAGTATGTGGATTTCTGCAGTGAAATGGGATGGGACTACAGTCTGATAGATGCAGGATGGCAGCAGATGGATGGTGAAGGTATGGAGGGAGTCGTAAGGTACGCTAATAAAAAAGGCGTGGGAATATGGCTTTGGTATCATTCTGGTGCAGGACGAGAAGGTGCGCAGATCTCTGATGATGTGGAGCGACTCAAGGAGTTTAAACGTATCAGTCTGTTGGGTGTTAAAGGTGTAAAGGTGGATTTCTTTGATACAGACAAACAGCGGATTATCGTACTATATCCAGCAATCCTTAAAGATGCTGCAGCGTGTCATCTGATGGTTGATTTCCATGGTGCGACCTTACCAAGAGGATGGGAAAGAACTTACCCGCATCTGATGACAACCGAAGCAATAAAAGGTGCTGAATCTCTCGGCCGTCAGGAAGTATGTGACAGAATGGCTGAGCACAATGCCACCGTAGTATTTACCAGGAATGTCGTGGGATCGATGGACTATACTCCGGTGACATTCTCTAATAAGATACGACAGGGTGTTGAGGCTTTCCGACGTACAAGCGTAGCTCATCAACTTGCCTTGTCAGTGGCATTCGAGTCAGGATTCCATTGTTTTGCCGACCGTGCTGAGGGTTACCAATCATTGCCCGAGGGACCGAAGAACTTCTTAAAGCAAGTTCCTGCAGCATGGGATGAGAGTCGACTGCTGGCAGGATATCCTTCTGATTATGCGGTTATAGCCCGAAGGAAAGGTAATGAGTGGTATATAGGAGGAATCAACGGAAAAGACAAGGTACGGGAGTTACGCTTCTCACTTCCAGCGTCATGTAAAGGGAAAATGATTCGTTGGATCATGGATGGTGCTGATATCAACACATTCCATGAGGAGTCGATGTTATATGTCGGTGGTGATGTAAAGATAAAAGTTTTGGGTAATGGTGGCTTCGTCGGCAGGATTGCTGTTTCCAAGGTTAACCAGCGGGTGGCAAAAGTGTTAAGTGGCGATATCTTACAACTTGCAGAAAGGAATGTTGTGGAACTTCCTGTGACTGTAACGGCATCTGTTGCTTCACGAAGTGCTGGGGGGATACATGATTTCTATTCGGAAGGAGACTACTGGTGGCCCAATCCGGAGGATCCTGATGGACCATATATCCGTCGTGATGGTCAGACGAATCCAGATAACTTTGTGGCACATCGCCACGCCATGGTGCGTCTGAGTATGATTATAGGCAATCTCACCTCTGCCTATCTTCTGACAAAGGAACATCGATATGTGGATGCTATCGTTAAGCATCTTGAGGCATGGTTTATCAATCCACAAACATTGATGAACCCTAATCTACTTTACGGTCAGGCTATCAAAGGGGTGGCAACTGGAAGAGGTATCGGCATCATCGATACTTTACAATTGATAGAAGTGGCACAATCGGTATGGCTATTGCATCTAGAAGGGGTCTTGCCAAACGACTGTTATGAGGGTGTGAAACGATGGTTCTCCGATTATCTGCAATGGATGACAACCCATCCTTATGGCGTGGATGAGATGAACGCTAAGAATAACCATGGCACCTGCTGGGCTGTGCAGGCAGCCGCTTTTGCCCGATTGACAGGGAATAATGAGGTAACAGCCCTTTGCAAAGCCCGATTTAAGCAAGTTTTTCTGCCAAACCAGATGGCTGTCGATGGTAGCTTTCCTCAAGAGTTGGCTCGTACAAAGCCTTACTCCTACTCATTGTTTAATCTCGATGCGATGGCTGCATTATGTGAGATCCTCTCTACTCCTTCGGAGTCATTATGGACCTTTAAAACTGATGATGGCAAGACGATGAAAAAGGCTGTTGACTTTATCTGTCCATATGTGAAAAACAAAAACAGTTGGCCTTATCCACATGATGTGATGTATTGGGATGAATGGCCTGTGGCTCAACCTTCACTGCTCTTTGCCTGGCAACGTTTCGGGAACGAAAAGTATTGGGAGGCTTGGGTCCGCTTTAATCATTTCCCCACCAATGAGGAAGTCGTAAGAAATCTGCCTATCCGTAATCCTTTAATATGGTTATACAAATGAAAAGATGCTATATTTTTTTCTTGTTGTCAATGATACAGGTAGTTGTATGGGGACAGCAGACAGTGACTCTGACAGGAGAGTCTCTTGATGAAAACTATGCTGCCAGCAGGGTGACGCAACAAATTGTCACAAAGACAAGAAGGATGACTTCACAGGGGAATCCCAATGCAAGACTGCCCTATACGCAGACACCTGAACAGTGGGCTGTGCCTTTGGCCGAATCCTTAATGGCAAGGTATCCTGACTATCGTTATGCTTATTGGAAAGAATACACCTATGTGCACGGATATGCCTTTGAGGCACTCCTTCGTCTGTATGTTCTTACCGGAGAACAGAAATATCTCGATTATGTAGTACTTTACTTAGATCATTTTATCGATGATGTAGGAAACTACAAAGGAGATAAGTTGACTAATCTGGATAATTTCATGACGGGCTCAGCATTTTGCTCACTTTATCATCATACAGGAGAGGTAAAATATAAGACGGCAGCCTTGCAGATCCTCAATGCGGTGGATAGCTACCCCTCCAGTGACGGACAGTTCTGGCATGGGAATAAATCTCCGAACATGTGGATAGACGGTGTGTTTATGATGCAGATGTTCCTGATTAGATGTGCTCAGTATGTGGGTGAGCGGGATAAGTGTCTTGACATAGCGTGTCGGAATGTGATAGCAGCTGCTAAGCATTTGCAAAGGGAAGATGGTTTGTTGCTACATGCATGGACGACACAACCTGAGAAAACAAAATGGGCTGACCGGCAAACAGGATTGTCACCAGAGGTGTGGAGCGAAGGAATGGGATGGTATGCACTTTTACTACCTGAGATGTTGGCGGTTATGTCTCCAAAGCATCCTGATTATAAACAAATCCTTACTATCTATCAGTTGATGGCACAAGGTATCCGCCAATACCAGGATGCCAACACGGGCGGTTGGTATATGGTGGTTGACAAGGGATACAATGCCATGAACTACATTGACCCTTCAGGCACGGCCATGTTTACCTATAGTATTCAGCGGGGTGTTGACTTAAATCTTCTTCGAGAGAAGGATTATGCGAAGGTTGCTCAAAGAGGCTACGAATGTCTGAAGGATTTCATTCAGGTGAATGGGAATGGTCTTCTTGATGTACTTGGCGGTTGTGATGGCGTAGGCATAAAGACGGACTTCATCTCATATGTTACGATACCGAAAATGGTAAATGCCAAGGAAACGGTGATTGGTCTGCTATGGGCTGGTGTGATAATGGAAAAGAATAACATAAAGAAGAAATAAGTATGTTGAAGAGGGTATTTATATCTGTAATATTGATAGGTGCGGCATTGTCAGTATGGGGACAGATGAAGATGCCGCCTAAGTTTCGGTCATCACTCGTAACTATCTCAGAGGATGGGAAACTTGTCTATACACCTGATGAAAAGGGAAATATATTACCTGACTTCAGTAGGGTGGGATATCATCATGGGGATAAGTCGATACCACAATACGCTGTGACAAAGACGATTGGTCCAGTGGAGGGTGACAATACCGCTCATATCCAGAAAGCCATTGATGAATTGTCGCAGCTACCATTAGATGCAAGTGGTCATCGGGCTACCTTACTTCTTAAAAGTGGTGTATATAATGTCGCTGGAACAATCTTTATCCGCGCCAGCGGTATTGTGCTGAAGGGAGAGGGTAGCAATGTCTCGGAGACTATACTCATCGGTACTACCCGTGAGCGTTATCCTATTATTCATGCAACAGGGGAAGGATTGCCAAAGGAGGTCAGTGGAACGAGAGTAACCATCACAGATGATTTCGTTCCTGTAGGTACCTTCAAGATCAATGTTTCTTCTGCTAAAGGTTTTAAGGTTGGTGATCAGGTGATGGTTTACCGACCGGGTACCCAGAACTGGATTCATGATATTAAGATGGATCAGATTGTAGAGCGAAAGGGAACTCGCCAGTGGTCTGCCGGACAATACAACCTGGCTTTTGAGCGAAAAGTTGAACGCATAGAGGGGAACTGCTTATATCTTGATAACCCTGTCGTCATGCAGATGGAACGCCAATACGGTGGCGGTGAGATTTATCTGTATGCCTTTGACGGGAGAATCAATGAGGTAGGCATTGAGGACTTGTGCATAGAGTCGGAATACGATACCTACGATGATCCTAACCATGCCTGGACGGCAGTGCTGGTGGATAAGGCAGAGAATTGCTGGGTGAATAATGTGACAGCACGCCACTTAGCAAATACGGGTGTCTTCTGTGAACGCTACAGTAAGAATGTAACTGTTCAGAACTGTCGCTGTCTGGAGGCAAAGTCTATCATCACAGGTGGTTACCGTTACTCTTTTTATAACAACGGACAGCAGAACCTGTTTATGAATTGCATCGCTACGGAAGGCAGACATGACTTTGTGACAGGTTCTCGGGTGATGGGACCTAATGTGTTCTATAACTGTAGAGCTACACAAACATATTCGGATATAGGTCCTCATCATCGTTGGACATGCGGAACACTATATGATAATATCGTAACGGATGGTGAACTGAATGTGCAGGATCGTGGAAAGATGGGATCCGGACATGGCTGGGCTGGTGTCAATCAGGTGTTATGGAACTGTTTCGTGAAGACATGTGCGGTACAGAGTCCTTGGGTTTCCGGAAAGAATTATAGTATCGGAACAAAGGGTACTAAAGTGCCCGGTGCCTTTGAGGGGCGACCTGACGGCGTGTGGGAGGGTCAGAATGAGACGAATATGGAGATCCGTTCCCTCTATCAAGCACAATTGTTAGCCAGGAAGGGAGGAAACCTTTTGTTTATCAATCGTTAATACTCAGAATCCAATCCTATGGGCAAGCAATGTAATAAGTTTCTTTTTCTGTTGTGTTGCATTTTTTTTATCGGGAACACGACTATGGCGCAGATGCAGCGACAGTGGTCGTTAAGAGGGGATACCCTGATACTTTATGCCGGTCAAACACAGCAGTTTTCTGTTGACACCCCAGCAGACAAAGGGGTAGTGTCAACGCTTATCAGTGAGGACCTTCTTCAGCAACAACTGAGAGATGCTGGTATTGCTATGCCCCCATATCGTCGTATAGAGAAAAAAGCGATTCCTCCTGTCTTACAAACGGACAGAGCCCAATACACTGCATGCTTACCACAGAATATTACGATACGGTTCATTGCCGGCCAGCGCACTCCCAATGCGGATATCTTCTTTCATATTCCTCATGGAATAGATATAACACCTGACAATACCTTTGTTAATATCATCGGTAGGGGAGAGGTGGCATTAAGGCAACTGCCACAGCAGTCTGTGGGGCGTTATGGTAATCTTTTTTCTCATAAGCAGGTGGCTCGGTATTCCTTGAAAGACGATGGTGTAAAAGGAAAGGTGTTGCATCTCAAAGGTGTTGATTTACGAGCCCTCAACAAGTATGATGTGGTGCTGACAGTCAAGGGTGTCAGCCTTGAACAGAAAACATATCAGTTAGTGTCGTGGTACACTACCAAGGAACCGCAAAACCTTGAGAGTGAAAGAATTCAGCTTCAGATTGAAGGGGTTAACCGTATTGCAGACTTGAAACGACTTCCTTATTGTAGGAAATCTTTCTCAGGAGATTTCCTACCGACAACAGCTGAATTTACGTGGACCGCAGTTCCTGAACATCCTTACACAGAGTTACTGATATCGACAGACAGTGCACGAACATGGTCGGTTCTACGGAATCTCGATAAGGAGGAGTATCTCAATGAAATGTATGTGACAGACTTGGAACCAGGACATCTGTATGCCTTTTGCTTAGATGTGAAAGACGGACTTTATCAGGGACGCTCAAATGTGGAGTGGTTCTGTTCCGGCATGCTTAATGTGAAGGAATATGGCGTGAAAGGGGATGGACTGCATGATGATACCGACAGGCTGAACCAGTTGTTGAAAGAAATGTCAGCCTATGGGGGCGGTACGCTTTATTTCCCAAAGGGTACATATCCCGTAAGAACGCTTGTCATGCAAAGTAATGTGTGGCTGCATTTGTCAGAACGTGCCACTATCCAGGCCATTCCCGGTGCATTGCCGCCAGAGATGACTTGGTTCTGTGACAGGGACTATCGCAGCGGACTCTCACCTACGGATCCGAAACCATATAGAGATCCAGACAACTA
>FLNV01000194.1_pt1 | contig 83738 bp, 45 predicted proteins | sample 1140351 | NCBI WGS metagenome assembly FLNV01 (sample SAMEA3878207, study PRJEB12797) | bioreactor metagenome | biome: Moose rumen | place: Sweden | collected 2011-10 | reverse complement strand
TTACCGTGTCAGGAAGACGCTTGAGCAGTTTGCTGAGATTTTCGGCGGACAGAGGCAGGCGGCCACATGCCGTGAGATTTCCAAAATTCATGAGCAGTGTGTGAGGGGCACGATAGATGAGCTTATCCTCCACTACAGCCAGTATGAGCCGAAAGGCGAGTTCGTCATCGTTGTCGCAGGAAAGGAACCCATCGAAAAAGAACAAAAAATCCGCAATCAGTCCAAAAACAAATATAAAAACCATGACGCCGAGGACTCCGATTAACGTCAATCCGGAATAAATTTTATAATAAAACAAGCGTGGTTTTACTCTTGATTAATTGTTGGTTTCTTCATTCTTAATTCTTCATTCTTAAAATATCATCATCATTTTTTCGTTTATAAAGCAAAAACAAATTCTTCGAGAATATGAAAAAAGTTTTGATTTTATCTATTTCGTGTCTTCTCTGCGTCTCTTGTATGCCGGAGAAGAACAGCAAGGAGCAGAAAGCCATCGACTCCCTCACCATAGCCAATGAACAGCTGAAACACGGCTATGAGGATCTGCTTTCTGACATCAACGATATCAACGCCGGTTTCCAGCAGATGTCAGACACCGAGGAGCGCATCAACTCCATCTCATTCGATGAGAAAGGCGAGACCAAGTCGAACGTCCCCACCCAGAACATCAAGGAGAACATGGAGTTTATCGTACAGCTCCTTGAGGACAACAAGAAGAAAATCGCCTTGCTCGAAAGCAAACTGACCGACGCCACCTACAGCTCGGAGCAACTACAGACCATGGTCAACTCCCTGAAGCAGCAGATGGAGGAGAAGCAGCAGGAAATCATCTCCCTGAAGAACCAGCTGGTTGAGAAGAACATCCAGATTGGCAAGATGGGAACTCAGATTGACAATCTGGTCAAGGAGAACACCAGCGTGAAAAACGAGAACACGCAGATAAAGCAGGAGAACGACTCTGTGAAGTCAGAAAACCGTTCGGTCAAGGACGAGAACCAGAAGGTGAAGCAGGAGAATGAGACCGTGAAAAGCGAGAATGAGGCTGTGAAGTCAGAAAACCAGGCCGTGAAGACCGAGAATGAGAAAGTGAAAAAGGAAAACCAGGAAAAGGAGGCGATACTGGCCAATCAGGACGCTCAGATCAATACCGCTTACTATGTGTTCGGCACTAAGAAAGAGCTGAAGGAGCGCAATATCCTCTCCAATGGTGAAATCCTGACCAAGTCCAATTTCGACAAGGGATACTTCACCAAAATCGATATCCGCAACACCACCACCATCCGTCTGGCATCCAAGAGGGCCGAGGTTCTGTCAAAGCATCCGGCCGGATCCTATTCACTCCTGAAGGACGCTACGGGTGACATCACCCTCAAGGTCATCTCACCCTCTGATTTCTGGAGCCTTACCAAATATCTGGTTGTCAAGGTCAAGTAACGATAAATACCCCTCATCATGAAATCAAAATTATTTCTTTTTGCATGCATCTTCTCCTGCTGCTTCCTTTCCGCCCTGAACCTCCAGGCGCAAGACCCTGACAAGGAAAAGGCCCTTCAGGCCGACAAGGAATGGAAACCCACCGGGGAATGGCCATTCCTTCACCGCCGCTTTGAACCGGCCACCATCGTCACCGGCTTTATCAACAAGAAGAAGACTGTCTACCCATGCAATATCCATATCGGTAAGCAGACTCTCATGTACGTGCTCAACGACACCCTCATGCAGGCCAGTCCCGGAAATGTCAACTACGTGGAGTTCCGAAACGGTGAGAAGTATGTCGCCTTCGGCAACACCTTCGCACAGGTCATCCGTGAGGACTCCGTAGGAAGGGTGCTCCGGGTACGCCTCATTGACATGGAGAAGTTCAAGGGCAGCGAGAAGGACGCCAGCAACATGAGCTCATTCACCCTCGGTGGCGATTTCGGCGAACTCAACATCGATTTTAGCGGCTCTTATATCGTCAATCCCGAGGAGGAACCCCTTCCCACAATCGACACCTACTACCTGAATTTCAACAAGGAAATCTTTGAGGTGACCGACAAGAATATCCTGCAGCGCATCCGTCAGGACCGGCGCAAGGAATACCGTGGTTTCACCCGCTCCGCTGAGATTATCTCCCGTAACGAGTCGTCCGTTCTCAAAATCTGGGACACCTTCTTCGTGAATTACTAATATCCCTCTCAACTCTCAACCCTCAACTATACCGAATGACCCGTAAAGAAATCACATTCGACCGATTCATACGTATCCTTTTCGGACTAGCCCTCTGTGTCGTCATATATTTCCTTTTGCGCAAGCTCAGCGAGGTACTCATGCCATTCGTCATCGCATGGTTCATCGCCTATATGCTCAACCCGTTCGTCAAGTTTGTGCAGAACAAATGTCATGTTCGCCACCGATGGCTGGCCATCGTCATCACCTTTGTCCTCTTCGTCGTACTGGTCGGAGGACTTTGCTGGATGATCATTCCGGCGGTCATCAACGAAATCGCCACGCTCAAGGATATCGTCGTTAAATACGTGAAGGACAACAACCTGACCGACCTCTTCACGGAGTATATCATGCCCTATATCTCATCTACGGAGGACGTAGGCGAATATTTCTCAGTCGGTGACCTCACCACCTTTCTCGATACCATGCTGCCGAAGATTTTCTCTCTCATCTCTTCGTCAATCAGTGCGATTTGGGGAGCGGTCATGTTCTTCATCACCTTCATCTATCTCTTCTATATCCTCATGGACTACGAGAAGATGACCAACGACTACATCAAGTTCGTGCCCAAGAGCAAACGGGCGTTCGTACAGGGACTGGTGACCGACGTGGAGGAGGGTATGAACTCCTATTTCCGTGGGCAGTCGCTTGTCGCACTTTGTGTCGGCATTCTCTTCTCCATCGGATTCCTTATCATCGGATTCCCTATGGCCATACCTCTCGGACTGTTCATCGGTTTCCTCAACCTCGTACCTTATCTCCAGATCCTGGGCTTTATCCCTACTGTCATCCTCTCGCTCCTCAAGGCATACGAGACGAACCAGAACTTCTGGGGAATCCTCGTAGCGGCATTGCTTGTCTTCGCTGTCGTGCAGATCATTCAGGATGGTTTTCTCGTACCGAAAATCATGGGCAACGTGACTGGACTCAACGGAGCCGTCATACTCCTCTCCCTCTCCGTGTGGGGCGTACTCCTCGGTTTCGTCGGACTCATCATTGCCCTGCCGCTTACCACGCTCCTCATCTCTTATTATAAAAGGTATGTGGTCGGAATAAATGATGATGATTCCGACCAGGAACATCCCAAACTTGAGAGCGTATCCGAAATCACGGAGGAGACATAAACTTTCTCCTTGCGTTTTTGCATAGTCCCTCGCCTTTTTTGGGGCGTGTTTCTTTCAATGTTGCGTTGTCAACGTAGCCCATACATATATGCCGCAGAATCTCTGCGGCTTTTTTGTAACACCCATGTTTCATTTCTGACATTTTTTGAATCATCCTAAACAGTCTCCTTGCTTTTTATTTCGTAAATTTGCACTTTGAATGAATATGGCATCTAAACAACTAATTAATTATACCTACTTATGAACAAACAATTCTCTTCGCTGTTTTGCGCGCTCATGCTCACCGCAACCGCTGCCTTCGCGCAATACGGCAACACACCGCCGCTGCATGTCGAGGGCAAGTACTTCGTCGACCCGCATGGCAACAAGGTGGTGCTACACGGAGTGATGGATACACCATCGCCCTATTTCAACAGCTACAGATGGGGCAACAGCTGTACGTCAACCACCATCTCGCCCTGTATCGCTTATTTCAACAAACTTTTCACTGCCATCACCGACACAGCCAGCGGTGCATGGTGCGATCTCTTCCGACTTCACCTTGACCCCTGCTGGACCAACGACCCGAACAAGCAGGCCACCAACGGCGGAGGAGAGAACGACATCAGCCGGTTTAATCCCACCCGTTTGCGCACCTATCTCCGTTCGCTCTATTTCAAGATTGCGAAAAACGCCATCAACAAAGGTCTTTATGTCATCATGCGTCCGCCAGGAGTGTTCCCGGAGACCGTCAAGGTGGGCGATGAGTACAACGACTACCTCATGACCGTATGGGACATCGTCTCGCAGAACGACTCAGTCCGAAAATACTCAGGACAGATCATGCTGGAGCTGGGCAACGAGCCGGTCAATCTCAAGGCGGCGGACGGCAGCAGCTCTCCTGCAGCGCTCCATGATTTCTTCCAGCCCATCGTCGACAAAATCCGCGCCAACGGATTTACAGGCATCATCCTCCTACCTGGTACGGGATGGCAGTCGAATTACCGTGACTATGCCACCAACCCGGTCAGCGACTACAATTACGGCTATGCTGTGCACGACTATGTGGGATGGTACAACACCAACGACAACTCCTACAGCAAATCTGTGGCGCTCAACAGCTTCAAGGAGGCAGTGCCGGTGGTGGAGGAAAAACCGATCGTCATCACGGAGGTGGACTGGAGTCCGGAGAAGGCCGGGTCCGGCCACTACAACGAACATGGCGACTGGGTGGTCGGCAACTACGGTACTTGAGCCACCGGAACCACCTCGAAGTGGGGCAGTGCCTTCAAGGCTGTGCTCGACCACTTCGGAAACATCAGCATGACGCTCACAGGTACCGGCGACTTCATCGATATCGACTCCTATATCAACAACCGTAAGGTGGTACCGGCCTTCGAGACAGCCATGAAGGCCAACGGCTATCCTGATGCCAGTGAGGCGTGTAGCGGTGCCTGCTTCAAGTGGTACAAGGAATATGCGAAGGTGAAAAAGGCGCACCCGGACTTTGAACGGAAATACACGGCCGACAACGGATTCGGAGGGTTCACCAATCCGCTTATCAACGCCGACTTCCCTGACCCGGATGTCATCCTCGTCAACGACACCTACTACATGGCTTCCACCACCATGCACCACTTCCCGGGAGCGACCATACTCAAGTCGAAGGACCTCGTCAACTGGGAATACTGTGCCAACCCGCTTCAGCAAATCGCCGACAACGACGCATACAACCTGCTCAACAACGCCAACCGCTATGCAGGCGGACAGTGGGCACCGTCACTCCAGTATCATAACGGTAAGTTCTACCTCAACTTCATCGCCTTCGGACGCGACGGATTCGACGACGGAGGTGACTGGCTACTCTCGGCCACCGACCCGGAAGGGGAATGGACCATGACGCGTCTTGACGGATTCTACTACGACGCGGGATTCCTCTTCGACGACAACCGCGACCAGCTCCACGGACTCGGACCGGATGGTGAGAAGAACGGCGACGGATTCCTGTATGTCGCTGCAGGAATCGACCACATCACCGTCCATAAGCTCAATGCCAGCACGTTCAAGGAAATCAGCAGCAAGGAGGTCATCACCGTCGGCAACGGATGTGAGGGCTCTCATATGTACCATATTGGTGATTACTATTATATCTATGCCACTTACGGCGGAACGGAAGGCTCCCAGACTATCTTCCGCGCCAAGGACCCGATGGGACCCTACGAGGAGCACAACGGACGCGTGTTCGCCAACCAGAAAATCCATCAGGGTGGCATCGTGCAGACGCAGACTGGCGAATGGTGGACCATCCTCTTCAAGGACGCTGGTACCATCGGACGCATCCCGTTCCTCGAACCTGTCAAATGGGTGGACGGATGGCCCGTCATCGGAAACAACGGCATCGACGTCACTTCTGCAGGAAAAGCCTATGCAAAACCGAACGTGGGAAAGACCTACCCGAAGACCTACCTGCCGACCAACGACACCTTTACAGACCCGAAACTGGGGCTGCAATGGCAATGGAACCACAACCCGGATGATGCGGCTTGGTCACTCTTCGAAAACCCGGGCAACCTGCGCCTCCACACCGTCTCCATCACGGACAACCTCAAGCAGGCGCGCAACATGCTCACGCAGCGCATCTTCGGATATAACATCGCCAACACCGCCGGCGACAAATATGCCGACAGCTACGGAACTGTCTCCATCGACACGAAAGGAATGCAGGACGGCGACATCGCTGGTCTCTGTGTCTTCCAGGATCCTTACGGCTATATCGCCGTCAAGCAGACCGACGGAAAACGCTATATCGTGCAGTACCGCAGTGCCTACGACAGCAACCAGCCACAGGAGACTGTAAGCTCCACTCCGATTGACTTCACCGACGGGGAGAAAGTATTCCTCCGTGCCATCGTCAACTTCGGCACGAACAAGGCGAATTTCTATTACAGCACTGACAACCAGACGTGGACGAAGTTCGGCAACGAGATGACCATGCGATATATTCTATCTGTCTTTGTGGGTAACCGCTTCGGCATCTTCAACTACTCTACAAAGCAGCTGGGAGGATATGTCGACATCGACTGGTTCTCCACGGAGAAGGAGTTTACGGAGGACCGCTTCTACGGCGAGGGCATCCTCAAGACGTTCACTGAAGAAGACCTCACCATTGAGTCGCTGACGGCTCAGAAGGAATATACCCTTATGCCGGGGGCTTCCAGATCGATCGACATGACGGCTACGTTCAAGTCGGGCATCACGTCCAATGTGGCGTCCCAATGTATATATAATGTGGAAAATCCCAAAATCGCCACTGTCATCGGCGGAAAACTTATCGGACAAGGGGAAGGCTCCACAAAGGCGACGGCTACATACACCGATATCCTCGGAAATGAGCAGACCGTGGAGTTCAACGTCACGGTGGCGATGTTCCCGCTTACGGAGGATGCCGTCAATCCTTCTATCTACGGAAGCGGCACGTTCAAGCAGACCACTGGTGCCCTCACCACCTCACAGTATGGATTCGGTGGATGGGAATATGGTGCGGGCGTGGACCTCAGCGCATACGACAAGATTGTCATCAAACTGCGCAGGGCAGCCACCAACAACGCTTCCTTCCGGCTCTTCGACGAGAACAACTACTGGTCATCTCCTTTCATCTACGAACTCGGCAACAAGAAGACAATCGAGATCGACCTCAAAGACCTGAAGAGGGAAGACGGCAAGCCGTTGAATCTCTCCCACATCTATATTGCGGGATTCTGGACAAATGGCAGTTCTGCCATGTACATCAGCGATGTCCACCTCGAACGCTCCCTCACTGGTGATGTCAACGAGGATGGTCAGGTCGATATCTCCGACATTGTGGCGGTGATCAACCAAATCGCAGGCGCTGCCCAATACGCCAAGGCCGATGTCAACGGCGACAAAGCCATCGATATCTCCGACATCGTCGCCATCATCAACATCATCGCAACGCAATAACCAAACCTGCTAAACGATTCAAAAAACAGGGATGCAAGCAATTTCGCTTGCATCCCTGTTTTCTTCAATCATACAGCATTGTGTAAATCAACTTGAGTTTATCGTTTTGCGTCTTGATTTTCTTGCTTCTCTGTGATGCACTGATACAGTTTGAACAGCTCTGCCACGCATTTGCTTTCGGTCATGTCTTTCACGCTGAATCCGTAGGCCTCCATCACGGCACGGTCGTTTGCCTGGTGAGCCTTGCGCAACTCCACAGGCATGATTACCTCGTCGTAAAGGTCGGCCAGGCTGCTATCGGGATATAGGTTCCTTGCATCAAGAATAGCCTGGGCGGTGTGCTCTATCTTTGCCCGTTGCTGATCGGTGGGCTCCGGCCAGGGGAAGTTGTTATAGACGATGTCCTTCGAATAACGGTAGTCGCTCTTCAGCCGTCCGCATACAATCCTCGTCCATGCCATGTGCACGTTGGAGGTAAGAATGCCGAAATGGTAGAGGGTGGCATCGGGAATAAGATGGACGGCGTCGCTCGCCAGGGCATCGGGCGACATAAAACCTATCGGAACATACCTCCTGCGCTCAGAGGAGACACGGGGAATAATTATGTAATTCGAGTTTGGCATGTTCTCCACATGGAATCTTGTCGGCTGGTTGGACAGTTTTCTGGTGCCTGCGCTTTTGCTCGCCTCCCTCAGTTCTTTCACAGCTTGTACTCGCTTGAGGCAGTGGGGCATGCTCCGCAGTTCCGCAGGTGTGCAGTTGCCGAGCCAGAGGCAGTAGCGGGGACGGCGGTGAATAAACTCCACAGCCCCATACCAGGGACGGAAAAAGGCTGCTGACTGAGGCTCTTTTCGGATGAATGCCTCCATCTCATCTTTCTCAAACAAATAGTTGCCACCGTCTATCGGCTTGTTGCCGATGCCAATCATAGGTACGTCACACAAAGGCATGTTCCTGCCGCCCACAAACACATTGTCGGCATCTATCAGGTAAGCATTTATGTTTGTTACTTTTCTTTGTTTGTCATTATCATAAATCACAGGCACTGAAGTGGTGCCAAGCTGCTCGGATGAGAATCCAACAATCACGCAATGTACATGTGCCTTCTGTGTTGACTCGCTGTCCCAGCGGAATGTGCGGTAGGCGAAGTCAATTTTAATGTGGCAGTTCATGAAGAGAGGATTCCAGAGATCTGCCACCTGCTCGCCCTGACATACGCTGTTGGTGGAAACGAGGGCGGCACGCAGCCCGGACTGTGATCGCATGAGATCGGCGGTTTTCTTGTACCAGCATCCCACATAGTCGATGTTTCCCACATTACTCCATTTACGCCCGAACACGTTTTGCATATCTTCTTTCTGCTCCTTGCTCATCAGGCGTGCTCCCACAAACGGCGGATTGCCCATAATATAGTCGAAAGAAACAGCGTATCTTGTCGGACGCTTTTGTTTGAAACTGCTGTCGCTGCTGGTTGTCACCAGATTAATCTCGTTATATACGTCAGATTCATGTGCAGTCCATTGCTCCTCGTCTTCATAGATGATGTGGGTGTGTTTGGCGTAAATAGTAGGAATTTCTTCAGCCACCTCTATCACGTCCCAGTCCATTCTCAGCGCATTGCCTTCTCGGATGTTGGAATACGACTTCAAAGGCAGGAATTCGATGTCGTGGTTGATGATCCGTTCAGTTTCCGTCAGCATCTGAGATTCAGAAATCCACAAAGCGGTGGTTGCCACAGTCACGGCGAAGTCGTTGATTTCTATGCCATAGAACTGGTTGATGCTCACTTTAACCGGGCTGTTGCCCTCCAGCCCGAGAAAAGTCTGTCCATGATATCGCTCTTTTATTGCCTCGTTTTCCAGCCGTCGGAGCGACAGATACGTTTCTGTCAGAAAATTTCCGCTACCGCAAGCCGGGTCGAGAAATGTCAGTGCCGCCAGTTTGTCCTGATACTCGTCAAGACGTTTGGTTCGCTTCTTTTCAGACTTTTCTTCAAGAATCTCGTCCAGTTCCTGCCTCAAATCGTTCAGAAACAACGGGTCGATCACTTTATGTATATTCTCGATGGATGTGTAATGCATACCTCCTTTCCGGCGGGTGTCGGGGTTGAGGGTCGATTCGAACACAGCGCCGAAGATGGTCGGCGATATTTCGCTCCAGTCGAAATCCAATGAGGCGTTCTGAAGCAGGACCGTGCGAAGCTCGTCTGTGAACTGAGGAATCTCAATCTCTTCTTTGAATAGTCCGCCGTTGGTGTAGGGAAACGATTTCAGAGCCTCCGACAAGTAACGGCTACGGTTTTCGAATGGTGTGTTCAGCGTTGAGAACAGTTCCTGGAGTGCATGGCGCATATCGTTGGCACAGAAACTGTCCATATAGTCGTGGAATTGGTCGTGGTTGAAAATTCCCGCATCCTCAGCATAAAGGCAAAACACAATCCTCACGCACAGAATGTTCAGCCATCTAAGTGCATCCTCGCTCGTGTCGTCATATTGCTTCAACAAGGCATCGTAAATACGTCCGACGATCTCCCCGGCTTTCAGCGACACCTCCATTTCCTTGCGAAGGTGCTCACTTTTCACATTTACGAGAAAGTTGAGTCTATAATATTCTTTTCCCAGATCTTTCAGCAAAATCACTTCCGGCTCACGGTTAGGCTGCTCCATGTCATAGACGTGGAATTCCGCGAAATTACACGTCACAATCCATCTTGGATGCTGGGACAGGGGCATATTTGCCACGTAGCGTTTTGCCTGTTGGAATGGGTTGAGCAGCGAACCGTCGCTCTGCAGGATTCCTTTGCGCAAGTCCTTGCCGAGCGATTTCTGTTCAATCAGCACTCGTGTGGCGGGAATATGGGCGTCAATGAAGTTGGTGGAGTCCACCATGTTTCTCACCTGCTCTTCATAGCGGATGAAGTCGGGCAGGTGTTCTACCCCGAAAACATTCGTCAGGAGGTCGGCCCAGAACAGCTGGCTTTCGCCACGCTCGTAGCCTCGCCCTTCCCATCTTGCGGCAAAGTCAGTGGCTGCCGCCGCCATCTTCTTCTCGGAAAGCATGATGTGTAGTCAATTTTTTCTATTGACAAATTTACGTATTTTTTTTGATTCTTGGTATAATGAACCTCAAAAAAGTGCTACTTCTATATGGATGCTAAGAAATAATTGACTCAAAATGCGAATTTAAATGATTACATGGCATTCTATACGAATTATTTTTTTCGAACACGAATTTCAGAATTTGTCAGATGAGCATAGTCACACTTGTTTGAACTATGCCATGACAAAGAGGTAATTATAAAATAATCTGAGCGAATCTTCTCGATTTTTCACAGATTATAATTGCAAATCTTTATTAACAAGGTCGATTTCTCGAACTAAAACGAACACATTACATGGTATTATTCACTGTTTTTATTGTCGTATAAAGACTTTGTGTAAAGAGAAACTTGATTTTTTTTATCATTTAGACTTTCATTTTTTTTATTTTTACGGAATACTGCAAAAATCTGAAAAGCCTTTCTGTTTCTGTACCTGTCATATCGTCAATTTTTGTCAATTTTGTAAACAATTATGCCAAATATGATACATACAAAATTAAACAAGATTTGTAAATAACCGAAAATTAAGTGATTAATATTTTGTTACAATTTCAAAAATCTGTGTTACCTATCATGAAATAATATATATAAATACTTCGTAACTTTGCACTTGAAAAATTTTTGATAAATGAAAACGAAAAAATGACAAATTGAACACTTTATATAATTTTTTTAAACAACAAATTTTTAACTTAACAAACAAAATGAAAAAGTATTTGCTTTTTATCATGGCACTCTGTGCGGGATTCACTGCACACGCACAGATGGCGACGACCTACAAGAATGGAGCAAATGGCTCCAGGCTCGTCTCCAATGACAATCGCAACATCTGCTTCAGAACTGTTGCGAAGCGCTTGTATGCCGACCTAAACCCGGAAACGCACAACAAGACCAATTTGAACGAGGATGCTAACAATCCAAATCAAATCAGCTTTCTTCAAGGTGGTTCAGACATGATTCCAATCAAGACTGCGGATTTCAACGGATTTACTCAGAATTATGGACAGACTCTTACTGAGGAAACGGTTCTCAACACGCTTCAGTGGATTGAAATTTCCTCTGGAAATGCTGTTAATCCTGATTGGAATATGAATACGAATACCGATACTTTCTATGGAAATTTAAGTAGCGATCCAACTCATTATGTTGATTTAACAGATTATCAAGAGTTACGTGTTTATCGTGATTCCAACCAAGGTGTTCGCTGTTTCTTTATCAATGCTGCAGGCAATGGCATCAATCAAGTGAGCAATGGTACTTGGCATGAGGATGGAAAATATTTGTCTTTTGACCTCTCACAGGTGGAAAAATGGAATGACAAGATTGCTCTTAAAGCTATCAAATCTAATTATACTTCAGATTATTCCATTACAAACATTACCGTTTGCAAAATGGTTTCTAATAATATGTCGCGCACTGCCAACTGTACTTATTCTTATGACACTGACCGTAAAGTTGGAACTTTCTCTTTTGCCAATGTCAGAACGGGTAATGCTGCTGTCAACCTCTTTGATGGACTGAAAGGCAAGATTTCTGAATATGAGAATTTTGTGATTAGAACCCTGAATGTTACTACTCCTTTCGATGGCCAGACGATTACGATTAAAGATTATGATGGCACAACACATGCTATAGATCAGACTGCACGTTTCTGCATACAGTTCTGCCGAGAAGACCATAGCGTTATACATGAGCTTTTCTTCTATAGCGATAACATAAAAGTTATTCAGCTGAAGGAGTTCTTTAAGAACTATAACGATGAGGATCAATTCGAGGCTATTGATGAGGTATGGATCTCAACTGCGGGTGGTGACCCGTCTCTTTGTGCTACTGTCCAGATTGCTGAGGCTTACTTTATCACTCCTTATGATTTGAATAAGCACGATGCCACATATCCTCTTGGAGAATATTTCTATGACATGGATGACCAGTATATTGGAAATGCCTATATCCATCCGAGTTACTTCATGATGAGTAACGGTGTGAATTTCAACTCCGAGACCGGTTATGTTTCTATGGACATGAACGTGTATACATATAATGACCTCCAGAAGACAATGTACAGTGATGTCGATAATTGTATGTTCAGGGTAGGTGAGGAAACTATCGGCAGCGATAATGGTACCGACAGATATATTTATGGTAACTGGAGCTGGGATGCTTCTCCTTATGCTGATCTTGCTGGCTATGCTTCTATGACTGTCCACTTTGATCAAACGAAGAGTGCACCAAGAATTGTTTTCAATATAGACAAAGGTTTTGATGAAGATGGTCTTAAGGAAATTGATCCAGCAAATATAGGAGGTTTTGCTGATGTTGTAACTGTATCTAATGGTAATTGTACTATTGATATTCCGAGTTTCATTTCTAAATATGGTGACGCTCATCTTAACTTCATCAAAGCACCGGATAACGGAACATCTCTTGTTTCTTCTGTTCTTCTTGAGAAAATACGGGAAAGAGGAAAAGCTGCCGATGGAAAAGCCGATGTAACTGGTACAATTGGACTGAGTGTTCCGTTCGAGGGATTTGATATGAGTGATGTCACAATTGTTTCTATGGACAATGCTGAGGACGGTGACGTCATCGGAGCCTGGGTTACTGGTTATGAGGACTACTTCAGCACATATAGAATTGAAGATGTAAATAAGCAAAACAAACAAGACGGTTCACAGAGGGAAGTGTTCTTGGCTGAGGATAACCATAGTTTCAATGTCGTACGCCAGCTTTATGTAAGCCGTTATTACGGTGAGTTCAAACCACCAGTAGGTGATGGAACTGAAGCTAATTACAACAAATATAAGAATAAGATCAATTTCATGACTTGGCACACCAAGAATGATGAGACTTACGCAATGACCCTTTACAATATCTGTATCACTAAGAACCACGTGATTGCACGTAATGGGGGTAACCACTCAAGGCTTGGTGCAGATCAGTTCAAAAAGTATAATGATAGTGGAGAACCTACAACTGAAGCAAGTGGTTTCGACACAAAAATCGGTGCTGAGGGAAGTGATGGATTCGTATATGGCAACTCATCTGTTGTTTGGAACTGCTATGCAGACCTCGATAATTACTACAAATTGCAAATTAAGGGTAACCCGAAAGATGAGCTTCGCTTCGTCATCAATCGCCCTGCAGTAGGTGTGAATGGTGGTGATAATAATGGAGGAGGCCTGACAGCTGAGAATCAAATCTACGTACGTCTTGATGCTAACGGACTTGCTAATATCGATATTGCAGACATCGTTAAGAACCGTGGACATTTCCATCTTAACTCAATTAAGGCAGCCGATGCTGCTGTTCATGTTGACTACATCAAACTCTATGGTGAGGAAGACGGAATCGTTGAACTCAATGACGAACTCTATCATACATGGACACGTGATGAGAACACTACTGTTACCCGTCGTATCGGTAGATTGACTGTAACTGATGGTGAAGATGAAGGTGACGCTTTTGTGAACAATATTGGAAAAGGTGAAGTTAATAATGGAGGTACCATCTTTGGTTCTGGATACGAGTTCTTCAAAGAGAACTATGCTGAGTTGACAGGCTATAAGACCATTAGAGTATGGGGTGATCAAGGCGTTGCTCCTCGTCTCATCTACAACTGTTCTGACAACAAGAAAGATGAGGGTGGTTACAAGATTAGAAATATGTATGGTGAAGCCATCGGTGCTAAGGGATATGTTGACTTCGATATCCGTAACTTCATCTACTTCCACCTCAACTCTATCAAGAATGCTGGTGCGGCAGGTAAAGTGTCAAAGGTAGAGCTCATCAGCGACGACAACATTGACTATGTGCTCGAAGGTAATGGTACACTCAGTGCGAATCTGAAAGAGGCAAGTGCTCCTCGCACTAATATTGAAGGTGCTTGCAATGCAATACCATTTGGTACACCGGCTCTTGAAGCAATCAGCGACATAGGTGCTCGTGTTATCGATACGCGTCCACGTGTGAACCTCTCAAGAACAAGCCTCGTTTATCCGGGAAACCCGAACTGCCTCTATCTCATGCGTCACTATCTCTCTCTCAAGCAGGCACAACGTGTACCTTATGACACTCCTTACACTACCACTGAGCATGGCGCTACACCTGAAGCACCTCTCTATGCGAACATGGTAATTGTCAATGGTACTGCTGATGCTGAAGCAGCTATGGATGGTGCAAACAAAGACCAACTTTATTATGACTCTGACTATAAGATTAACAACTTCACTGCCGACAACATCCACCTCTTCGACGGTTATGCATTCTCTGCTCCACGTGACATCAACTACACCAACGCCAAGCTCACTCGCAAGACCACAGGTGGAAAGATTGGTACGCTCATCCTCCCGTTCGAATGTGCTGACGTGAAGGGCGACGCTTACGAGACCACTTACGCTGAGTATGCTGAGACGGCTTCTAAAGAACTCAAGGGTATTCTGCATGATATTCCAATCTATGCTGGCGACCATGTTCTTCTCTACCAGCTCCACGAAGGAAATGCAGCTGCTTATATGCCGTACCTCTACGTGGCTGATGAAACGAGCGATGCTACTGTATTCAATGCAGTTTCTAACGGCACAATCACTAAGACTCCGGAAGTTGGACCTGAAGAGGCGCCTGCTGAGTACATGACCAATAACAACCAGGAGCAGAGCGACCGCCACTACCTCCGTGGATTTATGGAATCTACTCATGTGGAAGATATGTACGGCTACAACTCCGCTGGTAACCTGCTGCGTGCGAAGAATGCTACAATGACTCCGTTCCGCGTGATGATCCAGGCACCGATCGATGTGGCACAGGATGCTGCTAATAACAAACCAACTGGCGATGTCAAAATTGTTCTCGCTAAGTTCGACCAGAACGACGTGCCTACAGAAATCAAGGTGGTCGATGCTGCTGAACTCGAAGGAATCGTAGATGTATATAGCGTGAACGGAGCGCTCATCAAAAAGAGCGTGAAGGCTGCCGACGCTGTCAACTCTCTGCCGAAGGGCGTATATGTAATTGGTGGTAAGAAAATTGTTAAATAATTAAACTCTATCAGAAACAATGAAAAAAATATATATTGCCCCGAAAACTCTTATCGACAACATCAAGATTGCTGACCAGATCATGGTTACTTCACCTGAGGGTATCAACCTCACTGAATCTGATAATAATAACGATAACCCAAGCGACGACTGGGGCGCTAAAGAACAGTCTGACGACCTCTTTGCAGAAACGAAAGAATGGGGTAATCTCTGGTAATTCCTGACGAACCCTGTTTATAGCAACTACTTTTTTGACGCTGTTTTTTATGTGTCGGCAGGCTTGCCTGCCGCACATAAAAACAGCAATCTTAAAACCAAATTTCTTCTATTACAGCTAATCATTCATTCTTAACAGCTATCCGACATAACCGCTTCCTGGAATGAATTAAGTGGGCGACATTCTTCGAAACGGATTCTTCTGACTGCCAATAGGCGGTATCTACTCTCCTTAATTCCTCTAATCTCATGAACATAACGTAACCCTGCGACTTACCATGGTGGCACTTTGTTTCTTTGCCATCCACCCGTTAACTGTGTCGGGTGTCAACAAACGGAGTAACCAAGTCATTACAATATAATAACCAATTAATAACCCATCTTTAATAACTTTATTTTATGAATCGCCTACTAAAACACTTGTTTTTTTGTGTGGCTCTTTTTACGGTCAGTATTTTTCAGGCTGAGGCCTTCCAGAAAGACAGCCTCTACATCGACGTAAACGGAGTGCAACGCAACATCATCCTGTTCACGCCAAACAACGTGAACAACGGACTTCCGCTGATGATTGTCACCCACGGCATGAATCAGGACCCTACTTACCAGTATCAGGGCGACCGCCTCTACGAACTCATCGACACCGAACGTTTCATCGTTGCCTACCTCAAATCCAACGGAGGAACATGGGATATCGGTGGAAGCGGCGACCTTAACTTTGTCGATGCGGCTGTCAACTATGTGGACAACCGCTATCATATCAACCGTAACAGACTCTATTGGTCGGGTTTCTCCATGGGATCCATGCTCATCTATCATGGAATCAGAAGCGAAATCGGAAAGAAATTCGCTGCCTTCGCACCTTGCAGCGGTGTCCTTTTCTCTGCCCAGCCGTGGAACGAGCGGACCACTCCGGTCAACCTCATCCATTGCCATGCCTACGGCGATGAAGTCTTCAACTACAACCAATATGACATCCGAGGATATGTCACCCATTTCGCTACACTCGACAAAACCACCAACTACACGAAGCAGTCGAATCTGGTCACGAACCCGGAACAGACGTGGTGGGTGGATGTCGATAAGGAAACATGGTCAGGTGGTACCAACGGATCGGAAGTGGTGCTCATTTCTGCCAACAGCGGCGGACACTGGCCTACTTCTGCTTATAAATATGAAATATGGAACTTCTGCAAGCGCTTCTCCCTCGACGGAAGCGGAAACAGCGGGGGCGATGTCACCATTGCCAATTTCAATTACGACAAATTTTCCGGACGTTATAGGGTCGATTTCAACGACCTCACCACTGGAGGTGCTCTTCAGTTTGATAAATCTACAGGACAGCTTACGCTCCCGGCCGGACAGCAGGGAACGCTTACGCTCGCTTTCAGCGGAGCCGACTTTTCAAATGTGTCGAAAGTCAAGATGTTCCAATCGGGCGATGACCTCTTCAACACATTGACCATCACGAACGCTGCCGGTAATTCTGTCAATCCGGGTGGAGCGTTCTACACCAGCAGATATGAACTCAACTATGCCAACTATCAAGCAAACAGCTCGGCTGTGAACACGCTGGTTTGGCTTGGAAACAATGATACATCGGCTGCTAAGACCATGACGTTGCAGGAACTCCTCATCCAGGTGGATGTCATGAGGTCTGGCAAGAAACATGAACGGCAGCTCGCGCAGTCAGAATTCGGTAGCTGGAACGGAATCGGTGCGGATGCCGCAAGAACTGACGATGATACGGACATGGAATACAACATCGACCAGTTCATCGGTGGCTATGGCACCATCTACGGAAACGGCAACGTGAAAGCGCTCAACTATGCTGACCTCACCAAATATGGTACGCTGAGGGTGTATGGTGACAACGGTTTATATGTGAGAGCGCTGTTCAACCGCATCTCTGATACTGCAACGAACACGGGAGGAGACGGATATGAGCCAGACGTGACTTATTCTGATCCTTCAAGCCTCAACGGAAAGACGTTTGCGCTCGTAAGAAACGGAAACGCACTCTATGGAGCTGATGCGCAGAACGCTGCATTTGGTGAATACGACGCAGCATTCAGCGCCGACAACACGGGGTATATGTTTAAGGCGGAGAGCATCACCGTCAATGGAAAGAATTATTACCTGCTGAGACTCATCACTCCTGCTGGTGGTGAATACAGCATCTGGGGAAGCCCGGGCTATCTCAATGCCAACGGCTGGTGCTGCTTCATCCTCGGACTGAACGGAACTTCCGAAAATCCGCACACCAACGGCCAGGACCTTGATAACGGGGCTGTATGGGATATCCAATATGTGGCTGGACAGGGAATGACCATCAAGAACCTGGGCACCGGCAATTACCTCACCGATGCCTCTCAAGGCAGCACCACTCCGGCTTACTGGACTTTATGTACCATTAAGGAAAAGACGGGCAACGGCTTCATTGAGAAGGCAGGCGAAATCAAAAACGGGGTGTTTGAGGTGGACCTCGCTTCTGTCGGTCAGTTTGCTCATCTCAATGCACTCAAGGTGGGAGGCGGCAGCGGATCCGTTTGGAGCGTCACCGTCACCGACGAAACCACACCGATGGATTATTATATCTCTGGTAAGCTATATGTGGAGGACAACCTCTCTGCTGCACTCAATGACATGACTGCCACCAACTATGATGCAACGGCTCTTTCCAACACATCGGCTGTGGCACTCAATACGGCGAACAAGAACGCCCTCATCTACGTGACGGATGGGGCGAAACTGTCTAATGCGGCGAACGTGGTGGTGAAAAACGGCGACAGCTATTCTTCTGCCAACATAGAACTGGTTGACGCACAGACACCGTTCCACGCGCTTTACGACATCGCAGCCGCTTCGGCAAAGCTGACAACCAATGTAGGCAGTGACGGATTCACGCTCCTCACAACCCCGTTTGCCGCTTCCATGCCTTCGGGATTCACTTCATACGCACTCCTTGAAGACAACGCACTCTCATTCGACAGAATCGACCCGAATGCGCCGATGCTCGTCAAAGGTAACGGTGAACTTGTGCTCTCTGCTGCGAATACCACAGTGAAGGCTACTACAGGAGCACTAGAGGCGGGCATTCTGAAAGGTACTTATCAGCCCAAGGTGGTGGCAGCAGGAAACTATGTGCAGAAAGAACCTACAAGAGGTGATTCTTTCTCACCGGTGGATGGCACTACTTTATATCGTGTCTCGCAAGGACAGGAACCAACCGTATATCCGTTCCATGCATACGCTACCGGCGAAATGCAGAACGGCAACCAGGGCGGGGAAATCGTGTTCGACCCCAACTTCCATATATACCTCTGCTTCGGACAGTCTAACATGGAGGGCAATGCGGCTATCGAAGACCAGGACCGTGAGTATGTCAATCCGCGATTCAAGATGATGGCGGCGGTGGATATGCCAACACAAAACAGAAAAGCGGGAGAGTGGTACACGGCTTATCCGCCGCTCTGCAGGGACTGGACCGGACTGACGCCTGCCGACTACTTCGGAAGAACTATGGTGGAGAACCTGCCGGAGAATATCAGTGTGGGTGTCATCAACGTGGCGGTGGGCGGATGCTCTATCGAACTCTTCGACGAAGACCAGTGCGAAAGCGTCATCGCCAACTCTGAACAGTGGTTCAAGAACTACTGCGCTGAGTACAATAACAACCCGTTCCGTACGCTCGTCAACATGGCGAAAGAGGCGCAGAAAGCGGGTGTCATCAAAGGTATTCTTCTCCATCAGGGATGCTCCAACAACAGCCAGAAAGACTGGCCGGTGAAGGTGAAGCGTGTCTATCTGCGACTGCTCAAGGAACTCGGTCTCGAAGAGGAGGAGACACCGCTGCTCATCGGAGAGATGCTCTCACAGCAGCAGGGTGGTGTATGCTGGGGACACAACAACGTGATTGCCAAGACATACTCAGTCATCCCGAACTCTTACGTCATCTCTTCTGATGGATGCCCTGGAGCATCCGACGGACTCCATTTCACTGCTCAAGGATACCGGATGATCGGACAGCGCTATGCTGAGACCATGCTCGAAATCCTCGACGACCACAACGAAATCGACTTCGACACGTCGGAAACCTATTTCCCGCTCACGACAGAGGCGTTCAATCCTTCTCTCTATCTGGAAGGTACTTTCCAGAAGTCGGGTGACAAGGCTTCATTCACCAGCATCGACAACAACAACTTCGGCGGATGGAGATACCACGAAGGCATCGACCTCTCACAATACAACTACATCGTCGTGAAACTCAACCAGGCCACTACCGACAGTCCGAAAGTGAGGGTTTATGACACTGACGACTATCTGAATCCTTGCTACACCTACAATGTGGGTACGAACAAGAACGTGGTCATCGACCTGAAACAGATGAAGACAAGTACGGACGCAGCTGTCAATCCGGCTCACCTCTACATGATTGGATTTGAGAATCAGGCAGGAAAGACGGTTGCCGTTGACCAGATGTTCCTCTCTATGGACGGAGTGACGGATGTCAACGCACAGGATGACCCGCAACCCGAATATGAACCGTATGAACTCACTGTTTCCAGTGCTGGTGTTGCAACAATGTATCTGCCTTTCGATGCCGTTATTCCTGAGGATGCAGACTTCTTCCTCGCGGCTGCAGTCAAGAGCGTTCAAGGAACTTCTGCATACCTTAAGAGAATTAAAGGTGGTATTATTCCTGCTAACACGGGTGTCATGATCTTCGCTAACGAGGGAAAATATAAACTTTATCCGTCGCAGACCGCTCCTACAGAAATTGTGGAAAGCTTGCTCCATGGTGTTTTGAAGAACACATCTGTCACTGCGTTGTCACAGCTTGAAGGCGGGGCTTCTATCTATGTGCTCAGTAGAGGTATTACTGAATATACTGGATTCAAAGTGGTGGGAAGCACCGTAAAGACTATACCCGCCTACAAGGCATACCTGCCGATTCAGCAGTCTGTACTCGTGAAGAATATTTTCTGGACTTTCGACAGCAGTGAATCTACCGATATCAATCAGATAAGGGAGGGCAATGCAAAAGAAGGTGATGACCTTATCTACGACCTCAGCGGCCGAAGTGTGGGCAAGCCAGCGAAAGGACTGTATATTCTGAATGGAAAGAAAGTAATGATAAAGTAGTTGCCATAATATATGTTTTTCGGTTATTAACAACTAATAATTATAACAATGAAAAAGATTTATTCAACTCCAAAGACCATGACCAACATCTATCAGTTGAGATGGAACTTGATGGACGAGACTGCGAAGGAAGTACTTGCAAAAAGAAGAGAAGAAGAAGCAGAATTAGAAGAGGAAGAAGAGCTGATGGAGTTTCTCATGAGTAATCAGGATGAAAAACCATTATGGTAATTGCGTCGGACCTGTGGAATGGCAGTCGCAAGGGCTGCCACCCACAGTACTGACCGGTTTTCCTAACTTTTTCAATTATAAATCTTATGATTTTGGCAACAGTCTGACTGTCTTTGTAATAAACGTTTTTTACACTTTTCAATAATTGAACATATTTAAATCGAAAATATATTTATGGCTAACTTTCTAAAAACAATCATTTGCATTGTCTTCACACTGTTACCGTTCAGTGCGAATGCACAATCTTATACATACGGCACCACGCCTGCGCTGCATGTGGAAGGCAATAAGCTGAAAGACCCGAACGGCGGCACGGTGGTACTGCATGGTGTGATGGACACGCCGTCACCTTACTTCAATTCCTACAGATGGGGACAATGGTGGGGTGGATTCACTGATGAGGCGGTCAATCAGTGCCGGAACTATTTCGACAATATCACGACGGCCATCACACAGCCGTCGAAGGGGACCTACTGCAACCTCTTCCGTCTGCACCTCGACCCGTGTTGGACCAACGACCCGAACAAAACGGCCACGGGGAGCGGTAGTGAGGATGATATCAGCCGCTTCTCTGCCGACAGGCTCCGTACTTACCTCAATTCTCTCTATATCCCGATTGCGGTCAATGCTGTCAGCAAAGGACTTTACGTCATCATACGTCCGCCGGGAGTCTTCCCGCAGTCGGTGAACGTGGGGGGAGAGTATAACAACTACCTCATGACCGTCTGGGATATCGTCTCAAGCAATTCGACACTCAAGCAATACAGCGGACAAATTTCTTTGGAGCTGGGTAACGAGCCGGTCAGCGTGAAAAATAGTTCTGGACAAGATGATGCGGCTGCACTGCATGACTTCTTCCAGCCTATCGTCAATAAAATTCGTCAGAATGGCTACAATGGCATCCTCTGGATTCCCGGAACTGGATGGCAGAGTAACTACCGAGACTATGTCAGCCATCCAATCACAGGCAGTAACATCGGTTATGCGGTTCACGACTACGTGGGGTGGTACAATGGCGACAACTCTGCCTATGCCGACTGGAGACTGAATAACTATATCAATCAGTTCCACACTCAGGTGCCTGTCATCGACACCAATCCTATCGTCATCACGGAGGTGGACTGGAGTCCTGAAAAGGCGGGTACCGGCCACTATGACGAGCATGGAAACTGGGTACTGGCAAACTACGGAACTTGGGCTACGGGTACCACATCTAACTGGGGTATGCTTTACAAAGGACTGCTCGACCATTATCCGGATAACATATCCATGACGCTTTCGGGCACGGACTGCTACCTCGACGTGCAGGCTTATCTCGACAACGGAACAATCCGCCCGGCTTACACTGTGGCCATGCAGCAGAACGGATTCGCCAACGCATGGGAAGCTTGTAGCGGCGCTTGCTTCGAATGGTACAAGGTATGGGGACAGGCTCAGATGAGCGGAGGCGGAGGCATCGCCGAGTTCACGCCCGATGCGAAAACTGGACGCTATTACGCCAACTTGCAGGATTTCTCAACGAGCGGAAGTCTATCGTTTGATAGAAATACCGGTGTTGTCACACTGCCTGCTAATTCTAACGGTAAACTTACGCTTACCTTCAGGAATGCGGACTTCTCGAACGTCTCTAAAGTGAAACTCTCGCGTGAAGGTGATGATGTCTTCAACACATTGCTCATCAAGAAGGCTGACGGCAATGCCATCAACAACAATGGGGCATTCTACACCAGCCGCTATGAGCTGGACTACAATAAATACCAGTCGGAGAGCGGAAACATCACCTCTCTCACTTGGGAAGGAAACAACGACGGTTCGTCTGCCAAGACCATGACCATCAGGCAGCTCCTGATTCAAGTGGATGTCATGAGGGCTGACAAAAAGCATGAGAAAAATCTCGACCGCTGGGCGTTCGGCGTTTGGGACGGCCTTGATGCCAATTCCACAAGAACGGCTAACGATGATGACATGGAGTACAACATCGACCAGTGCATCGCAGGATACGGTACTATTTATGGTAACGGAAATGTCTTGCCGAACAACTATGTGGACCTCTCTGCTTACTCTAAACTACGTGTCTATGGCGACAATGGACTGGTGGTCCGTGCTCTCTTCAACCGCACCAGCACCAACGCCTCGGGCAGCACTGGTGGATATGAGCCTTACATTGTTTATAATAATGCTGGCAGTCTCGCAGGCAAGACTTTCTCCATCACACGTGATGGAAAGGCTCTTTATGGTTCTGACAATCAGAATCTTGTATTTGATGAATATACCATGGCTGTTGATGCTTCCAACACTGGGTATCAATTCAAGGCTGAGAGTATCAATGTCAATGGCGGTAACTACTACCTCTTGAGACTCATTACTCCAGCTGGTGAGGAATATAGTGTGTTTGGAGATGTTGGATATCTCAATTCTCAGTCTGAAACGGGTTGGTGCAGTTTCATTCTCGGACTGAACAACCAGAACGGACAAGACCTTGAGAACGGAGCAGTATGGGATATCAAGTACGTGGATGGACAGGGAATGACCATCAGGAATCTCGGTACAGGTCTTTATCTCACGGATGCAGGACCGGCAAAGAGCCAGACTCCTGTATATTGGACCTTATGCACGCTCCATGAGAAGTCTAACAACAACTATGTGGAGAAAGTGGGTGAAATAACCGACGGGGTGTTTGAGGTGGACCTCAAGTCGGTTGGTGAGTTTGCACACATGAACGCACTCAAAGTGGGTGGCGGCACCGGAAGCGCATGGCGTGTGATGGTGGTGGACGACAACGACCCGATGGATTATCACATCTCGGGTAAGGTATATGTGGAGGATAACCTCTCGGCTTCCCTCAAGGACGGCAACGCCACCAACTACGACGCTACTGCTATCACCAACTCATCGGCTGTGGCGCTCAACACGGCAAATAAGAATGCGCTCATCTACGTGACCGATGCTGCTAAGCTTTCAAACGCGGCTAACGTGGTAGTGAAGAACGGAGATAACTATTCGGCATCGAATATCGTGCTTGTTGACGGTGTGGCGGCTGCACAGGAGCAGAGGGCCTATGCTGTATTAAGTGGAGGTACAACGAATAATTGCACGTGGACTGAAGCGAACGGCAACTATGTGTTTGAATGGGCATCGGGTGCGAATGACCAATGGGTGGAAATCATGCACTGGGTATATATCACTGAACAGAATCATGGATGCCAGTACAAATACCTGTTGGTAGATACTGATGAATTTACCAGTAAATGGGGTGTGCAGTTCCTCGACGGCGACGGAAATGTGCTGGCCAAACAGGAATACTGGGCAACCATGGAGCAGGGAGGAACCAGGAAGGTTCTTGATATTGATGCGCTGTTCGCCGCCGCGGGCAATTCATCCAAACGTGGAAACCTCACCAAAATCCGTCTGTATAATTTTGACTCCAATAGTGGCGGAAAGGTGGTTGTGAAAGAGGCTTATCTCTATAACAATCCTTCTGACTGCGTCTATCCGTTCTATGCGCCTTACAATATCACGGCGGCTTCAGCTAAGCTGACGACTAACATCGGTGAGGATAGATTCACGCTGCTTACCACACCGTTTGCTGCTACTATGCCAAATGGATTCACATCATACGCACTGCTGACTGACAACGTGCTGGACTTCGACAGAATCAATGCCAATGCGCCGATGCTCGTCAAGGGTACGGGTGAGCTGGTGCTCGCCGCAACCAACACCACCGTCGAGGCGACGGATGGCAGCACGCTTGAGGCGGGCGTGCTCAAAGGCACTTATCAACCGGAAGTTGTGGCTGCAGGCAACTATGTGCAGAGTCAGACGACAAGTGAGGACTCCTTCTCACCTGTGGAAAGTACGACGCTTTATGTGGTGGCTGAAGGTGCAGAACCGGCCATCTACCCGTTCCATGCTTACGCCGCACAGAAGGTTGTTCTTAATAACGATGAACCGGACAATCCAGATAATCCTGACGACCCGGACGACCCTGCTCCTACTTACGACCCGTATGAGTTGACCGTTTCCGGGGCTGGAGTGGCTACACTCTATCTGCCTTTCGATGCTGTGGTGCCTGATGCCGATTTCTTTGCGGCGGCAGCAGTTACATCTCTCTCGGGAAGCACTGCTTATCTCAAGCTTCTCAAGGGGGACATCATCCCGAAGAACACAGGTGTCATGATCTTCGCTAACCCTGGTAAATATACAATTTATCCTTCAGACACACCTGCTACGGAGAATGTGCAGAGTATCATGCATGGTGTTCTGGCTACAACACCAATCAATCAGGTGAGACAAAATGAGGGAGGGGCTAACATCTATGTGCTCAGCCGTGGTATCGAAGAATACACTGGATTCAAGATTGTGGGAAGTACTGTGAAGGAAATCAATGCATTCAAGGCTTATATCGCGCTTCCGGCAGACAGTGATGTCAAGGAAATCCATATCTCCTTCGGAGGCAATACTCCTACAGGCATCGAAGATGTAAAGGCAATCATCGACAACAGCAAGGGGCAGTTCATTTACGACCTTAGCGGACGTCGCGTCAACAACCCTACAAAGGGCATCTACATTATCAACGGAAAGAAGGTACTTATTAAATAGTTATGATGACAGTCTCAGGGGGGAGCTGATAGACAGCACCTCCCTGAGCACTCTTTTAAAACTTTCATGTACGCCGCAGTTTGCTGCGGCCATATCTCCGAATAATAACAACCAAAATTCTATAATCCAATGAAAAAACTACTTTTATCTTTAACCTTACTCATCGTCTGCCTCATGGCGAACGCGCAGAGCAGGCGTCCCATTGACCCACAGCATCCGATGTGGCTCATCCATGTGGATGCATGGAACTATCCGGATCCACAGAAGATCATCGATCTCATTCCGGACGACATCAAACCATACGTCTGTATCAACCTCTCACTCTCATGTGCTTTCAACACACAGACTGGTTATCACCAAAAACCAGAGAACGCTGTGCTTACTTTCAAGTCCTGGGCCACTGTCTGCTGTCAGAACAACGTCTGGTTCATGCTGCAGCATGCCAGCGGTGGACACTGCCACATCAAGGACAATGACCTCGACACATTCGAATACTTCTTCAAGCACTACAAGAACTTCCTCGGCTGGAACTATGCGGAGCAGTTCTGGGGGTTCGGTGAGAACGGTGACGAATATTCAATGACCGACGTATCGCGTATCGCACTTTTCGCTAAACTTGTGCCGATGTCCCATAAATATGGTGGACTTCTTTGTGTCAGCTTCTGCGGTAACATCTATTCTCATCCCCTCAACCCGATGGCGATGATGAAACGCAACAGCGACTTGCTCAATGCCTGCCGCCAATACCCGGAGGCAATCCTATGGTGCTATAAATACACAACCGCCGCTTGTTGGTACAACAACGAGAGTGTGTGCCTCGGACCGTTTGTCAGCGGACTGGCTAAGAACTATGGACTTCGCTACGACAACTGCGGATGGGACGGTGCCACCGACGGATATGAGAAAGCCAAATATGGAAGTTCCCGTTCTAACATAAAATATCCTGAGTCTGTCGGTATCGGACCGGTGCTCGACCAGATTGTCAACAACGGTGCCTGTGTGTTCGACGGACCGGAGTTGATCTGGACGCAGTGCTTCAGAGAAACGAATGCTACCTATTCTGAAGGATATCGGTTCCGTAATTGGGGAACTTACACCCAGTTCGACAACATCTGGGTGGATATGTTCAGAAAAATGCTTGACGGTACCATCCATATCGCTACGCGTGACGAGGTGATTGACCGAACAAAAATCGTGGTTGAGCAGGATTTCCCCATTGCACAGGATGACGGTTATTGGCAGAAATGGAAAGCATACGCTACGAAAGACGACATGTACGACGGACTTTATAAGCAGAACGACCCGCTTAACTATCAGTCTGGTAACAAGGACCAAAACTGGCTCTTCTTCAAGAAAACAGGTCGCTATCAGGCCATTCCGGTTGTCAACGGATTCTACGACTCAAAGGCTCAGTCCATTCCTGTGAAGGTGAAACAGACGGATATCGTGGATGGAAGAGTCTGGGGAAATGAATCATCAAAAGTCAACCAGTTCAACCAATACTATCCGCAAGAATACTCTGGAGACCTCTTCGCCTCTCGTCATAAGAACGAATGGGTTGTCTATTATCCGTTCTCGTATTATTACAGCTATGAGAAGACTGCCAGCGCGTCCATGGACCTGAAATACAACACTTGCTCGAAAATGGATTTGACCATGCAGAAATTTGATGCGGGAGTCGTAAAGGAGTTCAGCGACCATCTGGATATCTACCTCAACAACTTCCGTACGGATACTACTACCGTCAAGACGGCTACCATCAAGATTACTGGTGCTTCGTCTAAACCATCTTATTCTTATACAAACCGATCTAACAACAACAATATCAGTGGCGGACTGAATATCTCGGAAAACTGGTCGAACAATGTCTATACGCTTACTGTGAGACACTTGGGACCAGTGGATATCAAGCTCAACTGCAATGGAAATGCTTCAGGCAAACTCTCAAATTATCTCTCCGACAATATTCTGACACCGGTGCAGCCGGAGTCCGACTACTTCGGACCGCTGATCACTGAGGCGGAGGTGATGGGGACGAAAAACGTCTCACAGGTCGTTACGGATGCATATCTGCAACAAAACAGCATACACAACCACTCCGGACTTGGATTTGTCATGATGGGGACGAATGCCAGTGCTGCCATCATGGCTAATGTGAAGGCGAACAAGGACGGAAATTACTATGTCAAGTTCCGTTATTCTGCTCCTAATGGTGGTATGACCAACTACCGCCTCTGCATCGACAACGAATCCAATGAGGTGGGTACTGTCACATTCAACAACACGGGGTCGTATTCCTCTTGGCAGGAATCATCTAACACCGTCAACGTCACTGCGGGCTATCATAAATTCTATCTGAAGGCAGTTGCTGGAGGATCAAATCTTGCTATCGACCAGATGACAATCGTACCGACTGACTATCAGGAGGAAATTATCTCATCCGAGGGCGCTCCATTCAACTATGACACGGAGTCTGGAAGATATATGGCGGATTTCAACTACTTCACTGCAGGAGGTGACTTGCAGTTCGACAAGTCAACGGGTAAAGTCACAATTCCCGCTGGGAAAAATGGGTCGCTTACTTATAAATTCACTGGAGCGAATTTCTCAAATGTCTATAGGGTGAAACTTGACTATACTGGCGATGATCTCTTCTCTACGCTGACCATCACTTCCAATGGCGCTGTCATCAATAATGGTGGTGCTTTCTGGTCAAGCAAATATCTGCTTAACTTCACTAATTATCAGCAGGAAAGCTCCAATGTTACTACGCTGGTGTGGAATGGAAGCAATAATGGAAGTTCTGACGTGACGATGACCATCAACCAGCTGCTTGTTCTGGTGGATGTGCTCAAGGCGGACCAGAAACACGAGATTCCGCTCACTGCTGCTTTGTATAAGGAATGGAATGGCTCTGGAGCCAATGCCACTGAACAAGGCGCGGCTACACCTGATTACAATACGGATATGGTGCTTGGCGGCTATGGAGTACTTTATGGCTCATCAAGTGTTGCTGCTAATCTTTATGCCGACCTGACTAAATACAACAAACTGAGGATTTACGGTGACAATGGTCTGGAGGTAAGGGCACTCTTCAACAGGACGACTGACACATCTTCTGACTATGTGGAAAAGAGCGAGGTGATTGATGGAAACGTGTTTGAAATAGACTTGAAGGAAATCGGTGATTTTGCACACCTTAACTCCATCAAGGTGAAGGAGAATAATGTCAAGGGAATGGTATGGAGAATCATGCTTGTTGATGACGATTGCCCGATCGACTATTACATCTCAGGTAAGAGCCCGAGAACCAACAGTCTCGAGAACGCATTGAACGATGCGGAAGCTACGAACTACGATGCTACTGCACTCACGAATGTGACGGGAATCAAACTCGACACCAAGAACCTCAATGCGCTACTCTATGTGACAGATGCGAATAAGGTGGCGAACGACCACAATGTGGTGGTGAAAAGCGGAAACACCTATTCGGCGCAGAACATCATCCTGACCGACGCAGCGGCGGCAGCAGCGGAAACGGCGCCGGCGTACCTGCCAGGCACTACTCCTAACAACGCTTCATGGTCTGGAACCGACGGACTGTTTACATTCGAATGGTCACAGGGGGCTACAGAGCCGTGGGCTGAAATCATGCACTATGTCAATACAAGTGAAAACCAGCATGGATGCCAGTTCAGGTTCCTGATGGTTGACACCGATGAATTTACAGCGAAGTGGGGAGTCATGTTCCTCGACGGAAACGAGAATGTGCTTGCACGACAGGAGTACTGGAATCCTATGAATGATGGTAATAAGACAAAAATTCTTGATATCGACCAGCTCTTCGCTGACGCGGGAAATACCGCCAACAGAAGCAACCTCACGAAAATCAGAATCTATGCTTTCGACACTTCTACTGCTGGTAAAGTGGTCATCAAGAACGCATATCTTTATAATGAAGCGGCTGATTTTGCATATCCTTTCTACGCACCATACGACATTAATGCAAGTAGCGCTAAAATTTCTACTGCGATTGCTGATGACGGATACACTACGCTTTGTATTCCGTTCAATGCAAGCGTGCCGGATGGATTTAACGCATTCAGCTTGTCTGAGACCGGTGCAACTGCTCAAAATGCATTTGAAGCAAATCGCCCATTGCTTCTTACCGGCTCAGGCATTGCTGAATTCAACGAGGCTAACGTTGTGGTCAAGGCCACCGATAATCTCGAAAACGGTATTTTGAAAGGGGTATTCAGACTCACTGCCGCGCCTGCTGGCAGCTATGTTCAGTACACCACGAACGCTGCCAACAGTTTCGTGCCTGTACGGGGTACCAAGTTCTATCAGGTCAATGAAGCGAATGCAGTAAGCCTCAATCCGTTCCGGGCATACGCTACGAAGGCTATACAGCAGGATGAACCGGACGATCCGAAGGAACCATATATTCTTAATGTCACTTCGGCGGGAATTGCTACTGTGTACCTGGACTTCGATGCGGTGATTCCGGATGAGGACTTCTTCCTGGTGGCTGCGGTTACTCAGCTTGATGGTATTTCAGCATACTTCAAAGAGGTTAAAGGGGGTATCATTCCTGCCAATACTGGAGTCATGATTTTCGCTAATCCGGGTACTTATACACTCTACCCGTCTGAGACGGAACCCACTGAGGATGTTACATCATTATTGCATGGTGTCCTCGTGGACACGCCTGTCAGCACTGTCAAGGCGAATGAGGACGGAGCTGCTATCTACGTGCTCAGTAGAGGCATTGAGGAATACACAGGATTCAAAGTTGTGGGAAGCACCGTGAAAACAATTACGGCTAATAAGGCTTATCTGCCAGTGGGCCAGACTGTAGAAGTCAAGGAATTTATTTATCTGTCATATTGGGGACAGACTGTCACTGGCATTGATGACATCAAGGCTGCTTTCGGAAAGAATGGCAATAACAAGGAAGTCATCTTCGACCTCAGCGGACGTATCGTCAACAATCCTACAAAGGGCTTCTACATCATCAACGGAAAGAAAGTGCTCATCAAATAACCATTTAGCAATTGCATCAGGGGGGGGAGCCGTTTATCACTCCCTCCTGAGCAACCTCTTGCTTTCCTGTACGCCACAGTTTTCTGCGGCTCAATCCCCCCCAAAAAATAATCAAACCCCGAATAACCAAATGAAAAAGATATTATTAACCACGTTACTGTCATGTTTGATGGTATTTGCATATTCGGCAAACGTCACCATGACCGTCAACAATACCAAATATCAGTATGTGAGAGGGTTCGGCGCTTTTGTATGCAGTCCACAGTTCACGTACAACCACATGTCTGAATCTGAAATCAGGCAGGTGTGGGGATCCAACAGCACCCTCAAGTGCAATATCATGAGGCTCTACCTTCCAATCGGAGAAGGCAGTTTCTCACAGTCGCTCGCTACTGCGAAATTAGCAAAAAACACCCTCGGACTCTATGTGTTCGCTTCTCCTTGGTCGATGCCGGCTGAATGGAAAACCATCAACTCCATCAATGCGAAGGTCGATAACAACCAGAACTATCTGAAGGAGCAGTACTATGGCACTTATGCCGACTATCTGAATAAATACGTCACCTATCTCAAAAACAACGGGGTCAACCTTGATGCCATTTCTATTCAGAATGAGCCGGACTGGCCTTGCGAATATGCGGGATGTATTTTCACTACAACGCAAATCGTCAACTTCCTTGCCAACTACTGCGGAAGAATCAACTGTAAGGTCATCGCGCCGGAAACCATCGGTATGTCGGACAATTATGCCAATGCGCTGCTGAGCTCATCTGCGGCACTCAACAATTTCGACATCTATGGTGGTCACCAATATGCCGGTGTCGGCTCGGCTTTCAAGAACCTGGCTAACAAGGGCAAGGAACTATGGATGACGGAGTACCTCATCAACTGGACGGAGGGAGACAACAAGCAGGACAGAAATGTCAGCTGGGCATCTGATGCCTTCAATTTCGCCACTGCCATCAACACTTGTATGCTCAACAATGTCAATGCATGGGTTCACTACACGGCGAAACGTTTCTATTCCATCATGGGAGACGGACAAAGAGGAACCACTTCCGGACAAATCACAAAGAGAGGATATATCCTGGGTAATTTCTCGAAATATATCACGGGAAGCACTCGTCTCGGGTCTTCTTTCTCTTCCAATGACCTCTCTGGTTCCGCATATCTCTCACAAACAGGCGACACCATTTTTGCTGTGGTCATCAACTCCAGCTCCAATTCGCATTACCTTACGCTCTCTCTGCCTTTCTACACCAATGGTGGAAAAAGGGCTATCACTTCTTCTTCAAAAAACTTGCAGGAGAGCAGCATCGAACTGGCAAGCGCGACGAACAGTCCGGCGGTGAATATCGAGGCATCGAGTGTCACGACTCTGATGTTTGTCAACAATTCGGCTGCGAAGGTCGCTGATTTCAACTACGACATCGCCTCGGGAAGATATATCGTCAACCCGAACGACCTTGCGGTCGGAGGGTCGCTGCAGTTCGATCCGTCTTCGGGAGCTCTTACTTTGCCTGCGGGAAAAACCGGGTCGCTGACTCTGACTTTCAACGGGGCGGACTTCTCGAATGTGTCAAAAGTAAAGATGTCCGTTGATGGAAGCAATCCGGAACTCTTCAACTCGCTGATGATCAGTAATACGGCAGGAAACTCCATCAATCCTGATGGAGGTGCGTTCTACACCAGTAAATATGACCTCAATTTTGCCAACTACCAAGGCAACAGCTCTGCTGTCAGCACGTTGGAATGGGCGGGCACGAATAACGGCACAGCGGATATGACGCTCAACCTCCGCCAGATCCTCATCCAGGTGGATGTCATGAGAGCCGACAAGCTTCATGAGAAGCCGCTCGACAGATGGGCATTCGGTATATGGGACGGCATCGGAGCAAATGCTTCCAAAACGTCGAATGACGATGATATGGAGTACAACATCGACCAGTGCATCGCCGGTTATGGAACAATCTATGGTAACGGAAACGTGAAGGCACTCAACTATGTGGATCTTACTCCTTACAGCAAACTGCGTGTCTATGGAGACAACGGTATTAAGGTAAGGGCTTTGTTCAACCGATCTACTGATACTTCCTCTGATTTCGTGGAAGTGGCTGGCGACATCGCCAATGGTGTCTTTGAGGTGGACTTGAAGGCTGTGGGAGCTTACGCCCACATGAATGCACTCAAAGTGGGTGCTGGAACAGGAGCTGCATGGAGTGTGATGGTGGTGGACGACAACAACCCGATGGATTACCGCATCTACGGTAAGCAGTATGTGGCTGCCAACCTCTCGGCTGCACTCAACGACTTGAACGCCACCAACTATGATGCTACGGCAATCACGAATACTTCAGCAGTGACTCTCAATACGGCTAACAAGAACGCGCTCGTTTATGTGGATGACGCGGCGAAACTGTCTAATGCGGCGAATGTAGTGGTGAAGAACGGGAATACCTATTCTGCCGCCAATATCGTGCTTGTCGATGGCATCTCGGCTTCTCAAATCGACAGACCGGCTGCTTGGTTCCCGAGTGGATCCGTCATTGGCAGTGGTGCCACTTGGACTGACTCAGGTAATGGTTCATACACGTATCATTGGGATGAGGGAACCTCATCTGAGGTGCAGATATTCAATTATATCATCGAACGTCAGGACTACAACTATGTTGTGGTGGAGACGGCTTCTTTCTCACAGCAGTGGGGAATTCGTTTCTATGATAACGAGGACAATCTCATCACAGAGCAAGGTTACTGGGCTGCTCAACATAATGGCAACCTTATCAAGGAACTCAACATCGACTCTCTGTTTGCTGTCAAGAATGTAAGCAATAAACGGTCGGTACTGACTAAGATTCGTCTCTATGGATTCAATGCCAATGGCGGTGATGTGGTGGTGAAGTCGGCTTACCTCTGCAACAGCGCGGCTGATTGTGTATATCCGTTCTACGCGCCGTTCGACATTGCAGCTGCCTCTGCCAAACTGACCACTGTGGTCGGAAATGATGGATTTACGTTGCTTACATCTCCGTTCGCAGCAGCGATGCCAAGCGGATTCACCTCTTATGCGCTCCTGGAGGACGACGTGCCTTCATTCAACAGCATTAATGCCAACGCGCCGATGATCGTCAAAGGTGCGGGTGAGTGTGTGCTCAGCGCATCCAACACCACCATCGAGGCCACCAATGCATTGGAGGCTGGTGTACTGAAGGGGGCATACAAACCTGTTGTCGTAGGTGCTGGAAATTATGTTCAATCGCAATCGGCGAATGATGACAATTTCTCACCGGTGGAGGGCATTACCTTGTATGCAGTGAAACAGGGGGCAGAACCGACCATCTATCCTTTCCATGCGTACGCTACTCAGAAGGTCGTGATCAACAACGAGGATCCGGATAATCCTGACAATCCTGACAATCCTGACAATCCGGATAATCCAGACAATCCAACTTACGAACCGTATGAACTGTATGTGTCATCTGCTGGAGTTGCCACACTCTATTTACCTTTCGATGCAGTTATTCCTAATGCTGACTTCTTTGCTGCTACTGCTGTGACATCTGTATCAGGATCCACGGCTTATGTGAAAAGAATCAAGCAGGGTATTATTCCTGCAAACACTGGAGTTATGATTTTTGCTAATCCTGGCACTTACACGCTTGTACCTTCTGCTGTTGCTCCGACTGAGCAGGTGCAGAGCATCCTCCATGGTGTGTTGACCGACACCCCGGTGAATCAACTGAAACAAAACGAAGGTGGTGCCGATATCTATGTCCTCAGCAGAGGCATTGAGGAATACACAGGCTTCAAGATTGTGGGAAGCACAGTCAAGGTTATCAATGCTAATAAGGCATATATCGCAAAACCGGCAGGAAGTGAAGTCAAGACTATCAACATCTCATTCGGAAATGGTGAGACAACTGGCATAGAGGAGGTGAAATCTCTCCTGATGGGTAAGGAGGAACAAATTTTCTACGACCTCTCCGGACGTGTCGTAAAGAATCCTCAAAAGGGTATTTATATAACCAATGGTAAGAAGATATATATCAAATAATGTCAGTTTATATACCAATGTATCAAATTTGAAACTTTTTGCAACGTCTGTATATACGCAGACGTTGCTTTTTTTTCTAATTTTGTACTTAAAATTTTTTTTCATCGCAACACCCAATTTCAGTTTCTAATTTAACCAGTTTCAACAATGAAAAAATTATTTTTAACGACACTGCTTTACGTGGCTACTGCTACAGTAATGTTTGCACAGTTTGGAAGGCCTGTTGACCCCAATCCGAACATTGGTTTGAAAGATGCTTACAAGGATTATTTCACCATTGGTGTTGCGGTTAACAGACGAAACATTTCGGTTGACGACCAGGTGCAACTGATCAAGGCGAACTTTAACAGTATTACAGCTGAGAATGACATGAAACCGATTTCGGTTCATCCGAAAGAGGGCGTATGGAATTGGGGGGCTGCCGACAGCGTCGCCAATTTCTGCCGGAAGAACGGTATCAAGCTCAGAGGCCACTGCCTCTGCTGGCATGCGCAGTTCTGCGACTGGATGTTCGAGGACAAAGATGGCAAGCCGGTCACGAAAGAGGTGTTCTACGAAAGACTGAAGGAACATATCTATACGGTTGTCAATAGATATAAAGATGTGGTGTATGCATGGGACGTTGTGAACGAGGCGATGGCCGACGGTGGTGGCAGAGGATGGAGAGGACAGGCTCCGAGTCCGTACCGACAGAGCAGACACTTCAACCTCTGTGGCGATGAATTCATCGCCAAGGCATTCCAGTTCGCTCACGAGGCTGACCCTAACGCCATTCTTTTCTATAATGACTACAATGCCGCTGACCCGGGCAAGTGCGACCGTATTTATAATATGGTGAAGAAAATGCAGGATGCCGGGGTGCCTATCACCGGTATTGGCATGCAGGGACATTATAATATATATGGACCTTCTGAGGAAGATGTCGACAAGGCCATCACCCGCTACTCTGAGCTGGTTAAGCATATCCACTTCACTGAGCTTGACGTCAGGGCCAATGAGGAGATGGGCGGACAGCTGCAGTTCGGAAGGAACGAGAACATGCAGATCCAGCCTTATATCAACTCGCTGCAGGAAGACCAGTACGCAAGACTGTTCAAGGTGTTCAGAAAGCATAAGGACGTTATCGACAACGTCACTTTCTGGAACCTCTCTGACCGCGACTCTTGGCTGGGGGTGAACAACTATCCGCTTCCATTTGATAAGGAATACAAGCCTAAGAGGGTATATAGCATCATCAAGAATTTCAATCCGGAACTCGACAATGCGAACATCATCGAGGACTTCAAACCGAGTGAGCTGAACCAACCGGGACAAGAATATCCGATGGTGAACTCACAGGGATATGCCCGTTTCAAGGTGGTTGCACCTCAGGCGAAATCTGTGATTGTCAGCCTCGGACTGGGCGGACGTGGCGGCACTGTGCTCCGTAAGGACAAGGATGGCACATGGGTAGGAACGACCGACGGACCGATGGATGAGGGATTCCACTATTATCACCTGACCATCGACGGAGGAACGGTCAACGACCCGGGTGCTCTGAACTTTTATGGTTCAACCAGATGGGAGAGTGGTATCGAAATTCCTGCCCACGACAAGGATTTCTATGCGCTTAAGAATGTGCCACACGGACATGTGCAGCAGATTCTCTTCCATTCCCCTTCTACTGGTACTGACCGCCGTGCTTTTGTTTATACGCCTGCTGAATACAACAAGGGTAAGAAGAAATATCCGGTTCTCTATCTGCAGCATGGCTGGGGTGAGGACGAGACGGCTTGGAGCAACCAGGGACATGCCAACCTCATTCTCGACAACCTTATTGCTGAAGGTAAGATCAAACCGTTCATCATCGTCATGACTTACGGCATGACCAACGAAGTGAGATTCGGCAGAATGAACGAGTTTGACTGGACCGCATTCCAGAAGGTGCTGATGGATGAGCTGGTTCCTTATGTGGACAGTAACTTCAGAACAATCGCTGACCGCGACCACAGAGCGATGGCCGGTCTTTCTATGGGAGGTATGGAAACCCACATGGCTACACTGGCTCGTCCGCAGGTGTTCGGCTACTGGGGATTGTTCAGTGGCGGTACATACAATCCGAAGGAGCTTGAAGGAAAGCAGAAGCCAAAACTGATTTTTATCAGTACTGGAGAAAAAGAAAATCCGGACGGAGTGAAGTCGGCTGTTGCCAACCTCAAAGCTGCCGGATATAATGCGGAATACCACGTCTCTCCGGGAACTGCACATGAGTTCCTCACTTGGAGAAGAGCGCTCCATGAGTTTGCACAGTTACTTTTTAAATAATTGATTGAATAATAAAGTAGGTCCCTTCTCGTTTAAGATGTAGGGGCTTACTTTATCTTGAAATATCCTTAAGGATTTGGTTGTTAGCCCGCCCATTCAACGCATTTAACCCATTCCCCCCATTTTCTGAACTCTCAACTAAATACTCTCAACTAAATACTCTCAACTAAATACTCTCAACTAAATACTCTCAACTAAATGAAAAAAATCATATTATCTATCATAGCCCTGCTCTCTGTCGTTTCTGCATCTGCATTCAAGAAAGACAGCCTCTTTGTCGATGTTGACGGACAAAGCAGAAATATCATCGTCTTCACGCCAAAGAAAGTGAAGAAGAACTTACCCCTTATGATTGTCACACACGGTATGAACCAAAATCCTGAGTATCAGTATCAGAACGACAAGTTCTGTCAGATGGTCGATACGGCAAAGTTCGTTGTGGCATACCTCAGAAGTGACGGCAACACGTGGGACACCCAAGGAAATAAAGACAAGAATTTCGTCCGCAAGTCCATAGATTTTCTGACGGAGAAATACAAGACTGACCCGAAGCGCGTATATTGGTCGGGATTCTCCATGGGATCTATGCTCATGTACCATTGCATGGGCGAAATGCAGGACAAGGTGGCTGTCTTCGCACCTACAAGCGGTGTGCAGTTCATGGAACAGCCCTGGAATAAATGCGAAAAGCCTGTCAACCTCATACAATGTCATCAGTATGGTGACGATGTGTTTGTGTATGACCGTTACAGAATCCACGATTATGTGGAGCACATGGCAAAGATGAACGAGGCTTCCACCTATATCAAGTTGGATGACTATTCTCCCTTCAACGGTCTGAAAGGTACAAAGGAGGTGTGGACGAACATCGCTTCTGGATGTGTGGTTGAACTCTTCCTCGGAGAAAACGGCGGCCATTTCCCAAGATTGGAGAACAGCGTGGAAATATGGAACTTCTGTAAGCGTTTCACCCTCGACGACACGCAGAATGCTGGAGAGGTGAAGCGTGTGGTACTCAAGACGGGCGAAATGGAGCAACCGAAATCGTTTGACCCTGATTTCCATATCTACCTCTGCTTCGGACAGTCCAACATGGAGGGGAATGCTCCTATTGAAATTGAGGACTGCGAGAATGTCAACCCGCGATTCAGAATGATGGCGGCTGTGGATATGAAGCAGGACAACAGAATCAAAGGAAACTGGTATGTGGCTTATCCACCTCTTTGCCGCGGAAACAACGGCTTGACGCCTGCTGACTATTTCGGAAGGACACTCGTCGAAAAATTACCTGAAAACATCAAAGTCGGAGTTATCAACGTGGCTGTAGGTGGATGCAGCATCAATCTCTTCGATGAGGATAAATGTGAGGACTACATCGCCCATGCCGCTAACTGGCTGCAAGGATTCTGCCGGCAGTACGACAACAACCCGTTCAGGCGACTGGTTGACTGTGCGAAAGAGGCACAGAAAGTGGGTGTCATCAAGGGCATCTTGATTCATCAGGGATGTACCGACAACACACAGACTGACTGGCCCGACAGGGTCAACCTTGTCTATACCCGCCTGCTCAAGGAACTCGGACTTAACGCACAGGATGTGCCGCTGCTCGTCGGGGAACTGATGCACAAGGAGAATGGCGGTATCTGTCATGCTCACAATGAGGTGATAGCACGCACCCCGCAAGTCATCCCAACGGCTCATGTCGTTTCTTCTGCCGGCTGTCCGGGCGCTCCCGACGGGCTGCACTTCACAGCAGAGGGGTATCGAATGCTTGGCCGTAATTATGCAGAGGTCATGCTCAAGCTCCTTAAGAAATAGCAATATAGATGGGCATGATGAACCCCTTAGGCTCATCATGCCCATTTTCTCATATAAAGTCCTAATTCATTCTCCCCATTAAGCCCATTCACCCCATTTAACCCCCAAAAATCTCCCATTCTCTCCATTCTCCCTATACTTCAAAAAAAAACTAACTAACGCAATGAGAAAACTTTTCCTTTTATTATTCATCTTGTCCGCTTCAATGGTCCACGCCGTCGATTTGGCAAAGGTCAGCATCGTAGTGGATAAAAACGACTGCCCGCTTGCACTCAAAATGGCGGATGTCATCGCAGATGACATTCAGAGAGTCTGTGATGTACGTCCTCCTGTGGTCAACGCAAAATCAACCGGGCCGAATCTGTTCATAGGAGTGGTATCGAACAGCCAATTTGTTCAGTTCGCAGAGGCCAAATCCCTGGAAGGCAAATGGGAGCGTTTCGTCATCAAGACCGAAAAAAACAATATCTATGTAGTGGGTAGCGATCCAAGAGGACTGGCATACGGTCTTTTCCATATCAGCAAGAAAATAGGTGTCAACCCCTGGTATTGGTGGGCTGATATTCCTGTTCAAAAGCAATCAAACATCGACTTCAACGAAAACTATATATCTCGTTCTCCATCCATCAAATACCGCGGTATTTTCATCAACGATGAGGACTGGGGACTCAAGACATGGGCTGAGCGTAATTTTGAGAAGGAACTCGGCGATATCGGCCCGAAAACCTATGACAAGGTATGTGAGCTGATTCTCCGTCTGAGAGGAAATATGCTTGCGCCTGCCATGCATTCTTGCACAGGGGCTTTCTACAGCCATCCTGAGAGTCAGAAAGTGGCGGACGAGTGGAGTATTATGATTACCACCAGCCATTGTGAGCCGCTCCTTTTCAATAACGCAGCGGAGTCGGAGTGGAATAAGGAACGGGATGGTGAATGGAATTACCTGACCAACAAAGAGACAATCTACAACAAGCTGGACAGCAGAATACGAGAGACGGCTCAATATGACAATATATATACGATGGGCATGCGGGGCCTGCACGACGAAGCGATGAAGGGCTCTACCGACCCTGCTGTCAGGGCAAGGACTTTGGAGAAAGTGTTTCTGGACCAAAGGGATATTCTCACCAAATATAAGAAATCGAATATTTCGGATATACCTCAGATTTTTGTTCCGTATAAGGAAACGCTGGACATCTATAATGCCGGTCTTAAAGTCCCGGATGATATCACGATTGTGTGGCCTGACGACAACTATGGATACATGAAGAGGGTCAGCAATGAAGAGGAGAGAAACCGCAAAGGGGGCAGTGGTGTCTATTACCATCTCAGCTACCTCGGGACGCCTCACGATTACCTCTGGATTTGTACCACCCCGCCTGTCCTGATGTATGAGGAACTGATGAAAGCATACGAGGCCGGGGCTGACCGTTATTGGCTCTTGAATGTCGGAGATATCAAGCCGATGGAATTGGGCATGCAGACTTTCTTCGACTTGGCGTGGAATGTATCTGCTTTCAATTATGAGACGATTAACCAGCATCAGGCAAAGTGGCTTGCCTCTATTTTCGGAAGCCAGTTGCAGGCAGACTTCCAGCATGTGCTTGATGAATATTACAGGTTGGCATGGCAAAGGAAACCTGAATATATGGGATATGAGTTTGAATGGGACTCAGAGGAAAATGTACGCCTCCACGACACGGATTTCTCTTTCCAGGACGGATCAGCGCAGCAGCGTCTCAAAGACTATGAGGCTATTTCCAGTCAGACTAAAATGATGATGGAAGCTTTGTCTGAAGAATTTCAGCTGCCGTTTTTCCAGCTCCTTCATTTCTCTGTCAAGGCGGCTGATCTCATGAACCGTAAATTCCTCTATGCGCAGCATAACCATGAGACGGGCAACACGGGTGATGCCATCCGTTCAAAGAAGGCTTTCGACGACATCAACGAGCTGATGAACCAATACAATACGATGAACGACGGAAAATGGAACCAGATGATGTCGGAAGTACCGCCTGGTTTTGTGGCGAAATATCCGCAGATGCCTCAACTGACAGGACACCCCACTGACAGATATCTCCTGCCGAAACACCAGTTGTATGTAAGCTATGTTCATCAAATAAATATCAAGAATCTGCAGACGGATAATCCTTTCCGGCTGATCAACGGCATGGGCACCGACTGGGTGACTTTGCAAATGGGAAAACCGTTTGAAGATGTCTGTGACCCGCTTTCTTTCGCGTCACCCAAAATCGACATTCCGCTCAACGGACAAATCATGGGGGATTCTATCTACATCCAGATTTCTACTTTACCGATGTGGCCGGTCTTTGATGGCAGAAGCAACCGGTTCGGTGTGGCGGTTGATGGCCTGTCTCCTGTCCTCTGTGAGAATAAAATCGTGGAATGGGCATACGAATGGAAGATGCAGGTGTTGGAAAACAGAAAAGACTATCTCCTTTCTTTTCCTGTTGACAAATCAAAATCACAACATACGCTGACGTTGATTGTCGGAGACCCTGGGCAATTTATTCAAAAAATCACATATCAATGAAAAAGGTATTTTCTTTAATTTTGAGCTTGATGCTCGCAGGCAACGTGTGTGCAAAGCCTCTTTCTGCACACGAAAACCGATTATGGTATGATAAACCGGCTACTTGCTGGCTGGAGGCGCTTCCCATCGGTAACTCCAGAATGGGAGCGATGGTGTATGGAGGTACTGACAAAGAACAGATACAGCTCAATGAGGAGACGTTCTGGAGCGGTGGACCGCACAATAACAACAGTACGACCTCGTTGCAACATCTTGAAGAGGTGAGGCAGCTGATCTTCGATGGAAAGGAAAAGGAGGCTGAAGGCATTATCAACCGCGAGTTTGTGAAAGGACCGCACGGCATGAGATTTCTTTCTGCAGGTTCTCTCATCATTGGCCTGAACCATCAGAACGTATCTGATTATTCCCGCGAACTCAATCTGGACAATGCAACTGCGGTCACATCCTATACTTGCGATGGCGTGAAATTCAATCGGACCGTGATTGCCTCTCTGAATGATAACATTGTGGCGGTGAACATGAAAGCAAACAAGAAAGGAAAGCTCAATTTCTCCCTGAATTATCAGTCTCAGCTGCCTTTCAAAGTGAATGCCGATGATCATTCACTCATTGCATGGATTGACGGGGTGGAGCAGGAGGGAATACCTGCTGCCTTGAAAGCACAGACCATCACGAAGGTGAAAACGGATGGCAATGTGACGGCGAATGGTGAGTCTTTGACAATAAGCAACGCAACGGAGGCTACGCTTTTGATTTCTGCTGCCACGAATTTCGTCAATTATCATGACGTGTCCGGAAGCCAGCAGCAGAAAAACGAGGCATACCTCAAGAACGCGGAGAAATTCAAGTTCAGTCAGTTGCTGAAACGACATATTGAAAAGTATCAGGAGCAATATAATAGGGTTTCACTAAATATCAGTGCTTACCCAGAAATGAAATCGCATGCAATAAGTTTCAGCCCGAATGCAAAACTGCCAACCAACCAGCGACTTGACAAATTTTATGGCAGTGACGACATGGGAATGGTGGAGCTCCTTTTCAATTTCGGACGTTACCTCTTGATTTCTTCCTCTCAACCGGGTGGACAACCGGCAAATCTGCAAGGTGTGTGGAATGACAAGAAGAATGCACCCTGGGACAGCAAATACACCATCAATATCAATGCGGAAATGAACTACTGGCCGGCTGAGGTCTGCAACCTGTCGGAGACGGCTGAACCGCTCTTTAAAATGATCAAAGATTTGAGCGTTACCGGAGCGGAAACTGCAAGAACCATGTACAATTGTAATGGATGGGTGGCTCATCACAATACGGACCTTTGGAGAATTGCAGGACCGGTTGATGGTGCACCTTGGGGAATGTTCCCGAATGGCGGGGCATGGCTTTGCACACATCTCTGGGAACATTATCAGTTCACGATGGACAAGGATTTCCTGCGTGAGTATTACCCTGTCATGAAAGGGGCTGCGGATTTCTATCTCGACTATATGGTGGAGAAGGACGGTGAACTTCTCGTCGTGCCAAGCGTTTCTCCGGAGCATGGAGGCAGAGGAAAGGCAACGCCAGTTTGTGCGGCCTGCACGATGGACAACCAGATTGCTCGTGACATCCTTTCGCAGACGCTGCAAGCGGCTGAAATCCTCAATCTGGACAAGGATTACCAGCAAACATTGAAAAAGGCTATTGAGAAAATACCACCGATGAAGGTCGGACAGTATGGTCAGTTGCAGGAATGGCGGGATGACCTCGACGACCCGAAGGACGAGCATCGCCATATCTCACACTTGTATGGCTTACACCCGTCCAATCAGATTTCACCTTACAAGACGCCGGATCTATGGAATGCGGCAAGGGTGACGCTCAACCAGAGAGGAGACCAGGCTACGGGATGGAGCCTGGGATGGAAAACCAATTTCTGGGCGCGTATGCTCGACGGCAACCATGCGTTCAAAATCATTTCCAATATGCTGCGTCTGCTGCCGAATGAAGGAAAGGAACGCCAATTCCCGGATGGAAGGACGTTCCCGAATCTCTTTGACGCTCATCCGCCCTTCCAAATCGACGGTAACTTCGGAGTCACTGCCGGTATTGCAGAGATGCTGCTGCAAAGTCAGGACGGATTCGTGCATCTCTTGCCTGCGCTGCCGGACAAATGGAATTCAGGAAGTGTCTCCGGCTTGAAGGCACGTGGGGGATTCACTGTGCATGTCAGTTGGAATAACAACCATCTTACTTCTGCTTCGATTACCCCGGCTGCCGATGGCGTATTGAAACTCAGATGTGCAGACCAAATCAAGACGAAGGGATGCAAGCTCATATCCTCTCACGATGGCGTGTACGATTATGAAGTGAATGTGACGAAAGGAAAAACTGTAGTCATTCTGTAATAGTACTGACAGATGATTATAATATCGTCTTCATGTCTTCATTAAATCGTAACATAATCAAAAGTATCGGAAACATCATTCCGATACTTTTTTGCTAAAATCATGTTAACTTTGCAAAAACAACAATAACACTTTTAATCATGAGAAAGCCCGTTTCTAGAATTTTTCTGTTTTTTGCTGTCTTTTGCACAGCGATGAGTGCCAATACGCAAAACCCGTATCTTCCACTTTGGGAGCACGTACCGGACGGAGAACCACGAGTTTTTGAAGATCCGGACAAACCTGGTAAATACAGGGCATACATCATCGGATCCCATGATGTTCATTACACATCATACTGCGGCAACGACATCCGTATGTGGTCGGCACCCGTGGAGGACCTCACCAACTGGAGGGACGAGGGACCGATTTTCTCTTATTTCATCAATGGAAAATGGGATACGATGTATGCGCCGGACCTCGTGGAAGTCAAGGACAAAACCACAGGGAAGAAGACTTACTGGCTCTATCCGCACTCACGCGGGTGGAGACGCGTCGCTACCGTCTGCAAAGGCGACCGGCCGAATGGACCGTTCACACCTGTCAACATCAATGAGGACGGCACTCAGTGTGTCGATGGTTCTATCATTGATTTCGATCCCTCTGTGTTTGTGGAAAATATTACCGATAAGAAAGACCCCGATTTTGATAAGGGGTTCCGTGCATACGTGTTCTATGGATTCCGTCATTCAACGGCATTTGAGCTTGACCAGAACAATATGTATGCGGTCAGACCCGGAACACAGATTCATGATTACTTCATACCGGCAAGTGAGCGATATGGGGAGGTGAGAGACCCGCAAGGAACTGAGTATCCTGCTCTTTACAAGGGACAGAACCCTGGAGATTTCAACTTCTTTGAGGCGTCAAGCATCCGGCAGGTGGGAAACAAATATGTGATGGTGTTCTCTGGCTTTTCTGGACCGGACTACGGACTGGGATCCACCAATTCCGCACTTCGATATGCCTATGGTGACTCGCCGCTCGGACCTTGGCGCTCAGGGGGTGTCCTTGTGGACTCTCGTGGAGTGGTGCCTAATGAGGATGGAACCCATCTGACCACCACTAATTTCGGACACAACACGCATGGCTCCTTGCAGGAAATCAACGGACAATGGTATGTGTTCTACCACCGCCCGCCACGTGGATTCGGCAATGCCCGTCAGGCGATGGTGGCACCGGTCAAAATTGAATGGGACAAGAAAGCTGTGGCTGATGGAGGAAAAGTCAGAATTGTGGCTTACGACCCCTTTGCCAAGAATAATGAATGGACTGCAAAGGCTTCGGACGGTACGGAGTACACGGGGGCTGAAGTGACTTCTGAGGGATTCCAAATCTTCGGACTGCCGCCTTATCAATATTATTCTGCGGGCATCGCGGCTTATGTCAATGGTAACAACTGGATGCAGGACAACTTCGATGTGTGGAACAACAGCATGGATCTCGCCGGGGTCACCAACCGTGGCATCATCGGTTTCAAATACTTTGGATTTGGCGGCCTTAACAAGGCGCAGAACGGACTCAATCCGTTTGAGGATGCCAAGAAAGGGGATGGAACTACCATCAACATCAACCTCACCCCGTCTGGAAAAGGGGCGTTCAAAATTCATGTGATGCTTGACGGACCGTATGCCAACGCCACTTGGAACGGAACTGAAATTGCGGTTATCGACGTGCCCGAAAACGCCCAAAGGAAGCCACAGGTGTTCAAAGCTGAGGTGCCTCAGGTGGAGGGTTTGAGTGGCAAGCATGCCATCTACCTCGTGGTGGAAGGACCGGAAGTGGAGCAGCCTCAGAATAATAACCCGCAGTGGGGTGGCAGAAGAAACCAGCCGCAACGTCCGCAAGGCCTCTTCGATATGCACGGAATCGGGTTCTCAAAATCTGGACAAACCATCAATGTGCCGACGGTGCCGACGGTGGATATCAAAGTGGATGGAAAATCGCTTTTCATTCCGGATACACCGATTTTCGCAACTTCTGAAAACGGCTATACTGAGGCTAACCACTATCAAGTCTTTGCGCCTGTCAGCAGTCAGTCGGTTATTACCGTAACGCCTTCCAATCCGGCGGTGACTTACGAAATCGGCAAGATTCAGGACGGAAGGGCGGTTGTGAAGGCAAAATACAACGGCCAGACCAAATTATTCCTCATTAACTGATTATTATTATCATCAAAATATATTCTATGCGTAAATTCATCATATCTTTTGCTTTTGTGCTGACGGCATTGACTGCGTCAGCACAAATCCAGGTGAAAAATCCTTTCATCTGGGCGGACTGCCCGGACCCGGATATTATCAGGGTGGGTGACTACTACTATCTCGTAACGACCACCATGCACCTCTTTCCCGGAGGACCCATTATGAGAAGTAAGGATTTGGCTCATTGGGAGACCGTTTCTTATCTTTTTGATGAAATCAAGGACACACCGCGATATGACCTCAAGGAGGGCACTGTCTATGGACGCGGGCAGTGGGCCACGTCGTTAAGATACAACAACGGCACGTTCTGGGCACTTTTTGTGGCGAACGACGACCCGCATAAGTCTATGGTGTTCAAGACCGATGATCCTGCTAACGGATGGAAACTGCATAGCCGCCTTCCTGCTTTCCACGACGCTTCACTTTTCTTCGACGATGATGGCAGGGTATATGTCTTCTCGGGAAGTGGAAATATACGGTTGGTGGAATTGGAACCTGACCTCTCTGACGTGAAGAAAGGCGGCGTGAATAAAGTGCTTGAACTGAAGGGAAAGCCTGACGGACTGCATGAGGGAAGTCGTGTGGTCAAACATGATGGAATGTACTATCTTCTTTGCATTTCTTGGCCGAGAACTGGGCGGCAGGAAATCGCTTACAGGAGCAAGAATATAGAAGGACCATACGACTCAAAGGTTATCCTCAAAAGCCAGTTCGGCGGATTCCCATACGCAGGACAGGGAACGATAGTGGATGGAAAGCACGGTGAGTGGTATGGTGTGATCTTCCAAGACAGAGGAGGATGTGGCCGTATCTTGACCATTGAACCGTGTTCTTGGATTGACGGATGGCCGATGCTGGGAACCAACGGGGACGGAATCATTCCGGAAACCGTCTCACTCGACGGGGATTGCGAGTGCCACAAGCAGCCGCAACTAGCTGTGATTGAGAAGGACTATCAAGTCAACCATAACTATATTAAGGAGGATATCATTACTGAGACCGGAAGCATCACCAAACCGGGAAATCATGTAACTTTGCACACGTCGACTACCGCAAATAGTATATATGACGCACGTAACACCCTCACTTGGAGAACATGGGGACCTACATGCGCTGACACAGTCACTATTGACGCTTCAAAAATGATGGATGGAGATTGTGCCGGTATCGCTGCCTTTAACGGCGATTCAGGAGTCCTGACCATCAAAAAGGAAGGAAAAAAGTCGTTCCTTGTCTTCTCTGAGGAGAATGTAAGTCTGACAAACGACACAAAGGCAATTACCGACGTGAAGCGAAAGGAAATTGAAAGAGTGGAAATCCCCAAGAAAGCCTTATCGTCTGTGTCGCTGATTATGACCGGTGACTTCAATCCGGGAAGGGATATCGCTAATTTCTACTATTCTTTTGACGGAAATTCTTTCAACGGAATTGGTGGCGACTACAAAATGATATTCGATTACAGACGACTTTTCATGGGCACCAGATATGCGCTCTTCTATTATGCTACAAAGAAATCAGGTGGAAACGTGTCTGTGAAATTGTAACTTTTGTTTCAATTTATTGCGAATTTATACAGTAAATCGAATTTTTTCTCTTTTATGGGATTGAATTCGATTTTTTTATTTAATTTTGCACAAATTACTTATCCTAACAATTCTATTTTATCATGAAGAAGTTCTTCTCTTTTTTCGTTATGCTTGTTGCTGTTTGTGCTGCTACAGGATTTATGGCATGTAACGACGACCCGGATGACGAATATCTTTATGTGATGAAGTCGGAATATGCTGCCGATTTTCTGAGAAACCGTGAGAAATTCAGCGAATTTACGGAAATAGTGCAAAGAGCCAAAATGATGGACCTGCTGGGTACTTATGGCTCATACACGGTCTTTGCTCCTACAAATGAGGCGGTCGATGAATATCTTCATGGAAGAGGCCTCACATCGGTCAGCCAACTCTCTGATGCTGACTGCGACACCATCACGTTCACACATATCATTGAACAGGAGTATTTCACTTCTGATTATAATGACGGCACTTACCCGGTGATGAACATGCTCGACAGACCGCTTACCGTCACCTGTGACTCTGACACACTTTCTGTGCCAGGTGAGGTCAGACTGGCCATCTACATCAATAAGTCATCTAAAATGCTTCAAATGGATGACTCCGTCAGAAACGGTGTGGTTCATACCATGGACAAAGTTATCGGCACCAGCAATTTCATGCTGCCTGACATCATTGGCCAGGACAAGGATGCTTCTCTTTTCTATGATGCCCTGATGATGACCCACATGAGCGACTCACTCGAAAAATATGTTGACGAGTCCTATTCCGTAGGTCACGACTCTGTGGACTGGACAAACGACCGACTGGTCGTACATACCGGTAACGAATATGATAACGTGGCATACATGGAGCACCGGTACTTCAAATTCACTGCCTTTGTACCCTCTAACCAGGTGCTGGAAAGCAAGTATGGGGTTACCGACATTGAAGGACTGAAGAAGTTGGCGAAGGAATGCTACGATCCTGTCTACCCGGAGGATGCTGACATCTCCGACCCTACGGACAGACGAAACTCGCTCAACCGCTTTATCTCTTATCATCTGCTACCATTCCAAGGAACATACTACCGACTCACTGCTGTGGATGGGCCCAACAGCGTGCTGGCATCAGCTCTCTTCTTCAGGAGAATGTGGGACATCTCATGTTGGTACGAGACCATGATGCCGCATTCAATCATGAAATTCTCTTTTCCTAATGGCTCTGATGCCGGTTTGTATATCAATAGAAGAGGTATCCAGTCAAGAGCGGATCAAAGAGGGTATAAAATCCGTGGATCACTTGTGATTCCTGCCAGCGAGGCAAAGGTTGATCAGACTTCGCTTAATGGTGTCTATCACTATATTGACGATATTCTCAGCTACGGAGTGCATCCGGGACAGAATGTCAGAACGCAGGATGATGTCATGAGCGAGAGAATGCGTATTGACTGCAGCGCTCTCTCACCTGACTTTATGACGAGCGGCGCCAGAGGACATAACACCAAAATCAATAATTCTAACAACCCTGGGCTCTATGGACAGCAGTCGTTCAGCACACAGGCGGCATCTAACCCCAACACTTGTCTCGGGTTCAAGGCGGGTTCGGCACAAAACTTCTATTTCACCGATGCAACTCACGTTCATATAAGGCCACGTTACCTCCCCTTCGCTTCATACGAAGGCGATGAAATTGTCGTAAAAGGAAGGTATGACCTCACCGTCAAGCTACCGCCGGTGCCGGAAGGCGACTGGGAGGTGAGGTTCCTCACGTGTATCGGCCTGCCTAGCCGTGGAATTGTGCAGTTCTTTATTGATGACGTACCACAGGGTATTCCGTTTGATATGAGACCGAGCGGAAACAGCGCGAACATCGGATATCGTTCCGATGAAGCCCTGGGCGACCCAGACCAGGTGAGGGCATTTGATAAGCAGTTCCGATACAGGGGATGGATGAAAGGACCGAAGTCTGCCGGATTCAGCACCAACAACACAAGCATTACGACTATCTTCAGGGATTATCCGGAAAACCTAAGGAAAATCATCGGTGTCTTCCACTCCGACGGAAAAACTGACCATTTCCTCCGTATGCAGCAGAAGATGGAGAGTGAGAACAACGAATGTTCCTTTGATATGATTGAGCTTGTGCCTAGTGCGGTATACAACAACCCTGATGTAGCTGAGGACCAGCTATAATCTTTATCTGTGAATCCATCATCATATGCCATGGATTGATCAAAAAAATGGCCGACTGATATAACAGCCGGCCATTTTTTTGATTTTATTGACGTTTACAAGTGAAATCTGGTTTTTGCTCGTATTCTATGCTGGAAACAAGTTGTGTGATTCCTTTTGAATTAGTTAGTTTGCTCTTCAATATCCAAGCACTAAGATTATTCTTCATTCTTCATTTATGTTTCTTCATTCTTCATTTATTTTTTCTTCACTCCAGCAGTTTCTGCAATGTTTCGTCGTTCAGGTTGTCTGCGTAAGTCGCCACAAATTCTTTCGGACTCATACCGAAAAAATCATGGAAGATGCTCGTGAAATAGCTGTGGGATGAGAAGCCCACACGGTAAGCTACTTCAGAAATATTCACTTTGTTGTTGACCAGCAAGTATGCCGCTTGTTTCAGACGCACGCTGCGGATATAAGCAATAGGGGATATGCCGAAATGTTCCTTCAGTTTGCGGTTCAGGTGCACACGGCTCATGCCGATTTCCTTGCTCAGCTCATTCACGTTGAAATTCGTGTCGTCTATGTGCTCAAGTACCAGGTCGCGGACGCGCTGGATAAACTGGTCTTCGTAGGATGCCACCTCTATGCTTCCATAGTTGTTGCCAATTTCGGTGCGTTTCATCTTGTTGCGGATATTTTCCCTTACACGTAATACTTGGGCGATGGCACTGCGAAGCAAAGGCAAGTTGAACGGCTTCGACAGGAAATGGTCGGCCTGGAGGGTCATTGTGCGCAGTTGGTTGTCCTCGCTTGTCTCGCTCGTCAGCACAATCACGGCGATATGGTCGGTCTCAGGGTTTGCCTTGATGCGGCGGCATAGGTCATAACCGTCGCCGTCGGGCATCATCAGGTCGGTCACAACGATGGTAGGGCGGCTCGTCAGGATTGACTGCCATGCGCTGTTGCCGCTGTGGGCTGTCTGAACTTTGTACTCCTTTCCGATTTCTGAAGCGACATAGTTGCAGAGCTCTTTGTCGTCATCAACAATCAATATCGACACTTGGTCGTTCATTACATCTGCGTTCTTGCTGTCTTCCTCTTCCTTCTCTTCTTTCTCTTCTTTTTTTTGTTCTTCGGTTTCTTCTTCGGAGACGGACTGTTCGGCAGACGACGTGGATGATGTGAACTCTTCTGTGTCTTCTGGAACATCGATTCCAACCGTGGACTCTGGTATTTCTTCTACGGGAACAATGGTCTGTGCGGGTTCTTCCTTCACTACACGTGGTGCAAGTTCTTCCTCGTTCAGATGGACATTGCCCATGGGCAGACGGACCACAAACTCAACACCGTCCTCTCCGATATTACGGGCTTCTATCACGCCGTGATGCAATTTCACCAGTTCATAGGCAAGGTTCAAGCCGATGCCGCTTCCCTCACGCCCACTATGGTTTGTGCTTTGATAGAACCGTTCCCATAAATGGAGTAAATCTTCCGCATCTAAGTGAGAACCGCTGTTATATACACGGATTTCTGCATATTCTATCACACGGTAATCATCAATCACTCGTTTGTTATCGCTGTCTGGATTGTTCAGCTGGCAGGATGTGCGGACAATCACGCACCCGTTCGATGGGGTGAATTTGAATGCATTCGACAGTAAATTGAACAATACTTTCTCAAAATGAATGGTGTCAATCCATACCGGGATGCTCTCTTCGTTCGATTCGTGGGTGAAATCCAGTGCTTTTGCAGCGGCTACACCTTTGAACGACTCCATGATTTCCTTTGTGTAGGTGTTCAGCTCTGTTTCGCTGAAATGAAGGTGGAACTGACCATTCTCGATTTTCCGAACGTCAAGCATCTGATTCACGATTCTCAACAATCGGTTGCAGTTGCGTTGCATGATTGAGTAATTGCCCTGACGCTCAAGGTTCCGGTCGCTGTTTGTCAGCTGACGCAGCGGCGACATAATCATGGTGAGGGGCGAACGAAGCTCATGGGCGATGCTCGTGAACAGACGTAGTTTGTCTTCTTTTATCCGCTCGCTCTCTTCTGCCTCCTGTAGCATCTTACGGGAGCGGCGACGCTCTTTGGTATTCTGGTAAATCACATAGCCTATGTACCACAATATCAATGCGTATAACAGATATGCCCACCATGTGGCATACCATGGATAAGGAACATGGACACGTAGGGTCTGTTCGGTGAATTTATCAGGATGATCGCGGAAATAGGCCTGGACACGGAAGGTATAACTCCCGGAAGGAAGACTTGCATAGTATGCCTCGGGAGTTGAAGAGTCGGTGGTGTGCCAGTTTTTCTCATAACCTTCAAGCATATAGCGGTAGCATACTCGGTCTTGCATCGCTAACTCGGGCACACTGAAGAATATATGATAGGAATTACTGCCGTCGATTTCTTTGCCCATCCATATCGGAGAGAAATACACTTGCTTGATATCGGTCGGAAGGTTCAACAGATTTTCTGGGGTGAAACTCAAATAGCCGTTGTCACCGCCAAAATAAATCTCGTCATTGGAGGATAACAGGTTTGCGTTACGGTGGAACTCACCGATATAGTGGCCGTTGAAACTTTCATACTCTATGGTCTTTCCATTCTTCTTGTCGATACAAACAATGTTGCATGTGCTGGAAATCCATACATATTTGTCGGTCACGACAATGTTCTTCACCGACATGTCTGTGGAAATATTTGCAAGATAGGATGGGGTTATGACTTTCTTCTCACTGCAGTCATAGCAGATGATGCCATAGTCGGTTGCCAATAGCATGTGGGAACCGTTCTCTGCAAAGCCGTGTATCAGATTGATATCCTTGTCGTTTAGGTGAAGTTGGGTATATTTGTCGTTGATGGGGTGGTACAGGAATACATTGATTGGGTCGCCTATCCATAAATCACCGTTTTTGTCTAAATAGAGCTTGTTGATCCAGCGGAATACATCACTGCCGTTGATTTTGTTCACACTCTGATGGTTGAGATTGATTTGCAACACGCCTTCACCGTTGGTGCCTGCATAAAGGATGTTGGATTTGGGATCGTATGCCAAATCCATGATGTTACTGCTTGCATATTGTGACAGAAAGTCGGGAACGAAAAATTGATTGCCGTCTTTACTGCAGCAGATTCCCCCACGCCACGAACCGCACCAGATGGAGCCTTCTTTGTCGCATACCACTGCTTGTATTAATAAGGATTGAAGGCCATCTTTGCGACTTTTGCCGTTCACAAACAGACCGGAACCGTCGGTGCCTACCCAGATGTTACCGGACTTGTCTTTGCAGAATGAGGTCACGCAGGAGCTGTTTTTACCATTCTCGTTGAGCGATAGGGAAGTGTAGTGAAAACTTCCATTTGGCTTGTCAACCACCACAATTCCTTTCTGGTAGATGCCGACAATCAGATTCTCGTCGCGGTCAACGGCTAATGAGTGGATTTTAGCATTTTCCAGGTCGATTTCATCCATTATCTGGTTCAGGGAACGGATTTCTTCGCTCAAACCGTCAATCTGATATATGCCGGCATTGTCTGTGCCAAGGAAGATGTCGCCGGCTGGAGTCTGAATAAGGCAGTTGCCGTAAAGGCTATGGTCGTTATGGCGAAGTTCGCGGATGGTGTTCTCGCTGCCGTCATATACCAAGACACCTTTGTGAGACATGGCCAAGTATATCTTGTTGTGTTTCTTGTCTTCTGAGAAACACGTAACATAGCTGTCTGACATGATGCTGCGGGCGGATTCGCTGATTTCTACTTGTTTCTTCTTGAAATTCTGAAGGTCGATGATGGATATCTCATTACGTAAATCTGATACCCACAGACGCTTCTTGCTGTCTATTAATATGCTCCAAATATAGGACTCTCCCACAAGACTGTTCAGTTTGCTCGTCAGTGAGCTGTCAACGGCATGACTTTGATTCTCTATCACGAATAAGCCGAAACCTTCACTCGAAAACAAGGTCTTTTCTCCTTGGGGGTAGGGCATGCTGTGGTTCAGCGACCCTTTGTTCACCATATCCTCTTCTGTCTCCGATAACTTCACTTTTTCGTAACTGTCGGTCTGCAGGTCGTATATGAATAGTCCGATGTTACTTTGAATCCAATAATGACGGTCGTCTATCTGGCGGACTTCATTCACCTTATTAAATAGTTGGCATCCGCTTTCTTTATCCACGAAGCTTACGTCCTCAAAACGGTACCCGTCGAACACTTCCAACGAAGTGGTGGTGGACACCCATACGAAATTGGCGTTATCTACATACAGCGATTCTATGTAAGAACTTTTCAGTCCTTGCTGCATCGTGTACAAATGTGGAATTTGTGAAAATGAAATGTTACAAATGAGAAAAGCAACTAAAAGAATAAACCACTTTTTTGACATTTTTGTTCTTCTTTTTGAAATTTTGTGCAAATTTAAAGATTTTTACTCGTTTCGGATAATCTTTTTTTTAAATTTTCTATTAAATTTGATACATTTTTTATAGATTTTTACTTTTTGAATTTTTCGGTTACAAATTTCTTATTTCAAGATTCATTTCATATAGGTTTTACTTCATTTTCTTACTAACTTTGCAACATCAAAATTGAACGTTAGTAGTTTTTTTATAATTGTGTTAGTTAGTTTGGTTTGGGACGGAAGAAGGCGTTCTTCCGTCCATCAAACAAACCTCGTGGATAATGCAAATTATGGCTGAACTACTTGCGATTTTTTTTAATATAGATAGTCATCTTTAAATAATATTTATTAACTAATTAAAAAAATTCCTATGAAAAGACTTTTCACTTCTATTGCACTGATGGGACTTGTCGTTTCATCTGCTTTTGCACAGTGGAATCCAGGACAGGACGTTACAAATGAACTGGAATGGATTGGGTATGACTGTGCAGAAAAATCTGATGCATGGCAAGCGGAGAATGTCGGACCTGGATATGATTTCCAGGAGTATGAGATGTTCAATGCGCCTGAAGGGGCTGAATTCTATCAGATTTTCTTCTTGCCTGCTGGATATTATGAGTTCTCTTGCCAGGGATTCTACCGCGGAGATTATCAAAACCCGTATTGGAGCAAGAACGAGAAAATCAATGCGGTGCTTTTCGGTGAGTCAGTTAATGTGGACGACGACTTTAAAGTGACTGAAGTTACCAGAAAGGCGTCTCAGCCTTTGGTGAGTATTGCATCCAGCGAAAGAACGGAAGGACGCCTCTTTGAACATGATGATTGGCCGAACGATGTTGAATACCAACACGACGGTGTTAATTATTATGTTCCTAATTCTATGGAAGGTACTCGTCAGTGGTTCAATGCCGGGTACTACAAGGATAATGTTCTCAAGGTGATTCAGACTGAGGACGGATATTTCAAGTTCGGTATCAGAAAAACTGGTACCCTCGCATGGGACTGGGTGATTTTCACAGATTTCAAAGCTACTTATATCAGTGATGCGGGTGAAGGTGTGCAACTCGAAATTGCTAAAGAACAGCTCCAGAATCAGATGCAACTTGTCGATGAGTTTCGTGAGACGCTTGCCGAGGCTGGATATTCTTCATTATTATATTATTATGAAGATAAGTTCGCACAGATTGAAGAGGAGTCTGAGGAATACTCCACTGTTGAACAATTTGAGCAGGCTATTAAAGAACTCGATCAGATGGTATCGGATTTCAAGATATACCTGAACGATGCGAAAGCACTCACTGCTTTGATTGCTTCTTGTGAGGATTTAGCGAATACTACAGATTATCCTGGACTTCCTGCGTTCAAACAGGCAATTGCTGATGCTGCACTCGTAGAAAGTGACGAGTTCGGTGATGATGGCACAGGGGTTTATACCAAGTCAGGTGCTGACTATTCGGCTGCTCTCAAGAAACTACAGGAGGCAAGAACGGCTTATCTCGTTACAAAACCGAATGAGGACGGAGTGCTCGACCTCACGAACCTCATCGCTTATCCGTTCTTCTGCCAGCCGGAATACAATCCGACATGGAATGAGGAAGAGAACAGATGGGTGCCACAGGACAGAGTGCTCAATGGTGAAGGAGACCTTAAGGGATGGGCTGACCTCGGCGAGTCTGGCGATGGTGAGAACAAGACTTATCAGACTACTACTCGTATCCCTATTGGTAAGGGCGTGACAATCGGTACCGATGAAACGGTTAAGAATGCTTGGTATCAGGTACATACCACTGGCTATGAGCCTTATTGGAACCATAAACTGTCAAGTGCTAAGCAGTGGTCTATGCCGGGTGAAGACCGTGAAATCGCACAGAACCTGACTGGATTGCAGGATGGTTTCTACAGCCTCAAGGGATGTGGTATCACTTGGACTAACGACTGGAGCGGTAACTGCAAGATGGGTATCAGGATTCAGTCGGGCGACAACTTCGCACAGTCTCAGGAGGAAACCCGGCTCTCAGGATGGTGGAACTACAGCCTCGACGACTGGACCTACTATTCCACCGATATGATTCAGGTGACGAACGGCACTGCACGCGTGGCCTTCTTCGCTAACGGATTCAGCTCTTTCACGGGTATGCAGCTGCTCTATTATGGTGAGAACCCTGACTTCTCAAAACTGACTCAGAAGAAACTCGACGAGGTGTCTATACAACTCGATGACCTTATTCTTCAGGGTGACAGAAACGAAGTTGAGAAACTACTCGGAGAAGTCGTTATGCCAGTTCAGGGATACCAGGCTTATTCGGATGCGCTCAACACCATCGCAAAGGCGCAGGAATATATCTCAACAGCCAACGGCTATCTTAACAGCCACGACGTCACTTCTATGTTTGCCGAGGCTCAGTCCAAGTATGAGGCTGACACTAATGAGTATCAGTATTTTGATACGGCAGTGGCTTACACCTTCGAACTTTATAACGGTGAGAACACCACCTATAAGGACGTCATGGCATGTGTGAACGACTATAATGAATATGTGAAATATGCAGGACTCGTTGACACTTACTCTTCGATTGACAACAATGAGCTCAAGGCTAAAATCCAGGAACAGGCACAGCAGCTTATCGCTGAATATGCTGACCAGGAAAAGCTGATTGAGTTTGAGAAAGAACTGGCTGTCTTCTACAACCAGACCATTATGGCTGACCTCGGTATGGACAAGGCTTCTGAGGATAATCCTGTGGATATCACAGCACTGCTCGTCAATCCTTCTTTCACTGAGGGACAAAAGGGATGGACCGGTAACTTCACAACCGACACCAACCTGCAGAACTCTGAGGCATACAACACTAACTTCAGAATTGAGCAGACACTCTACTCTCTGCCGGCTGGAAGATACACCGTAAAGGTGAAGTCGTTCTATCGCGACGGTAATTTCAACGCGGCTTATGATCATGTGTGGTTCGACGACAACTTCACACCGAACGTGAAGTTCTTCGCTAACAACAAGGAGACCAATGTCGTTTCTCTTTGCAATGAGGATGCTATCTTTACAGAGCGTTCTTACACACAATATACATTCAGTGCTGTCAATCCTGCCGCTGAGCTCGGTGAGGAGAACCAGACGCTCAATGCTTGGCTTGAGGAGACTGAGAATATCGACGACGACGGCAACGTCACTTATAGCGTTGTCTCTTACAAAGAGCAATTCGACACAGACGGAAACATCTCTGCTGTGGACGCTAATGATGCGTGGATCTACGACTCTTACTATGACGACGGAGGAGAGCGTTACTTCTTCCCGAACTCAATGAGGGGTGCTGCTGCCCGCTTCGCAAATGATAACGATGCATACCTCAACGAGGTCAGCGTCAACATCAAGGAAGGCGGAAACCTCAACTTCGGTCTCTATAAGAACACTACGATTGGCGACGACTGGTGTATGTTCGACGACTTCCAGCTCTTCTACCTCGGACCGGTGAAGAACCAGGCTGGTGACGTGAATGAGGACGGACAGATTGACATCTCAGATATCGTGGCAGTCATCAACCAGATTGCTGGTACTGCTGAATACCGCTATGCTGACGTCAACGAGGACAATAAAGTTGATATCTCAGACATCGTTGCCATCATCAACACGATTGCCGGACAATAAACCTACTTTTCCTCTCACTAATAACTAAGCCTCGGAGTGCCACTCTCAAGAGCGGCACTCCGAAAACAAACAGGAGGACGCAAGCGTCCTCCTGTTTGTTTTTTCTATTTGATACGTATGTGTTGACCTGAATTATAGTGGATATTCTATTCCTGAAATTTCAAATCTCAAACCTCAAATTTCAAATAATTAAAGCTCCTTGCTGAAATCCGGCAATCCATAGCCATATACATTGTCCGGGTGCTCATAGCGGTCGCCTAAGCGGTGGATGGCTTCTATCACTTCGGTGGCTGTAAGGGTAGGGTGGGCTTGCCAGTAGCAGGCTACCATGCCGCACAGTATCGGTGAGGCGAAGGATGTACCGTTGGCTGTGGTCAGGTGGCCGTTGTCGCCCATCAATGAGCAGCTCTGCCCCTGGGCACATACATCCGGCTTTATCCGTCCATCGGCACTGTTACCCACGGACGAGAATAGGGTGTTCTGCCCTTTTGGGGTCAATGCGCCGACGGCAAGGATATGGTCTGCGTCGGCGGGCACACCGATACGCTTCCATTGGCCGTTGCCTGAGTTGCCGGCACTGTTGCAGACAACTATCCCCTTTGAGGCGGCCATTGAGGCGGAGCGGGAGTTCAGATGGGTCTTTCCGTCTTGCTCCCAATATTCCACGTTGTCCAGCGGATTATCGAATACGGTATATCCTAGCGAAGAGTTCACCAGGTCGACCCCCACGCTGTCGGCATACTCCAGGGCTGCACACCAGTTGTCTTCCTCCACCAGCTGCTCGGTGTCGCTGTCCTCACTGCGTAGAAGATAGAAGGACGCCTCAGGGGCGGTTCCTACCATGAAATGCGGCTGGTTCATGCCGATACACGACAGCACCATCATGCCGTGACGCTCTAACGCATATACATTTTCATCGTTTCCGCCGAAGTCCTTGGTACCTAAAATCTTCACGTTCTTCAGAGCGGGGATGAGGTCGGCATTGTGAAAACCACCGTCAATGATAGCGATAGTCATTCCTTCGCCTCGATAACCTTGGGCATGTAGGATGTCGCCATGCAGTTGCTTAATCTGATGCTCACCTTTGCCGTAGTAACCTGAGCCAGCGAGTGTGTCGGAGGCAGAGGCGGCGTTCTCTACCCAATGGCTGCGGTCTGCCTCTGATGACTTCGGGGCTTTGTTGTATACGGCTACCTTACGGACACCTGTCACAAACGGCATTGATGCCACTTTTTCCATCAACGATGTATCTGCAGTCTGAACCAGTACCGTATTGTTCCATTTGCTTGTGTGAACCACACGGACTCCTGTTTTGCCAATCTTTTCAAGATATTTTTTGCTCACGGGAAGGTCGCTTTCGTCTATGCTCAGACCTTGACGCCGACGGCGCTCTATTGATTTGGCTGACAAGAATTTCTCTGGATGGGCGATGGAATAGCCCGTTCCGGATTTGTCTTTCAGGCTTACCCGGTATTTATAGTAGGGCTTGAAGCTCACGCTGTCCGGAGTTGTCTCTTTTTGATTTTGTCCTGCCATCATAATTGGGGTGGACAGGATTGCTATACAAACCAACAGTCGTTTTATCATTATTCCTTTTATTTGAAAAACTTATATACTTAGATTGTAAATACCTAAAATTGTGAATTCAAAAAAATCAAAATGATTCGTAAATTGTAAATCCTCAAATCGTAAATAACTGTCATCTTAACTGGCCTGTTGCTTTCAACAGCTTTGTGTAGGCCAGGTACAACTGACACCTGGCCTCTACCAGTGTGGCGGCTGACTCCCTCCATAATGCCTGGGCATCGAAATAATCGGAGAGCAACTCCACTCCGTTATCATAGGCGGATTTCGATATCCGCAGGTTTTCGCTGGCTTGGTCGAAGCTTTTTCTGGCTATGCTCACTTCCTTCTCGCATTCTTCAAGGTTCGTACGGCATAAGGCTATCTCAAGTTCCATCAACTCGGATTTCTCCTGAAGGTCCAGAGCGGCCATTTGTGCTTTCGCTTTCGCGGATCGTACCTTGTTGCTGCTCTCACCGAAGGTGTACAACGGTACTTTCACCATCACGCCGATTGTGCCACTGCCATTGTCTATCATCTTTTTGCCTGCCAGCTCACCGCCATTGGCGTACATCACGCTTCCGAACAGGGCCACATTGGGCAAATACTCGCTCCGGTCGAGCTTCACCTGCTGTTCTGCCAGTTCCACGCGTTTCTCGAGCAACGTGTATTCCGGACGGTATTCCACACCCCCTTTTTGTTTCGGAGCCATACGGTCCTGATTGGCGGTCTGGGTGTCTACCTCCAATTTCGAGGCTTCGGTCAGGGGTATTCCCATCAGATGGCACAGGTTCATGCGGGCCAGCAAATAGCCATTCTCTGCTTTCTGATGACCTAGTTCTGCCTCGTTTTTCTTTACCTGAACCTTCATCAGGTCGTTTTTCAGACGAAGACCATGACGGACGGCACTCTCCACCGTGCGCTCCAATTCCTTCAGCATGTCGTAATAACTGTCGGACACCACCTCCAGCTCTTTGGCACGTACGGCTTGCATGTATGCTTCATCTACTTTCACGATGACCTCGTCTTCGGAAAGACGGATATTCACGCTGGCCATCTCCCGTCCTATCTCAGCCATCGAAACAGCGGCGCTGATCTTTCCGCCGGTATAGATGGGCTGGGTCACTTGAAGACCGCCGATAAACATGTTCTTCAATTTCAGCTTCATGTTGATATCGGGGAAATAGGCATATTGCCCCATCGTATAGCTGCCGTCAGGATTCATAATCACGTTCGGCACATAACTTCCTGCGGCTTCGTTATAGCTGTAAATCGGAAGGTTCCCGCCTTTGATGCCCAGCGAGGTGCTTGCAGTTGAGTAGAAGTCTGTGGCTATCAGACTCAGACGCGGGAAATTATGGCTCTTGTACATCTGAAGGTCATAGCCAGTCTGCTCAAACTGCAGTTTTGAGTGTGCAATCGTCTTATTATAGCTCAGGGCCAGCTCTTGCGCTTTCTGAAGGGAGAGAGGTGTGCCCGGCTGAAGAGTGTTCTGACTATAAGCCAGAATACTGCAGACAAAAATGAATAGGCTGATTATTGATTTTTTTATCATTGCTTATATATATGTAACTTGTTAATTATCATTGCTTGGTGCTGATGGTGCCGGTGAGGTGATGGCATCAGGCTCCATATTTTCGTATAAGTCGTCTATTTCCTTCTCTTTTGAGTTAAGACCAAAGAAGGTGGCGTACAATATCGGTATGAATATCAGTGTGATAATGGTACCCATGAACAGTCCGCCCATGATGGTCACGGCCAATGAGCCGAACAGCGCGTCAGGAATCAAAGGAATCATTCCCAATATCGTTGTCAGGGAGGCCATCATCACCGGACGCAGACGGCTCTTCGAACTGTCGATTATCGCCCGGAGCGGGGTCACACCATTGTCTATCTGCAGGGTGATCTCATCCATCAGCACGATTCCGTTCTTGATCATCATGCCGATAAGGCCCAGTACGCCGATGATGGCAACAAATCCGAACGGCTTGCCGGTGAGTGCTATGGTGGGAATCACTCCGATGACAATCAATGGTACGCAACAGAATATGATGATGGGTTTCTTGTAGTCTTTGAACAAAATCAGCAATATGACTACCATCAGTAAGATGGCAAGGGGGAAGTTGGCGAACAAATACTTCATCGACTGGTCGCTTGCGCGCTTCTCGCCTTCCCACGACAGGCTGTAGCCGGCGGGGAGCTCTATGGCTTCAATCTGCTTGGCTATGTCCTGACGGGCGGCCTCCGTGCCTACGCCGGGCGTCGGGGAGCATTGGGCACGCATCGAACGCTGGCCGTTATATCGCATCACCACGGGTTCGTCCCACACGATATCGATACTTTTGGCTACCTGACGCAACGGAGTGCTTTGCATCAGACTGCTGATTAGTTCGTCTTTGGAGAGCTTGCCGCTTACGAGCTTCTGTATCGTCGTGCGGTTCACCACCTTGTGAAGGTTGGGAATCAGTCCGAATACCACCACGTTGTCCAGACGGCTGATGTCATTCCCTTCTGCGTCTGTACATTTCAGGTAGATGCTCTTACGGTTGATGCCGTCGTAGAACGTGCCTATCGGAATACCGCCGGTATAAGCCATCACACTCGTAGCCACGTCGCTGCGGCTCAAACCGCTGATTCGGGCGTTCGACTGGTCATATTTGATGTCAAGCACCGGCACCTGATGGCTCCAGTCGGAAGTGGGAAGGTAGCAGGTCTTGCTGTTGCGGATGATGTTCAGGGCTGAGTCGCACAGTACATGAAGCACGGCGGGGTCGGGACCATGGAAGCAGGCTTCTATCGGATATTTCTTGAACATCAGGTTGTAACGCTTCAGCTTGATGTAGGCATCGGGATATTGGGCGCTCAGCAATTCCTGAAGACTGTCCATCTGGCTCACCAAGGCCTCGGGACTGTTGAAATCAATAATCAGCTCACCGTATGACAATGACGGTGTTGCGATACTGCGAACCAGGTTGTAGCGGCTCGGAGTGCCGCCTATGCTACGGGTGATATGCGTGATGTCCTTATTTTTCTTCAATAAGGTCTCTATCTCGGCAAGGTCCTTGTTTACCTGGGTGGAGTTGACGCCTTCGGGAAGTTTGTATTCCATGTAAAGCTGGTCGTACTCCATGTCGGGGAAGAAGGCCTGGTTCAGGTATTGGTAACACCATCCACAAAAGGCCAGCAGGCCGATTGCCAACGCAATGGCTACATAGCGGAAACGGATACCCACACGCAGAAATTTTTCTAACAGTTTGTAAGTGAAACCTTTATAAGGATCGTCTGACTTGGTTTTTTCTTTCTGACCATCCGCCTGTTCTTCGGAAGATGATTCTGAATTGACCAGTTGTGGGGAGGTGGAAACATCCTCGTCGGTCTCCTCATGGTCTTTCTTGGCTTTCTTGCGCTTCTTTTCTGCCTTGCGTTGTCTGGCGGCTGACTCTTCCTCCGGACTCCTCAGCATTCGGCTGGCCATCAAAGGAACATGAAGAAGGGCCAGCACCCATGACAGCAACAGCGACACTGCTATCACGATGAATAAGTCGCGAACATATACGCCGGCACTGTCCGGGCTCAGGAATATAGGCCAGAAGGCAAGTATCGCTATCAGCGTCGCACCCAGCAGCGGCATGCTCGTCTTGCGGCCTATATTACATAAGGCCTCGCGTTTCGGCATTCCGTTATGCAAGTCTATCAATATGCCGTCGACAATCACTATCGCATTGTCTACGAGCATACCCATGGCGATGATGAAGGCACCTAGCGACACGCGCTGAAGCGTACCGTCAAATCCTTTCAGAACCAATAACGAGCCCAGTACGATGGTCAGCAGGCTGATGCCGATAATCAGACCCGATTTGAACCCCATTGTGAATATCAACACGATAATCACGATCAATACGGACTCGGCCAGGTTGACAAGGAAGGTGGATATCGCGCTGTTTACGCGCTCTGGCTGATTGAATACCTTCTCGAACTTCACGCCTACGGGCATCCGTGACTGAAGACCCTTTATCACCTCATCCACTTTTTTACCCACCTGGACTACGTCATAACTGCCGATGCAGGCGATGGAGATGCCAAGGGCGGGACTGCCGTCACGGTACATCTCGTTACGGGTCGGGGTCACGTAGTCCTTATATACTTTGGCTATGTCATGGATGCGAAGCTGGTCGTCGTCATGACCCTGGATAAGCATGTTGCCGATGTCATCAACGGTCTTGAACTTGTCGGCCACTTGGATCCGGATGCGATTGTCACCATTGTTGAAATATCCGCTGTAAGCGGTCTTGTTCTGGTTGTTCAGCGTCTGCAGTACTTCCGTTGGCATCACGCCCAGGTTGGCCATCTTCTCCTGATGCATGTCCACGTAGATGCATTCTTCTTTCACTCCGTAGATATCGCAACGGGCAACTCCCTCTATGTCTGTAATGTTACGCTTGGCAAGCTCGGCGTAGTCCGACATCTCTATATTGCTCAAGCCGTCTCCGGTCAGACTGTAAAACATGCCATATACATCCCCGAAGTCATCGCGGACTATAGGTGTGCTGGCGCCTGAGGGCAAGGAGTGGGAGGCATTCTCCACTTTCCGGCGAAGCATGTCCCATTCCTGTTCCACTTGCTCGTTTGGAACGGTCGTCAGCAATTCTACTGTGATGATACTCAGGTCGTTCATCGACTGGCTTTCGATGTTGTTGATCGTCCGCATCTCGCGGATGCTCTTCTCTATCTTGTCAGTCACCTCAAGCTCAACCTCATGGGCTGAGGCGCCGGGGTAGGTCGTCACGACCATCGCCTGCTTCACCTTCAGCTCTGGGTCCTCAAGCTTCGGCATGTCGCGGAAACTCAGCACTCCGCCGATGCACATACAGATAATGAAGAAGTTGATTAACTTCCGGTTGTTTAATGCCCAGTTCGAAAAATCTATATTCAGCATGATTTATTGCTTTTCCTTTGTAATATTGTTTGTCGGCTTTGCCCATTCAGCCTATTGGACCCATTATTCAGCCCATTCACTCAAAATTATTCCTAAAGCAGCCTTCCTACGTTGGACGGCGATGTCTTGTCGGCTTCTTTCACACGCTGGCCGGGCTTCAAAAATCTTACTCCTGCAGACACCACGGTCTCACCGGCGGACAATCCGCTGGTCACTTCTATATTACCGCGCGTGTCTAAATTGCCGGTCTGAACTACCCGGGGCTCAACTACGCTCGTGCCTTTGTCATAAACGTATACGATAGAGCGGCCCTTGCTGTGAAGAATGCAAGAGGAGGGAATCAAAACTGTCCCTTGACTCACGTCTTTCACATAACTGACATAAACCATTGTCGTCATGCCGGGGGTGATACGCTTGATGTCCGCACCGGGCTTGAAGCACAGACGGACCATATACAGCTGGCTGGCATTCGCCTCTTTGCTCATGCGGGAGATGTCAAGCGCATAGATATTGTCGGGCATCACGTCAAAACTGCAGATGGCGCGGATCATGTCTGAGCGACGGCCGTAGTCGGAACCGGGAATGAATATCTCTATCTCTATATTCGAGGAAGAGAACAAGGACAGAACGGACATGCCGGCACCTACGTTCTCGCCTACATCGTGGTTCTTGCTCTGGACATATCCGTCAATGGGGGAGTACAATTTGCAGTATTTCACCTCGTCGCGGTGGTGTGCCAGTTTCTCTTCTATCTGCTGAAGGCCATAACGGGCCTTGTCGTAATTCGAGGCGGTGGCGGTGCCTTCGTTATACATCGAGATCACCCGCTCTGCGTCTGCCTTTATCTGAGAATACTCTGCCTCGGTGGCACGCAACTGAACCTCATAGTCATGGGCGTCAAGCTCCGCTATCAACTGGCCTTTACGTACGTGGTCACCTTCTTTTACGTATATCTTGGACAACGTACCGCTCACTTTGAACGAGGGACTTACTACGTCTGCGGCCTTCGTCTTGCCGGGGTAGCTGATCATGCTTTCCTCACCGGTTGATTCTGCTGTGGTGGTCTTTACGTATTGAGGGGATTTTTTTGTCACTTTCTCTTCTTGGCATCCTGCCATCAGAAATGAAACAAAGAGGTACATGAATAATCCCAGGCAATGGGGAAATATTGCCTTGTTATGCAATCTGTTTTTTTGAATAGCCATGGCTACAGTTTGCTTTGATTTTTTGTTAGTAATGAATAATTTTTGCAAAATTAGCAATTTATATTTGTTCCACAAAGGTTATTTTGTAATTTCTCATGTCCTTTTTGTTGTTATTTGTGTAGTTTTTTCTATCTACTGACATTACTTTTCGAACATTTTTGACGTTTTTTTTCTCCACATGCGTTTTTATTAGTAAATTTGTGTGGGATTTTGACATGTCTTATTGCAATGGACAAACAAAACCTTATTATTATTATTATTCACGACTCTAAAGATTATGTTTGAAGACAACGTTGTATATCGTATTATTTCAGGAAATCAGAACGAAGGATTCATGCCGGGGGCCGAGCCGCTCAGGTTCGCTCTGAGCGGTATGTTTATTTGTTTGAAGGGGAATGTGAGATTTATGCTTGATGATAACGACATTAACATGAAAAAAAATGACATTGTCGTCTATTTTCCCTATTCTGTCCTGAAAATAATCGAAGTATCTGAGGACCTATATGGAATCATGATGTCGGTTGATGTCAATGTCGTTCAACCGCTGCTCACCAAAATCACTGATGTTGACTCAATCCTCAATATCCGGCAGAGTCCGGTCACAAATCTTTCTGAGCATGACCTTCAGGCCATCAATAATTATATTGAGCTCTATCAGAAGCATCTCAAACTGTCAAAACAGTTTGCTGACAATGACCAACGGAGATTCTGGCAGCTCAATAACCTGCAGATTGAGAATGTCAGGATGAATCTTGTGCTTCAGATTATCATCGCGTTCTCTGAAGCTGACAACAAACTGAAGAACACTGTGGACAGGAGGGACGATATCGTGAGGAAATTCCTTAACGACCTCAAGGACAATTACCTCATCCAGCATGAGGTCTCTTTCTATTCCACCAGACAGTATATCTCTATGAGATATTTCTCTTCCGTCATTAAGCAAAGAACCGGTCAGACACCTTCCCAGTGGATCACCTCTATCCTGGTGAAGGAGGCTAAGAATTTCCTGACCCAGTCCAATCTGACCGTGAAGGAAATCTCTGAGAAGATGAACTTCCCCAATCAGTCCTATTTCGGTAAGTGGTTTAAGACACACGTCGGGATGGGGCCGCTGGAGTTCAAGAAAATCGAAAACCTCAAATAGGCTCTTCCTCATGCAAATCGGCAGATTTATATTCATCCTATATGTTGCTGTGGCGGCGGCCTTGACTTTTGTTGCCTGCGGAGAAGCTCAACTGCAGGACAGACAGCAAATTGACAGTCTTAACGACAAGGCTTATCTGTCCTATTATGTCGATGCCGACTCCATCGTGTCTTATGCGAGGCAGGCACTGAAGATACACGAGACTTCCGCTGGATACAGTGACGGAAGGGATGAGGCCATGTGCCATATCGGATTTGCCAAATATATGACCATGGACTATGACTCTGCAAGCTTTTATCTGCATGAAGTCATCGACCATTCTTCCAATGAGCTGTATAGGCTCATGGCGGATGTCATCATGATGAAAATCTGCCAGAGACGCTCCGTCAACGTCGCTTTCTATGACTATCATAACGACGCGTTGCAGAAAATGGAACGCATCAGGCCGGAGGTGGCTACCATGAATGAAAGACAAAGAAAATACTGGAACTTTGCACTCTCTGAATACCATCTGACACTCTATGTCTATGACTATTATCTCAGGCAGGAGGAGGATGCGGACAAGGAGATGAAGTTCATGATGGACAACTATGATATCATCGAGGACGACGTGCAGCAAAGGCTTATGTTCCTTTTCCTGCTCGGTAATGCAAAGAATGTGGATAACAGGCTGACGGAAGACAATACGGCCAACCTGCTCGAGGCGGCCACTGAAGCCAAGGCACACCATCTCAACTATATCCTCGCTAAATCCTTGACATCCATTGCCGAGGATTATATGAAACGGTCGGATTACAGGCCGTCAAGGGTCAATCTTATCAAGGAAATTGTTGAATTCCCGGACTCGTCCGACGACAAGAGGCTTCCGCTCGCTATCTGTCAGTTCGCACTCGATAAATTCCAGAAATATGGATCCTTGTTCGATGTGGCACAGACGTACAACACCATGGCGGAATTCTATATCTCCACTGGTGATAACGAGAATGCACTCAAAATCATGCAGAAAGCACTCGACTGCGTCAATGAGCACCATAAAAGGGTGGCTAAAGACACTGACACGTTGTTTGCCTGTCCGGACTCCGCACAATATGCCCGTTTTTTGCAACAAAGGAAAGAATGGACTGACAAAGGAAAACCGTCTTACAATTCTATTGAGATGAAATGGATTGTGGACTCCGTCGTCTGTCTCCCGGAATGGATGGCCGACATCAGGGAGCATTTCTGTATTGCATATAGTGCTGTCGGGATGAAAAGTGAGTCGGACTATAACCGTAATATCTTTCTGGATATCAGGGATATCACAAAGCAGGACAAGAGGATGGAGCAGCTTCTTGCCACCCTCAAGAAGGAACAGACCGATGTCAACCATTATATGTTTTTTGCGGCAGCCTTTTTGGCTCTGCTTGCAGGTGCTGTAATCTATTTTACCCGGAAAATAAAGAATAACTATCTCAAAAACTATATCCAGGAGCAAAAGAGCGTTGAGCAGGAAATGAACAGGTGGAGGGAAAGGACTGACATGGACTTCTCCAACCTGGAGGAACACCAGGAGATGGCGTTGGCCGACCGGTTCAGTAAGGAGAAAAGGCTGGAGGAACAGAAACGGCAGTATATCAATAAGGCCACTTGCCTGTCTATTGTCTATGCCATCACTCCTTTCCTCGACCGGACGGTCAATGAGGTCAGGAAAATCAGCGACGAAATCGAACAATTGAAAAAAAGTGGATCTGAGACACCGGCCTTGCATCCTGCCAGTGACATTAAAGGACTCGTCGATGAGCGACTCCAATATGTAGCGGAGCTGATTGACAGAATCAATGTATATAATGACATCCTGTCGTCATGGATTAAAATCAGGCAAGGGGCGGTATCCCTGAATATTGAGAATTTCAGCCTGCAGCCTCTCTTCGAGATTATGAAAACGAATCTACGGTCTTTCAAGGCCAAGGGCATGGAGCTGAATGTCAATGACACGGAAGCCGTTGTCAAGGCCGACAGGGCACTGACGCTTTTCATGATGAACACGCTGCTTGAAAATGCTCGGAAATACTCGTTCGAGGGAGGTAAGGTCGAGCTTTATTCCAAGGAAATGGACGGCTTTGTGGAAGTCTCCGTTACGGATCAGGGCAGGGGAATGTCACAGGAGGATGTGAACACCATCCTGGGAGAGAAAGTGTATGACTCCGCTAAAATCGGGGACGCGGACAAGGACGAGGATCTTCGAAGGAACAAAGGCTTCGGATTCGGACTGCTTAACTGCAAGGGGATTATTGAGAAATACAAGAAGACGAATCCGCTTTTCAATGTCTGCAAATTCGGAATCGAAAGCGAGCTGGGCAAGGGAAGCCGGTTTTTCTTCAGACTCCCAAAGGGTACAATGAGAAAAAATCTTCTGACAATTCTTATGGCGTTGCCGCTCCTGTTTTGTTCGTGCCATAAAGATGCGGCCAAGATGGATGACGTTCACGCTAAAATTTCCGCACAACCCGATGACCCGGACATCAAGAATGCCTATTTCTTTGTGGAGGACCTTTACGATGCCAATGTCAACCAACAGTATGAACAGGCCCTCTCATGCGCGGATTCTGTCATCTTCTATCTGAACCGCTACTACACCAAGATGAACCCGGAAAGCAGCAAGACCATCAAACTCTACGATGAGAACAGCATGGCGGAAGTGGAGTGGTGGAACGATGGGTTTATGACCGATTACCAAACGATTATGCAGATGAGGAATGAGGTTGCCATCGCTGCACTCGCACTTAATCAGTGGGATCTCTATTTCTATAATAATGAGATATTTAACAGGCTTCACAAGAATTCATCGCAGGATGAGAAAATCGAGGCCAGATGCAACGAGATCAAGCAAACCAACAATGACAGAAAGACGCTTCTTTTCCTTGTCATTACGGCATTGATCACCGGTGCGCTCATTTACTATTTCATTTACTACAAAAACAATATTCTTCCGACTTTCACTCTGCGCCAGATTCTTGAACTTAACAGGCGCATTTTCAATAACGACGATGAGCAAAAACTGGCTACTATCATCCGCCAAGGGGTCAATGAGATAAGAAGAACCAATGGGGTGGTGCTTTGCCTCAATAAGGGAACCGTCTATTTCTCAGAGGGATGCCCGCAGCAGGAATATATGGACTCTGTCATCAGGGATGCTTTCGACAAGAAAGAGAATATGACGCTTGATAACGGGAAAACACGCATCTATACGCTTGACATCGAAAATGGGGCCTCTATCGGAGTTATTGCTTTCTTGCTTTATAATGGAAATGTCAGCGACAATGACGAGAGGATGCTGCGGAATATCGCACGGTATACGGCAGAGAATATCTATTATTCGTCCGTCAGGATGGAGAGCATCAACGACAATATTGAAATCATTGAGGATGAGAAGCGCAGGGCAGAAAGAGAGGCCAATATGGTGCATGTGCAGAATCTGGTCATCGACAACACGCTGTCCACAATCAAACATGAGACCATGTACTATCCCAACAGGATTCGTCAAATTGTCGACAACCTGAAGAATGAAAAGGTCTGGGAGGACATGGGCCTACTTGAGGATAACGTGGGAAACATGAAGGAACTGACCACTTATTATAAGGATGTTTTCACTATCCTTGCGGATTGTACGGCCAGGCAAATCCACAAGCCCATGTTCAAGAGAAAAAACATACCGGTGGCGGATGTTCTGAAATATACGGAGAAGACGGTCAGGAAGTTTGCGAGAAAGAGCGATGTGGACATCAGGCTTATCATGGAACATGGTGATGTGGCTGACTCTTTTATGGTCGTGGCTGACCAGACGATGCTCGAATATCTCGTCGACAATGTGGTTGAGGCGCTTACTTTGCAAAAAAAACAAGGAACTTTGACCGTAGATTTTGAAAAGTCGCAAGATTTCATTAAGTTTGCATTTTCTTTCGACAACATCAACAAGTCTGAGGAGGAAATCAAGACGATGTTCTATCCGGAAGCGCTTTCGTACGACCCTGTGGACGACAGACTGAATGGGGCGCAGATGCTCATTGCCAAGCAAATCATCAGGGAGCATGACGAGCATGTCAGAAGGGGATGCAGAATCTATGTGCAGCATGCAGGGCAAGACGGAAACGGACTGCGCCTCTGCTTCTCTATACCTGCTGTAAAAAGCGTTATTACTGCTAACTAATATTTTTATATATGGACAAATTTAAGGTTATCATCGTTGAGGATGTCAAATTGGAACTCAAGGGTACTGAGGAAATCTTCAGAAACGACATCCAGCAGGCTGAAATCATCGGCACTGCGCAAAATGAGGAGGATTTCTGGAAACTGATCAAGGTTGAGGTCCCTGATCTGGTGCTTCTTGACCTCGGGCTCGGAGGGTCTACTACGGTCGGAGTCGAAATCTGCCGGAAACTGCGGAAACAATATAAAGATCTGCATATCCTCATTTTCACCGGGGAGACACTCAACGAAAAACTCTGGGTCGATGTGCTTGACGCGGGGGCTGACGGCATTATCCTCAAGAGCGGAGAACTGCTCACCAAAGGGGATGTGCAGAGTGTTATGGACGGTAAACGACTCGTCTTCAACCAGCCTATCCTGGAGAAAATACTCCAGAGATTCCGCCGTTCTGTGCTCAGTGAGTCCAGAAAGCAGGAAGCCTTCGTCGACTATGATATTGACGAATATGACGAGAGGTTCCTGCGCCATCTTGCACTTGGCTATACGAAGGATATGATCGCGCAGCTCAGAGGCATGCCTTTCGGAGTGAAGTCGCTTGAGAAACGGCAGATGGACCTCATCAACCGTCTCTTCACTGACGCTGAACGACTCAACGGAGTCAATGCCACCAGGCTCGTCACAAAGGCCATCCAGCTCAGAATTCTCGATATCGACAATCTTGAACCGGACGACGATTAAGTCGAATCACCCTAATCTTACAGTTATTCCGTATGCTGCAAGGGCTTATTTTTATTTTGCACGCTCTTTATTTTTCACCACCAAAAAAGTACCATCTTTCCTTTTGCGACGGTTTCTCAATATACTTCCGCTTATTCTCATCATACTCATCGTGCTGATGGCGGTCGTCTCATGGATTGCCAATGTCTATGGGGCTGAATGCAGGAACATCCTCTCCAGTGAGGGGATGAGATGGATGGTGGCGATGTTCATGGAAAATTTCAGACTGGCTCCCTGGCACTATATCATCATCGCTTTGGCCACTGCCAGCATGATCGTCGAGTCTGGCGTCATCTCAGGGTTTTCCAAGCAGAAATATCTCAGGCAGAGGAGGGCATACATGCTGGTGGCGATGGCTTTGGCGCTTTTTGTCGCCATTGCCATTGTGCTTTCTCTTCTTCCTGGTAATGTCCTGCTCAGTGCGTTCGGCACTTTCAACAACTCTGCACTCCAAAGGGGACTCTTCCCGATTATTGCCATCATCTTGTACGTGCTATCACTTATTTATGCCTTTGCCATTGGACGGTTTAATTCCGTCAGCGATGTCATTCAGGCCACGGTCAGCCTGCCCGTTAAAATCGCTGATTATTTCATCACGCTTTTTGTGGCATCTCAGTTCATCGCAGTCATATTATATGCGTTTTTCCTTGATTTCACTCCTTCACAATCCCTGCCGGCTATCGTCATCGTGTTGGCGGCATGCTTGTATGGAATCCCTCTTTTAATTCATTGCTATTTAGCCCTTTCCAATCATGAATAAATCGTTTCTTCTTTTTCTGTTATCTTGCTTTTTTATCATACCGCAAATCTCTGCTGAAGAGAATGACACCATCAACCATTGGGGAGGACAAGTCATGGTGAATCCGTGCATCGTTCCCACCATGGACTCACAAATCAAGAATCTGGTCACCAAAAACGGGGCGCTCACTTTCTCCGCACAACTCAGGCATGTGTCTCTGCCTAAGGATCAGGATCCTTATGCACAGGACTATGGATTCCCCACTTTCTATGCCGGTGTTAATTATAATATCTATAACCATGTGCGCCTGCATCGGGACGAGAACGGTGATCTTGGCATGGGACAACCGGTTGACTTTGAGTCCAGGCTTGGAAACGCGGTCTCTCTTTATGCCGGATTCGAAAGGGCTTTCTTCCGTAAATACAGGTGGGAGGCGGACTATGCGATTAATATCGGAGTCGGGTTTACTGACCGAAAATATGATAGATTTACCTCGCCCGACAACCATATGATTTCCAGCTTTATGACGATTTATTTTGGAGGTGCTTTCCATGCCACTTACCGCTTCGCTAAGGACTGGGGCATCAAAGCAGGACTGGAATTCAACCACCATAGCAGCGGAACGCTCAAACGACCTAATAAGGGCTCTAATACGGTAGGACCTACCATCGGTCTGGTCTATTATCCTTATTACGACGAACTCCTGAAAAAGGAACAATATAAGCAGTCCGTTCCATTCGACAAGTCCAAATACTGGAATGTAACGGCCAATGTGGGATTCTGCACCATCTATGAGGATTGGATTCAGACGCAGTTCAAAACTCCCATGGACGACCCGTCATATCGCTCGAACAACTTCAAGAAATACGCTGTCTATTCTCTGTCCGCCGACTATATGAGCCGGTATGCCCGCAGATGGGCGTCAGGAGTCGGGATCGATGTCTATTATCTTTCTTATATGGACCGCGTCAAGGAACTTGATAAACTTAACAATTACCATAAGAGCCATTCGCCTATTTCAATCGGCATTTCCGGCAAGCATGATGTCTTCTACCACAACCTCTCGCTGTCCATGTCTCTTGGTTTCTATGTCTTCCACCAGTCTGGACATAAAGCCAAGGAGGTGGAGCAGCCCTTCTACGAGACCATCGGACTCAAATACCATTTCCCAAAACTCAACAACATCGCCCTCGGCGCCTATGTCCGCGCCCATGCCTTCAAAGCCCACAACACCGGTATCTCCGTCACTTGTCCAATCCGCATCAATCGTCCATAGTCTTTCCTCCCCTTGCTTCAGAACTTCAAAATCTCACAACTACAAAATCCCGAAGACTCAAAATCCTGAAATCTCGAAAATTGCAAGCTTGTAATAATTGAAACTTATAAAAACGAAATTCGAGGCCTCGGAAAACTCGAAGCCTCGAATAATCGAAATCTTGGAAACTAAAGTCTGCCCTTTTGATAATAAGTCTTTTTTTGCTGTTGCCTAATGAGATTCAACACTTATAATCTCTTACGTTGCTCTTTTTTACTCGCAACTGTTATAAATGTCTGAAAATGTGTTGAAACTCATGTTGGTCATCTCAAACAGCAATTCTATTCTGCTGGGCGTCTTTACTTTGTTCTCTGCTACTGCTTTTGTCTTTGTCTTTCTTTTTTTCTTTCTTTTTGTCTCTTTGTCCTTTACTCCGAGCGCCTGAAGGACGTTGTAGTGGCGCATCCAGTCGCCCAGCGTTACGGGTTTGCTCTTGCTGTTGACCATCTCTACAAATGGCTCAGTCCAGTGTTCTCCTGGCATCTCGGGTGCCACAAAGTCTAAACCGCAGTAAGGACATAAAGCTGTTTCCCCTTCATCAACCCAGCGGGTGATCATGGTGGGATATACCCAACCCATGCAATTGGTGCACACGCACACACGGCTTTCTTCTATCGCCTCCCGGTTGTATATGGTACATCCGTCCATGGACAACCATAATTGTGCAAATTCTTCCTTTTTCATCACTTTCTCCTTATTATTTATGCCTTTATTTTATTTCTTCATTTATTCCTCCATTTTATTCCTCCATTTTATTCCTCCATTTTTGTTTGTATTTTCCTTCCTTTTTGTTTGGTGATGCAAAGTTAGACACTTACTGCGCATCAGTACTGCGCAGATTGAGAAAATTACAAAAAAATACGAAAAAACTATATTTTTCCATCTTTTTCCAAAAAAATCCCTCAAAAATTTGTTTCCTTAATTTTTATTCGTAAATTTGCAACTGACTCAGTTGGCCCTCCATGGGCTTGTGGGTTATTTTACTGGTAAAAGGACGTTTACGAACGTTTTCTTCTTCACACGAATCTCGCAAATTCCAAGTCAGAGAAGAAACGCAACCGGAACGTCCACGTTGGGTGTATTATACCCGTTCTGATATATTGCAATGCTGTTAGAGAATTTCTATCAGTTTGCTATGTTTGAACGATTATGTATAATATCCGCTGGCGTGGGCTGACTCGAGTTGCTTATCCTCTGACAAGGCAATGCGAGAGCCCGTGTGAGGGATGAGCGAGAGTAGAGACTCCCACGTCCTTTTTTACACTTTATCAACCGCTGAACCGGGGAGCGCAGCTGTTAAACCTTATCGGTTATGGAAAAGAATAATCAAAACAATGAAGAACTCCAGTCAAGACGTGAGTTCTTTAAGAAAGTTGTTAAGAAAACACTTCCGATTTTAGGAACTTTTCTTCTTCTTTCTGTTCCAGATGTAGTTAAGGCTTCCGATAATAAAGCCTATCAATGTTTATGTACATCTTGTGTTGGTACTTGTGAAGGCCGATGTATTACTAGTTGTTTTGGTGGATGCCACGTAACATGTCTTGATACGTGTAAACATAATTGTAAAGAAAGATGTTATACTGGTTGTAAAGGCGGTTGCGTAGGTACCTGCTCTGCTTCTTGTTCATATGGTGCATATTAATTGTTTATGCCAGTTATAGCTAACTATCGTTTTATTTTGCGTGTTCTTATCTTTCCGCCTTCATCAAAATGAGGCAACTTATTATTAAACATAAACAAATTTAAAAAAACAATTAATACCATTTTTGCCTTATGAAAAAATTATTATTTATTGGATGTATATTATTAGCATTTCCTTTAATTATAAAAGCTCAAGCTCATACACATGCTAACATGGTAGTAGATGGCATCGGTAATATTAAATTTGGATATGATATGGAAACAGTTAAGGAGCTATTATCTTCAGACCCTGACTATGGCTATGTTTCTAATGAATGTAGTTTAGGACTACATCCTATGCCATTATTTGCTATATTCTGTCATGAACTAAATTGGAACACTTCTGAAGTTGAAACACCCAGCAATGAGACTTTTTTCTTTTATTATGATTATAAAAGAAAAGAAAGTATTTTTGTAGGTCATAGATCTGTATGGGACGTACGCACATATGACCAAGCTAAATCTGTACTAAACAATTTATTAAGATATAGAGAAAAAAAGTTTAGAATAAAATTTGCTAATTTGAAATCAAATGCAGATGGACCAGTATATGGTGGATTGTCAAACAAAAGGAGCTCCAATATATATGGGATAATTATGTTTATAAAAAAAACTGACTATTCATATGAAGTAATAGAAGACTCTGGAGAACATATTTTTGAAGATATTTATAAATAACGCGAATAAGCAGTTTGAAATTATAATTTATAAATACTATGGCTGTGTTTTCCATCACATGTACAATAAGTCCTTTTTGTTGAACGGATGTAATTAACTCTTTGAATTGATGTTGAAATCAGCAAAATAAACAATTTTTTAGATATTTTTTTTTGCTGATATTTCTAATATTTAATATAATATCATAATTAAAAAAAGCGAAATTTCGGTTGTTTTCGCCGCCCCTTCTATATATTTAAATTAATTTTTATGAATAAAGAAGATAATTATAATACAGTAGGTCATACATTTGATTCAGACAGTCCAATCAGTCAGTACCCACAAGACGGCCAAGTATTAAACAAAGTACTTGTTACTGTTTTGTGGCTAAAATTTGCTGGTACTATAGTAGCTCTATTTGGTTTGTTCTATGATGTGTTTTTGCATAAAGGAATATATGCGCATGGAGTGAGTGCATTCCAAGGAATCATCAACATTTTCCTAACTCTTTTAGTTCTTTTGGGTTTGTATCTTTTCCTGAAAGTTAATAGATATGGGTTTTATTTAATCGCTATTGTCCTTGTTTCGACAGCATTGGTTTCCTTTTTATCAGTTATAGAACTGAATACTAACGAATTTGCTGATCAAATATTGCGATCTCGTTTGTTCTATGCTGGTATTCTTAATCTTGTGCAACTCATTGTGCTCATGTTACTAATGCTCCTTAAGAGATATGGAAAGAATGCATATCAGGTTCTTTGGAAAAATAGGTAAATCTGTGTTAATTAATATATTGTTTTACTATTTAATTTGAAATGTATGAAAAATTCAAAAAAAAACGAAGAACTTCAGTCAAGACGTGAGTTCTTCAAAAAAGCAGTTAAGGGAACTCTTCCGATTTTAGGTGCTCTGGTATTGTCAAATATTCCAACAGTCTCTTCTGCTGTACAAGGAATTCCATACGGATGTGAAGGAAGCAGTTGTAGAACTTTATGTACGGGTGGTTGCGATGGTGCTTGTAGAGAAAGTTGCCGTACAGATTGCGCTGTTTCTTGTCAGGGTATAGCTGCTGGCAAAAGCAAAACAGGGTGCTTTGGATGTGAACATTGTTGTTTCAGATATTGTCAAACTTCATGTGATGGCCATTGCAATGGAAGCTGCAGGGGGTCTTCATATAAGGCAAGATAAGTGTGTGAATTCATGATACCAGTTAAAGAAACTCAACAAGAGTGGCAGTCCGGCATGGCGAAGAACATCACCTTCATCGTCACCAAGGACTGCCAACTTGCCTGCAAGTATTGCTATCTCGTAGGAAAAAACTCAAAAGAGCGGATGCCCTTCGAGATAGCTAAGCAGGCGATTGACTACATCCTCAGCCATGAAGATGATTTCACGGAGGAGAGTGTTGTCTGGGACTTTATCGGTGGTGAACCATTTCTTGAAATCGACTTGATTGACAAAATCTGTGATTATATCAAGTCCGAACTTTTCAGATTAAACCATCACTGGTTCAACTCTTATCGTTTCAGCTTTTCTACAAACGGCATTAACTACCACTCTGACAAGGTGCAGGCTTTTATCAAAAAGAATATATCTCACCTAAGTATCGGTATTACCATTGATGGAACACAGCAGAAACATGACCTCAACCGTATCTATAAGCAAGAACCGAACAGTACAATAGAACGTGGTTCTTACAAAGATGTGGTCCGCAACATTCCGTTATGGCTTAAACAATTTCCTGGTGGAGGAACGAAAGTTACTATCAGCAGTGCGGATATTCCTTATATCAAAGAGAGCGTCCTTCATCTATATGACTTGGGCATCCATGAGGTCAACATCAATGTGGTATTTGAGGATGTCTGGGAAGAAGGCGATGACAAAAAGTTTGAGGATCAACTCATGCAATTGGCGGATGCTATCATTGATGAAGGTTGGTACAAAGACTATGCTTGTTCTTTCTTTTCTGAAAACATTGGAAAACCTATGGACAAGGTTCTGGAGAATCAAAACTGGTGTGGGGCAGGTAAGATGCTTTCTGTTGATGCTGCGGGCAATTTCTATCCTTGCACCCGTTTTGCTGCTTATTCCTTACGGGAGAAGAAGCCAATCATCATCGGTAATGTGAAGGATGGAATCAACAAGAATCTTTTACGTCCTTTCCTTACCTTGGACCGCCTTACGCAGTCTAAGCAGGAATGTATAGATTGTGAAGTCGCAAGTGGCTGTGCATGGTGTCAGGGGGAAAACTATGACGCTGCTGACACTCCTACCGTCTATCAGCGTTCTACCGCCATCTGCAAGATGCACAAAGCACGTGTCCGGGCCAACAACTATTATTGGAATAAACTTTTCCGAAAACTGGAACTTGAGGGTGAGCGTGAGAGCTATGAGAATAATAAACGAGAAGTAAAACCGGAAATATGTTGATGCTATGTTGCAATATCTGATTATTTTGCTTGATGACACCAGTACCTCATTCTGTCATTACCAGAACAACAAAACTGAGAAAAAGATGATGTCTGTAGATACGCTCAGACAAGCCATCCGCTTTGCTATGACCGAAAATCTCATGATTCAGTTTGTCTATCCGGATTTTGAAATTCCTGAAGAGATAAAAAAAGAAATCGATACCATCGATCATGTCAATATCAAACCGCTTTATGATGAGTCCACGGATGTCTTTGTTGCCAATAGTTGGAATTTACAAAATCTGCCAACAGATATTCCAATAGTGCTGCGTACATCAAAAACAGAACTGTTTGAGAAATACACCCTATTAAAGGATGTTCTTGGAAATGCTCAGCGGCTCAATATCGTCATTACGGACATAGATTCTTTCTCTGACGAAGACTTTCAAAAATATAATAAAGTCCTGACCGAATTGACGAAATATGTCGAAGCCATTTATCTTAAAGGTAAATCACCACAGCTGAACATCCTTACTGACCGCATGATGCTCAAAAATATGAATAATTGTGGGGCAGGGGAGACGGCTGTCACGCTCGCTCCAAACGGAAAATTCTATGTCTGCCCGGCTTTTTACTTTGATGATGAACAAAACAGTATCGGTGAACTTGAGAAAGGACTTGACATTAAAAACAAACAACTATATGTGCTAGATCACGCGCCTATCTGCAGGATTTGTGATGCGTGGCAGTGTAAACGATGCGTTTGGCTGAATCAAAAAACCACGCTTGAGGTGAACACTCCCGGACATGAACAATGTGTCATCGCTCATCTTGAACGAAATGCCTCTAAAACACTCCTAGACAATATTCGCAAGCATGGCACGTTCCTTCCTGAATTTGATGAAATCAAAGAAATCAACTATCTCGATCCCTTTGATAAAATTAATGAGCTGTAGGGACTTACTTTATGTATGTCCGCCACAGAAGAACAAATAACTGTTTGGACGGAATTATTTTAAGCCTGTCCGCTTCATTTTAAATACATAGACAATCCACTTCAATCACAAATAATTATGAATAAAAAACTGGTCGGTCAAGTTACCGAAGAAGAAAAAAACGAAATCCTGACACTCTTTGAACGTCGCAATGGCCTTAATGAACTGGCTCAAATCCTCACACCTGATAAACATGAACTTTATGAGAAATTAGTTAAAGACATGGGCGAAACCGGAACAAAATTCCAGAAATGGTGGGATACGATGGCGCAAAAATACAACTGGGAATCTGCTGAGAATAGCAATTGGGAAATTAATTTCGATACTTGTGAGATTTTCCTTGTTATTCCTTAGTATGTTCTGTATAAAATATTGAATATCATGCTGTTATATCTGCTTTTTATCGGTACTACCGAACTTCTGCTAATCGGTGGTATAGCTCTCCTCCTTTTCGGCGGAAAGAAATTGCCAGAAATGATGAAGGGGCTTGGTCAAGGAGTGAAAAGTTTCAAACAAGGAATGAACGAGCAGTCTGAAAATGAAAACTCTCAGACTGATGTTGACTCTTCCTCAATAGAAAACATTCAGGATCATAACAACAAAAATGTCCATAATAACCAATAGTATATGGACCAAAAGAATAATTCCACTAACAGTAATTATCTGACATTCGGCGGGCACCTTGAGGTGTTCCGCCGCATGCTTTTCCGGGTGTTAGCTGTAACTATTGTTCTGGCGATTATTGTCTTTTGCTTCAAAGAACAAACTTTCAATATTCTAATGGCGCCAAGTCACTGGGACTTTATTACATACCGTTGGATAGAAGACATCATGAAGACATTGGGCTCTGATTTTCATTTTGAGCAGTTCAAGGTCAACATGATTGCAACTGACCTTTCCAGCCAGTTTATGACACATATTACGACTGCTTTATATATTGGACTTCTAGGAGCATCGCCCTATGTCCTTTATGAACTTTTCCGTTTTGTCTCGCCTGCACTCTTCGACAATGAACGCCGTTATGCGGTGAAGATTGTAACTACCATCTATGTCCTTTTCATCATTGGAGTTCTGTTGACTTATTATATTCTTTTTCCCGTCTCTTTCCGGTTCTTGGGAACTTATAGTGTCAGTGACGAGGTGGTCAGCAACATAACACTTGATTCTTATGTGTCTACCTTCACTTCTTTGACGTTAGTCATGGGGCTGGTTTTCCAATTGCCTGTCATTGCCTTCTTCATTGCAAGAATGGGGATAATCTCTAGCGCTATGCTTGCACATTATCGTAAACATGCATTCATTATCATAATGTTTGTGGCTGCAATTATCACACCGCCTGATGTGATGACTCTCATTCTTGTAACCGGACCTCTTTACCTTCTTTACGAACTCAGTATAAAAGTTGTGAAATGTACCCAAAGCAACAAATATCATAACAAATGATGATTGACGCATATTCTTTTTCTTCGTAACTTTGCATCAACAAATCATAATTGTTTAGTATCGTCCGTGACGGATGTAAAGTTTTTTGAGAAAAAGGAGAGAATTGAAGGCGAAACTATGGAGTAATTCATAGCTTCGCCTTCGGCTTTTTATTCTATTGTAATCATCACATGTACGAACTTACTTTATGTTTGTACGTTGTTTGTATGTCCGTATTACGTATGTCTGTGAAAATCTTATCATCTCACATCATAAAAAACAACGACACGCCCACACATGAAATCAATGCTCCCACGATTGCACGCAATGTGATGCGCTGGCCGAACAACCAATGCGAAGGCAGTAGGATTAGTATCGGGGTCGTTGCCATAATGGTGGACGCGATGCCTGCTGCTGTATATTGCACTGCTGCTAACGAAAGCCCCACACCCAAGAACGGACCGGAAACCAGCGTCACGCATAGCGCTGTCATCGCCTTCCTGTCGTGAAGCATATTGCCAAGTGAAGGACGTGCTCCGTGTGCGTGTCGGGCACGGCTCACCAGCAGCCAACCTGTATAGCAAATCAGGCCTGCTATACAACGAATCAAATTGCTGGCAAATGGTAAAACAAACCCCATGTCCGACAGATCTGTACCCTCTATGTTGGCTGTGAAATGGTCCAGGCCGATCTTGCTCATCACCAGTCCCAGACCCTGACCCAATGCTGCGCCTATGCCCAGCAGCACACCCTTCAATGTGACGGGATGACCCGCCTCCGTGCCTTTCTTGTCGGTCACGGCTACACCGATTCCCAATAGCGTGATCAGCATGGCAAGCAACGTGAACCACGACAAAGTCTGGCCTATCATCACCCAGGCGAAAAATGCGGTGAATGCCGGAGCCAGCGTCATGAACAGCTGACCGAAACGGGAACCGATCACCAAATAGCTGTTGAACAAACACCAGTCTCCTAAAAAATAGCCGACGAAGCCGCTCAGAAACAGCCATATCCAAGCTTGTCCGCCTGCCATCGTCGGCAACGGATATCCTGTGGAGAAAAAAAGTAATAACGAACATGCCACCAAGGCCAGACTCATCCGCCATATATTCAAAATCAGCACACCGGTTCGTTTCGTTGCTATTTCGGCTGATAAAGCAGAGGCGGTCCATAAGACCGCCACAATCAACGATATGAATTCTCCCAAATATGCCATCGCTAATCCTTATCTTTCGCCCAGGCTGTGGTTCATAAACCGATATTCGGCCAACTGCTCATATTTCGTGCCGGGACGGCCATAGTTGGCATAAGGATAGATGGAAATTCCGCCGCGGGGAGTAAATATGCCGATAACCTCAATATACTTCGGGTCCATCAGCTTGACCAGGTCTTTCATGATTTTGTTTACGCAGTCCTCATGGAAGTCACCATGATTGCGGAAACTGAATAGATACAGCTTCAGACTCTTGCTCTCAACCATCCGCACATCCGGAATATACTTGATCTTGATCTCGGCAAAGTCCGGCTGACCCGTAATCGGACACAGACTCGTGAATTCCGGACAGTTGAACACCACCCAATAATCATTTCCCTGATGTTTGTTCTCAAATGTCTCCAACACTTCAGGGCTATAGTCTGTCCTGTATTCTGTTTTCTTTCCCAGGGACTGTAGACCCTCATGTTCGCGTCCTTCCATATTCTTTAAACTCTTACTTGAATAAAATCAGTTATTTTGCTTTTATATAATAAATTACTTTGCTTATTGTTGATTAATTCTTACGGGGGTGGTACTGTGCAATAACATTCCTCGTTAAACTTTCAACATTCAACATTAAACTTTCAACATTCAACATTAAACTAAATTCAAGTACCGTTCCAGTCCTCTCCGTCTCAGCTTACATGCAGGACATTCACCACATCCGTCACCGATTATTCCGTTATAGCAGGTCAAAGTCTTTGTCCGTACCAAGTCGAATACACCCAGTTCATCAGCCAGTGCCCAGGTCTCACACTTGTCAAGCCACATCAAAGGGGTGTGAATCACGAACTGCTCGTCCATCGAAAGGTTCAACGTCACGTTCAAAGCACGGATAAATGAGTCGCGGCAGTCCGGGTAACCCGAATAGTCTGTCTGAGAAACGCCCGTCACCAAGTTCATACACCCTTTCTCACGGGCATATACGGCTGCTACAGAGAGAAAAAACAAATTCCTGCCAGGAACGAAGGTATTTGGAGGCGTGTCTGCCGGTTTCTCCTTGTCCATGGCTACACTGCCGTCGGTCAACGAACATCCGCTGCTCAAACGGCTGATAAAACTTACGTCCATCACGTCTAACGGAACTCCCGCAATGTCTGCTATCTCGCGGGCCTGCTCCACTTCCTTCACGTGTTTCTGACCATACGTGAACGTCAAGGCATAGACCGTCTTGAACTGACGTTTCGCCCAGAACAAACAGGTAGTGCTGTCCTGACCACCGGAAAAGACTACCAAAGCACTGTCTTTATCTAATTTCATCTGCATTTCATGTAGAGACGCCCCGCGGGGCGTCTTCTAATTTATTATATATTCCTATTTAATCGGCTTTTTAATTCCTATTGACCAGTGTCGGTCTCTTCGGAGCCTCTCTTCTGGTTTACTTGTCAGATAACTGCCGAATGATAATACGTACGGCTGAATTACAGCTCTTTCAGCTTGAACGGATTATATGAAATATCCTCGTCGTACACGTCTGTCCCTTCTGCTTTCTTCACGTAGCGGACCACGCGGATGGTTATCGGAAGCGCTATCACCTCATAAATCGTCTTGGCACTTACCTGCAAAATCATCAGTTTCAGCAACTCGCTGCCGGGCATCAAACCGCCGAAGGCCAAAGGGAAGAATATCAGCGAGTCTGCGCCTTCGC